>FTKD01029315.1_pt1 | contig 23519 bp, 17 predicted proteins | sample 1658191 | NCBI WGS metagenome assembly FTKD01 (sample SAMEA3914808, study PRJEB12502) | metagenome | biome: forest; material: soil | place: Canada | collected 2011-08-03 | depth 0.3 m
GAGCTGGGCGAAGAAGCCATCATGAAGCTGGCCGACGCGCTCGACACGTACATCCCGACGCCCGAGCGTGCCGTCGACGGCGCGTTCCTGATGCCGGTGGAAGACGTGTTCTCGATCTCGGGTCGCGGCACGGTGGTGACCGGCCGTATCGAACGCGGCATCGTCAAGGTCGGCGAGGAAATCGAGATCGTGGGTATCTCGGCCACGCAAAAGACGACCTGCACGGGCGTGGAGATGTTCCGCAAGCTGCTCGACCAGGGCCAGGCCGGCGACAACGTCGGTATCCTGCTGCGCGGCACCAAGCGCGAAGACGTCCAGCGCGGCCAGGTGCTGTGCAAGCCGAACTCGGTCAAGCCGCACACGCACTTCACGGGCGAGATCTACGTGCTGTCCAAGGACGAAGGCGGCCGTCACACGCCGTTCTTCAACAACTATCGTCCCCAGTTCTACTTCCGCACGACGGACGTGACGGGCGCGATCGAGCTGCCCAAGGACAAGGAAATGGTCATGCCGGGCGACAACGTGTCGATCACGGTCAAGCTGATCGCCCCGATCGCGATGGAAGAAGGCCTGCGCTTCGCCATCCGTGAAGGCGGCCGCACCGTCGGCGCCGGCGTCGTTGCCAAGATCATCGAGTAAGACGACCTCGTCTCACAGAAAGAAAGCTGCAGGGGTATAGCTCAATTGGCAGAGCGTCGGTCTCCAAAACCGAAGGTTGGGGGTTCGATTCCCTCTGCCCCTGCCACCGACTCGCGCTGAACCGGAACTGCCGGACAGTGCATCGAGAGGCCAAAAGAACGGGCCCGCGGGTGAGAAATCACCCCGCGGGCTTTTTCGCCAAGTTCGGCGAGGGGCTTGTCGTCGGGTCGTGTGGTGTTTCCAGGTCGATTCCGCAGCGATGGACTGAATAGCAAGTGAAGGCAATGGCTACCAATTCCCAGATCGAAACCGTCAACACCGGCGCCGACAAGGCCAAGCTGGCCGCCGCGGCGCTGTTGCTGCTGGGCGGCATCGTGGCGTTCTACGCGCTGGGCCACCTGGACCTGTGGGTCCGCGTGGTGGCGCTGATCGTCCTCCTGGCGCTGGCCGTTGCCGTGTTCTTCGTGTCGGAGCCGGGCAAGCAGCTCATCGGCTTCGGCAAGGAGTCGGTCAAGGAAGTCAAGAAGGTCGTCTGGCCCACGCGCAAGGAAGCCCTGCAGAACACCGCGATGGTGTTCGCGTTCGTGTTCCTGATGGCGCTGTTCCTGTGGATCACCGACAAGACGCTCGAGTTCGTGCTGTACGACCTGATCCTGGGCTGGAAGCGGTAAGAAGGATTTCATTGCAATGACTGAGAGCACCGCCATCGAAGAAGGCGCAGGCGCCGCCGCCAACCCGCTGCGTTGGTACGTCGTCCACGCCTACTCGGGCATGGAGAAGGCTGTCGAGCGCAACCTGCGCGAGCGCATCGAGCGCGCCGGCATGCACGCCAAGTTCGGCCGCATCCTGGTTCCCACCGAAGAAGTGGTCGAGCTGAAGAACGGCAAGAAGTCTGTCACCGAGCGGCGCTTCTTCCCCGGCTACGTGCTGGTGGAGATGCTGCTGGACGACGAATCCTGGCACCTGGTCAAGCACACGAGCAAGGTCACCGGCTTCGTGGGCGGCGCGCGCAATCGCCCGGCGCCCATCTCGGAAGCCGAGGTGATGAAGATCGTCAACCAGATGCAGGAAGGCGTCGACAAGCCGCGTCCGAAGGTGGAGTGGGTCGTCGGCGAACTCGTCCGCGTCAAGGAAGGCCCGTTCACGGACTTCAACGGCGCCATCGAGGACGTCAACTACGAGAAGTCCAAGGTCAAGGTCTCGGTCACGATCTTCGGTCGTGCCACCGGCGTCGAACTGGACTTCGGGCAGGTCGAGAAGGTTTGAGCCTGGTGAGGGGCTCGCAGCGAGGCACCGTGTGGTGTCCCGCAGTGAACCTCACCCGTTGCTGCCAGTGACGAGACACTGGAACAGAGGAGCCCAGGTAACCAACCCTGGGCGTTGGAACTCAACGACTCATCCGTGAGTCGATTTGGAGAGTAGATATGGCAAAGAAGATTGTCGGCTTCATCAAGCTGCAAATTCCGGCCGGCAAGGCGAATCCGTCGCCGCCGGTGGGCCCGGCGCTGGGTCAGCGCGGTCTGAACATCATGGAATTCTGCAAGGCGTTCAACGCCCAGACTTCCTCGATGGAACCCGGCCTGAAGCTGCCGGTGGTCATCACCGCGTTCGCGGACAAGTCGTTCACGTTCGTGCTGAAGTCGCCCCCGGCGACCGTGCTGATCAAGCGCGCCATCAAGCTCGACAAGGGCTCGTCGCGTCCGAACGCCGACAAGGTTGGCAAGATCACGCGCGCCCAGCTCGAAGAAATCGCCAAGATCAAGACCAAGGACCTGACGGGCGCAGACCTCGACGCCCAGGTCAAGACCATCGCCGGCACCGCCCGCTCGATGGGCGTCACCGTGGAAGGAGTCTGAACATGGCTAACCTCACCAAGCGCCAGAAGGCCATGCAGGGCAAGGTCGCCGACACGCAGAAGCTGTACGCGATCATCGACGCCCTGGCCATCGTCAAGGAATGCGCCACCGCCAAGTTCGATGAATCCATCGACGTGGCCGTTCAACTCGGCATCGACGCGAAGAAGTCGGACCAGGTCGTCCGCGGCGCCGTCGTGCTGCCGCACGGCACCGGCAAGACCAAGCGCGTCGCCGTGTTCGCCCAAGGCGCCAAGGCTGAAGAAGCCCGCGCCGCCGGCGCCGACATCGTCGGCATGGAAGACCTGGCCGAGCAGATCAAGGCCGGCAACATGGACTTCGACGTCGTGATCGCCTCGCCGGACACGATGCGCATCGTCGGTACCCTGGGCCAGATCCTGGGCCCGCGCGGCCTGATGCCGAACCCCAAGGTCGGCACGGTCACCCCGGACGTCGCCACGGCCGTCAAGAACGCCAAGGCCGGCCAGGTGCAGTTCCGCGTCGACAAGGGCGGCATCATCCACGGCACGATCGGCCGTCGCTCGTTCGACTCCGACAAGCTGAAGGAAAACCTGACGGCGCTGGTCGACGCGCTGGCCAAGGCCAAGCCGGCCGCGAGCAAGGGTGTCTACCTGCGCAAGATCGCCGTGTCCTCGACCATGGGCGTGGGCGTTCGCGTCGACACCCAGTCGCTGACGGCCTGATTTGAAGCCTTCGCGCAATTAAGTCTTGGCGCGCGGAGGCTGAAGGAATTGGTGGGCTGTCCGCCCGACGCGAAAGCGAAGAGCGGGCAGGCCATCCAAGACCGCTGGCCGGGCTGGAATTCCGACGGGGCGCGAGCCCTCGACGAACCCGGTCCTTAAAACGGCAACGGAGAAATCCGGAAAGCCGAGCCAGCGCAGATGGCGGTCCCGCCGGAACTGAAGAAGCAGTGGAATGCGTGTCCCGCGATGCAAGTCGAGGGGCGCGGGTGAAGCAGTAGAGCAGTGTCGGCAAGGTCGCTGAAATCCCGGTGTGCGGGAGAGGCCTTCGTTGCAAGGTTTCGAACGCACGATTCAATGTGAGGAGTAGACCTTGAGTCTCAATCGCAACGAGAAGGCAGCCGTCATCTCGGACGTGGCAGCGCAAGTCGCCCGTTCGCAGACGTTGGCTCTGGCCGAGTACCGTGGCCTCACCGTCGAGCAATTGAACAAGCTGCGCGTCGAAGCGCGGGCCAAGGGTGTGTATCTTCACGTGCTGAAGAACACGCTGGCCCGTCGCGCCGTCGCAGGCACGCCGTTCGAAAGCGCGTCGGAGAGCATGGTCGGCCCGCTGATCTATGGTTTTTCGGAAGACGCGGTCGCCGCGGCAAAGGTCATCGCTGACTTCGCCAAGACGAACGACAAGCTGGTCCTGAAGGGCGGCGCCTACGCCGGCAAGGCACTGAACGTCGACGGTGTGAAGGCTCTGGCCAACATCCCTTCGCGCGAAGTCCTGCTGTCGCAGATCGCCAACCTGCTGCAATCGCCGATCGCCAGCTTCGCCCGCGTCATCGACGCGGTCGCGAAGAGCAAGGGCGGCGGCGAAGAAGCCGCTGCCCCGGCGGCCGACGCAGAGCCCGCAGCGGCCGCCTGATCCAGGCCCGTCTGATCACACACTCATTTCACTGTTTTAGTTAGGAAATCAAAATGGCATTCGACAAGGACGCTTTCATCACCGCTCTCGACGGCATGTCCGTCATGGAACTCAACGATCTGGTCAAGGCGATCGAGACGAAGTTCGGCGTGTCCGCCGCTGCTGTCGCCGTCGCTGGCGGCGCTGCTGCCGGCCCGGCCGCTGCGGTCGAAGAGAAGACGGAATTCAACGTTGTCCTGACCGGCGCCGGCGCCAACAAGGTCGGCGTCATCAAGGCCGTGCGCGAACTGACGGGCCTCGGCCTGAAGGAAGCCAAGGACCTGGTCGACGGCGCTCCGAAGAACGTCAAGGAAGGCATTGCCAAGGCCGACGCCGAAGCTGCCCTGAAGAAGCTGATCGAAGCGGGCGCTACCGCCGAAATCAAGTAAAGCCCTTGTGGGGACGGCTCGCCGTCCCCATATCGGTTTGTTCGCCCCCGCTTCGGTGGGGGAGAGAGCAGCGCCAAGCGGGCCCTGGCCCGTTTTGCAGTGTTCTCTGATCCGACTGCAGAGAACAGGTTTGGTCGGACTCCGGTGCAATGCCGGGGTTGTCCGCCAGCGATTGGTAGTGGCCAATCACCAAGCAACCCGACGCAATGCCGGGTGTAGCCAGTCGCCGACGAGATGCGTGCCCAAGGCCAGGGTGCGTGTCGTCGCTACGGAGTGTGTATGGCGCAAGCAACCCCCTATAGCTTTACCGAACGCAAGCGGATCCGGAAGAATTTCGGAAAACGCGAGAGCGTCCTGAACGTCCCCTACCTGCTGACAATGCAGCAGGACTCCTACGTCGCGTTCCTCCAGAAGGACGTCGCGCCGCAGAAGCGCAAGGCCGAAGGCCTGCAGGCGGCGTTCCTGTCCGCGTTCCCGATCGTCTCGCACAACAGCATGGTCGAGATGAAGTTCATCGAGTTCAACATCGCCAAGCCGCCGTTCGACGTGCGGGAGTGCCAGCAGCGCGGACTCACGTTCGCCGCCGCCGTGCGCGCGAAGTTGCAGATGATCATCTATGACCGCGAGTCCGCTCCGGCCAAGGTCGTCAAGGAGATCAAGGAGCAAGAGGTCTACATGGGCGAAGTTCCGCTCATGACCGACTACGGCTCGTTCATCGTCAACGGCACCGAACGCGTCATCGTCAGCCAGCTGCACCGCTCCCCCGGCGTGTTCTTCGAGCACGACAAGGGCAAGACCCACTCGTCCGGCAAGCTGCTGTTCTCCGCGCGCATCATCCCGTACCGCGGCTCCTGGCTCGACTTCGAGTTCGACCCGAAGGACATCCTGTACTTCCGCGTCGACCGCCGCCGCAAGATGCCCGTCACGATCCTGCTGAAGGCCATCGGCCTGAATCCGGAAGCGATCCTGGCGCACTTCTTCAAGAACGACACCTTCCGCCTGATGGACTCGGGCGCGCAGATGGAGTTCGTGTCCGAACGCCTCAAGGGCGAAGTCGCGCGCTTCGACATCACCGACAAGGACGGCAACGTCGTCGTCGAGAAGGACAAGCGCATCACCGCGCGCCACGTGCGCCAGCTCGAGCAGTCGGGCACCACGCACGTCACCGTTCCGGAAGACTTCCTGATCGGCCGCGTCGTCGCCCGCAACATGGTCGACGCCGACACCGGCGAGATCATCGCCAAGGCCAATGACGAGCTGACCGAAGCGCTGCTGAAGAAGCTGCGCGGCGCCGGCGTGAAGGAACTCGCGGTCCTGTTCACCAACGAACTCGACCAGGGCGCCTACATCAGCCAGACGCTGGCCACCGACGAGACGGCCGACCAGCTGGCCGCCCGCGTCGCCATCTACCGCATGATGCGCCCCGGCGAGCCGCCGACCGAAGACGCCGTCGAGGCGCTCTTCAACCGCCTGTTCTACAGCGAGGACACGTACGACCTGTCGCGCGTGGGCCGCATGAAGTTCAACGCGCGCATCAGCCGCGACGGCGCCGAAGGCGCGATGACCCTGTCCAACGAGGACATCATCGCCGTCGTCAAGATCCTCGTGGAACTGCGCAACGGCCGCGGCGAAGTCGACGACATCGACCACCTGGGCAATCGCCGCGTGCGTTGCGTGGGCGAGCTGGCCGAGAACCAGTACCGCTCGGGCCTCGCCCGCATCGAGAAGGCCGTCAAGGAACGTCTGGGCCAGGCCGAGACCGAAGCCCTGATGCCGCACGACCTGATCAACTCCAAGCCGATCTCCGCGGCCCTGAAGGAGTTCTTCGGCGCGTCGCAGCTGTCGCAGTTCATGGACCAGACCAACCCGCTGTCGGAAATCACGCACAAGCGTCGCGTTTCCGCACTGGGCCCGGGCGGCCTGACCCGCGAGCGCGCCGGCTTCGAAGTCCGCGACGTGCACCCCACGCACTACGGCCGCGTGTGCCCGATCGAGACGCCGGAAGGCCCGAACATCGGCCTGATCAACTCGCTGGCCCTGTACGCCCGCCTGAACGACTACGGCTTCCTCGAGACGCCGTATCGCCGCGTGAGCGACAGCAAGGTCACCGACCAGATCGACTACCTGTCGGCCATCGAGGAAAGCAAGTACGTCATCGCGCAGGCCAACGCCTCGCTCGACGGCGCCGGCACCCTCACCGACGAGCTGGTCTCCGCCCGCGAGAACGGCGAATCCGTGCTGACCTCGCCGGAACGCATCCAGTACATGGACGTGGCCCCGACGCAGATCGTGTCGGTCGCCGCCTCGCTGGTGCCGTTCCTCGAGCACGACGATGCGAACCGCGCGCTGATGGGCGCCAACATGCAACGCCAGGCCGTCCCCGTCCTGCGCCCCGAAAAGGCTCTGGTGGGCACGGGCGTGGAACGCGTGGCGGCGGTCGACTCGGGCACGGTCGTGACGTCGCGCCGCGGCGGCATCGTCGACTACATCGACACCAACCGCATCGTCATCCGCGTCAACGACGCCGAGACGGTCGCGGGCGAAGTCGGCGTCGACATCTACAACCTGATCAAGTACCAGCGTTCCAACCAGAACACGAACATCCACCAGCGTCCCATCGTCCAGCGCGGCGACAAGGTCGGCGCCGGTGACGTGATCGCCGACGGTGCGTCGACCGACCTGGGTGAACTGGCTCTCGGCCAGAACATGCTCGTCGCGTTCATGCCGTGGAACGGCTACAACTTCGAAGACTCGATCCTGCTGTCGGAACGTGTCATCGCCGAAGACCGCTACACCTCGATCCACATCGAGGAACTGGTGGTCATGGCGCGCGACACGAAGCTGGGCTCGGAAGAAATCACGCGCGACATCCCGAACCTGTCGGAACAGCAACTCGGCCGCCTGGACGAGTCGGGCATCGTCTACATCGGCGCCGAAGTGAACGCGGGCGACGTGCTCGTGGGCAAGGTCACGCCCAAGGGCGAGACCACGCTGACGCCGGAAGAGAAGCTGCTGCGCGCCATCTTCGGCGAGAAGGCCTCCGACGTGAAGGACACGTCGCTGCGCGTCGACCAGGGCACCAACGGCACCGTCATCGACGTCCAGGTGTTCACCCGCGAAGGCATCCAGCGCGACAAGCGCGCGCAACAGATCATCGACGATGAACTGAAGCGCTTCCGCCTCGACCTGAACGACCAGCTGCGCATCGTCGAAGCCGACGCGTTCGACCGGATCGCGAAGCTGCTGAACGGCCGCATCGCCAACGGTGGACCGCAGAAGATCGCCAAGGGCACCGCCATCGACAAGGCCTACCTGGCCAGCATCGAGAGGTACCACTGGTTCGACATCCGCCCGGCGGAAGACGAGATCGCCAACCAGCTCGAGTCGATCAAGAACTCGCTCGAGCAGACGCGCCACGGCTTCGACCTCGCCTTCGAAGAGAAGCGCAAGAAGCTGACGCAGGGCGACGAGCTGCCGGCCGGCGTGCTGAAGATGGTCAAGGTCTACCTGGCCGTCAAGCGCCGCCTGCAACCCGGCGACAAGATGGCCGGCCGCCACGGCAACAAGGGTGTCGTGTCCAAGATCGTCGCGGTCGAGGACATGCCCTACATGGCCGACGGCACCCCGTGCGACATCGTGCTGAACCCGCTGGGCGTCCCGTCGCGGATGAACGTCGGGCAGGTGCTCGAGGTCCACCTGGGCTGGGCCGGCAAGGGCATCGGCCAGCGCATCGGCGACATGCTGCAGAAGCAGGCCGCCGTCGCCGAGATCCGTGCGTTCATGGACGAGCTGTACAACAAGTCGGGTGGCAAGGCGGAGAACATCGGCGAGCTGTCCGACACCGAAGTGCTGAGCATGGCCGGCGAACTCACCAAGGGCGTGCCGTTCGCGACGCCGGTGTTCGACGGCGCCGCGGAAGAAGAGATCCGCGGCATGCTGCGCCTCGCCTACCCGGACGACATCGCCGCTCGCAAGGGCCTCACCGCCACGCGTACCCAGTGCACGCTGCACGACGGTCGCACCGGCGAAGCCTTCGAGCGCCCGGTCACGGTCGGCTACATGCACGTCCTGAAGCTCCACCATCTGGTGGACGACAAGATGCACGCACGTTCCACCGGCCCGTACTCGCTCGTCACCCAGCAACCGCTGGGCGGCAAGGCGCAGTTCGGCGGCCAGCGCTTCGGCGAAATGGAAGTCTGGGCCCTGGAAGCCTACGGCGCGGCTTACGTGCTGCAGGAAATGCTGACCGTGAAGTCCGACGACGTGAACGGCCGCACCAAGGTGTACGAGAACATCGTCAAGGGCGAACACGCGATCGACGCCGGCATGCCGGAATCGTTCAACGTGCTGGTCAAGGAAATTCGTTCGCTCGGTATCGACATCGAGTTGGAAAAGAACTGAACGTGAATCGACCTGCCGTCCCCGCGGGGCCGGCAGGGCACCCCATTCAGTTCGTGATCATCGACAGTTACCGAGTTTTTAGGAGAGATGCATGAAGGGCTTGCTGGACCTTTTCAAGCAATTCACCCCCGATGAGCATTTCGATGCCATCAAGATCGGCCTCGCGTCGCCCGAGAAGATCCGTTCGTGGTCTTTCGGCGAAGTCAAGAAGCCGGAAACCATCAACTACCGGACGTTCAAGCCGGAGCGTGATGGTCTGTTCTGCGCCAAGATCTTCGGTCCCATCAAGGACTACGAGTGCCTGTGCGGCAAGTACAAGCGACTGAAGCACCGCGGCGTCATCTGCGAGAAGTGCGGCGTCGAAGTGACGCAGACCAAGGTTCGCCGTGACCGCATGGGTCACATCGACCTGGCGGCGCCGTGCGCGCACATCTGGTTCCTGAAGTCGCTCCCGTCGCGCCTGGGCCTCGTGCTCGACATGACGCTGCGCGACATCGAGCGCGTGCTGTACTTCGAAGCCTACGTGGTCGTGGACCCGGGCATGACGCCGCTGAAGAAGTTCTCGATCATGACCGAGGACGACTTCGAGGCCAAGCATGCCGAGTTCGGTGACGAGTTCACCGCGCTGATGGGCGCCGAGGGCATCAAGAAGCTGCTGGAGGAAATGGATCTCGACGTCGAGATCGACAAGCTCCGCAACGACATGACCGGCTCCGAGCTGAAGGTCAAGAAGAACTCCAAGCGCCTGAAGGTGATGGAAGCCTTCAAGAAGTCGGGCATCAAGCCCAACTGGATGATCATGGACGTGCTGCCGGTGCTCCCACCGGACCTGCGTCCCCTCGTCCCGCTGGACGGCGGCCGCTTCGCCACGTCGGACCTGAACGACCTCTATCGTCGCGTCATCAACCGCAACAACCGTCTCGCGCGCCTGCTGGAGCTGAAGGCTCCGGAAATCATCGTGCGCAACGAGAAGCGGATGCTGCAGGAAGCCGTCGACTCGCTGCTGGACAACGGCCGTCGCGGCAAGGCGATGACCGGCGCCAACAAGCGTGCGCTCAAGTCGCTGGCCGACATGATCAAGGGCAAGTCGGGTCGCTTCCGCCAGAACCTGCTGGGCAAGCGCGTCGACTACTCGGGTCGTTCGGTCATCACCGTGGGCCCGACGCTCAAGCTGCACCAGTGCGGCCTGCCCAAGCTGATGGCCATCGAGCTCTTCAAGCCGTTCATCTTCTCGCGCCTCGAAGCCATGGGCATCGCGACGACGATCAAGGCGGCCAAGAAGGAAGTGGAAGCCGGCACGCCGGTGGTGTGGGACATCCTTGAAGAAGTCATCAAGGAACACCCGATCATGCTGAACCGCGCGCCGACGCTGCACCGCCTGGGCATCCAGGCGTTCGAGCCGGTGCTGATCGAAGGCAAGGCCATCCAGCTGCATCCGCTGGTCTGCGCCGCGTTCAACGCCGACTTCGACGGTGACCAGATGGCCGTCCACGTGCCGCTGTCCATCGAGGCGCAGATGGAAGCGCGCGCGCTGATGCTCGCCTCCAACAACGTGCTGTTCCCGGCCAACGGCGAACCGTCGATCGTGCCGTCGCAGGACGTGGTGCTGGGCCTGTACTACGCCACCCGCGAGCGCATCAACGGCAAGGGCGAGGGGATGATCTTCACGAACATCTCCGAGATGCTGCGCGCGCTCGAGAACGGTGTCGTGGAAATCACCGCGCGCATCAACGTGATGCTGCCCGAGTGGACGAAGAACGCCGAGGGCGAATTCGTCGAGAGCATCAAGCTGACCGAGACCACGGTCGGCCGCGCGTTGCTGTCCGAGATCCTGCCGAAGGGCCTGCCGTTCTCGAACATCAACAAGGCGCTCAAGAAGAAGGAAATCTCGCGCCTGATCAACACGTCCTTCCGCAAGTGCGGCCTGAAGGAAACCGTCGTCTTCGCGGACAAGCTGCTGCAGAACGGTTTCCGCCTGGCCACGCGCGCCGGCATCTCGATCGCCATCGACGACATGCTGGTGCCCAAGGAAAAGCCGGGCCTGATCGAACGCGCCGAGAAGGAAGTCAAGGAGATCGAGCAGCAGTACGTCTCGGGTCTCGTGACCGCCGGCGAGCGCTACAACAAGGTCGTCGACATCTGGGGCAAGACCGGTGACGAAGTGGGCAAGGTCATGATGGCCCAGCTCGCCAAGCAGAAGGTCATCGACCGCCACGGCAAGGAAGTCGACCAGGAATCGTTCAACTCGATCTACATGATGGCCGACTCCGGCGCTCGCGGTTCCGCCGCGCAGATCCGCCAGCTGGCCGGCATGCGGGGTCTGATGGCCAAGCCCGACGGCTCCATCATCGAGACGCCGATCACCGCGAACTTCCGCGAAGGCCTGAACGTTCTGCAGTACTTCATCTCCACCCACGGCGCCCGCAAGGGCCTGGCGGACACGGCGCTGAAGACCGCGAACTCCGGCTACCTGACGCGTCGTCTCGTCGACGTCACCCAGGATCTGGTCGTCACCGAGGAAGACTGCGGCACGCAGAACGGCCTCGCGATGCGCGCCCTGGTCGAGGGCGGCGAAGTCATCGAATCGCTGCGCGATCGCGTCCTCGGCCGCGTGACCGCCATCGAGGTGCTGCATCCTGAAACCCAGGAAGTGGTGCTCGGCGCGATCAAGATGCTCGACGAGGACACGCTCGACAGGCTCGAAGCCGTCGGCGTGGACGAAGTCAAGGTGCGCACGCCGCTCACCTGCACGACGCGCTACGGCATGTGCGCGAAGTGCTACGGCCGCGACCTGGGCCGTGGCGGCCTGATCAACGTCGGCGAAGCGATCGGCGTCATCGCCGCGCAGTCGATCGGCGAGCCGGGCACGCAGCTGACCATGCGCACGTTCCACATCGGTGGCGCGGCGTCGCGTGCGGCGGTGGCCTCCAGCGTCGATGCGAAGTCGGACGGCGTGATCGGCTTCAACGCCACGATGCGCTACGTGACCAACGGCAAGGGCGAACTGGTGGTGATCTCGCGTTCCGGCGAAATCATCATCCTGGATCCGCACGGCCGCGAGCGCGAGCGCCACAAGGTGCCGTACGGCGCGCTGCTGAACGTGAAGGCCGACCAGTCGGTCAAGCACGGCCACGTGCTGGCGAACTGGGATCCGCTGACCCGCCCGATCATCACGGAATTCGCCGGTCGTGCGAACTTCGAGAATGTCGAGGAAGGCGTCACCGTGGCCAAGCAGGTCGACGAGGTCACCGGCCTGTCCACGCTGGTCGTGATCGATCCGAAGCGCCGCGGCGCCGCCAAGATCGTCCGTCCGCAGGTCAAGCTGCTCGACGCGCAAGGCCAGGAAGTGAAGATCCCCGGCACCGACCACTCGGTGACGATCGGCTTCTCGGTGGGCTCGCTGATCCAGATCCGCGACGGCCAGGACCTGATGCCTGGCGAAGTGCTGGCGCGTATTCCGGTCGAAGGCCAGAAGACCCGCGACATCACCGGCGGTCTGCCGCGCGTGGCCGAACTCTTCGAGGCGCGCAGCCCGAAGGACAAGGGCACGCTGGCCGAGAAGACCGGTACCGTGTCGTTCGGCAAGGAGACCAAGGGCAAGGTCCGCCTGCAGATCACCGATCCGGAAGGCATCGTCCACGAGGAACTCGTGCCGAAGGAAAAGAACATCCTGGTGCACGAGGGCCAGGTGGTCAACAAGGGCGAGAGCGTCGTCGACGGCCCGGCCGATCCGCAGGACATCCTGCGCCTGCTGGGTGTCGAGGAACTGGCGCGCTACATCGTCGACGAAGTGCAGGACGTGTACCGTCTGCAGGGCGTGAAGATCAACGACAAGCACATCGAGGTGATCGTTCGCCAGATGCTGCGTCGCGTGCAGATCACGAACCCGGGCGACACGCACTACATCCTCGGCGAGCAGGTGGAGCGCTCGGAGCTGTTCGGCACCAACGACAAGATGCGCGCGGCCGACAAGCTGCCTGCCACCTATTCGGACGTGCTGCTGGGCATCACCAAGGCCTCGCTGTCGACCGACTCCTTCATCTCGGCCGCCTCCTTCCAGGAAACGACCCGCGTGCTCACCGAGGCTGCCATCATGGGCAAGCGCGACGAGCTGCGCGGCCTGAAGGAAAACGTCATCGTCGGCCGCCTGATCCCCGCCGGCACCGGCATGGCCTTCCACCAGGCTCGCAAGGCCAAGGAAGACATGGACGAGACCGAGCGTCGCGCGATCGCGTTGCAGGAGGCCGAGGAACTGGCCGCCGCGCAACTGGCGCAGCTGGATTCGGCGCCCGCGGGCGGCGAGCAGCTGGCCGAGTAAGTCGACGGGGTGCCGCTTGCGGCGCTCCAACGAGAAAAGGCGACCCGCGGGTCGCCTTTTTCTTGCGCGCTTCGTGCATTGTTGCTGCAGTGCAGCGCCGGCTTTGACGCCGATCAAACGAGCGCGATTTGGTCGCGCCGGCGTGCATCGAGGCGCATCGTTGCGCCAACGTGATGCAATTGACCCTAAAACCCCTCGAGGGTAGAGGCATCGGTCTGGAAATACCCGGGTGCCGCACTCACTTTGCCGGGCGCCGAGCAACAAACTTTGGCAAAATAATCAGGATTAGCCCAACCCACCCCTGCGTCAACCTTGGAAACCCGAGGTCGACAGCGCACGGGCGCCCGCCGAGAGGGAAATGAAAAAAGCTCGCAGTAGTACACGCCTTGCCGGCGTGCTCACCCTTGCCTTTGCCTCGCTCCTGAGCGGCTGCAAGGCTTCGCTGCTCGAACCCGCGGGCCGCATCGCCGCAGACGAGAAGTCGCTGATCATCACGTCCACGCTGCTGATGCTGATCGTGGTGATCCCGGTGATCTTCCTGACGCTGTACTTCGCCTGGAAGTACCGCGAGTCGAACACCTCGGCCACCTACATGCCCAACTGGTCGTACTCGCACCGCATCGAGGCGGTGGTGTGGGCCGTCCCCATCGCCATCATCCTGGTGCTGGGCACGCTCACTTGGCGCACCACGCACGAGCTCGATCCGTACAAGCCGCTGGAGTCGTCGGTCAAGCCGATCGAGATCCAGGTCGTGGCCCTCGACTGGAAGTGGCTGTTCATCTATCCGGAGCAGCACATCGCCACGGTCAACGAGATCCAGTTCCCGGCCGGCACGCCGGTGAACTTCAAGATCACGTCCGACACGGTGATGAACGTGTTCTTCATCCCGCAGCTGGGCAGCCAGATCTACGCGATGGCCGGCATGCAGACGCAGGTCAACCTCATCGCCGACCAGTCCGGCGTCTACGACGGCCTGTCCACCAACTTCAGCGGCGCGGGCTTCCCCGACATGAAGTTCACGGCCACCGCCACGTCGCAGGCCGACTTCGACGCCTGGGTCGCCAAGGTCAAGGCGTCCAACGCCAAGCTGGGCCTCGACAACTACGCCGACCTGGCCAAGCCGTCGTCCAAGGACCCGGTGAAGTATTTCTCCAACGTCGAGCCCGTGCTGTTCACGGCCGTCCTCGACAAGTACATGGACAAGTCGTCGGGCCTGAAGCTGGCCGACAAGATCTGTCTGCCCACCAAGGTCGCGGGTGCGGCCGGTGACAAGCAAAAACAGCGCGCGGAGTAAAAAGACGTGGACATGTTGTTCGGCAAGCTGAGTTGGGACGCGATTCCCTTCCATGAGCCCGTCGCCATGGGCGGCGTGATGGGTATGGTCATCGCCGGCCTGGCGGTGTTGATAGGGGTCACGTACTTCAAGAAGTGGGGCTACCTGTACCGCGAGTGGCTGACCTCGGTCGACCACAAGAAGCTCGGGATCATGTACATCATCCTGGCGCTGGTGATGCTGCTGCGCGGCTTCGCCGACGCGGCCATGATGCGCACCCAGCAGGCGATCGCCTCGGGTGGCAGCGAAGGCTTCCTGCACCCTGATCACTACAACCAGGTGTTCACGGCCCACGGCGTGATCATGATCTTCTTCATGGCCATGCCGTTCATGGTGGGCCTGATGAACATCGTGGTGCCGCTGCAGATCGGCGCGCGCGACGTCGCGTTCCCGTTCGTCAACTCGCTGAGCTTCTGGCTGACGTTCTCCGGCGCGATGCTGGTCAACGCCTCGCTGGCGGTGGGCGAATTCGCCCGCACCGGCTGGCTGGCCTACCCGCCGCTGTCGGAGCTGGCGTACAGCCCGGGCGTGGGGGTCGACTACTACATCTGGGCCCTGCAGATCTCCGGCCTCGGCACGCTGCTGACCGGCGTCAACTTCTTCGTGACCATCGTCAAGATGCGCGCCCCGGGCATGACCTGGATGCGCCTGCCGATCTTCACGTGGACGGCGCTGTGCACCAACATGCTGATCATCTTCGCGTTCCCGATCCTGACGGTGACGCTGGCGATGCTGGGTGCCGACCGCTACCTGGGCATGCACTTCTTCACCAATGACGGCGGCGGCAACGCCATGATGTACGTCAACCTGATCTGGGCCTGGGGCCACCCCGAGGTCTACATCCTGGTGCTGCCGGCGTTCGGCGTGTTCTCCGAGATCACGGCTACGTTCTGCTCGAAGAAGCTGTTCGGCTACACCTCCATGGTGTACGCGACGATCGCCATCACCGTGCTGTCGTTCATCGTCTGGCTGCACCACTTCTTCACGATGGGCTCGGGTGCGAACGTCAACGCGTTCTTCGGCATTGCCACCATGCTGATCTCGGTGCCCACGGGCGTGAAGATCTTCAACTGGCTGTTCACGATGTACCGCGGCCGCATCCGCTTCACCACGCCGATGCTGTGGACGGTGGGCTTCATCATCACCTTCGTGATCGGCGGCATGACCGGCGTCATGCTGGCGGTGCCGGGCGCCGACTTCCTGCTGCACAACAGCCTGTTCCTGATCGCGCACTTCCACAACGTGATCATCGGCGGCGTGCTGTTCGGCTACGTCGCGGGCATGACCTACTGGTTCCCGAAGTCGTTCGGCTTCCGCCTGCACGAAGGCCTGGGCAAGGTCGCCTTCTGGTGCTGGCTGGTGGGCTTCTACGTGGCGTTCATGCCGCTGTACGTGCTCGGCTTCATGGGCATGACGCGTCGCATGCAGCACTACGACAACGCCGCTTGGCAGGCCTGGCTGATCGTGGCCGCCGTCGGCGCGCTGATCATCGCCGCCGGCATCGGCGCGATGGTGCTGCAGATCGCATACAGCGTCTGGAAGCGCGACGAGCTGCGCGACACCACGGGCGACCCGTGGGGCGGCCGCACGCTGGAATGGCTGACGGACTCCCCGCCGCCGTTCTACAACTTCGCGCACACGCCGGTGGTGCACACGCTGGACGCGCTGTCGTTCATGAAGGAGCGCGGCAACGTGCACAGCCGCGAGCGCTACGCCGAGATCCACATGCCGCGCAACACGGGCGTGGGCCTCATCATGGGTCTGCTGAGCCTGGCGCTGGGCTTCGGCCTCATCTGGCACATCTGGTGGCTCGCCGTCGCCAGCTTCGTCGGGATGATCGTGTCCTTCATCGTGCGTTCCTTCGACGAGGACGTCGACTACTACGTGCCGATCCCCGAGGTCGAGCGCATCGAAAACGAGCGCCATCTCCGTCTGGCCAATCAGGGGTAAGCGCGTGTCGACCATCGTCCACCAACAATCGCAGACCTTCGGCGCGCATCCGCACATGGATGGCCCGGATCACGAGCATCACCACGATGCCGGCGGCAACACCGTCTTCGGGTTCTGGATCTATCTGATGAGCGACTGCTTGCTGTTCGCAAGCCTGTTCGCCGGTTTCGCCGTCCTCGGCCGCAACACCGCCGGAGGCCCGAGCGGCAAGGACCTGTTCGATCTGAAGTACGTCGCGATCGAAACCCTGTTCCTGCTGCTGAGCTCGATCACCTACGGCATGGCCATGATGGGCACGCTCAAGCGCAACTCCACCAAGGTGCTGTTGTGGCTGGCGATCACGGGCCTGTTCGGCCTGGGCTTCATCGGCATGGAACTCAACGAATTCCATCACCTGATCGAAGAGGGCAACGGACCGTCGCGCAGCGCGTTCCTGTCGGCGTTCTTCTCGCTGGTGGGTACCCACGGTATCCACGTGTCGTCGGGCCTGCTGTGGCTGGTGGTGCTGATGTACCAGGTGTGGACCAAGGGCGTCACCGAGACGAACCGCACGCGCCTGATGTGCCTGAGCCTGTTCTGGCACTTCTTGGACATCGTCTGGATCTGCGTGTTCACCGTCGTCTACCTGATGGGCTTCCTCTGATCATGGCCAACTCCCAACAATTCAGAAATTCGACGATCGACCCGGCATCGGGTACGTTCGGCCGCCGCAACGCCGCGCGCTATGTCGGCGGAACGGTGGCGGGCGAATCGCACGCCAGCGTCAAGTCGTACATGATCGGCTTCGTGCTGTCGATCATCCTGACGGCGATCCCGTTCGGCCTCGTGATGGATCCCGTCCACCATGGCTTCACCGCCGGGACCGTGCTGGCCGCCATCCTGGCGCTGGCCGTCGTGCAGGTGTTCGTGCACGTCGTCTACTTCCTGCACATGGACCGCTCGGCCGAGCAGCGCTGGAACGTCGTGGCCTTCGGGTTCACGACCATGATCCTGGTGATCGTCGTCAGCGGCTCGGTCTGGATCATGCACAACGCCACGTCCAACATGGAACACGCGATGGCGCCCACCAGTTCCGAAGGCGTCATCCCGCAGAAGTAGGCCACCCGCCGCACCAAAGGCGCTCCGCGTGCCTTTGGCTTCGTCAAAAGCGCCCCGCGGGGCGCTTTTGACGTTCTGGGATCGCTTATTGCCTCCGGGTGCCATGGCTGCACCCGGAGGAGAATTCATCAGGCTGGCTCGCGCACTCGCGCTGGTGCTCGCGGGCGCGGGCGCAGGTCTCGCGCGCGCGCAGGACGCGAGGGACCCGCCGGCGGCGCCGGAACCGGAGCCGGAACACAGTGTCGTGATCCCTGCGCTCGAGATCGTCACGTTCGACCTGCTCCTGAGTCACTTCAACCGCGCGTTCAGCGGTTCGCACGACTACGACGTCAGCCTGCATTCGATCGAGCACAACCTGCGCGGGCCCTGGGTGGTGGACCACGACCCGTTCAGCATCAACCAGTTCGGGCACCCGTACCAGGGCTCGCTGTACCACGCGGCCGGGCGCAGCCTGGGCCTGAACTACTGGCAGGCGTCGGCGCTGACCTTCGCCGGCAGCGCCTGGTGGGAGCTCACCGGCGAGAAGACGCAGCCGTCGAAGAACGACCAGGTCGCCAGCGGCATCGCCGGCAGCTTCTTCGGCGAGCCGCTGTTCCGCATGGCGCACCTCGTGGGCGACCACTCGAGCGTGCCCGCGGCATGGCGGCCCTGGCTGGCGAGCGCCATCTCGCCGCCGGTGGGGCTGAACCGGCAGCTCTTCGGCGACCGCTTCGGCGCGGTGTTCGACGATCACGACCCGGCGTACTACAGCCGCCTGCACGTGGGCGGCAACCACGTCACCAACGAGCAGTTCGCCTCGTCCAGCGGCGTGCGGACCAACGCCGCGCAGGTGGACTACGCGATGGACTACGGCCTGCCCGGCAAGCCCGGCTATTCCTACCGGCGCCCCTTCGACTACTTCAACTTCGAGGCGGCGCTGTCGAGCTCGAGCGGCGTCGAGAACCTCACCTCCAACGGCCTGCTGGTGGGCGACCACTTCGCGTGGGGCGACCGGGTGCGCGGCATCGCCGGGGTCTACGGCGGCTACGAATACCTGGCGCTGCAGGTCTTCCGGCTGTCCACCACCTCGGTGTCGCTGGGCACCACGCTGCAGTGGTGGGCGGCCGAGCACCTGGCGATCCAGGGCGGGGTGTCGGGCGGCATCGGCTATGCGGCGGCCAGCTCGACGCTGCGCAACGTCGACAGCACCGAGTACCACTACGGCGTGGCGCCGCGCGGGGTGATGAACCTGCGCGTGATCGAGGGCGAGCGGGTGTCGCTGGACGTGGCCGCGCGCATCGTGTCGCTGGGCAGCATCGCCAACCGTCATGCCGGCCGCGACGACGTCTCGCGCATCGAGTCGGCGCTCACCTGGCGGCTCTTCGGCCCGCATGCGATCGGCCTCAGCTATGTCCGGTCGCATCGCAGCGCCGCCTTCCCGTCCGCGGTCGAGCAGCGCCAGACGCTGGGCGAGTTCGGCATCTACTACACGCTGCTGGGCCGGCAGGATTTCGGCGCGGTCGAGTGGCGCCACCCGGACGCAGACTAGCCCAGTTCGGCGGACCAAGCCTCGGGGCGGCAGACGCGCAGGCCGTGCCGCGCCAGCGCCTTGCGCGCGAGCCGCAGCAGCGCCTTGTCGCGCGTGACCAGCGTGTGCGCGCGGGCGGCGATCGCGAGGTCGATGAACTTCTGGTCGTCGCGGTCGGTGCAGTGCAGCCGGGCGGCGGCGCCGACGGGCGCCGGCATGGGCACCTCGTGTGCGTTGAGGGTCCACGCCGATGCAATGGCTGCCGCGTCGACCGGCCAGCGCTCGCCGAAACCCCTGGCGGCGACGAAATCGAACTCGGCCTTCATCTCTGAAGTGAATATCCACTCCCAATCTTCGCCCGCCAACGCGCGAGGCCAGGCGGCACAGACCGGATTGCGGAAGACCATCCAGTCGAACAGGGACTGGCTGTCGATGACGATCAGCTGGCGCGGCATGGGCGCAGGATAACCGCGCGGGTCGACTCCGCTGGGGTGGGGCGCTTGCGACAAAACCGGCGTCAGACTATAATCCTCGGCTCTCCGGCAGTTCCACGACTGCTGCGCTTCGACGTCCACGTTTTTTACGCCGCAGGTTTGCAAGCCCGGCGCGCCCCTCGCGGTGCCGCGCCCCGATGCGAATCTCCAGCGCCTTCAGACGGCACGCTTGCGGCGACTTCGGGCGTGTCCTTCACCAACGCTGCGCTGCCATCTCGACGGTGGCGTGCACCGGGAAGACCGACCGCCGGAGGATTTCCAGAACACGTAACTTCAAACGGGAACAAGTTACCCATGCCTACCATCAACCAGCTTGTACGCCACGGCCGTGAGGTCGAGGTCGTCAAGTCCAAGTCGCCTGCGATGCAGAACTGCCCGCAGCGCCGTGGCGTGTGCACTCGCGTGTACACCACCACGCCGAAGAAGCCGAACTCCGCGCTTCGCAAGGTCGCCAAGGTGCGCCTGACCAACGGTTTCGAGGTCATCTCGTACATCGGCGGTGAAGGCCACAACCTGCAAGAGCACAGCGTCGTGCTCGTGCGCGGCGGCCGCGTCAAGGATCTGCCGGGTGTGCGTTATCACATCGTGCGCGGCTCGCTCGACCTGCAGGGCGTCAAGGATCGCAAGCAATCGCGTTCCAAGTACGGCGCGAAGCGTCCGAAGAAGGCCTGAGCTTCATAGCGCCTGCCTGAAAGTCCAGCAGCCGCTGCTGGCAAAAAGAGATAGTGAAGAAGCCGAGTCCGGTTTCCGAGCGAATTTGCGGTGGAGCGATTTGAACGTTCCGCCGAGTAAGTGGATGGTCCCATTCGACACGGTGGCCATCCGGGCTGTCGGGCTTGATGCCTGGCGCCAACTGAAGCACTGGAAGGAAAAACCATGCCACGTCGCCGCGAAGTACCCAAGCGCGAGATCCTGCCCGACCCGAAGTTCGGATCGGTCGATCTCTCGAAGTTCATGAACGTCGTGATGGAATCCGGCAAGAAGGCCGTTGCCGAGCGCATCATCTACGGTGCCCTCGAACAGATCGAGAAGAAGGCCAACAAGGATCCGCTGGAGATCTTCCTGGTCGCGATCAACAACGTGAAGCCGATGGTCGAAGTCAAGTCCCGCCGCGTCGGCGGTGCGAACTACCAAGTTCCCGTGGAAGTTCGCCCCGTCCGCCGCATGGCGCTGGCCATGCGCTGGCTCAAGGACAGCGCGCGCAAGCGTGGCGAGAAGTCGATGTCGGCCCGCCTGGCCAATGAACTGCTCGAGGCCTCGGAAGGCCGCGGCGGCGCCATGAAGAAGCGTGACGAAGTTCACCGCATGGCAGAAGCCAACAAGGCGTTCTCGCACTTCCGCTTCTAAATTACCCCCTCTGTCCTTCTGGCCGCTCTCCGGGTTGATACTGACCCTTGAGCGGCCCCTGTATTTGGAGTGTCACTACATGGCCCGCAAGACCCCCATCGAGCGCTACCGCAACATCGGTATCTCCGCGCACATCGATGCCGGCAAGACCACGACCACCGAACGGATCCTGTTCTACACCGGTGTGAACCACAAGATCGGTGAAGTGCACGATGGCGCCGCCACGATGGACTGGATGGAGCAGGAGCAGGAGCGTGGCATCACGATCACCTCCGCGGCCACCACGTGCTTCTGGAAGGGCATGGAAAGCAATTTCCCGGAACACCGCATCAACATCATCGACACCCCCGGGCACGTCGACTTCACGATCGAAGTCGAACGCTCGATGCGCGTGCTCGATGGCGCCTGCATGGTCTATTGCGCCGTGGGTGGCGTGCAGCCCCAGTCGGAAACCGTCTGGCGCCAGGCCAACAAGTACAAGGTGCCCCGCCTTGCGTTCGTCAACAAGATGGACCGCACCGGCGCGAACTTCTACAAGGTCTACGACCAGATGAAGCTTCGCCTCAAGGCGAACCCCGTGCCCATCGTCATCCCCATCGGCGCCGAGGAAAACTTCCAGGGCGTGATCGACCTCATCAAGATGAAGGCGATCTTCTGGGACGAGGCCTCGCAAGGCATGAAGTTCGACTACCGCGACATCCCGGACGAGCTCAAGGCCGAGGCCGTCAAGTGGCGCGAGAACATGCTCGAGGCCGCTGCCGAGTCGAGCGAAGAGATGATGAACAAGTACCTCGAAGTCGGTGACCTCACCGAAGACGAGATCAAGGTCGCCATCCGCACCCGCACGATCGCCGCCGAGATCCAGCCGATGCTGTGCGGCACCGCGTTCAAGAACAAGGGCGTGCAGCGCATGCTCGACGCCGTGATCGAATTCATGCCGTCGCCCATCGACGTGCCGCCGGTTCCGGGCATGGACGAAGACGACCAGCCCGTCACGCGTCGCGCCGACGACTCCGAGAAGTTCGCCGCCCTCGCGTTCAAGCTGATGACCGACCCGTACGTCGGCCAGCTGACGTTCGTGCGCGTGTACTCGGGCGTGCTGAAGTCCGGCGACTCGGTCTACAACCCGATCCGCAACAAGAAGGAACGCATCGGCCGGATCCTGCAGATGCACGCCAACCAGCGTGAGGAAATCAAGGAAATCCTGGCCGGCGACATCGCCGCCTGCGTGGGCCTGCGCGAAGTGACCACCGGCGAGACGCTGTGCGATCCGGAATCGATCGTCACGCTCGAGCGCATGGTGTTCCCGGAGCCCGTGATCTCGCAGGCCGTCGAGCCCAAGACCAAGGCTGACCAGGAAAAGATGGGCCTCGCCCTCGGCCGCCTGGCCGCGGAAGATCCGTCGTTCCGCCTGCGCACCGACGAGGAATCGGGCCAGACCATCATCTCCGGCATGGGCGAGCTCCACCTGGAAATCATCGTCGACCGCATGAAGCGCGAGTTCGGCGTGGAAGCCAACGTCGGCAAGCCGCAGGTCGCCTACCGCGAAACCATCCGCAAGCTGCAGAAGGACGTCGAAGGCAAGTTCGTTCGCCAGTCGGGCGGCAAGGGCCAGTACGGCCACGTCGTGCTGACCGTCGAGCCGCAAGAGCCGGGCAAGGGCTTCGAATTCGTCGACGCCACCAAGGGCGGCGTGGTCCCGAAGGAATTCATCCCCGCGGTCAAGAAGGGCGTCGAAGACACCCTGCCCGCAGGCGTGCTGGCCGGCTATCCGGTGGTCGACGTCAAGGTCACGCTGACCTTCGGTTCGTACCACGAAGTCGACTCGAACGAAAACGCGTTCAAGATGGCCGCGTCGATGGGCTTCAAGGAAGGCATGCGTCGCGCTTCGCCGGTCATCCTCGAGCCGATGATGGCCGTGGAAGTCGAGACCCCGGAAGACTACGCCGGCTCCGTGATGGGCGATCTGTCCTCGCGTCGCGGCATGGTCCAGGGCATGGACGACATGCCCGGCGGCGGCAAGGTCATCAAGGCCGAAGTCCCGCTGTCGGAAATGTTCGGCTACTCGACCACGCTGCGCTCGATGTCGCAAGGTCGCGCCACGTACACGATGGAGTTCAAGCACTACTCGGAAGCCCCGAAGAACGTTGCTGACGCCATCATCACCGCGCGCGGCAAGAACTAAGCATCACAAGCCGGTCTTCATCGGGACACGGTTGCTGCCAGTGGCAACCGAGCAAATTCCCCGGTGGAGACCTTAAACCGTCCACTGGCACTGTTCTTTGATTCTCAGGAGTTCTGAAAATGGCAAAAGGTAAATTCGAGCGGACCAAGCCGCACGTCAATGTCGGCACCATTGGCCACGTCGACCACGGCAAGACCACGCTGACCGCGGCGATCACCACGGTCCTGTCGAAGAAGTTCGGCGGTGAAGCCAAGGCGTACGACCAGATCGACGCGGCGCCGGAAGAAAAGGCGCGCGGCATCACGATCAACACCGCGCACGTCGAGTACGAGACGGCCAACCGCCACTACGC
>FTKD01025296.1_pt1 | contig 23432 bp, 16 predicted proteins | sample 1658191 | NCBI WGS metagenome assembly FTKD01 (sample SAMEA3914808, study PRJEB12502) | metagenome | biome: forest; material: soil | place: Canada | collected 2011-08-03 | depth 0.3 m
GGTGCGCGACGTGTCGGCGCTGACGACCGGATCGAGCGCGACGAACACGATCGATGCCACGGCCGCCGCCAGCATCAGGATGCCCGCGCTGCGGGTGTCGATGGGCGTCGCGATGGCAGGCTGACCGGCGAATTCAGGGGTGTTCATGGCGTCTCCTCTTTGATTGGCCGACGGGCTTGCCGACCTGCCGCGATGATTGCGACCCGGCGCGGACGATGGCTGTCGAGGACGTATCGGCGTGTGTCGTTTTGTTGCGACCGCAGCGCCCAGACATGCGCCGCGCGGCCGATGGCCGAAGGCACTGCCAAGCCGCGCCAAATCCCGATCAATCGCGCATTTGGCGACGCGGGTCGTCACCCGAGGGGCCGGAGAATCGATGGACGCCAACACGATCGGTCTCACGCGGATTCCTCCATGAAGCTCCTCGCCACGCCATGGCCGGTCACCGCACTGGCACTGCTGCAAGCCTTCGCCCACGCGGCGACACCCGCGGCTGCGGCCGCCGCCGGCACCGAGTTCCACTGCCCCGCCACGCTCGCCCAGATGCCGGTGGCCAACGACGTGCCCCCAGGCTGGGTCGTGCACGGCACGCCGCGCGAACTGCGGCTGCAAAGCGCGGCGTTCTACGACGGCGACCCCGTGGGCCTGGGCTCGCTCGCACCGGACTCCACGAGTCGCAGCGGCCAGACCGAAACCTCCACCTGGACGTTCGGCGTGACCGATTCGACGCAGGTGTGGATCGGTTGCCGCTACCGCGATGCCACCGCCGTCGTCGCCCGGCCGTTGCCGGCCGGCCTGCACCAGTGCACCACCACCCTGCGATTGACGGCACTGGGCGATCCCGCCGGGTCGATGTCCGTACGGTGCCGATGAACAGGTCGCCGCGTGGCGCGCTCCCGGCCGTTGCAATCCGGCCGGCAATCCCACTCAGGCCATCAGCGCCAGCATCCGATCCAGCACGCCCGCCATCTCGTGCGGCCCGTCGATGCAGAAGCGCGCCGCGGACTCGCGCCGCCGGCAGCCGATGCGCACCGTGACCCACTGCGGTTGCGCGGCGACGAACACCGGCTCGTCGTTGACGTCGTCGCCCGCGAAGAACGCCGCGCCCACGCCGGCACGCGTCATCAGGCGCTGCACGGCCGCGGCCTTGTCGGGCGCATCGGCGGCCACCGCGTTGTAGACCAGCTTGCCGCCGAAGATGTGCAGCGTCGCCGTGAAGTCGGCCAGCGCGTCCTCGATCATCGCGCTGGCGATCGCGCGATCCGGTGCGGTGCGGAAATGCAGCGCCAGCGACTGGCCCTTGTCCTCGACCAGCACGCCCGCGCCGAGCAGGCCCTGCGCACGCGCGAGCAGGCGCTCGCGCAGCGGGTCGAGCGCGCGATACGCGCGCAGGCCCGCCTCGGGGTCGCCGGCGTCCTCGGCGCCATGGTTGCCGACGATCCAGGTCGGCACGAAGCCGAGCCGTTCACGCACGTCGGCGATCTGGCGGCCGGTGACGATGGCCACCGGGCGCAAGCGCGCGAGCTTCTCGAGCCGCAACGCGATCGTCGCGGACACGTGCACGTCGTCGGGCCGCGGCCGGATCGGCGCCAGCGTGCCGTCGAAGTCGAAGGCGAACAGCGCGGGAGCACGCACCAGCGCCGTCAGTGCGGCCAGGCCTTGCGGGCCCAGCAGCGGCCGTAGCAGTCCGGTCGGATCGCTCATCACAGGCCTCTCCGATCGCCGCCGTCGCGATAGCGCGCCACGCGCGCGTCCACGCGCGCCTTGAGGCGCCAGCGGCCCGCGTCGGTGAGCATGCGCCCGGCCCAGCGGAACACGTTGAACTCGCGCACCGTGGCGCGCAGGCTGGCCATGCGCGCGCGCTGCTCGGCCGCGGGCATCGTGGCGGCGCGGTGCAGGGCGTCGGCCGTCTCCTCCACGTGGTACGGATTGACGATCAACGCCTCGGTCATCTCGCGCGCCGCGCCCGCGAAGCGGCTCAGGATCAGCACGCCCTGTTCGTCGTTGCGCGCCGCCACGAACTCCTTGCTGACCAGGTTCATGCCGTCGTGCAGGCTGGTGACGATGCACATGTCCGCCGCACGGAACAGTTCGTTCACGGCGGCGCTGTCATGGTGTTGCGCGAGCAGGTGCACCGGCTGGTAGCCCGGCCGGCCGAAGCGCTCGTTGATGCGCAGCGTCAGGCGCTCCACGCGCTCCTGGAACGCGCGGTATTCCTCCAGCGAGCTGCGCGTGGGGGCGGCCACCTGCACGAACACGAAGCGCTCGATCCACTCGGGGTGCTTCTCCAGCAGGCGTTCCACCGCGTTGAGGCGCTCCAGGATGCCCTTGGTGTAGTCGAAGCGGTCGATGCCCACCGCCAGCGTCACGTCCTGCGGCAGGCCCAGGCGTTCGCGCACGACGCGCCGCGCCTCGGGCACCGACGACCAGCTGGCCACCGTCGCGTCGCTGGGCCACTCGATCGAGATCGGGTAGGCCTCCACCAGCGTCTCGTCCTCGCGGAACGAGATGGTGGAGTGCTCGTGCTCGATGCGCGCCTCCAGGAACCGGTCCACCGTCTCGATGAAGTTCTTGCAGTGGAAGCGCGTGTGGAAGCCGAGGATGGTGCTGCCCAGCATGCCCTGCAGGATCTCGCGCCGCCACGGGCAGATGCCGAACGACTCGGGGTTGGGCCAGGGGATGTGCCAGAACGTGAGGATGGTGGCCTGCGGCAGCTTCTCGCGCACCATCGCCGGCAGCAGCGCGAAGTGGTAGTCCTGCACCAGCACGATCGGGTCGTCGCTGCGCGCCTCGGCCACCACCGCGTCCGCGAAGCGCTGGTTGACGGCCTTGTAGGCCTCCCAGTCCGACTCGCGGAATATCGGCCGCACGTGGGCCACGTGGCACAGCGGCCACAGGCCCTCGTTGGCGAAGCCGAAGTAGTAGCCCTGCTCCTCCTCGGCGGTCAGCCACAGGCGGCGCAGCTGGTAGTCGTCGTGGCCCGGCGGCACTGCCACGCGATCGTTGGCGTCCACCACGTCGCGATCGGCGTCGCCGCTGCCATGGGCGATCCAGGTGCCGGAGCAGGCGCGCATGACCGGCTCCACGGCGGTCACGAGGCCGCTGGCCGGCCGCTTGACGATGATGCTGCCGTCCTTGGCGTGCTCGTGGATGTAGGGTTCGCGGTTGGACACCACGATCACCTGGTCGCCGCGCAACTGCGTCTTCAGCAGCGCGCGCAGCCGGTCGGCGCTCCAGTCGGCCTCCGGCCCCTGCATGCGGCGGTACTCGTCCTCCAGGTCGCGCAGGCGTTCGCGCAGGTCGTCGGCGAACGGCTGCAGCGAAACGGCGGCGGCGGCGGAGGTGCCGGTCAGCGGGCTGATGAGGCCCTCGCCGCGCAACAGCGCGCGCACGCCCAGCACCCAGCCGCGCCAGCTCAGTTGCGCCACCACCATCGTGATCAGCGCCATCATCAGGCCCAGCAGCGCGATCAGGCCGACCAGGTAGCGTCGCGTGTCCTGGCTGCGCTTCTCGATGAAGCTCAGGTCGTGCAGCAGCACCAGCCGGCCGACGACGACGGGCTCGGTCTGCGCCGTGGCGTCGGAGGCCGCCGACGCGGCGACGCCGTCATCGACTCCCGATGCGGCCGCGACCGCGGAAGACGCTCCGGCGGCGTCACTGGCGGCATCGACGCCGACCAGCGGATGCGGCTGGTCGATCACGTCGTGCATCGCCACGTGCACCGCGCCCCCATTGAGCACCAGTCGCGGATCGCGCTTGGAGCTGATCTCCAGCGCATTGAAGCAGTTCAGCTCCGACGGGAAGGCCGCCGTGCGTTCGAGCATGCGGCCATCGGGGCTGCACAGGCCGATGGCGAACAGGCGTTCGTCCTGCAACGCGCGGTCGAACAGCTTCGCGAGCTGGTGCGGCCGATTGGCCCGCAGCGCCTCCACCACCGAATCGGACAAGGCGTTGGCCACCACGGCGCCGCGGCTGTCCAGGTCGCGCGCGAACCAGCGCAGCGTGACGCGGTCGACGAGCGGCAACACGAGGTAGGCGGTGGCGACCACCACCACGGTCAGTGGCAACAGGAAACGAAGTTGCAGCCGAATCGTCTGTACGATCGGCCATCGGAGGAAGGCAGGCCCGGCATTTGCCGGCGGAACCAAAGTTCCCGGGGTTCTATCTTTGTTCAAGAGACGGATCCAATTTTCTTTGCAACGAAAGGCGTCCCACCGCAATGAGCAGCCCCCCTGTCATTTCGAACGCGCACGCCGCCTCGCTGGATCTGGCGATGATCGGCAATTGCAGCGTCAGTGCGTTGATCGACTCCACGGCCCACGTCGTGTGGTGTTGCATGCCACGCTTCGACAGCACGCCCGTGTTCGACGCGTTGTTGCAGTCAGCAAACGGCGTTCCCGAGGCCGGGGCCATGGCGATCCAGATCGAGGGCATGGCCCGCCACGAGCAGTCCTACGACGATAGCACCGCGATCCTGCGCACGCGGATGTGGGATGGACAAGGCCAGTGCGTGGAGGTGGTCGACTTCGCGCCGCGCTTCGTCACGCGCGACCGGGTGTTCCGGCCGGCCCAGCTGGTGCGACGCATCCGCCCGTTGTCCGGGCGTCCGCGCGTGCGCGTCACGGTGCGCCCGCACGGCAACTGGGGCGACGATCAACCGCAGATCACCCGCGGCAGCCATCACGTCCGTTTCGTGATGCCCGACATCACGCTGCGCCTGAATACGAGCGTGCCCATCACGTACCTGATGGACGGCACCTGGTTCGCGCTCGATCGCGAGATGAGCCTGTTCCTGGGCGCCGACGAGACGATGGCCGGCAGCATCGACGACACCGCGCGCGAGTTCGAGGACCAGACCTCGCTGAACTGGCGCCACTGGACGCACCGCCTCGCGTTGCCGCTGGAGTACCAGGACGCGGTGATCCGCGCCGCGATCACGCTCAAGCTGTGCCAGTACGAGGAGACGGGCGCCATCGTCGCGGCGATGACCACGAGCCTGCCCGAGGCGCCGAACAGCGGACGCAACTGGGACTACCGCTTCTGCTGGCTGCGCGACGCGTTCTTCGTGGTGCGCGCGCTCAACGGCCTGTCCGAGGTCGGCACGATGGAGAAGTACCTCGGCTGGCTCGGCAACGTGGTGCACAGCGAGGCCGGGAGCGGCCACGTGCAGCCGCTGTACGGGATCGGGCTGGAGCGCGAGCTCACCGAGTTCACGGTGCCGCAGGCGAGCGGCTATCGCGGCATGGGGCCCGTGCGCGTCGGCAACCAGGCGCACGAGCACTTCCAGCACGACACCTACGGCAACATCGTGCTGGCCGCCGCGCAGTCGTTCCACGATCATCGCCTGTTCCGTCGCGGCGACGCGGCCGACTTCGCGGCGCTCGAGACGATGGGCGAACAGGCCTGGCGCCTGCACGACCAGCCCGACGCCGGCATCTGGGAGCTGCGCACGCGCGCCCGCATCCACACGTCCTCGGCGTTGATGTGCTGGGCCGCCTGCGACCGCCTCGCGCACATCGCGCTGCGCGTCACGTTGCCGGATCGCGCGGCCTTCTGGCGCGACCGGGCCGACATCATCCGCAGCAAGATCCTGCAGTACGCCTGGAGCGAGAAGCGCAACGCCTATGCCGAGAGCTTCGGCGGCAGCGAGCTGGACGCCAGCGTGCTGCTGATGGGCGAGGTGGGCTTCGTGCCGCCGTACGACGCGCGCTTCATCAGCACGGTCGAAGCGATGGAGAAGACGCTGTGCGACGGCCCGTTCATGCGCCGCTACGAGGCCGCCGACGACTTCGGCCGGCCGGAGACCACGTTCAACATCTGCTCGTTCTGGCGCGTCGACGCGCTCGCCCGCATCGGCCGCCGCGACGAGGCGCGCGAGTCCTTCGAGGCGCTGCTCGCGCGCCGCAATCCGCTGGGCATCCTGAGCGAGGACATGAATCCGGCGACCGGCGAGCTGTGGGGCAACTTCCCGCAGACCTACTCGATGGTGGGCATCATCCACGGCGCGCTCAGGCTGTCGGCGCCGTGGGACTCGGTGGTGTGAACGGATTCGAGCCGGCGCAGTCGCGGGCGATCGGCTCGGGGAGCGCGTAGCGCTTTTCCCCTTGAAAGCGACCTCGGAGCGGACCGAAGCCCCCTGGTCAAGGGGCCGCTTCGCCTTGACGCTGCCTCTTGCGATCACCATGATGGCCCGGCACCGTCGTCGTCTCGCGGTGGCGTCGCACCGAGGAGATCCGCCTTGCCTACCCCCCGCGTCGCGGTCATCGTCGTCCACGGCGTGGCCGACCAGCAGCCCGGAGCGACCGCACGTTCCGTGGTCGAACTGCTGGTGTCGTCGCCACCGGACGGCATCCGCTACACGTCGTCGGCCACCGAAGACCTGACGCTGCGCGTGCCGCCGCTGGCGCCGCAGGCGAGCGCCCAGCCGCACGTCGCTCACCTCACGCCGCCAACGCCCAGGGGCGAGGATCGCTCGCTGATGAAGTCGTTCGCGCAGTCGACGCGCTCGGACTTCCAGCGCGAGGGCTGGGCCACGTCGGCGCCGGTCAGCAAGACGGCCGCGCCCGACGCCGCGCAGGCCCACCACGCCGTCACGCCGGCCGACATCGCGGCGCCGCCCACCGCCATGGACCGCGGCATCGCCGTCACCAACTACCTGCTGGCCAAGCACATTCGCAACGGCGCCCGGCCCGAGACCTACGACACGACCAGCATCGCATTGCAGCGCCACGACGCCGGCCCGGACGACCTGCCGGACGACGCCGACGACGCGTCCACGCGCGTGGACGTCTTCGAGATGTACTGGGCCGATCTCTCGCGCCTGTCGGGCTCGATGCCGCGCATCGTCTCCGAGCTGTTCACGCTGGTGTTCCGGCTGTCTAAGCTGGGACGCGAGACGGTCGACGAGATGTGGGGGCAGCTCGCGCGCGCCCGCGCCCCGGACGCGCGCCGGGCACGCACCTACAAGGCCGCGTGGAACGTCACGGCGGTGCTGCAGATCGCGCTCGACTGGCTGTTCGTCAACGGCCTGGCGCTGCTGTTCACGCAGCTCGCGCTGCTGGGCGTCGTGCTCGTCTGCCTGGGCTTCACCACCGGCGACGCGCCGGATACGGTGACGGGCATCGCATCGGGTACCGTCGCAGGTATCCGCGAGTCGTGGCTGCACCATGGCGTGGCCGCCGCGCTGTGCATCCTGGCGCTGCTGCGCCTGCTCTATCGACGCGGCGACGGCAAGTGGCAGCAGGCGCTCGCGCCGATCGTCGTGTTCGGCGTGGCCGCCAGCGCCCTTGCCTTCGCACCCGCGCTGCTCCAATGGATCACGGCGCTGACGCTGCTGGCGCTCCTCACGACGGCCAACGAATTCGCGCTGCGCATCGCGGACGACCGCTTCCCGCTGGTGCACGTCGTCGGCCGCTGGATGTGGTGCGCGTCGGCCGTGATGATGCTGGGCAGCGCCGTCCACGAGACGCAATTGCTCGGCACGGTGCAGTGGCGCGACCTGTGGGTGCACGCCGCGCTGTTCGCGACGGAGACCGTGCTGCTGCTGATCAAGTGGTGGTGGATCGTCGCCGGGCCGCTGCTGGTGGTCTGGTTCGTCGCCGGCCAGGTCGCGCGCGCCGAATCGGGCTATGCATCGCGCGCCAGCATCGCCACCGGGCGCCTGGGCATCACGGTGTCGTTCGGGATGTTCCTCGCCGTGACGATGACGGCCTGGGCGCTGGTCAACCCCGTGCTGGCCGCCTCTGCCGGCGGCGCGGGCTACCGGCCCTGCATCTTCGCGTTCGAGCCTTCGGCGTCGGCGCCGCGCCCCGCGGCGTCGGCCGGGGCCAGCACCTGCCTGTGGCAGAGCAAGAACGCCCGCGAGCTCGCCGGCGCGCCCATGCCCAGCGCCGTCGCCGTCCTGGACGACCGCTACGAGAAGAGCACCAGCGCGTTCGCGCTGCTGGCCACGCTGTTGCTGATGCTGGTCGCCTACCTGCTCGCGATGTTCACGCCCAGCGTGCTCGCCGAGCTCAAGCTGATCGTCGATTCGCAGCGCGACGCGCACCAGCAGGCCGTGGACAAGCGCCACCCCGTGCACGCGCGCGCCACGCTGCACCAGCGCACGCAGCGCGCGCGCGCGCTGGGGCGCTGGCTGACGGCCGGCTACCGGCGGCTGGATTTCGTGGTGGGCGGCGTGAGCCTGGTCGGCGTCATCCTGAGCCTGGGCATCGCCGCGCTGTTCCTGTCGACGGTGTTCGAGCAGGACGCCGTCAAGCACTGGCTCGGCGGCATCGGTCTCGATGGCCCGCTGGCCTTGCTGAGCGGCCTCGAGAACACCGTGTCCGACCTGTCGCAATGGCTGTTCGACCCGCTGCACGCGCTGGTCTTCGGCGCGGCCGGCGCCGGCGCGGCGCTGTCGGTGCTGGGCGGCCAGCTGTCGCGCCACGTGCCGTCGCTGCGCGGGCCGCTCGACGTCGCGATGGACGTCGACAACCACTTCCGCGAATTCCCGCGCACCAACATTCCACGCGCGCACATCTTCTCGCGCTACGCGGCCCTGCTGACCCACCTGAGGGCGCAGGGCTACGACCGCATCGTCGTCGTGGCGCACAGCCAGGGCACGGTGATCAGCGCGGAACTGCTGCGCTTCCTGACCAGCCGCGCGCAGCTCGCGCCGACGCCCGACGACGTCCCCCTGCTCGGGGGCGAGCCGCTGCCGCCCATCAGCCTGCTCACGCTCGGCTGCCCGTTGCGCCAGCTCTACGGCACCCGCTTTCCGGGCCTCTACGCCTGGGTGCTGGCGAAGAACGGCCTGGTGTTCGGCCCGCGCGCCGCCGACATCGGCGTGCAGCGCTGGATGAACGCGTTCTGCAGCGGCGACTACGTGGGACGCTGGTTGTGGAGCAACGCCGCCCACGAGGCGGTGCTGAAGCATCCGATGATAGCCACGGTGGGCCACGACCCGTTCGGCCGCGTCGACGTCTACACCGGCTTCAACCCGACGCCGCCGGCGGAGGGCCGTCTGCAGGAGGCGCGCGAGGTCGAGGTGTGCCTGGGGCTGGGCGCGCATACCCACTACTTCGAGCGCGACCAGACGACCGTCGCATGGATGATCGACTACCTGATCCGCGCCCGTCCGCTCGGCGACGCCGAAGGCCCGGGCGATCTCGAAGCGCCCGGCGCCCCTGCCGGACCCGTGGTGACGGTCGACGCGAGCGCCGGCCAACCGCCGCAGGCGGTCGATGCGCAGGCGTCGGTCGTCGCGGACGGCACGCCGGCCCCCGTCGCCGCGCCCGACGCGCCGCCGCCCTGAGCGCCATCCCGGCTTGCAGCGGAAGTCCAGCTCCGCCGACGGCTGCCGGCCGAACGGCGGCGCGGCGGCATCGAGCCGGTCACCCGATTCTCGCCGACCCGGCCGGGCCTGGCATCACGATTGCCCTGGTGGTTCGTCACCTGAACATCTCAACGGCAAGACGATCAGCCCGATCGCTCACCGCCGCACAACAAGGACACGCTCATGAAGACCGCCCAACTCCTCAAGCTCACCGCGCTCGCCGCCGCCGTCACGCTGGCAGGATGCTCGACCACCGCCAGCGTCACCACGCCCGGCGACGATGGCCACCCCAGCACGGCGGAATCGCGCCACGCCGTGGACGCCAGCTACCAGGAAACGCTGGAACGCCTCTACAACACCACGCCGGGCAGCCGCGAGCTGGTCGGCAAGGCGCGCGGCGTGCTGGTGTTCCCGCGCGTGATCTCGGCCGGCCTGGTGGTGGGCGGCGCCTACGGCGAGGGCCAGTTGCGCGAGCACGGCCGCGTCGACGGCTACTACCGCACGACCACCGGCTCGGTGGGCTGGCAGATCGGCGCGCAATCGCGCTCGCTGGTGTTCCTGTTCATGACCGAGGACGCGCTGCAGAAATTCCGCGACAGCCACGGCTGGTCGGGCGGCGTCGACGCCTCCGTCGCGGTGCTGACCGTGGGCGCCAACGGGGCGATCGACGCCAACGCCGCGCAAGCGCCGACCGTGGCCTTCATCATGACCAACGCCGGACTGATGGCCGGCGTGACGCTCCAGGGCACCAAGGTCACGCGCATCGACTGATGCCGCCATCCGGTCGACGCCGCAGGGCGCCGGCCGGCATGTCAAATGGAGCATGGCAGGCGGTCGATTTTTCAGGGCGGCGTCGGGTTGCGCGAGCCAGAATCGCCGCTGTCTCCACTTCCAGATGCCGCGATGTCCTATCAAGCCGATGCCAACCGCTACGACGGTCGCCTGCCCTATCGAACCTGCGGCCGCAGCGGGCTCAAGCTGCCCGCCGTCTCGCTGGGCCTGTGGCACAACTTCGGCGATGCGACGCCGCTGGACACGCAGCGCCAGATGCTGCGCACGGCGTTCGACCTCGGCATCACCCACTTCGACCTGGCCAACAACTATGGGCCGCCCTACGGCAGCGCGGAAACCAATTTCGGCGAGCACCTGCGGCGCGACTTCAGGCCTTATCGGGACGAGCTGGTGATCTCCAGCAAGGCCGGCTACGACATGTGGCCGGGCCCGTACGGCCAGGGCGGCGGCTCGCGCAAGTACGTGCTGGCCAGCCTCGACCAGAGCCTCAAGCGCATGGGCCTCGAGTACGTCGACATCTTCTACTCGCACCGCTTCGACCCCGACACGCCGCTGGAAGAGACGATGGGCGCGCTGGCGTCCGCCGTGCAGCAGGGCAAGGCGCTGTACGTGGGCCTCAGCAGCTACTCCGCGGGCAAGACGCGCGAGGCCGCCGCCATCCTGAAGAGCCTGGGCGTGCACGCGCTGATCCACCAGCCCTCGTACAGCCTGCTCAATCGCTGGATCGAGCAGGACCTGCTGGCCGCGCTCGAAGACACCGGCATGGGCTGCATCGCGTTCAGCGCGCTGGCCCAAGGGCTGCTGACTGACAAGTACCTGAACGGCGTGCCGGCCGACGCCCGCATCAACCGGCCCGGCGGCGGCTCGCTGCGCCCCGAGCACCTGAGCCCGCAGAACCTGGCCCATGTGCGTGCGCTGAACGGCGTGGCCGAGGCGCGCGGCCAGACGCTGGCGCAGATGGCCATCGCCTGGGTATTGCGCGATGCGCGCGTCACCACGGCGTTGATCGGGGCCAGCCGGCCGCAGCAGATCGTCGATCTCGCGGGCGCGATGAAGAAGCTCGATTTCTCGCCCGCGGAACTGGCGGCGATCGACCAGCACGCGGTCGACGGCGGCATCAATCTCTGGCAAAAGCCGTCGACGGACCAACGCCTCGGGTAAAACGCGCTCTCCGTCCGCCGGCTTCTGAATAGAATCCGTCGCAAAGGGGAGTGGCCGGATGAGCGCCTGGAATGAATTGACGACCGCCGGCCGGCTCGGCCGGGCCGGCTTCTGGCTGCGCCATCTGGTGGGCCTGCCGATCTGCCTGTTCCTGTGCATCGCCGCCGATGCGCTCGTCGGGCCGTCCATCGGCCTCGTCGCCGCCGCATTGACGACGCTGTTCCTCGTCTCCGTCTGGGGCCGCCGCCTGCATGACCGCGGCCGTTCCGCGTGGTGGCTGCTGCTGGCCGCGGTGCCCGTGGCGGGCGCGCTGGCCTTGATCGTCGATTGCGCGTTCCTCGGCTCGCGTGACGGCGGGCAGCGCCATGGCACGCCGTCCGGCGTTCGCGTCGACTACCGAACCGTGTGACCCGAAGGCCACCATGACCAACCACCACATCGTCAACGACGTCACGCAACTCAATCCGGTGCGCGTGATGGCCATCGTCGCGCCCACCTCGGTGGAGGAAGTGCAGGAAGCGATGCGCCGCACCAGCGGGCCGGTGTCGATCGGCGGCGGACGCTTCAGCATGGGCGGCCAGACGGCCAGCCCCGGCAGCCTGCACTTCGACATGCGCACGATGAACCGCGTCCTGTCGTTCTCGCCCGGCGAGCGCACGATCCGCGTGCAGGCGGGCACGCGCTGGTGCGACATCCAGCAGTTCGTCGATCCGCACGACCTGTCGGTCAAGATCATGCAGACCTACGCCAACTTCACCGTCGGCGGCGCGCTGAGCGTGAACTGCCACGGCCGCTACGTGGGCCTGGGCCCGCTGGTGCTGTCGGTGCGCAACCTGCGCATCGTGCTGCACGACGGCAGCGCGGTGGACTGCGATCGCCAGCGCAACCCCGAGATCTTCTACGGCGCGATCGGCGGCTACGGCGCGCTCGGCGTCGTGTGCGAAGTCGAGCTCGACCTGGCCGACAACAAGCGCGTCAAGCGCACGCACGCGGTGATGCCGCTGTCGCAGTACTGGGCGCATTTCAAGAACACGGTGCGCAACAACCCGAAGGCGGTGTTCCACAACGCCGACCTGTACGCGCCGCACTATTCGACGCTGCGCTCGGTCACCTGGGTCGAGACCGACGAGCCCGCCACCACCGCGACGCGGCTGCAGCCGCTGCGCCAGTCCTACCCGCTGCACCAGTACTTCCTGTGGGCCGTCTCGGAGACGCCGTTCGGCAAGGAGCGCCGCGAGCGCCTGATCGACCCGCTGCTGTACCTGCGCAAGACCGTGCACTGGCGCAACTACGAAGCCGGCTACGACGTGGCCGAGCTCGAGCCGCCGGCGCGCCAGCACCGCACCTACGTGCTGCAGGAGTACTTCGTGCCGGTCGAGAAGCTGGAGGCGTTCGTGCCGCTGATGGCGGCCATCCTCGAGCGCCACCGCGTCAACGCGCTGAACGTGTCGATCCGCCACGCGATGCCCGACAGGCACACGGCGCTCGCCTGGGCGCCGGTGGAAACCTTCGCGTTCGTGCTGTATCACAAGCAGCGCACGCGCGAGAACGCCAAGAGCCGCGTGGGCGTGTGGACGCGCGAGCTGATCGACGCCGTGATCTCGGTGGGCGGCACCTACTACCTGCCGTACCAGCCGCACGCCACGCTGGAGCAGTTCCACCGCGCCTATCCGCAGGCGGCCGACTTCTTCGCGTTCAAGTGGGAGATGGATCCGCACTTCCGCTTCACCAACTCGCTGTGGGACAAGTACTACCGCGCCTGGCTGGAACGCGCGCAGCCCGTGCCGGCGCCGCGCTATTCGAGCGAGTTCCACCAGGTGTTCGGCGACGTGCTGCTGTCCGACGCGTTCTACCGCTTCCTGCAGGCCGTGTTCCGCACCGTGCCCGAGGACCGGCTGCACCACCTGATCCGCGAAGCCTGCCGCCTGCACCGCGACGAGGAGAGCGTGTATCGCCACATCCAGCGCGAGTTCGGCACCATCAAGCCGCTGCTGGCCGACCTCACGCACGCGCTGCCGTCGCTGTTCAAGCAGAAGCGCGAGATGGCGCAGCAGACGCTCCAGGTGATCGGCGAGCGGCGCCAGTTCACCGGCTATGCCGAGATCGGCTCCAAGGGCCGTTACTACCGCAGCCTGGCCGCGCTGTTGAAGTTCAAGGGACCGAAGTTCTTCATCGACGAGAAGCCGCAGGCGTTCTCGCCGCCGGACATCCTGGAGCGCGGCCAGATCGGCAAGCTGGGCACGCAGATCCCGCTGGACGACTACGCGCCGCTGCCCGAGACGATCGCCGACCAGAGCCTGGACTTCGTCGGCTGCTACGTGGGGCTGCACCACATGACGGTGGAGCGGCTGACGGGCTTTCTCGCGTCGATCCGGCGCGTGCTGCGACCGGGCGGCGTCTTCATCGTGCGCGAACACGACGTGCACAGCGAAAGCCTGCGCGCCCTCGTCTCGCTGGCCCACACGGTGTTCAACGCCGGCCTGGCCGAGACCTGGGAAACCAACGCGGCCGAACTGCGCTTCTTCGAGCCGATCAGCACCTGGGTCAGCCGCCTCGACGCCGCCGGCTTCGACGACAGCGCGCAGCGCGTGCTGCAGGACAACGATCCGACCGACAACACGCTGCTGTGCTTCGTGCGCCGCGCCGACGGCGTGGTCACCAGCCGGGCCGCGGCCACCAAGACGGTGTCGGCATGACGCGCCGCGCGGGCCCGCGCACGTGGGCGCTCGCGCTCGTGTTCGCGTCGACGCTGGGCCTGGCGGCCGCGACGCCGGGCGCCGACCTGAAGATGGCCACCGAGCCGATGGCCGCCGGCCCGGCCGCGGCCGCGGCGGCGCCCGTCGTGCCGGTGTCTACGGGCCCGCTGACCGCGCCGCCCGAACACCGCCGCCCGCCCGACCAGACCTTCCTCACGTTTCCGGAGTGGTTCCTCGTCCACAGCCCGGCCGAATACGCGCACTACCTCGCCAGCGGCGCGCCGGTGAGCGCGTTCCCGCTGTTCGCCCACATCGCGCAGTTCTGGCAAGGCTATGCCGCGGTCACGCACGAGGTCGCGCGCTATCCGTTCAACGGCGGCTACCACCTGATGATCTGCGTCATCGGCACCAGCACCACCGTCGAATACACGCTCAAGGGCGTCTACGAGCACACGATCGGCCGGCTGGCGCAGGCCACGAGGTCGGGCGACGAGCAGGTGCCCGAGGAACGCTTCGCCGCCGGCTACGCGCAGCGCTACGTCGACTTCATCCGCGTCGACCCGTGGTACCTGTTCGACTTCGGCGCCGAGCTGAAGACGCTGTGGTCGGACGTGCCCGTGTCGGGCCCGAACCTGATCCGCCGCTGGGAGCGCCGCTTCCTGCTCACCACCGAGCTGCTGGTCAAGAGCGGCTACGGCAAGCTGATCACCTGGGCCACGCACAGCCTCTACGACGCGCCCAGGCCGGTGACCGCCGTGGTGTTGACCGCGATGCCGCCGCGCGACCTGGCCGCACATCCCGATGTCGTCGTGCTGCAGACGTCCGGCCCGCAGGTGCTGGCCACGATTCCGCGCTACGAAGGCTTCACCGCCTACGCGCGCTGGCTCGCCGACGCCCATGTCGACTTCCGCGAGATCGCCGGCAACGACGGCGAGGTGCTCGTGAGCCTGCTGGTGCCCGTCGCGTGGCAACCCGACGCCGGCGCGCGCGTGCTGTTCGAACAGCCCGTGCTCACCGTGCCGGGCCGCAAGCGCAGCGTCGTCGCGGTGCCGATCGCGGCGCTGGGCGGCCTGCTGCGCAGCGTCGACCGACAGCCGGCGCTGCAGGTCGAGCACGTCTACGACTTCTAGGAAGCTGTGACAGCTTCCGAGCTGTCTCCCCGGCGTCAGCAGGCGCCACGCCATCGGACTATGCTGCCGGCTGCAAGCCGTGTCCCCAAGCGGCCGTCAGCAAGGAGATTCCCATGCATATTCCATCCCTGAAGGAAGTCGTCAGCGCCGAGGAATGGCAGTTGCGCTGCGACCTCGCGGCCTGCTACCGGCTCGTCGCCGCCTACGGCTGGAGCGACCTCGTCTTCACGCACATCAGCGCACGCGTGCCCGGCGACGACCACAGCTTCCTGATCAACCCGTACGGCCTGATGTTCGACGAGATCACGGCGTCGTCGCTGGTGCTCATCGACCAGGACGGCAACAAGCGCGGCGAATCGCCGTTTCCGGTCAACCGCGCCGGCTTCGTGATCCACAGCGCGATCCACGCCGCGCGCGACGACGCGCAATGCGTGCTGCACACGCACACCCGCGCGGGCGTGGCCGTCAGCGCGCAGGCCGGCGGCGTGCTGCCGATCTCGCAGCAATCCACCTTCGTGCTGGCCTCGCTGGCGTACCACGACTATGAAGGCGTGGCGCTGCATGACGCCGAGAAGCCGCGCCTGCAGGCCGACCTGGGGCGCGCCAACTACCTGATGCTGCGCAACCATGGGCTGCTGACGGTGGGCAAGTCCATCCCCGACGCGTTCCTGGCGATGTACCTGTTCGAGTCGACCTGCAACATCCAGCTCGCCGCACAGGCCGGCGGCCCGCTGACGATGGTGCAGCCCGACATCGTCGCCGGCGTCGGCGAGGCCATGCGGGCGCAGACCGGCAACCAGGGCGGCGCCTTCGTCTGGCCCGCGCTGCTGCGCAAGCTCGACCGCATGGACGCGAGCTACCGCACCTGATGCCCGGACTGGCCAAGCCCTGGGCGTCGCGGGACGACGCCCTCTTCTGGCTGCAGCTCCTGGCCATGGGACTGGGCGGCGCGCTTGCGCTGGTAGCCGGCGCATTGCTGGCCTGGGCCGTGTTGCTGCAACCCGCGCTCGCGGGGTGGCAGGGCAGCGGCTTCGCGTTTCAACGGGACCCGGCCACCTGGATGCGCTGGCTGCGCGTCGCCGCGATCGCGGAGGGCGTCCTCGGCACGCTGTTCGTCGCGCTCCTGGTCTGGTACTGCGACGGGATGCTGCGCGGCTCCGGCAAGGCGGAGCACTGACTCGGGCGATCACGGCCTCGTTGCTGGCGTCAGCGTCGGCAGCTTGACCGTCTCAGGACGTTTGACATCTGCCCGCAAGCGCTCCGCGCTATATTCAGTGCTCTTTCCCCTCGAGAGGCAGCTATGCGACGCGTCACGGGCATCGGCGGAATCGTCTTCAAGGCAAAGGATCCGGCCGCTCTGCAGGCCTGGTACAGAACGCACCTTGGTCTGGACGTGCAGCCTTGGGGAGGCGCGGCCCTCGATTGGGCCGACGAGGCCGGGCATCCCGTCGCCGGGACGACCGCCTGGCGCGTCTGCGCGAAAGAGGGAGAAGACTTCGGCCCGGGTGATCCGTCATTCATGGTGACCTATCGCGTGGCAGATCTCGCCGGGCTGCTGACGGCGCTTCGCGCCGAAGGGTGCACCGTGCTCGACAAGACGGACGAATCCGAATATGGGAAGTTCGGCTGGGTCGTCGATCCCGAGGGCAACAAAGTCGAGTTGTGGGAGCCTCCCGAAGGCCAATGAGTCTTGCTGGTCGGCACGCCCCGGACACGATCGTCAATCTAGGGCTGTCAACGCGACAGCACCCGCCCCTATCATCGCGCATGGTCCATGACGCTGCGATGGCTGCCTGGGACGGCAGTCTCGACATATTCCGGCTGCTCGCCAACAGCGTGCCGGCGATGATCGCCTATTACGACTCGCCCGAGCTGGGTTACGGCTGCCGCTTCGCCAACAAGGCCTACTCGGGCGCCTTCGGGCTCACCGAAGCCTCGATCATCGGCAAGACCTTCGTGCAGGTCATCGGCGAGGCCGCCGCCCGCGAGATACAGCCCTCGATCGATGCTGTGGTCAACGAGAGCCGCGCGGTGGCCTACGTCCGCGAACTCGCGGCCGCCGACGGAAGCCGGCGCTGGATCGAAGTCAACGTGCTGCCGCACCTGGGCGCCGCCGGCCGCCCGGTGGGCGCCTTCGTGATCGTCACCGACATCACGGAGCATCGGCTGGCCACGCAGGCGCTGCGCGAGTCCGAGGAACGCCTGGCCAAGTTCATGCAGGCGAGCGCCGAAGGCATCGCGTTCCACCGCGGCGGCATCGTCACCGACGCCAACCCGCCGCTGTGCCAGCTCCTGGGCTACACGCTCGCCGAGCTGCGCGGCCGCCATGCGCTGGACTTCGTCCCGCCGGACCAGCGCGCGCGCGTGCAGGCGGTGCTCGACGGCGGCCAGGAGCTCAGCTACGAAAGCGCCGTCGTCGGCAAGGACGGCGTGCGCATCCCGGTGGAGTTCATCGGCCGCACGCTGGTCTATGGCGACGAGAAGCTGCGCATGTCGGTGGTGCGCGACCTGCGCGACCGCCACGCCGCGCAGGCGCGCATCCACCACCTCGCGCACCACGATGCGTTGACCGGCCTGCCCAACCGGATGTCCTTCATGGAGCGCCTGGGCCAGCAGATCGAGCTGGCGCGGGTCGCGGGCAAGACGCTGGCGCTGCTGTTCGTCGACCTCGACCACTTCAAGCGCGTCAACGACTCGCTCGGCCACCTGATCGGCGACGCGCTGTTGCAGACCGTCGCCGCGCGCATCTCGGCCAGCCTGCGCGCCGCCGACCTGGTGGCGCGCTTCGGCGGCGACGAGTTCATCGTGCTGCTGGCCGACGCCACGCGCGACGACGTGGCCGAGGTGGCGCACAAGCTGCTGCGCGCCATCGAGGTCCCCGTCGAAGCCGAGGGCCGCGACATCTCGGTCACGCCGTCGGTGGGCATCGCGATGTTCCCGCACGACGGCGCCACGCCCACCGAGCTGATCAAGAACGCCGACACCGCGATGTACATCGCCAAATCGCGCGGCCGCGCCAACTGCCAGTTCTTCGATCCCGCGGTGGCCAGCGCCGCCTACGCCGCGCTGGTGCTCGAAAGCCAGCTCGCGCAGGCGCTGCAGCGCGACGAATTCGTGTTGCACTTCCAGCCGCAGGTTCGCGCCAGCGACGGCACGCTGGCCGGCATCGAGGCCCTGATCCGCTGGGTCCACCCCGAGCGCGGCATGCTGCGGCCCGACGCGTTCATCTCGCTGGCCGAGCAGCAGCGGGTAATGCTGCCCATCAGCCAGTGGGTGCTGCGCAGCGCCGCGCGCGCGGCGCTGCGCTGGCGCTCGTGCGGGCTGATCGACGTCCCCATCGCCGTCAACCTGTCGAGCATGCAGTTCCGCGCCAACGGCTTCGTCGACGCGGTCGCGCAGGTGTTGCGCGAGGAAGGCGTGCCCGGCGAGTGGCTCGAACTCGAGCTGACCGAGCGGATGCTGATGGACGATCTCGGCGCCGTCAAACGCACGCTCCAGCAGCTCAGGGCCATGGGCATGCGCGTCTCGGTCGACGATTTCGGCACCGGCTATTCGTCGCTGGCCCACCTGAAGGAGTTGCCCATCGACGCCATGAAGATCGACCGCTCGTTCGTGCACGACCTGCCGCACCAGCGCGGCTCGGTGGCCATCGCCCGCGCGGTCATGCAGATGGCGCAAGGCCTGTCCTTGACGGTCGTTGCGGAAGGCGTCGAGAACGAGGAGCAGCGCCGCTTCCTCGTCGAGCAGGGCTGCGACCTGCTGCAGGGCGAGCTGATCAGCGCGCCACTGCCGGCTGCCGAGCTGGTGCACTGGATCACCCGGCACGCGGCGTTGAGCCGCTGAGTCCGGCAGTCAGGCGGTCGGCACCTTCACCGCCCGCAGGAACTGCCCCGCCACCTTCTGCACCGCCGTCGCCGCGAGTTCGCCGGCGTAGACGTCGGGCACGCACACCGCCATGCCGCCGGCCGTCAGCGTGCCCGGATGGCGGATGCGGAAGAACGGCGCCGGCGCCTCGAACGCGGCCGGGAACGCGCGGATCAACGCGATGTCGGTACCCGGGCCGGTGTCGGCGACGCTGCCGGCCGGCAGCTCGCAACTGGTGAGCACGTGCATCGCGTAGAACACGCCGTAGCCGGCCACGTTCACCGGCAGGAACTCGAGTTCGGCGAAATGCGACAGTTCGTCGCGCACGCCTTGCGACACCAGGTGAGCCGTCGGGTGGAACAGCACCGCCGTGGCGCTCTTTTCGGACCGGTAGAGCTCCAGCGACGGCGCCTCCCAGCGGTCGGCCAGCGGCGCCGTGGTGCGCAGCAAGGGTTCGTTCCAGGCGGAATGCTGGTCGTCCACCCACTCGGCGGCGGCGTCGATGCCGTCGATGAAGACGGGCTTGATTTCGAAAACAGGCATTTCCCAGTGTATTGGCAGCCGCGCCGGTTTGCGGCTTCGCCGCGTCAATCCGGCAAGACTTGGCACTCCGGGGCAACCGTGGGATCACCCGCACGCCAATCGCGGGCCGCGGCCGTAGACTGCAAGAAGGGGTGGCATGTCTGTCGCAGTCCGGCAAAGAGCGGGCGCAGCACTTCCGGGCCATAGCGAGCATGAACCGATCGTCCGCGCGACTCCAGCGCGTGTTTGCATTCGTCGTCGCCATCGGGGTCGTGGTGCTGGGCGGGTTGGTCTGGTCGACCCATCAGGAGTCCGTGCGTCTCGACGAGACCGCCGGCCTGGCCGACCACACCCGCGCCAGCGTGGCCGCCATCCAGGCCGTGGCGCTGGCCGCGCTCGACGCCGAGTCGACGCAACGCGGCATGCTGCTCGGCTCGCCGGATGCCCTGGCCCGCTGTCGCGAAGCGATCGCCACCGCCAGGCGCAACCTCGACGCCGCGGCCATCACGATCGTCGGCGACCCGCAACAGCTCGCGCGACTCGCCGGCTTGCGCAAGGCAGTCGAATCGCAGGCCGCGCGGCTAGCCCAGGCCGTCGCGCTCATGTCCACGCATCCGGACCAGGCCCGCGCCCTCGTGATCGACGGCGCCGGCCAGCAGGTCGAACGCGACATCCAGGGCCTCGCCACCGCGATGATGGCCACCGAAAGCAGCCGCTTCGACGAACGCGTCGCCGTCCGGCGTGGTGTCCGCCACGCCGCCGCGAACCGGACCGACGTCACGCTGCTGTTGCTGCTGGCGGCGATGGCCGCCGGCGCGGTCTTCATGCTGCGCGAGTTGAGGCTGCGCGCCGCGATGACCGCGGCGTTGATGGACAGCCGCGCCCGGCTCGAACTCGGCGAGCGCCGCCTGCGCACCATCACCGACAACCTGCCGGCGACCGTCGTGCGCATGAACGCGCAGTCGATCTGCACCTATGCGAACGAGCACATGCGGCGCCTGTACGGCATCGATCCGGCGTCGCTGGTGGGCACGTCGCACCGGGCGTTCCGCGGCGAGCAGGAATGGGCGCATATCGGCCCGCATGTCGAGGCCGCGTTGCGCGGCGAGCTGCGCCGTTTCGAGGTGCAGGCGCACATCCAGGGTCGCGACGAATGGGTGCAGCAGAACATCATTCCCGATGTCGACGCCGCTGGCCGCGTCGTCGGCTACCTTTCGGTGACGTTCGACATCACCGAACGCAAGCTGCAGGAAGAGGCCCTGCGCAAGAGCGAGCTGTTCCTCGACCGCACCGGACGGATGGCGGGCGTCGGCGGTTGGGAAGTGGATCTCGTCACCGGCAACGTCGTCTGGTCGCGCGAGACGCGGCGCATCCACGGCGTCGATGCCGACTACGTACCCGACCTGCAGAGCGCGTTCCAGTTCTACGCACCGGAAGCCCGCGCGACGATCGAGCAAGCCGTGCGGACGGCGATGGCCGACGGCACGCCGTGGGACATCGAGTTGCCGTTCGTCCGCGGCGACGGCCGCCGCCTGTGGGTGCGCGCCGTCGGTTCGGCCGAGTTCGCCGCCGGCATCCCGGTGCGGCTGGTCGGCGCGTTCCAGGACATCAGCGACAAGATCGCGCAGCGGCTGCAGATCCAGCAGATCAACGACCGCATCGCGCTCGCCACCGAGAGCGGCGGCATCGGCATCTGGGAGCGCAACATCGCCAGCGGCGAGCTGATCTGGGACGCCCGCATGTACCAGCTGTTCGGCGACATCAGCGGCGGCCGGGCCGCTCCGGCGGCGCTGTGGGACGAGCGTGTGCATTCGGACGACATGCCCGGCCTGCAGGAGGCGATGCACCGGGCCGCCCTGGGCGACCACCTGCTGGATCGCGACTACCGCATCGTGCTGGACGACGGCCGGATCCGCCACCTGCGCGGCACCGCGCGCGCGACGCGCGATGCCGCAGGCCAGCCGACCCGCCTCATCGGCGCCAACTGGGACATCACCGAGCTGCGCGAACTGGCGGCCAGCCTGGCCGAGGACCGGTCGCTGCTGAGCGTCACGCTGGAATCGATCGGCGACGCCGTGATCACCACCGACGCGCACGGCCGGATCACCTGGCTGAACCCGGTGGCCGAGCGCCTCACCGGCTGGACCTCGGCGCAGGCCATCGGCTGGATGCTGACCCAGGTGTTCCGCATCGTCGACGAACAGACGCGCGAGCCCTCGCCCGATCCGGTAAGGAGCTGCCTGGAGCAGGGCCGCCGCGTCGGCCAATCCACGAACACGCTGCTGCTGTCGCGCAGCGGCGCGGAGTTCGGCATCCAGGAATCGATCGCGCCGATCCGCCGCGAGGACGACACGGTGCTGGGCACGGTGCTGGTGTTCCACGACGTCAGCGAGCAGCGCCGGCTGACGGGCGAGATGAGCTGGCGCGCGACGCACGACGCGTTGACCGGGCTCGTCAACCGCGCCGAGTTCGAGGCCCGGCTGGGTCGCCTGCTGCAGGCCGCGCAGGACGACGGCGGCGAGCACGCGTTGATGTACATCGACCTCGACCAGTTCAAGCTCGTCAACGACGCCTGCGGCCATGCCGTGGGCGACCAGTTGCTGCAGCAGATGTCGCGCATGCTCGCCGACAGCGTGCGCGCCCGCGACACGCTCGCGCGCCTGGGCGGCGACGAGTTCGCGATCCTGATGGAGCGCTGCACCGTCGACCAGGCGCAGCGCGTCGCGCAGAAGATCTGCGACCGCATGGACGACTTCCGCTTCGTGCACGAGGAGCGCCGCTTTCGCATCGGCACGAGCATCGGCCTGGTCCCGGTGGACCGGCGCTGGCAGACCACGGCAGCGATCCAGCAGGCGGCCGACACCTCGTGCTACGCCGCCAAGGAGGCCGGCCGCAACCGCGTGCACACCTGGTTCGACACCGACGTCGCCATGCGCGAGCGCCAGTTCGAGATGCAGTGGACGACGCGCATCGAGCACGCCCTCGACGAGGACGGCTTCGTCCTGTTCGCGCAGCGCATCATCGCGTTGAAGACGCCCGCGCGGGGATTGCATGCCGAGGTGCTGCTGCGCATGCGCCAGGCCGGCGGCCCGCCGGTGGCGCCCGGCGCCTTCCTGCCGGCCGCGGAGCGTTTCCATCTCGCGTCGCGCATCGACCGCTGGGTGCTGAAGAACGTCGTCGAATGGATGGCGGCGCTCGCCGAGCCGTCGCGCATCGAGCGGCTGAGCGTGAACCTGTCGGGGCAGTCGGTGGGCGACCGCTCGTTCCACCGCTGGGCGCTCGAGCTGCTCGCCAGCGCCGGGCCGCAGCTGTGCGGCGCGCTGTGCCTGGAGATCACCGAGACGGCCGCCGTCACCAACCTCGCCGACGCGGCCGTGTTCATCGACCAGGTGCGCGCCTGCGGCGTCAAGGTGGCGCTGGACGATTTCGGCGCCGGCGCGGCGTCGTTCGGCTATCTCAAGATGCTGCGCGTGGACACGCTCAAGATCGACGGCCAGTTCGTGCGCGACCTGGTGGACGACCCGCTCGACGAAGTGGCCGTGCGCTGCTTCGCCGATGTGGCCAAGGTGATGGGCCTGACGACGGTGGCCGAGTTCGTCGACAAGCCCGCCGTGTTGGCGCGCCTGCAGGCGATGGACGTGGACTACGCCCAGGGCTACCTGCTGCACGAACCGGCACCGATCGGCGAGCTGATCGAGCCGGCGGTCGCGCCCGCGTAGTCGCCCAGGGACAACACCTGAGCGAGGCGCCGAGTTCCTGGGTAGGATATGTCTGAAGCAAGCACATCCGAACGAATGCGGGCCCGCCCGGGGCGGCGTCCGCGGACACCAGAAAGGAACCTGATGATCACCAAAGCCCTGCTCTTTCGCATGGAGTCGCAGACCGACGAAGACACGATGGACACGTTCCTCGAGGATCTGAGCGCGGAAGTCTCCTGGGAAAAGACCACGC
>FTKD01000128.1_pt3 | contig 23424 bp, 25 predicted proteins | sample 1658191 | NCBI WGS metagenome assembly FTKD01 (sample SAMEA3914808, study PRJEB12502) | metagenome | biome: forest; material: soil | place: Canada | collected 2011-08-03 | depth 0.3 m
ACGTCGAAGAAGTACGAGATGCGCTGGCGCGGCTTCAGGTAGTCGACCGCGCGCGTGGGCAGCTGCACCGGCTTCAGGCTGCGGCGGATGCCCAGCTGCGGCGTCTTCTCGAGGTCGAGATGGATCGCGTCCTCGGGCGGCACGGCCGGGTCGTAGACCAGCACGCGCGGCTTCAGCGGATGGGCGGCATTGACGGTCATCACCATCGCGAAGCGGTCGTCGCTCAGCTGGACGACCGAGCCCGGCGGGTAGATGCCCATCATCTTGATGAAGCCGCTCAGCAGCGTCTCGTCGAACTTCGAACGGCACTGCGCGAACAGGCGCGACAAGGCCTCGTGCGGCGTGATCGACTGCGCCGGCGACGCCGCGTTGCACAGGTTGTCGTAGCGGTTGACCAGCGCCACGATGCGCGCCGGCAGCGACATGCGCGGCAGCATCAGCGCGCTGGGGAAGCCGCTGCCGTCGGCCAGCTCGTGATGCTGCGCGATGACCAGCTGCGCATCGGCCGACAGGCCCATGCGGCGGCCCAGGATCAGCCCCTGGGCGACGTGGTCGCGGTACAGCGCGGCCTCGCCGGAGTTGAAGTCCTCGCGCGCGAGGCGCACGCGATCGGGCAGCGCGATCTTGCCGACGTCGTGCATCAACGCGCCGACGCCCAGCTCCATCAATACGGGGGCAGGTACCGCCAGCTGGCGGCCCAGCATCAGCGAGACGACGGTGACGTTGAGCGAGTGCGCGGCGTGGCGGTCGCTGTTCATCTCGCCCAGCACGCGCAGGCAGGGCTCGCCCTCGATCAGCATCTTGTCCAGCAGGGCGCGCGCAAGCTGCTGCGCATCGGCGTTGGCCTGCGCCGGATCGGTCATCACCTTGTCGTTGGTGCGCCGCAGGTCGCGACAGGCCTCGGTGAACTGGCGCTCGCAGCGCTGGGCGATCTCCATCTGCGCGCTGAGCGCGAGCCTGGCGAGCTGGCGAGCATCCAGGGGCTTGGGCGTCTCTTCCTCGGCGGCCGTCTGGCTGTCCTGCCCGCCGGTGACCGCGGTCTCGACGTCCGGCTGCTCGATGTCGCTGCGCTCCGGGCTCCACGTCAGGCGAGCGAGACCCAGCGAGCGGATCGTCTCGATCTGCTCGGCGGAGGTCAGCTTGAAGCTCGACAGCGGGAACGGATGCGACATCCAGCCGACGTTCAGATGAACGAACATGCCGATGCGCAGGGCGCTCGCTTGGATAGGGGTCGTCATTCGAATCTTCCCTTACCGCCCACATCTCTTGCGGGCGGTTTCTTTCTCTCGGTTGAATCGGCCAAACCCCTGCTCGACTTGAGCGGACAGATCCCCACATAAGCCAGGGACGCTCCGAAAACGAGCAAAATCCGGGCGGCAGGAGCCTGCGGGCGAATAAATGTTCTTCCTGCGAACAAATAGATTCTTTTCATGGAGTCGCCAGACTCCTCTTTTCGAGACGCCCCCGCCATGACCGACGCCTTCATCTGCGCTGCACTGCGCACCCCCTTCGGCCGCTACGGCGGCGCCCTGTCGGCCGTGCGCGCCGACGATCTGGGGGCCATTCCAATCCGCGCGTTGCTGGCACGCCATCCCGAACTCGATCCCGCGGCGATCGACGACGTCCTCTACGGCTGCGCCAACCAGGCCGGCGAGGACAACCGCAACGTCGCCCGCATGAGCGCGTTGCTGGCCGGCCTGCCGGTCGACGTGCCGGGCGTGACGCTGAACCGCCTGTGCGGCTCGGGCCTGAACGCCGTGGGCAGCGCTGCACAGGCGATCCGTGCCGGCGAGGCCGGCCTGCTGCTGGCCGGCGGCGTCGAGAGCATGAGCCGCGCGCCGTTCGTGATGCCCAAGGCGACGTCGGCGTTCGCGCGCGAGAACGCGATCTTCGACACGACGATCGGCTGGCGCTTCGTCAACCCGGCGATGAAGGCGCAGTACGGCGTCGATTCGATGCCCGAGACGGCCGAGAACGTCGCCGACGACTTCGGCGTGAGCCGCGCCGACCAGGACGCGATGGCGCTGCGTTCGCAGTTGCGCGCCGTCGAGGCGCAGAAGCGCGGCTTCTTCGATGCCGAGATCACGCCGGTGACGGTGCCGCAGAAGAAGGGCGACGCCCTCGTCGTGGGCAAGGACGAACATCCGCGCGAGACCTCGCTGGAGGCGCTCGGCAAGTTGAAGCCCATCGTGCGCCCGAACGGCACGATCACCGCGGGCAACGCCTCCGGCGTCAACGACGGCGCCTGCGCGCTGCTGCTGGCGAGCGCCGCCGCGGCGAAGACGCACGGCCTGACGCCGCGCGCCCGCGTGCTGGGCATGGCCGTGGCCGGCGTCGCGCCGCGCGTGATGGGCATCGGGCCGGCGCCGGCGAGCAAGAAGCTGCTGGCGCGCCTGGGCCTGACGATCGCGCAGATGGACGTGATCGAGCTGAACGAGGCGTTCGCCGCCCAGGGCCTTGCCGTGCTGCGCCAGCTGGGCGTGGGCGACGACGATCCGCGCGTCAATCCGAACGGCGGCGCGATCGCGCTGGGCCACCCGCTGGGCGCCAGCGGCGCGCGACTGGTGACGACGGCCGTCAACCAGCTGCACGCCATCGGCGGGCGCTACGCGCTGTGCACGATGTGCATCGGCGTGGGACAGGGTATCGCGCTGGTCGTCGAACGCGTGTGATCTTCTGGGTTCAGGAAGGCGGCTGCCAGAGCTCCACGCGGTTGCCTTCCGGGTCGGTGACCCAGCCGAACTTGCCGTACTCGGAGGTTTCGGTCTTCTCGTCGACGGCGCAGCCCTCGCCCTTGAGGACGACCAGCAGCCGGTCGAGATTGGCCACCCGGTAATTGACCATGAACGGCGCGCTGCGCGGGCCGCCGAAGTAGTCGCTGTCGGCCGGGAAGATACACCAGGTCGTATGCGAGGCCAGCGGCGATTTGCTGCTGGCCGCTTGCGTGGGCGGCGGCGCGAAGGCGAGGCCGCCCCACTCCTGGATGTCCAGGCCCAGATGGCGCTTGTACCAGGCCCGCAGGCCTTCGGCGTCGCGCGCCTTGAAGAAGACGCCCCCGATTCCCGTCACTCGCTGCATCGCGCGCTCCTTGGCGCCTGGAGTTCAGGCGCGTTTGCGGATGACCACCGTGTTGGCCATCTTGTCGTGCCAGCCTTGCTTGCGGGCGTCGAAGGCGACCCACAGGAAGCCCAGCATCAACGGGATCGTCGACACGTAGTAGCCGAGGTAGCGGCCGATCAGCTGCCCCGGCGTCGGCTCCTCGAACGTGCGGGCATCGACGATCACGGCCGAAATCACCATCTTGCCGGGCGTGGCGCCGCGAAAGCGCCAGAACAGCACGACCGCGATGGCCGGCGCGATCCAGTTGATGAAGAAGGCCGTGACGCCGTCGGCATAGGCCCAGTTGTCTCCGAAGTACCAGAGCATCAGCGGGACGACGAGGAACAGCATCGCGAACGTATCGATCAGCGAAGCGCCGACGCGCGGCCAGAAGCCGACGTATTCGACGTCTTCCCGCACCTCCGGAACCACGCTCACGTCGCCGCGCCCGGCTTGGCCGCGCGGCGCTCGCGCACCGCCTTGGCCAGGCTCGTCAGCAGCGGCTCGGTGTCGGCCCAGCTGATGCACGCGTCGGTGATGGACACGCCCCAGGCCGGCGTCACGCCCGGCTTCAGATCCTGGCGGCCGTCGGCGAGATGGCTCTCGATCATCACGCCGGTGATGCGGCGGTCGCCGCCTGCGATCTGCGCGGCCACGTCGGCGCCGACATTGATCTGGCGGCTGTGCTTCTTCTCGGAGTTGGCGTGCGAGAAGTCGATCATCACCTGTTGGCGCAGCTGGCGTTCGGCCAGCGCGCCGCAGGCAGCGTCGACATCGGCCGCCTTGTAGTTGGGGCTCTTGCCGCCGCGCAGGATCACGTGGCAATCGGCGTTGCCGCGCGTCTCGAAGATGGCCGCCTGGCCCATCTTGGTCATGCCCATGAACGCGTGCGAGGCGCTGGCCGCGACGATTGCGTCGGCCGCCACCTTGATGCCGCCGTCGGTGCCGTTCTTGAAGCCGACCGGGCACGACAGGCCCGAGGCGAGCTGGCGATGGCTCTGGCTCTCGGTGGTGCGGGCGCCGATCGCGCCCCAGGACACCAGGTCGGCGATGTACTGCGGGCTCAGCAGGTCGAGGAACTCGGTGCCGGCCGGGAGGCCGATGGCGGCCACGTCCAGCAGCAGTTCGCGAGCCTTGCGCAGGCCTTCGTTGATGCGGAAGCTGCCGTCCAGGCGCGGATCGTTGATGTAGCCCTTCCAGCCGACGGTGGTGCGCGGCTTCTCGAAGTAGACGCGCATCACGACCACGAGGTCGTCCTTCAGCGCGTCGGCCACCACCTTCAGATGGCGCGCGTACTCCAGCGCCTGGTCGTGGTCGTGGATCGAGCACGGGCCGACGACGACGATCAGGCGATCGTCGGCGCCGCTGAGCACCTTCGCCAGTTCGACGCGCGCGCCTTCGACGAGCGACACCGCGCTGTCGGGCGCGGGCATGTCGTCGAGCAGCAGCGCCGGCGAGATCAGCGGCCGGACGGCACCGATGCGCACGTCGTCGACACGCGTGGTGTCCAGCGTCGTGCCGAGTTGCACGCCGATCTCGCGGTCGTGCCGCCAATCGTCAGGGAGAGTCATCGCCGAGCTTTCGTCATTTCATTGCCGCCGGAGCGGCGCACGCCCGATTATCGGGCAGCGGCGTGCCACCGCGAAATCAAGGGGCGATGGCCTCGACCTGGATCACCAGGTGCACGTCGTCGCCGATGAACGGCTCGCCGAACGTGGCGCCGAAGCGGCCGCGCTTCAGGTCGGCCTCGAAATCGCCGCCGCAGACCTCGCGCCTGAGCGTCTCGTCGTGGCGACAGGCGAACGAGCGCGCAAACAGCGACAGCGGCTCGCCGGCGCCGCGCAGCGTGAACTCGCCGCGCACTTCCTTGACGCCGCCGGCGGCGTCGAACTGGAACCGGGTGGCGACGAAATACGCTTCCGGGTACTCGGTGGTGGCCAACAGGTCGGGTTGCTTCAGGCGCGCGTCGAGCACGCGCATGCCGGTGCTGACCGTGTCGACCGGAATGCGCAGCCGCAGGTCGCCGGTGCGCGCGCCGCGGTCGACGGTGACCTCGCCCGGCACCGGGCCGATGCGGCCGCGCAGCGTGGAGGTGCCGAAATGCCGCACCTCGAACGTGACGAAGGTGTGGGCCGGATCGAGCCGGTAGGTGACCGGGCTCGAAACAGACTGCGCCAGCGCGGGTGCGGCACCGGCGCTGGCGCAGAAGGCTGCAAGCACCGCCCGGACGGCGGCGCCGCGCACCTTATTGCTTGACGGCTTCAACCTGGATGATCAGGTGAACGGTGTCGGGGAAGCCGTAGTTCAGGCCATACGACACGCCGTACTGGCTGCGCACGATCGTCGTGTCGAAGTCGCCGCCGCAGACTTCGCGCTTGACCATCGGGCTCATGTAGCAGTTGTAGTTCTGCGCCTTCAGCACGACCGGGTTGGTCTTGCCCAGCAGCGTCAGGTTGCCTTCGATCTCGGCCACCTTGTCGCCGTTGAAGACGAACTTCGTGGCGACCAGGTGCGCCGTCGGGAAGGCGGCGACGTTGAGCATCTCGTCGCTGGAGATGTGCTTGGTGAACGCGGCGGTGCCGGTGTCCAGCGACGTGGTGTCGACGGTGACGTCCAGCGCGCCGGTCTTGGCGGCCTTGTCCACCGTCACGGTGCCGCTGGTCTTGTTGAAGCGGCCGCGGTTGGTCGAGGTGCCCATGTGGCCGATCTCGAACGTGGCGAACGTGTGGCTCGGATCGATCGCATAGGTGGCCGATTCGGCGTGGGCGGCCGCGGTGAAGCCGAGGGCGGCGATGACGGCCAGCAGGGAAAACTTCTTCATGGGGGAACTCCAGCGGGTCAGGAATACAGGAAATGAAGCGTCCCGGCGCTGACCCGCGCCACCGGCTGCCGCCCCGCGTGGGGCTTGGGAATGCTTACAGCGGCGCGACGCCGGTCAGCGCGATCTTGAACTTCACCACCACGTCGTCGGCGACCTGGGACGTGTCCGCCCATTCGCCTTCGCCGATCTTGTAGTCGTTGCGCTTGAGCGTGAATGCGCCGGTGGCGGTGGTCGTCGGGCCGGCCTGGGTCAGCGCGATCGGCACGACGACGTCCTTGGTGGTGCCCTTGACGCTCAGCTTGCCGGCAACGTCGAACTTGCCGCCGCCCTTGGCCTTGATGGCCGTCGACGCGAAGGTGGCGTTCGGGAACTTGGCCACGTTGAACCACTCGGGCTTGGGCACCTCGGCATCGGTCTCGGGCGCGCCGAACGCGGCGCTGCCGGTGGCGATCGTGAAGGCGACCTTGCCGGCCTCGGGCTTCTTCGGGTCGAACGCGATGTCGGCCGTCCACTTCGTGAACTTGCCTTCGACGGCGACGCCCATCTCCTTGATGGCGAAGGTGATCTGGCTTTGCGCCGGCACGACCTTGGCCTGGGCGAAGGCGACGCCGCTGACGGCGAGCGAGGCGGCGAGAACGAGGGCGGTGCGGATGTTTTTCATGGGTTTTCCAGTAAGAAGACTCAGCCGCGGCCGGGCAGCATGCGACGCAGCAGGCCGTCGCGGTCGATGACCATGTGCTTGCCGACCGCCGCCACGTGCAGGGCCACGAGCGCGAACAGCACCCAGGCCAGGTCGCCATGCAAAGGCTTGAGCACCTCGGCCAGGTCATGGTCCTTCGGCACGAAATCGGGCAGCGGCAACACGCCGAAGACGACGATGGGGAAACCGGCCGCCGAGCTGTAGGCCCAACCCATCAACGGCACGGCGAAGAACAGCGCGTACAGGCCCCAGTGGGTGACGGACGCCGCGGTGTGCTGCCATTTCGGCGCCGGCAGGTCGGCCGGCGGGCGATGCGTCAGGCGCCACAGCAGGCGCAGCGCGGCCAGCAGCAGGATCGTGGCGCCGGCCCACTTGTGATAGTTGTAGAGCTTGAGCCGCATCATCGAGAACGGCAGGTCCGCCATGTACAGGCCCAGGCAGAAATTGCAGGCGATCGCCAGCCCCATCAGCCAGTGCAGGAAGATGGCGGTGCGGGAGTAGCGCGTGGCGGGCTGGTTCATGGCGGTGTTGTTGCGGGCGAAGGATGCGGCGTTGCATCGCGAGGGTCAGTGTCCCGGCCTTGCGAGGCCGTCGGGTTGAGTGCGATTGACGCCGCACTTCAGTTGCTTTGAATGGTAGTTCAGCCTCCCAAGCCCTTACAACCGCTTCGGTGCACTGGGACGAAGCGCCTCGAAGGCCGCCCGTTGCGCCGTCGTCAGTGCCGCCGCCGCTCCGCCGGCCCCGGTTGGTTCCCGAGCCGGCGGATTCGGTTCAAGCAATCGGTGGCGAACCGCGAAATCCAGCGTCGCGAGCGCCGCATCGGTGGTCAGTTCGCCCGCGGCGGCACGCTCGAGCGCCTCGGCGACGGGCATCAACCGGTGCTCGGCGACCTCGCCGTCGATGTTGCGCGGCAGCAGGCCGGCGGGCAAGGCGAGGTCGAACACATGCAGGCGTTCGTGCTGCCGCCCTTCCGGAATGTCGCATTCCAGGTCGATCAGGCCGCCGGTGGCCAACCCGGTCATCCGATGCGGCTCGAGACCCGCCTCTTCCCAGCCTTCGCGAATGACCGCCTCGCGCGGCGACTGCCCCGCGGGCACGCCGCCACCGATCAGGTTGTCGAGCCGGCCGGGGTCGGTGGGCTTGGTGTCGGCCCGGCGCGCGATCCACAGATGGGTTGGCCGGCCCGACGCGTCGGCCACGTAGCCGTTGCAATGGGCGCCCAGCGTCAGCGTTCCCCAGAACCGGCTCGCGGCCCGCTCGATCGTGCCGTGCTCGCCGCCCGCGCGGTCACGCAAGGGGTACGGTTCGTCGCGCCAGGCGACGATCAGGCCGTCCGCGCGCAGCCGCGCATGGATCCGCGCCAGTCGCGCGTCACGCCCGCTCGCGGGCAGGCTCAGCGCGAGCGCGCGCGGGGTGCCGTCCGGCGCGGCCAGCAACTCGAATGCGTCGGGCCAGGCCCGCAAGGCCCCGAGGTGGTGAAGCGCCACCGACCCCAGCACGGGGCCGCGCGCGTCGGAGAGCACGAACGGGATCCGCGCGGGGCCGTCACAGGCCCGCGCCAGCGCGATCGCCGCCCAGGATTGTTGCGTCATCGACCCAGTCTAAAGCGCCTGCATGACAGCCCGCGAGGCCCGATCGGATAACATGGCGACCTCGCGCCCGTAGCTCAGCTGGATAGAGTACTGCCCTCCGAAGGCAGGGGTCGCACGTTCGAACCGTGTCGGGCGCACCATTGAAATCATGTACTTAGGCCACCTTCGGGTGGCCTTTGTGCTTCTGGCGGTAAAAACTTCGGCGGACACGCGCGGACGTCATGAGGCGATTCCCCTGCCTGAATATGTGGAGGCAGGACTCGAGCATCGGCTCCGCGGCGGTCACGGAAGCGGCCCTTCACGCCGTCCGCTGGTTGAACGCCTTTCCAGATCAGGTGTCGATGCCTTGCCGACACTACCGAGTTGAAGATCCGTGCGAGACGCGCTGCAGTTCGACGTTGAAGCGCTCGATGCGCTTCGCGAAGTCTTGAGGTGTCAGGTCGATCGCCACGGCCAGTCGCCACAGGACACTGATCGTGGGCTGCTTGCGTGCTGCCTCGATCAATGTGACATATGGCCGGTCGATATCGCTGAGCTCTCGTTCAACGCCACCTTCATGCGAGTGATGCAGACTTTTGCCCGCGCAACTGAGTTCTCGGACGCGTCGTCGGACACGAGTGGCACCCTCGAATCGAAGCTGCGCGCGATGCGCGTCCACATGATCGACGTGTGCGACCTCGCCAGCCTGGAACGTTCCGAAACCAAGGCGCTCGCGCATGCGCCGTTTCTCGAAATACTTTGCGGCCAGGGCCGCGAACGGGCGGCGATGTGGCTCGACGAACGCGGGAACGACGTTGGCAAGCGATCGTCGGTCGACGTGCAGAAGTGGTTCGGTTGACCCGCAGTTGAGGCCAACAAGTTTGTCAGCGGCAGGTGGCGAAGCTTGGCCTATGACGGCGTGCCCTCCAGCGAGGTGTCAATCCATGCGCCGTGGAGTGCGGTATAGGCGCCGCCTCAGGCTCGAACAGGCCGCTGGGTGATACCGAGACGGCAACGGACGATGAGCCAGACGGACGGCAATGTGCCCAGATGTCCACCTATTGCGTGCGCATCGATCCTCCGCGGCGAGCAGGCGTGCGCGGAGTTGCTTATGTAGGACAAGCAGCAGTTGCCACGTCGGTCGACCATGCGTTGTGCGGTCGATTCCGACTTTCTCACGCAACTCGGCACGTTGGCTTACATCCCGCCGGCAACCTTGCACGTTAAATCAGTGCAAGTTCGACATTGACGGGTGTGAATGAGGACAACAACATGAGCACCATCCCCGAAACTTCGGTTTGAAAGTAGCCCAGGATCCCTGGGGGTTCAAGGCGATGGCCGAAAGTTCCAGCGCTTCATCATTACAAAGGACAAGATCAGTATGAAAACAATCCACCTCAAGCTTGCTGCAGTCTCCATATTCGGCCTCGTCGCTGGCATGGCGCAGGCGCAAGTCGCCATCGGCGGCGACATCCGCATCAACGTGCCAGGCGTATATGGCCGCGTCGAGATCGGTGCCCAGCCAGGCATGAGCTATGAGCCACCCGCAGTGGTCTACGAGCAGCCGGTCGTGATCGCGCCCACGGCTTATGCGGTTCACCAGCATCCGATTTATCTGTACGTGCCCGAGGGCTATGAGCGCGACTGGGCACATCATTGCGGTGCTTACCGCGCATGCGGACAGCCGGTCTTCTTCGTTCGCGACCAATGGGTGCGCGACCGATACGTGCAGCGCTATCCTGAGGACCATCGTTTCGACCACGATCACGGCCAGGAAGCCGGTGCCGATCGCAGACATGACGGCTACGCCGAAGAACGCGGCCGCCGCGACCACGATCATGGAGGCTCCCAAGGAGAGCATGACGGCCAGGATCGCCGCGACGGTGATCACGGACGCGACGAACACGGCCACGACGGCGATCGACGCTGAGGCCGAAGTTTGCTGGTGCCTCAGTAAGGTATCGCCCTGCGTGTGCCATGCCGTGCTTGAGGCGCTCACCCTGAGCCGCAAATTCCGAGAAAGTCCGGTGGGCGTCGGTTTGCGTAGCCGGAGCAGCGTTCCCGAAAGCCGTTACAGAAACTTCCCCTTCTTTCAATAGCAATTCGCCCTTCGAATTGACCCACGGTTTGCTTCGCACTTTGGCAGCGCCCGTACAGCGAACCATGCAGGTGCTTTGTTCGCCTGATGGTTCTTCATGCCCACGCATGCATATTTTGCGGTCTGGGCTCAACAGGAGTACATCACAATGAATGCCAACCCCCCGCGCCACTTCAGTTATGTCGTATTGGCGGCCGCAACTGCTGTTGCACTCACTGCCTGCTCTAAAAGTGGAGCTGACGTAACGCCCTCGAACGCATCGGCGAATGCTCCCACATCGGTTGCGGTGACGCCGGCCATTGCGCCTCCGGCGGTAGTTTCGCAGAACAACAGCGCCTACGATCAAGGGCGCCGTGATCAAGAGCGTCGCGACACGCACCAAGACCGCCATGACAGCCAGGATCGCATGTCACCGCCGCGCACCGATCGAGACGCCTCCGATGGCGTGAGGTCCCAGGAGGGGGATCAGCAACGCGGGCGCCATGACGGCCAAGTGGCTGCCGCCTGCCAGGACTGTGGCGTCATCGAATCGATTGATGCCGTTCAGATGCGTGGCGAGACCAACGGCGTGGGCGCTGTGGCCGGCGGCGTCGGCGGGGCACTGATCGGTAATCGCATCGCGGGGAGCCACGACCGCACGATCGGCGGCGTGGTAGGTGCGGTGGGCGGAGGATTGATCGGCAATGCGATCGAGAAGCACGAGCGTACAAATACGGTCTACGACGTACACGTCAGGATGAGTGACGGCAGTCTGCGCACCGTCCGGCAAGCGACGGCCCCCGCTGTGGGTGCGAAGGTACGCGTTGAAGCCGACGGCTTGCACGATCGCGCCTAGAAGTTGCTGGCCGGGCCGCGACAACATCGACGTGCCGATGCCACTAGACTGCTGGGAAATCGAGTGATATGGCCGCATCGATCGTCAGCGCGGCGATCCAAAACTGGATCGCGACTGCCAACCTGCTCGACATCGACTTCGCAATGAAACGAGTCATCAGCGTGACGACGTCCCGCGTAATTGCGCGGGCTGCCCTGTCAGCAGAAAACGGTCGGCTGTGCAGAAGCCAAAGCGCCTAGTGGCCGACTATCGAAGCTGCGCCCGCACGCTATGCCCGGGCAGAACGGTCACTCCTCATCCTCGCCAATAGAGCAACTGCCGATCGACAGAGGGGGTTTGGGACCCTTTTTTCCTCCTGACAACCAGTTGATCTTCGCATGAAGAAAGGTAGTCATGGCTTTGAGCTGTGCCTCTTTGGCTTCTAGGCGTTCAAGCTGCCTCTGCATGATCTCGATGCGGCGGCTCCCATTGATCCCTCTCTCTCTACGTTCAGTGAGCAGATCGGACACCTCGTTCAACGTCATACCCAACGACTGGGAGACACGGATCAGTTCTGCCACCTGAGCATCCTCTTTGGAGAAGACTTGGTACGGGTTGCGGCCCCCTTTGTCGGACCTTGTAGGTTTCAAAAGCCCCAGACGGACGTAAAACCTGACTGTGTCTCGGCTCAGTCCAGTCGTGCTTGCGAATTCAGAAACTAGCATCGTCAAACCCTTGACCATGGAGTTCACTCCACAGTTAGAGTCTACGCATTCTTCACTCACTTGGAAACACGCATGTCAAAAGCCCCGTTTGACTGGAATTCGACAACGGACGAGGTGCTGACCGGAATCGATCTCAAGGGGAAACGGGTGCTGATCACGGGTGTATCAGCCGGTTTGGGGATCGAAACCGCGCGATCCCTCGCGGCGCATGGTGCCGAGGTGGTCGGCACGGCGCGTGATCCGACTAAAGCCGAAGCCGCGACCGCCGAGGTTCGCGCGGCAGTCAGCAGCGGCGGAGGACAATTCGAGATCGTCGAAATGGACCTGGCATCCCTCGCGAGCGTGCGACGCTGCGCGGACGCACTCGTTGCTGCAGGAAATGCTTTCGATCTGGTCATTGCCAATGCGGGCGTGATGGCGACGCCATTTGGACGCACAGCCGATGGCTTCGAGATGCAGTTCGGCACGAACCACATTGGGCATTTCGTACTGGTCAACCGGGTCGCACCGCTCATGACGCCGGGTGCTCGGCTGGTCAGTCTCGCGTCGTCGTCGCATCGGATAGCGAATGTCGATCTGGTTGACCCGAACTTTGAACACAAGCCTTACTCCGAAGGTTTGGCCTATTCACAGTCGAAGACAGCCAATGTCCTGTTCGCCGTCGAGTTCGATCGGCGCCACAAGGCGCGAGGCGTGCGCGCTACGGCGGTCCACCCCGGCACCATTCAAACAGAGCTGGGACGTCACGCAGACCCTGTTGTGACTCAAAAGCGGATTGACGAGCTGAACGCCATGTTGGCGGCCGAGGGTAAAACGATCATCCGCTGGAAGAGCATTCCTCAGGGCGCTGCCACCTCGGTCTGGGCCGGCGTTGTCGCATCAGCAGAAGAGGTGGGCGGACGATATTGCGAGAATTGCCATGTCGTGGAGCCTTCCACGGACGGCAGTTTCGTTGACGGCGCAAGCCCCCATGCCTTCGATCCGGAAACGGCAAAGGCGCTCTGGGCTAAAAGCGAAGAACTGGTGGGCGAGAAATTTTGATCCTGGCCACAACAATAAAACCTGATTCGGAACCAAGCTCATCCCGGCTCACGCAGTGAGTTGGTGGCTGGCGACGCTGCAGGCACAGCCCACGGAGGTGTCCATGTCGATGAATCGAGTCCAGTTCCTGCCTCGGATGTCGCTGAGCGAGTTCCAGCCGCGCTTCGGTACCGACGAGCAGTGCCGCCAAGCGCTGCTTGAAGCGCGGTGGCCGTATGGCTTGGTACCGTCAGCGCAGTCCGGCGACGCCTGTCAGCTCCCTTTGCGTTCCTGGAGGCAGTTGCCGCTGTCGACGACCATCACTTGGCCCGTTATGTAGCTGGCCCCCGGGGAGGCCATGAAGGCGATCATCGCCGCGGTTGCGATGGCTGTGCCGGAGCGCCCGAACGGCGTATGCCGCCCAGCTTCGCTCTGGCCTCCGGTTGCTATCCATCCCGGCGCCACGCAATTGATGACAATGTCGTACGGCGCCGCTTCGAGGGCGATGCTGTCGGCGTCGTAGCCTCAGTCCGCCGCCCGGGAGTCATGGCTCCAGAAGCCGATCCAGCAGCTTGGCTACATGAATGGCTTCGCGCTGCGCCCCGTCGGCAATCTGGTGCCGGCAACTGGTGCCATCAGCCACGATGATCGCGTCCGGCGTCGCCCGCAATTTCGGCAGCAGGCTGTCCTCGGCCATCTTCATCGAAACATCGAAATGTGATGTCTCGTAGCCAAAGCTACCGGCCATGCCGCAGCAACTGCTCTCGATCAGCTCTGGCATTGCCCCAGGAATCAGACGCAGCACCTCAAGGATCGGTGCGACCGCGGCGAAGGCCTTCTGGTGACAGTGTCCATGAAGCAGGATCGGACTATCGGACGCCTTCAGCTTGACCGCAAAGCGCCCCACCTTGGCTTCTCGCGCGACGAATTCTTCGAACAGTTGCGCCTGCTCGGATACCTTGACAGCCTTGTCGCCCAGTCCCATCACGAGCGCCTCGTCGCGCAGGGTGAGCAAACACGACGGCTCGAGGCCGACGATCGCGATGCCGTGTTGCACGAACGGGAGGAAGGCGTCGATCAATGCCTCGACCTTGTCCTTGGCCTGCGCGACCATGCCGCTGGCGAGAAAAGTGCGGCCGCAGCAGTGGTGTCCCTTGTCCTTCTCGATCGTGTGCAGCACGTATCCGGCGGCCTTCAGCACGCGCGCGGCGGCATGCGCGTTCTCGCTCTCGAAGATCCCATTGAACGTATCGACGAAGAGCACGGCGGTGCGGCGGCCGGCTTGCGCGGCGGCCAGTGTCTCGTCACGCGACGAGAACAGCGCCGGGTCCACCCGGCGCCAGAAGGTGTCGGCGCGCCATGTCGGCAACGACCGCTTCGCAGACAGCCCGAGCAGCTTCTCACCGAGCCAGGCTGCGCCGGGCAGCGTGCTGCTCAGGTTGGCCAGCCACGCGACACGGCTCACCGCATGCGCATAGTCAGGCAGACCCGCGATCAATCTGTCCTTCAGCGAATGACCATTCCTGGCGGTGTAGTGCGCGAGGAACTCGATCTTCATCTTTGCCATGTCGATGCCTGTCGGGCACTCGCGGCGGCAGCCTTTGCATCCCACGCACAGGTCCATCGTCTCGCGCATGGCCGGGCTCGTGAAAGCGTCGGGGCCGAGCTGTCCCGAGATCGCGAGCCGCAAGGTATTCGCGCGGCCACGCGTCAAGTGCTGCTCGTCGCGCGTGACGCGGTAGCTCGGGCACATCGTGCCGGCATCGAACTTGCGACAGTGGCCGTTGTTGTTGCACATCTCGACGGCCTTGGCGAAGCCACCGGTCACGTCTCCGCCGGTGCCTGGCGGCGTCGTCACTTCGGTCACCGGGTCGGCTTGCACGTTCCACGCCGACCAATCGAGCACCGGAACGAGCGGGATGCGCCGATACGGCGCCGGCGTGCCGGGTGGCGCAAAGCGGAACAGCGCGCCGTCGTCCATGCGGGGCGGGTCGACGATCTTGCCGGGGTTGAACAGGTTGCTCGGGTCAAGTTCGGCCTTGATCGCGCGGAAGGCGTCGTTGAGCGCTGGGCCGAACTGCCACTCGATCCATTCGCCGCGGCACAAACCGTCGCCGTGCTCGCCGCTGAAGGCGCCCTTGTACTTGCGCACCAGTGCCGAGGCCTCCTCTGCGATCACGCGCATCTTCGCGGCGCCGCCTTCAGGGCCGGCGACGCGCATGTCGAGAATCGGGCGCACGTGCAGCGTTCCAACCGACGCATGTGCGTACCAGGTGCCGCGGCTGCCGTGACGCGCGAACACCTCGGTCAGCGCATCGGTGTACTCGGCCAGGCGGTCGAGCGGTACGGCGCAGTCCTCGATGAAGCTCACCGGCTTGCCGTCGCCCTTCAGGCTCATCATGATGTTCAGGCCGGCCTTGCGCACTTCCCAGAGGCTTTTCTGCGGCGCGTCATCGCTCATGCGCACGACGCTACCGGGCAGGCCGAGGTCGCCCATCAGCTCGTCGAGCTGCGCGAGCTTGGTCAGCAGCGCCCCCTTGCCGTCCCCTGAGAATTCAACCAGCAAGATGGCGGCGGGACGGCCGATGAGCGCCGTCTCCATCGTCGCGCGGAACGCCGGGTTGCCGAGCGCCAGGTCGACCATCGTGCGGTCGACCAGTTCGACCGCTGAAGGGCCGAGCTTGACGATGTGCTGCGCCGCTTCCATCGCCGCATGGAAGCTCGTGAAATTGGCGATCCCCAGCACCTTCGCCCGCGGCAGTTCGGCCAGTTGCAGGGTGAGGCTCTTGGTGTACGCGAGCGTGCCTTCCGAGCCGATCAACAGGTGCGCGAGGTTGACGCTCCCAACGGCGGTGTAGGGACGTTCGCTTTGGTTGTCGAAGATGTCCAGGTTGTAGCCGCCGACGCGCCGCAGCACCTTGGGCCACTTCTCGACGATCGCGTCCCGATGCTGACGCGCCAGCGCATGGACGAACTCGCCGATGCGCGCGACGCGTCCGCTGGCAGCACTCGCCAGGCCGAAGTCGAGCTCATCGCCGTCGGACAGCCACGCACGGACACCGCGCACGTTGTGCACCATGTTGCCGTAGGCGATGGAACGTGAGCCGCAGGAATTGTTGCCAGCCATGCCGCCGAGCGTCGCCTGGGCGCTCGTCGAGACATCGACCGGGAACCACAGCCCGTGCGGCTTCAGGCGCGCGTTGAGATGGTCGAGAACGATGCCCGGTTCGACCGTCGCCGTGCGGGCGGCCACGTCGATGTCGAGGACGTTGCGGAAGTGCTGGGTGTTGTCGATGACCAGCGCGGCGCCTGTCGTCTGGCCGCACTGGCTCGTGCCGCCGCCGCGCGCCAGCACAGGCACCTTCAGGTCGCGCGCGACGCCGAGCGCCGTCTTGATGTCTTCCGCCGTTCGAGGCACGAGCACGCCGACCGGCATGATCTGGTAGATCGACGCATCGGTGGCATAGCGACCGCGCGACGGTGCATCGAACATGACCGTCCCCCGGGTCTCGGCTGCCAGCCGTCTGGCGAGCAGCTCGCAGACGTCGTTCGGCGGCAGTATCGTGCCAGCGGGTGCGTTCGACTTCCCGGCAGGAGCGATCAACATGAGCGGCTACGTTCCCAGGTTGGCCAGCGGGTAGATGTCGCCGGCTCGCATGAGTTCGAGCACGGTGTCGCGCTTGTTGTTGAGATGCTGCACGAGCACTTCCCGCATCGCTGCCGAGTCCCGCGCGGTCAGGGCCTCGAGCATGACTTCATGTTCCTTGATGGCTCGCTTCCATTTCGCAGCGTTCTGGTTCGTGCGAAACCGCAACGACTGCACCCGGGCGTTGATCGACTTGTACGCCCCGGTGAGCACCGGGTTTGCAGCGGCGTCATTGATGAGCGTGTGGATCTGCGCATTGAGCCGGTAATAGCCCGACAGATCCTGACGCTCGAAGCACGCCATCATTTCGTAGTGCGAGGCGCGAAGCTCGCTGAGCTGTTCGTCCGAGATGCGTCGGGCAGCCAGCTCGCCGGACATGCCTTCGAGCTCGGCCAGCACCTCGAACGTGTCGAGCACGTCGGCCTGCGTCAGCTTGACGGCAACCGCGCCTCGGTTGGGCAACAGATCGACCAGGCCCTCGGCCGCCAACAGCTTGATGGCTTCGCGCAGCGGCGTGCGGGAGACCCGCAGTTGCTCGCTCAACGTGCGCTCGTTGAGTTTGGCACCCGGCGGGATGCGCCCCTCCACCAGCATCGCTCTCAGCCGAGCAACGACCTGGTCATGCAGCGCGACGCGCGAGATCTCGATAATTTCGGCCATGGGTTTCCCTTGAGCGCATTTTGCATTCAAACCTTTGCGAGCATCAATCCAATGACATACGGGTTTTCTATCACGTAATTTTGTGTTTTGCATGCAAATATTCGACCGAAAGGATCAGACATGCTCAGCCTCGACTTCCATCCCACCGGCCGGCACTTCCTGCAAATTCCGGGTCCCAGCCCGGTTCCCGACCGCGTCCTGCGTGCGATGAGTCTTCCGACCATCGACCACCGCGGCCCGGAATTCGGCGTGCTCGGCATGAAGGTCCTGGCGGGCATCAAGGAGATCTTCAAGACGAAGCACCCGGTGGTCATCTACCCCGCTTCGGGTACGGGCGCATGGGAGGCGGCGCTGACGAACACCCTGAGCGCGGGGAACCACGTGCTGATGTTCGAGACGGGCCACTTCGCGTCCCTGTGGAAGAAGATGGCCGACCGCCTGGGCTTGTCGACCGAGGTGTTGAGCTACGTCGGCACCGACGAGCACTTGCCGGCCGCGCCGGGCTGGCGGCACGGCATTCAGGCCGACATGATCGAAGCGCGCCTGCGGCAGGACGCGCAGCACAGGATCAAGGCCGTCTGCGTCGTCCACAACGAGACATCGACCGGGGTGACCTCGGACATCGCGGCCGTGCGCAAGGCCATCGACGCGGCGGCCCATCCGGCACTGCTCATCGTCGACTCCATCTCGGGGCTCGCCAGCGCGCCGTACGAACACGACGCCTGGGGCGTCGACGTGACGGTGAGCGGCTCCCAAAAGGGCCTGATGCTGCCGCCGGGCATCAGCTTCAACGCCTTGTCGCCACGTGCGCTCGACGCGTCGAAGACGGCGAAGTTGCCACGCGCGTTCTGGGCCTGGGACGAGATCGTCGAGATGAACAAGGACGGCTACTGGCCATACACGCCCAACACCAACCTGCTGTACGGCCTGAGCGAGTCCATCGACATGCTGCTGGCGGAAGGCCTGGCCAACGTCTTTGCGCGCCACGCGCGATGGGCGGAGGGCGTGCGCTCGGCCGTGGCCGCGTGGGGACTGCCGATCCAGTGCGCCGACGCGAGGGTCTACTCGCCGGTACTGACCGGTGTCATCACCCCGGTCGGAGTCGACGCGGATGCCGTGCGGCGACTCATCCATCAACGCTTCGACATGTCGCTGGGCACAGGACTGGGCAAGCTCAAGGGACGGATGTTCCGCATCGGCCACCTGGGCGACAGCAACGACCTGACGCTGCTGGCCACGCTCGCCGGTTGCGAGATGGGACTGAAGCTGTCCGGCGTCCAGCTCGCCGGCAGCGGCGTGCAAAGGGCGATGGACTATTTCTCGAGCCACGTCGCGCCCGACGCGATGAAGAGGGCCGTGTAGCCACGCTGCACAGGTGCGCGATCGCGCTTGACCAGAACCGCGCTCAACGGATCCAGGAGACAACGCAGTGAAAAAATTCTTTCGAGCCAGCAACGTCGTCTTGTTGCTCCTGTGCGCGATGTACTTCATCACGTACCTGGACCGCGTCAACGTCAGCACGGCAGCCGACGGCTTCGGCAAGGAGTTCGGGCTGTCCAAGACGCAGATCGGCCTCGTGTTCTCGGCATTCGCCTACCCCTATCTGATCTTTCAGATCGTCGGCGGGTGGGTCAGCGACCGGTTCGGGGCCAGGCGCACGCTCATCGCTTGCGGCGCGCTTTGGGCGGCAGCAACCGTTCTGACCGGCCTGGCCGGCGGCCTGCTGTCCATGCTGGTCGCCCGACTGCTGCTGGGCCTCGGGGAAGGCGCGACGTTTCCGGCGTCAACCGCAGCGATGTCGCGCTGGGTCGCGAAAGAAAGGCGTGGCTTCGCCCAGGGCATCACCCATGCGGCGGCACGCATCGGCAACGCCGTGGCGCCGGCGGTCATCGTGGCCGTGATGGCCAGCTACGGCTGGCGCGAGTCCTTCTACGTGTGCGCCGCCATCAGCTTTGCCTGGGTCGCCCTGTGGGCAATGACGTTCACCGAGTTTCCCAAGGACCATCCGCGCATCACCGCCCAGGAAATCGCCATCCTTCCCCCGCCCAAGCCGAAGGGCGCCGCGGTGCCGTGGGGACTGCTGTTCAAGCGCATGGCGCCTGTCACCATCGTCTACTTCTGCTACGGCTGGACCCTGTGGTTGTTCCTGAGCTGGATACCGCAGTACTTCCTGCATAGCTACAGCCTGGACCTGAAGAAGTCCGCGCTGTTCGCCTCGAGCGTGTTCTTCGCGGGCGTGATCGGCGACACCCTGGGCGGCCTGGTCACCGACCGCATCCTCACGCTCACCGGAAGCCTCCACAAGGCGCGCAGCGTGATGGTGGCCGCCTGCATGATGCTGACGCTGTTGGTGCTGCTGCCGCTGCTGTGGATGCACAACCTGTACGTCTCGCTCGCCTGCCTGTCCGCCGGCTTCTTCTTCGCCGAGATGACGATCGGCCCGATGTGGGCTGTTCCCATGGATATCGCACCCGAATTCTCCGGCACCGCCAGCGGGATGATGAACACGGGCTCGGCGCTGGCTGCGATCATCAGCCCGGTGCTGTCGGGGGTGCTGATCGACAAGTTCGGCAGCTGGGAGCTCCCGTTCATCGGCAGCATGCTCCTAATGGCCGCGGGTGTCGTCCTGGCGTTTCGCATGCATCCAGAGACGAAGTTCAACACGACGCTGTCGCCGCCTGACCTGGGTGATGCCAGGGCGCAGGTCTTGTGAGCTGCGTGCTCGATCGGCGGCCGCGTTCGCCTCGGGACGCGCCATGATTAAAGCGCCGAACGCGCTCGACGCCGTCTTTTTCACATTCAACTCTGTCGCAGTCGATGAACCACGACCCTTCCGTGTGGCAAGCGAGTTCCTGAAGTTCTGACTTGGCGGTATTGGCTGCGGTCTAATATCCGGCCTGTTGGTGCAGTCCGGGACGAGGCTCGCTGCTGGCCTTGATGGTCATTCGCGGGGTCGGTGCTCATCTCCTTTGACGGACTTTGCTGAAGGCTTGTCACTTATGGCCGCCCGACCCGCGCCGACGTGGAAAATGACTATAGACGCGATGCATGCGCTTGCGAGCGATGCCGCCGGGCCACCCCCTACGTTGCCGGCGCGCCGGACGCCATGCAGGTCCGCGGTCGCGCGATTTGTCCGCTTGAATCACCGGTCAGCATGCAGTGCGCCGCGGCGGCCCGGGGCAGCAGCGGCCGCCGGCGTCGGTGTAAGCTCGGTTTGCGCGCGGCCGTCACCGCGGGCGCCCCGCCCATCACCAGGCTTCGGCCCCCACGAATGCCGCTCCGTGCCCGTCCTTCACCGTTGTTGTCGACCCTGCCGCAGGCGCCGCGCACCGTGCGACTCGCTGCCGGTGCGCTGCTGCTGGCGGTACTCGCCGCCTGCCAGACGACACCGACCGGTCCCGGCAACGTCTCGCGCCTGCCGCCCGGCAACTCGCAGCGCGACGGCCCCGAGGCCAAGCCGCCGCCCAATCTCGAGGCCGTGCCCGACGCCGTGCCGCAGATCGAGACTATCCGCAACGGCGGCCCGAACAAGCCGTACGAGGTCGGCGGGCACACCTATGTGCCGCTGACCGACGGCCGCGCGCTGACCGAGAAGGGCCTCGCGTCCTGGTACGGCAAGAAGTTCCACGGCCGTCGCACGGCCAGCGGCGAGGCGTACAACATGTATGCGATGACCGCGGCGCACAAGACGCTGCCGATCCCGAGCTATGCGCGCGTGCGCAACCCGGCCAACGGCCGCGAGGTGATCGTGCGCGTGAACGACCGCGGGCCGTTCTCGCCCGGGCGCATCATCGATCTGTCCTATACCGCCGCATTGAAGCTCGGCGTGCTCAACGGCGTGGCGCCAGTGGAGATCTCGCGCATCACCGAGGACGACATCCGCACCGGCGCGGCTTTCCGCAAGGCGCCCGTCCTCGCGGGTGGCCCGGGCATCACGCCAGCGATCAACGCATCGAGTTCGGTGGTGAAGCCGCTGCCTGCGACCGCGGGCGATGCCGTGGCCGTCGCGACGGACCCGGGCCGGGCCGGCGTGGACGCGGGCGCGCCGGTCGGCACCCAGTCGCCGACAAATTCAGCGCAGGTCGATCTGGGGACCGCCGCCGCGGCGGACACGGCCTCGGCGCCGCCGGTGGTCATGACGACAGTCGCCGAGGCGGTGCCGTCCACGGCCCCCGCGCGCGCGGAAAAGCCCGACGAGCATGCGCGCGCCGACACGACGGCCGGCGTGGGCTGGTGGATTCAATTGGGTGCGTATCGGCAGCGCGACGGCGCGCTCGACTTCCAGCGCCGGCTCATCGACGAGCAGCCCTGGCTGGCGCCGTTGCTGGCGGTCTTCAGCGACCGCGGGCTCAGCAAGCTGCAGGCGGGGCCCTACTCGTCGCGCGACGATGCCAGGAGCGCCGCGGAACGCATCCGCACGGCGCTGCAACTGGTACCCACGATCGTCGAGAAACGTTAGCGCCGCCGAAGGCGATCGTCACCGTCAGGTGAAGCGAAGAGGTCCTGCGTCAACTCCCTGGTGACGCGATGGACCTGTTCCGACAAGCCGGATCCTGAAGACCCCGCAGCGACCTCAGTCGTCGTAGCCTTCGTGGCGCGACGCGGCCGCGTACAGGTCGGCGGCGAAGCCCGGCGAATGCAGTTCGACGCTGCGAGCCAGTTCACGCACGTCGTTGGCTTCACGCACGCGAACGCGGAACGTGCTGACCTGGCGCTCGGACTGCGCGCCAATGGTGGCCGGCGCCGCAACGGGACGTGTCGAGAACAGGCTCATGGCCAGTTGGCGGAGCGCGCCGCCGAAGATCGGTTGGTGACCGTAGGTACCGGAGGTGATGGCAGTCATGGTGCTTCCTTGCAGTGCATCTCGGTAGAGACGCGATGGAAGGACTTTAAGGGTTTTCCCTTTGATATTCCAATGAATGTTTGGCATCAAAGATATGCATACTGCTCATATCTTGATCCTGGGGCATTTTTCGTGAACTTCCGCACGCTGGACCTCAATCTGCTGCGTGTTTTCGACGCCGTGATGGCCGAAGGCAGCCTGACGCGCGCCGCCGAGCGCCTGGCGATGACCCAGCCGGCGGCCAGTCACGCGCTCAAGCGGCTGCACGCGGCCGTCGGCGAGGAACTGCTGCTGCGCACGGCCTTCGGCATGCGGCCCACCGCGCGGGCCGAGGCGCTGTGGCCGCAAGTGCGCGCCGCGCTGACGCAGCTGCAGGGGGCGCTGTCGCCGCGCAGCTACGACCCGACGCGCGATCCGGCCACCTTCAACATCGCGATGGCGGACGCCACGGCGGCGATGCTGTTGCCCCAGCTGATCTCGGCGATAGAGACGGAGCGGGCGCTCGCGAATATCCGCGTGTTGCCGCTGACGACCCGGGATCCGCGCCGCCTGGTCGAGGAAGCCGACGCCGACCTGGCCGTCGGCTACTTCCCGAACGCGATCGCCGCCATCGTCGCGCAAGGCGACGACGCCGCGCTGCACCATCGCCAGCTCTACGCCACCGAATACGTGTGCGTGATGCGGCGCGACCATCCGCTGGCCGACCGGGAACTGACGCTGGACGCCTTCGTCGAGGCGCACCACCTGCTGGTCAGTTTCTCGGGGCGTCCGCACGGCTTCGTCGACCAGGCGCTGGCCACGCTGGGCCGCCAGCGCCGCATCGTGCTGACCGTCAACCAGTTCGCCACCGCGGGCAGCGTCGTCGCGAAATCGGACCTGCTCACGGTGCTGCCGCGCCAGTTCCTGCCGGCCACCGGCGCCGAGCACCGGCTGATCCAGAAGCCGCTGCCGCTGGCGCTGGCCGCCGTCAACGTCGAGATGGTGTGGCACCTGCGCAAGGACGACGACCCGGCGCACCGCTGGCTGCGCGAGCGCCTGGTCGAGGCGGCCGCGCAGCAGCCCAGCGTCCGGCGTTAGAGCACCGCGGCGATCGCGTTGGCCGTGGCCTCGACGTTGCCGGTGTTCAGGCCGGCCACGCACATGCGGCCCGAGCGGATCAGGTAGACGCCGAACTCCACGCGCAGGCGATCGACCTGGGCCGCGGACAGGCCGGTGTAGCTGAACATGCCACGCTGGGTCAGGAAGTAATCGAAGTTGCGGCCCGGCACCTTGGCGCTGAGCACGCCGTGCAAGGTCATGCGCATCGCCTTGATGCGCTGGCGCATCGCGTTGACGTCGTCCACCCACGAGGCGTGCAGCGCGGGCGTGTCCAGCACGGCGGCGACGACCGCGCCCGCGTGGATGGCCGGGCTCGAGTAGTTGCGGCG
>FTKD01000021.1_pt1 | contig 23177 bp, 24 predicted proteins | sample 1658191 | NCBI WGS metagenome assembly FTKD01 (sample SAMEA3914808, study PRJEB12502) | metagenome | biome: forest; material: soil | place: Canada | collected 2011-08-03 | depth 0.3 m
ACTAGTACAACATCCCTGAAGTAACTTTCATTTAAATGGGAGTGACGATAAACTTCAGGCATGAGCCGTGGACGTCAAGCGCAGACGATCAAGCTGTCGCGTGAGGAGCGCAAGTCGCTTGAGCTGTTGACCCGCCGAGGAACCGCGGAGCAGCGCCAAGTGATGCGAGCGCAGATCGCGCTGATGGCTCACCGAGGCGAGACGACGACAGCGATCTCGGAGGCGCTCGGTGTCTCCGTGCAGACGGTTTCGCATTGGCGTAGTCGACTCGCCCAGCGTGGTGTCGAAGGCCTGCGAGAGATCCCGCGTTCGGGTCGACCGAGGCAGATCGGCGAGACGCAACGCCTGGAGTTGCTGGCGCTGGCCTGCGAGCCCGCCGAGTTGAAGGGCCGGGCGACGCCGACCTTGGACGAATTGGTTGACCGCGCCGTTGAGCGCGGTGTGGTCAAGCAGATCAGTCGCAGCCATTTGCAACGCATCCTTCAATCAGGCGATCTGCGGCCGCACCGCGTTCGGCAGTGGCTGCACAGTCCCGATCCGCAGTTCCGGCAAAAGGTCAACGAGATCTGCGCGCTGTATCGCCAGGCCCCCAAGGGTTCGGTCGTGCTGTCGGTCGACGAGAAGACCGGGATCCAGGCCATCGAGCGCAAGCACGCCGATCGCGCACCGGAGTCGGGTCGAGCACGGCGTCGTGAGTTCGAATACATCCGCCACGGCACGCAGGCGCTCATCGCCGCGATGGACGTGCACTCGGGGCGCGTCATCGGCAGTTGCACTGATCGGCGCACGCAAGACGATCTCGTGGCCTTCATGGAGGAGGTCGCGCAGGCCTATCCGACGGGCACCGTGCACATCGTGTGGGACAACCTCAACACGCATCGCGCGCAGGCGGTGTGGGATGATTTCAATGCCCGACACCATCAACGGTTCGTCTTCCACTTCACGCCGCTGCACGCCAGTTGGGTCAACCAGATCGAGTTGCTCTTTGGCATCTATTCGCGCCGTGTCCTGAGACATGCGAGTCATTCATCCATCGAGCATCTGCGCCAGCGCACCGAGGCCTTCATGGCGCAACGAAATCATGTGCCCAAGCCGTTCAAATGGACATTCGCCGGCTTCGAGCTGCAGACCGGCGAACCCCTGAGGTTCAAAGACGATGCCAACGTTCGACGCACAAAGAAAAGCCGCTGAGTTGCAGCGCGAACTCGCCAAGCTCACCGGGCACGAGCTCGCCACGGTCCGACCGTATGGGAAGCATCTGCTCATCCAGATGAACCGCGACGACACCGTCGACACGGTGGCACGCCTGACCGAGATCGGACGCAACTCCTACGAGTCAGCGTTCCGCAGCCACACCGGTCGTTGGGAGCCGCTGCCAGGCATTGGAGATCTCCCCGAAGTCACGGCATTGGTCGTTGACTTGCTTGCCCCGTATCTCGATCCAAATAGTTAAACCTATTTACGGGATGTTGTACTAGGCGTGTCCATGCTGACGATCGCGCTCAACCATGCGAAGCCGGCCGGAGCGACGGAAGCAACAGTCTTCGGTCCTTTCCACACCCAGGATGCGCCGCTGGTCGAATCGGGTGCGGACATCACGAGTGGTGCGCCGGGACTGCCGATGTTCGTGCGTGCCTGCGTGCGTGGCCTCGATGGCGAACCTGTCCCTGATGCCGAGGTTGACGTCTGGCAGGCCGATGCAGACGGCTTGTACGACGTGCAGCGCCCCGAGTTGGGCGACGCTCGACGTGCGCGCGCGATGTTGCGCACCGATGCACAAGGCTGCGTGAGGTTTCGCACCGTCGTCCCGACTGCCTATCCGATTCCAACGGACGGCCCCGTCGGGCGCATGCTCGTGGCAACCAGTCGACATCCTTGGCGGCCTGCCCACTTGCACTTCATGATTCGCGCGGCAGGCTATCAGACCCTGACAACCCATCTCTTCAAAGAGCCGGATCCCTACCTGGATTCCGACGTGGTGTTCGGAGTGCGTACTTCTCTTGTTGGCGACTACGTGGAACATCAAGGCGGTGCCGCGCCAGATGGATCAGTTATCGACTCGCCCTTCTATACACTGGATCACAGTTTCGTACTGCCAAGCGTGCGATGACCAACGACAAGAACTCCATTGCGGTCCGGGCTCCTGATAGGTCGGGCAAAGACCGCTTCGAGCGAGAGGTTCGCAACTGCGCTGGAGGCGCTAGTCGGCCCACGAGCGGGCATTCATTGGCGACCGCTTTGGGGCAGGCAAACCGGTGGCGGTGGATGACGACATCCCTCTGGTACGAGCGGCCTGCCATGCTTCCTTTGAGCCTGAGAGCTACGCTATGCAAACGTTTCACTGTGCTCAGCCAACACAAACACTGCATCCGCTTCGTCGAGACGGTTCCACTTGGGACTTGAAAGCGCCCTCACTTTCGGCCCGATTCGCTTTTCCCTTTCGAGCTAGCCGAAATCGGGCTGTTCACCATTCTCATGCTGAGCTTCTGCACTGCATGCGCTCTCGGTGGCGAATTCGTCAAAACGGTTCGATATTCAGCTACGTTTGTCGAGAGGAGTTTTGAATGACAAAATATGTCCCTCTTGCCGATAGCGTCTTTGACCAACCGGACGACCACTTCCTGTTTGAGAGCACTTATTACTGCCTGTTGGGACTATTCGGCGATCAATTTCCTTCCGCAAAGACGATCGAAGCGCGCGAGGATGTCCCTGACAGTGCCAAAGCCGGCTGGCACCTATGGCTATTTGCTATCAATGTGGCCAGCGGCGGAATTCCTGACTTTCTGTTGAACCACTGTTCATCCGCCGAGCAAATGATCCTGACGCATCGCGCTCTTAAAACGGTCCAGGCCGATGAGATGTTGGTTCTTCTCGAAGCCGCATTCCCATTCATCAAGGAAATCGCAAGGAAGTCCGGTAGATCTGGTGCCTTTCCAAGCCAAGAATGGTTTGAACAATTTCATGTGAACCCAGATTTCCCCGAGCTCGAAAATATTTCGAAACCTTCATGGCTCTTGGCCGAAGCCAAGCTATCGGCGGTGGTTGCTAAATATCTGCGCGCACATCGATCCGAATTGCAACGGAAGTCGCATTGATGGCGGCAGGCCTAGTATTGAGTGCCGAATGCTCGCCTGCGGCCCACAACCAGCCGTTCGCGAACGACGGGTATGCGGCACCTCCAAGCTGGGAAAAGGAGCGTCACGTGAGCCTTCCAGGGCCGCCGCGAGCGACCTGTGAGCTCGCCTCCCGCGGCACAGTACCGCCGTGGATACTGATCAGACCACCCCATCGGCGCCGATCATCGTGCCCGCACACGCCGCAAGACCATGAACGCAACAACAGCTGCCCTGTGCGCAAAGCCGGGCTTGGGCCTGGCACTCTATTTTCTGACGCTGTGCGCCAGCAATCAGGCTTTGCATGACGTGTTCATCGACCTGAGCGGTGCTGGTGCAATCGCGACAAAGCAGGTCAACGTGCCAATGGACGAGGTCTACAACCTGATACTCTGGCGTGTTCCTGCACGGGCCAACGGGCACTACGATCGCGGCCTCGATTTCGCCTGCAGCCGTCCGGACGCGCCTCTATCCCTCACGCTGAAGGTATCGAGCAATGACGAGACAGAGAGCAAATCGCAAAATTTCGATGCGACATGTCCTCCTCGGCACGGCGAAGATCCGTCGTTGCTTCATCTCGGCCAATTTCGGTTGAAAAAGGGTCAGTTCAAGCTCGTGATCCAGAACAACCGGCCGCTCGCTCTACCGTCGGACGGACGTGTGGAGGTGCTGCTCGTCGGCACGGGCGTTTCGGGTTGATGCGGGAGGAACTCCCGTTTCCGGCCAGGACCGGACGGTTACAGTGGTCGGCTTCGGAGGAGCCCAGCGCGGGGCTTATGACCGCTGATGCCGGCCAGATGCGGATGCCAGTGGACGACCGGTTTGAGGTTGCCGGCGAAGAAGATAGGATTCGATCATGCAAAGCCGCAATCCCTTTGAGCCGCCGCAGGCAGCCGTTGACGGTTTGGATCCGTCGCTCGACATGCCGCTGATGCGGCGGCCCGCATCGATTGATCGAGCCTTCTGGTTGATCGTCGCTTCTGCGGCACTCGGGCTGCTCAGCTATCTGGCGAGGGGCATGCATGAACCGGCAGGAACGGTCACGTTCGTGTTGGCGGTTTTGATCGGCTTCGCCTTTCTCATTCGAGCCGGACAAAATTGGGCGCGCATCGTGTTCCTCGTGTTTTTTGCGCTCGGTTGCCTTGGCCTCTCCCTCACCGGCACAGCGCTGATACGAGTCGGCACGCTTTACGTCGTGATCATCTGCGTGCAAACGGCAATGCAAGGCTACGCGGCATGGCTGACGTTCCGCACACCGGGAAGCCAATGGTTCGGCCGACTTCGTGGCGCGCGTTCATAGCCGTTCACGGCCATGAGCAGACGGTCGCCAACGGCGGCTTTCGGGTGGGCTAGACTTCATCGCATGGATCGCTACAACCTCATCCCGGAGTTGGAGGCTTTTGAACTCGAGTTGGGTGAGGAGGAGACACCTCTCGGTTGGGCAAGCTGCACCGGCAACTTTTCCTTAGCGGTCGCCTACGCGAGCCTCGTTTGGCCCGCGTTCACCGAAGTGCGGGGAATGGTGTTCCGCGGAGAAGCGGATGAAGCCGACGTCGATCGTTGGTTGGCCGATTTGGGCCATGATCGACGAGCTGTCGAGGCCATGCTGAATCACCTGCACGTCCTAGACGTTCAGAGTCCCGGCCACTGGGGCCATGCGACTGAGTCGCAGCTTCGCTTCATCGGCCAGACGCTCAAAGCGTCATGGGCGGCGAAGTTGGCCCGCGATTTTCCAGGGCGAGAGTTCGCCGTTGAGTTCCTACACGGCACGGCGCACGACATGCGCGGGTATCAGGTGTCCTTCCATGAGCGGCGCCAACCTGGCGATGCGTAGGTGGGGGCCCGCAGTCGGCCACCAGCGGACGGTCGCGAGCGACGGCTATGAGGTAGGCCCATGAGCCCAAAGTATCACTTCAGCTACCAACCCGACTGGCGCACGGCGCCCGTCGCATTCTGGGTTCATCGCCCGGTGGATGGCAGTGACGCCTTCGATCCTCCTGTTCCGCCTGCAGTCCCGCACAAGGGGTTCGCTTTCTTGCACGTGGAGTTCGACGCAGCCGAGCTTTGGTTCAGCGCGCCCGCCCAACTGGATCATTTCATCGATGTTCTGTCGAGAAAGCCGCTCCCAACTTCGCGCGCCCTGGCGTCGCAGCGCGGTCTTCCTATCGGCCCCAATGGACATTGGCTCAGTCGACTACCCGCCACACTGAAGTCTCCGCGCAATCGCGTTCGACTCGTTGAGGCGCTGGAGGCGATCCGGGCGAGCGTGGTGTCGTCAGGCGGCGGGGTATCGTTCAAGATCGCGGCATGAGCCTGACACGGCATTCCGGAGTCGGCTAGGTGCAGCCGTTCACGGCCGGCGGCTTAGTAGACCGACGATTCACTCCTTCGAGGGACAACGAAATCCTCGAACAAGCGCTAGGATCGCCAGCATGAACACCCAGCGCGCCTCACGCGAAGACAACTGGACGATGGTGTTTTTCTACGTCACGATCCTCGTTTCGGTGGCCCTGATTGCCATTCCGACATTGCGTACGCTTCAAGCATCGAAGCTCGCCATATTTCTGATGACCCTGGGAATGGTAGGCGTTGTCGCACGCCGCGAAGCCAGGCGGCGAACCCTGGGCCTGACGATCCAGCAGATCTACGCGCAAGCAAGGCTGGGGAGGAAATTTGCGCCCCCGGCCGTTGAGTTGGCCGCCACCGTCGTCTGGTGCTGGGCCATGATGGTTACCTGCTAGCGTGAACGGACGGACGGCACCGGCTCACGTCGGCCAAGAGCTGCCGATCGCCAATGACCGGTTTCAGGTAGGCTGCCGGCTGTAACTTCTGCCGTCCGCTATTTGCACTCACCATGCGTTCGCCCTATCGATTGATACCCGCCGGTCTCGCAGCCTTTAGCACGACGCTGACAGCTTTGCTGCTGACAGCATGCGCGGTACCGGGCGCGCCTCCCCATGCCTCGATCTACCCCAAGGGCCACTATGAAGCTATCAACGATCCCGGACTCGCGCTCGATGTGGATTTCGACCGCCATGCCATCCGCATCGATATCTACGCCGAACGCTATACCGGGGAACTTGTCTGGCTTCCGGCTCACAACAGCTTTCAGGCGCACCTTCTGACATCCAGCGGCGCCAGGATGGAATGCACACTGACCCGACTGCTGCCCAAAGTCTGGAGCGGTGAGTGCACTGACTCCCAGGGGCAGGTGTACGTGCTGGGCGTCGGACACCACTGGAGCGTCTGAGCGCCCATCGGTCGGGTGCTACGGCGCAAGGCTTGGGCCCTCACTATGTCCGCGTCGGGGCGGCTATTGGTGTAACTGACGTGACCGGCACCGTCGACTATGCTGCGCGCAGTGGACGTAAGGTGGTCAACAGCCCACCGCGTCGCCAGGCCGCTGAGGTCGAGGACGCATGTCGGCCAATACCGGCCTGTTACACAGGTCGGCTTCGGAGCAGTCGGATTGCGCTCATGGAACTGGTCGTGTCGCTCAACTGCTACGCTTTCCAGCTGGCCATGTACGAGCGCAGGCATCCGTCGCGTATGTTCGACGCAGACTGAAGATTTCATGGAGGGGCGCAAAAGATGGCTGTGAGGCGAGATTACGGCTCGTTTTCGAAGGCGTGCCTGAGGCATTTCTCTCCGATGGTCTCGCACCTTGGATTCGAGCCGCACGGGGGCGCTTCCTTCGCTCGCGAGCGAAACGGCTATCGCGACGGGTTGTTCTTCCAACAATCGCCCTGGGGCTCAGGCGAGTTCTGCATGACGGTCGGATTTCATGTTCCCGCGATGAACGCGCTCCTGGGTGAGGAGCCAAGCTTCTCTCTGCTGCTGGGAAGGCGCATCGGTGCCGGCGGCGCCGGCGACGAACGTTGGCTCGGCGCACAGGACAAGAATGAGCTCGTGGGCAACCTTCGATGTTTTGCCGGCTATCTGGAAGCCGACATGCCTCATTTCGATCAAATGCGATGCCTCGCTGACCTGGTCTCTGCGCACGGTCGTCAGGAAGGCTTCGGTGACGACCCGCCCGAACAGGTGACCCATCTGGAGCAATTGGCCGTGGCGAACCACGGGCTTCTGCTCGTACTCGCCGGACGAGCCGAGGACGCGCAGCGATGGATCGAAGTGTCTGTCTCGAGCATGAAGGCCGGCGGCATCGATAAGTACACCGAGTCCAGGGTGGTCGCCCTGGACGGCATTGTCAGCAGGATTCAAGCGGGCGAATTCCGGTGAGTTTCTCGAAAGCGGGAACGAGAGAACGCTGCTTTCTGCTTCCTCGCCGAACTAAACTCTGGTTCCGAGGGTCGCGGCTCGGCCACAACCGGTCGATCATGAACGACGGCTCTTGGGTACCCGAATTAAAAATTCGGCCAGCAAAATCGCAGCAATAGATAAGCTCCCTCGCTCCAACCCGACATTGCAGGCGGAGGCCCATGCGTTCTGTCATTCTTGCTGTCCTGACATGCTTCGCCACCATACCCTGCCGGGCGGAATTGCCTGTCGTCGTGGAAATCGACGCCATACGGGCCGACGCGAAGACTCGCATCGCTGCTGGAGACCTTTCGGGCCTCTTGGCCGATGCGGACAAATACCTCCAGAAGAAGGAGCGTCTCGCAGACGGCCGCTGGAAACTCGCCATCCTGTACGGTGCACTGAACTTTGGCTTCAGCGCGGACGGGCATGCATCGCGCGACTGGGTGCAAATCGAATCAGGCTTGCGGGCGCTCACGGAAAAGCAGCCATCCTCGGCGAACGCCTGGGTGTTCCTGGCAGCATGGCACGAATACCACGCTTGGGCGATGCGCGGGAGCGGCTATGTTGACACTGTCAGTAAGGACAATGAAGCGGCGTTCGAGCGCGGTTTGGCCCAAGCGCGAGCTGTGCTCGACGCGCACAGGAACTCTGACAATCCCGCTTGGTACGTATCGCGAATGTCGGTCGGGGGTGCGCTGGGTGAAAGTCCTCAGGATCTGGATAGGCTCTTCTTCGAGGCGATCAGGCATGAGCCCGGATACCAGCAAATTTGGTTCACGCGACTCGCATTTCTGGAGCCGAAGTGGGGCGGAAGCATTGAGGACATGGTGAGCTTCATCAACAGTGCTGCCCGCATCACCTCGGCGACCGAAGGTCGCGGCATGATGGCTCGCCTGTTGTTGACCGCGGACGATTCGGGCTACTCCGAAGTGAAGAAACGCCCGGAGATCGCTTGGGATGCCGTGAAGGTTTCCTACGACGACGTCCTCAAGCGCTTCCCCGATGACTGGAACGCGCAGCGGTTCTTCTTTGAAGCATGCAGACGTTCGGACAAGCCGGAAGCCCGACACCTTCTCACATTCGTCAAGCAAGCGCCATCGGATGCCTTGTTCAAACGCAAATCCGCTGCCTACGCACAATGTGTGGCCTGGGCGAACGACGCGCTGGCGGTGCCGCCGACGCGGGACTCAGGGACTGGCTCCTCGAAATGAAAGGGGGCTCTCCGTAACAGCAGCCAGGCCGTGATCGGCCACAAGCTGACTGCGGCGAACGGCGGCTTCGGAGCAGCCTGATCCTCGTTAGTACCTCCAGCCATATGCCCCTGGGCGGCCGACTCTATTGCGGCTCGATCTCCCCTCCAGGCACTGGAGCATCGCCTGGGTTGCGCCCTAGAGCGCTTCGAGGCGCTGGTCAGACCAGCGGCCTTCAACCATCGGCTGGATATTCGATGGCTGCCCGGTGTGGCCGGGCAGCAGGGCTTCACAGGCCTCGGCAGTGAGTCAGAACCTTTCTACCTGCACCGTGTCCGCCACCAAGATGCCTGCCGCTAGCCTGCCGTGGACCAGCACGTGGGAACCGACCCCCAATTTCACTGGCGCACCTTGCGCATAGGTGATCGTGGCGGCCCGCGCGTCGACCTGGAGGGCCGGCAAGTTGAAGCTCGTCTCGTTCGTAAACTGCGAGATGATTCCCACTATCCCCCGGTCGGGGACGTCGCCGCTGGCTCCGAGCGAAGTGGGCACGGTTGCGACGGCAGTCGCGATCCATGTGCCCGACTGCGGCACGGCCTGCACGTGAACCTGCACCACCAGGCCGTTGGCGAGTGCCGGGGTGCTGGCCCCCGCGATGCCCGCATAGCTCACAAGGGCGCCCCCGAGAGTGAAGGTCTTGCCGGCGGCGTCGAGGCCTGCGATCGCCCCTGTCACCGAGTCTTGTGATGGTGGGCTGGTCAGTGCCTCGATGCGCGTTGCGCGGTAGGCGCTGGCCGCCTGGTCGTACACGGCGTACACCCGCACGGCTTGCCCTGGGGCGAGGCCCGACAGGTCAGTTGCTCCTGCGTAGACGGTGCTGGCATTCGAGCTCACGGTTTGACCCAGCACCTTGAGCGTGCTGGCGGCGACGTCCACCGACTCAACGGTTCCGATGACGTCGTCATGAAGGTAGACCAGGGAGGCGCCTGCGGATCGGGTGCCGTCTGCCGCGGTGTTGACGCCGATGTTGAAGACGTCGAGGCCCATTCCCGGCTGCAACAGGTCGCTGGAGACCATGGCCCCTGTGTCGTAGTCGACGACGATCGCAGCGGAGCAATCGGCGACGCGCGGCCCGCGGAGATCAAATGCGACGTCGTCCACCAGGATCGTCAAGCCAGTCCGGGCGGAAACCGGGCCGCTGTAGAAGCTCAATGGCGCCACGCAGGTACCGGAACCGCCGCTGCCGACAACATCGTTGCTGCCGGCGCCGCATCCTGCCGCAGCAAGGCAGAGCGCGATGCCGCACAGGCCAAAAGGTCGTCGCGTGAGTTGCAGCCTGAGGGATGGCAATGTATTCATTTTGTCGAATCCTTCCGGGGTTGTTTTGCTGGCGGTTGTGGCGGCAGCGGCGGCACCTCCTCGCCGGCCATGCGCGCATTGAAGGTGTAGAGGCCGATCCGGACACGCCGGTCTTGTGGCCGACCTGCCGCGTGGTCTGCGTCGATCAGTGCATGCAGCGCTGGCGCGATCGCGCGCGCCAGCGACTGCCACTGCTCCTCGAAGAGCGGCCTCACTTGCGCAAGTGATTCCGCGGACAATTCATCCGCGAAGATGGCCCGTTCCAAATGGGGTGGGTTCTCGGGAGCAAGCACGTTGGCGACGGCCGCCTGGAGATGGTCACCAATGTTGGCCGCGACGAGGCCAAGCAGGCGTCGTTCGTCGTCCCGGGGTACGAAGGCGTCGCGGATCAGACGGACGAGGCTGCTGTCCGGGTCGATCCCCACCAGGCCCAGGCGGCACAGTTCCTCAAGCAGGCTGCGTGAGGACAGGTCGAGGGTGATCGAGCCCGAGAGTGATTCGAAACTTGGCGCGTTGCCACTGCGGGGAAGGGCCATTGGCTGCCCGCGTTCGTCGCAATAGGCAGGATCGGTCTGCCAGCGAATGAAGATTTCGTTGGCAGGAGAACGGCGGCGACCTGGTTCGACGGGTGTCAGGTCGAGCAACCGCTTCGCTTCGCGACGATGGAGCCCGGTAGTCGCACTGATGCGACTGACGAGTCGGGATTCGCGAGTCGCAGCGCTTGCGTGAACGTCACGCGCGGACGCGACGAAGCAGGTCCGAAGGATGTCGTCGATTTCGTTGTATTGCACGCCACGGGCCACCGCCAGGCGTGCGATTGGCATCAGCATCTCGTGGAACGCAGCCAGGAGCGCTGCGACGTCGTTCGCGCCGACGCTGCCCTGGCCACCCCCGGTGTCGCCGATGGTGAGCTCCGAAGGGTTCTTCATGCCACCATATTAAAGTGCAAAATACACGATTGCAATCGTTTCTGTGTAAATTGCACGTTTCAAGACCTCGAAACCCCGGGACGTCGCCTTGTCGGACGCGCGATCTCTACTCGCCCAGCGATGCAGTGCATGGCGGTTACCCGCTCGGGGGATGGCCTGTCCAACGGCTGGCCGGGGCCTCGGTGGGGGCGCATGTCGACCACAAGCGGCCCCAACGAAGGACTGCTTCCGGGAGGTGTGATCGAGCACAGAGAGACCAGAAGGCATCACGAAAATCCCAAGTCGTGTCGACCGGGCTGTTCAGGGAGCCTCGGATAGACTCGCTTCAATCGAGACCGGGACTTCACATGAATCGCTGCGACGATCATCAGACTCCACGCGAAGCCTCGGAACGCGGCAAGGTACGTGGAGTGCTCTCATGAGCACGGCCGACGTCATCGTCGTAGGCCTGGGTGCCGTTGGCAGCGCGGTCGCGCACCATCTTGCTGCGGGGGGCGCCCATGTCATCGGCCTCGACCGATTCGCTCCGCCGCACGATCAGGGCTCGAGCCACGGCGCCACGCGCATCACTCGTCTGGCCATCGGCGAGGGCGAGGAATACGTGCCCGTCGTGCAGCGTTCGCACGCGTTGTGGCGCGCTCTGGAGGCGGAGACCGACGAGACCTTGATGACGGCGACGGGCGGGCTCATGATCGCATCGGCGGCGTCCGATCACCGGGCTTATCACGGCCAGGCCGGGTTCTTCGACCGCACCGTTGCCGCGGCCGAGCGCTTTGGAATCGTGCACGAGCGACTGGACGCGGCCGAGATCCGGCGTCGGTTTCCCGCGTTTATGCCGCGTGACGACGAGCGCGGGTACTGGGAGCGCGACGCTGGCATCCTGAGCCCGGAGCGCTGCGTCACGGCGCAATTGCAGGCGGCGCGGTCCCGCGGTGCCGACCTGCGCTACGGCAGCGTCGTCGAAAGCATCGAGAGTCTGCCGGGCGCGGCTGCCGTCACGGTCGTCACGAGAGCCGGGAGGCTGAGCGCCGCCCAGGTCGTCATCGCTGCGGGTGCCTGGCTGCCGACCTTGCTGCCGTCTGCGCCAGCCGCCCGATTCAAGGTGCAGCGGCAGGTACTGCACTGGTTCGCCGCCAACGACCCAGCGCTGTTCGAGCCGGGCCTCTGCCCCGTGTTCATCTGGATCCATGGCGACAACGGCGCCTCGTTCTATGGGTTCCCGAAGGCGGACGGCTTCGAGGGCGTCAAGGTGGCGACGGAGCAGACCGAGCGAGCCACCACGGCGGATTCGATCGACCGCGTGGTGACCGACGCGGAAACAGCACTCACCTTCGAGACGCACATCCGCGGTCGCCTGCGTAGCCTCACTCCACGCAGCGTGCATGACGCGACTTGCCTGTACACGTCGACCGCCGACAGCCGCTTCGTCGTCGACCGACATCCGCAATGGCCCGACGTGACAGTTGTCTCGGCGTGCTCGGGGCACGGGTTCAAGCATTCCGCTGCGTTGGGCGAGGCCGTGGCCGACAGCGTGCTGGGCAAGGCACCACGCATCGACCTGTCGTCGTTCGCGACGCTGCGGGCGTGATTCATCCGCGGGGCAAGAGCGACCGCCCAAAGTTCCTGGAAGGCTGCCTTGCGGTGGAAGACACATGTCGGCCATGACCAGACCTTCGCCGATGTCTGCTTCGGAGCAGCGGGAAACCGGTGTCGGAATGAGTAGAGTCGCCAGCAAGTGCAAGTCCCGGGTTCTCAATGTCATGCTGAGCGCCACTTGGAAGCATTACTTCCAGACAGGGGGTGCCGGATCGAGCGTAGATCGTTTCGAGGGCTTGCCCTACGGCGTCCAAGTCGGTGGGGAACTGGCAGTGGACCGAAGTTCAACCCGGGCTCGGACTCCCCGATGTGCTGTTCTCGGATCAACCCGGAGATGTCAACGTGCATGTCCAGTTGTGGCCTTTTCGATTGGGAAAAGCCCGGCCATCCCAAGCACGACAGCGGAAACTGGTGAAACCGCCGAGCCGACGCGGGCCGAAGCGCCGCTACTATGAAGCCAGGAGCGCCGCAAGAGCAGGCGTAGAGGAGGTGAAGACATGAGCGCAATGACATGGCGCCGCATACTGATGGGCGCGTGCGTGCTGGCCGCAGCATTGGCGAGCGGCGCGAGCCGGGCGGATGACGCAACGCCGGCGCTGACGCCCCGAATGGAGAAGACGCGAACCATCATCGCGCAGATGACCGATCCGAAAGGCATCATGATGATGACGCTGGCGCCGGACGGAAAGCACCTCGCGGTAATCGCGTGGACTGGCCTCGCTAACGCGCTGATGCTGATCGACACCGACACAGAGGTTGCGCGTGTTCTCATCCCACCCGAGTTCCGCTCCGGTTGGACTGGGCTCATACAACCGCTACGTGCGCACTGGATCTCCAACGAATCGCTGGCCGTGGACTTCAACGACGGCGACTGCGCGGTCGTCGGCTTCGATGGCCACAGGGGGCGCGTTCTGGGCGATCGCTTTGTGCGCATGATCTCCCCCGAAAACCCCAACGAGCCCGCCCAGTGGGCGATCGTGGGTGTGGAGGGTTTCTTCCACGGCACCAACATCCACCGCGTCAACGTCGTCACGGGCGAATCGATCAATGTGCCGATCGGTCTGCCGGGCGACTTGGTGAGCGCGGTGTTCGACCGCAGCGGCCACTTGCGCGCAGCCAGGACGCGCGAGACGAAGTGGCTCACACCCGGGGCCAAGATCACCAACTGGTACCGACACAACGAAGCTTCGCCGTGGCAGCAACTCGTGCAGGCGTCGGTGACCGAAGACCTCTGGACGCCGCTCGGCGTGCCAGACGACTCCGACACCCTCGTCGTGCTGTCGCGTGACGGGCGCGACACCTGGGCGATGTTCAACTACGACGTCGCTGCGCGGCGGATGACCGAAATGCGCATCGGTCATCCGACTGAGGATCTGATCGGCACCGACGAGGACGCCACGCAGAACATCATTCGCGCAACGACGCATGGGCTGAAGCCTACCACCTACTGGTTCGACCCGCGCTGGGATCAGTTGCAGCGCTCCATAGACAAGGTGCTGCCGGATGCGGTCAACATCCTGCGTGGCGACCCGCACGGCAAGATTCTGGTGCTCTCCTATTCGGATCGCGACCCCGGGCGCTGGATGCTCTTTGATACCAACAAAATGACGCTGCACGAGATCGCCCGGAGCAAGCAAGGCATCGATACCAGCGCCATGCGGCCGATGCAGACGCTCACCTATGCGGCGACCGACGGCTTGACGATCCCCGCCTACCTCACCTTGCCCGACGGTCCGGCGAGGCCGCGCCCGATGATCGTCTACATTCACGGCGGGCCGGTGGCCCGCGACGAGTGGGGCTGGAATCTTGACGTGCAGTTGCTCGCGGCCGCCGGCTACGTCGTGTTCCAGCCGGAGTTCCGCGGCTCAGCCGGGTTCGGCCGCAAGTTCGAGCAGGCGGGCTACCGGCAGTGGGGCTTGGCGATGCAGGACGACGTAACTGCCGGCGTGAAGGCAATGGTCGACCGGGGTATTGCCGACCCGGCTCGCATCTGCATCTACGGTGCCAGCTACGGCGGCTACGCCGCGCTGTGGGGCTTGATCAAGACGCCACAGTTGTACAGGTGCGGCATCAGCCTGGCCGGCGTGACCGACATCGGCGAGCGCTTCTCCGATTGGTCGGACACCAATTCGAGCGAGGTCGGCCGGGAGTGGCTGCGATTCGCGGTAGGCGACATCGGCATGATGGCCACGCAGTTCGACGCCGTCTCGCCCGAGAAACACGCCGAGCAGATCCACGTGCCGGTGCTGCTGGCACACGGTACCGATGACGAACGCGTTCCGATCGGCCATTCGAAGCGCATGGCGTCGGCACTGAAGGCGGCACGCGGCAGTGTAGAGACCCACTGGTATGACGACGAAGGGCATGGTTTGGTGAAGGTTGCTGATATTCGCGACTTCGACGCCGCGCTGCTCGACTTCCTTGATCGGAACATCGGACCCGCGTCACCCGCAGCGGCAAAGGGTGCCGTGATTTCGGCTGTGGCGGCGAGCGGGCCGGAGGCGCAACCTTGACACGAGAATCGGCAGCGGCGGCATATTGGACTGGTCGTGGTTGCGCACAGATCGCGCGTCGGGTGGACGACAACGCCGGAGCAGGTGCCGATTCTGACCTGCCGCGGGTCGGCTGAGGGGGAGGGGCGGCCGGCGTGCCTGCACCAAGCAGCAGACGGCCACAAGCCGTCCTCTGACAGCGTCGGCTTTGAGGTACTGCGATCTGGAACAGAATCCCGCTGACCATACTCGCGAAGGCTTCTATGAATTTGCGCTCCAGCGCCTGGCTACCGCTGTCGCTGCTGTCGACGATCCTGTGGACGTCTGCCCATGCGCGCGGTGAAACCGGGGAAGAAGACGCCCTGGCTGCCCTCGAGCAACGACAAGCCCCGCTGACGCTGTCAGCCGACGGCCACTGGCGACTCTATGTGGATGCGAACAACGTACTGCACCGCGTGAATCTGGCTCAACCCACGCAGGTGGGTGGCAGCATCAAGATGGTGCAGGGAGTGCGTATGCTTTCGGCCTCGCGCAGCGGCCAGAAGGTGGCTTTCACAACCGCCGCGGGGTGCATCGGTTTGGTCGACTTCGGCAGCGCCCCAAATTCGACCCCTAGGACGACATGGCAACCCATCGTCGGGGAGTACGCCGGCCAACCGGCCGTGGCAGCGCCAGCCGCTTGGCTCGATGTGCCACCCGTTGCCTGCACGCAGTCGTCAGGTGCCCAGCCGGCCGGCCACCTGACAGTCGCACTCGCGTCGAGCGGCCGCCTGCTCGCCACGCGTGACCAGGTCATCGATACCGAGACGCACCAGGTCGTCGCCACGCTGCCGCCCAGTTTGGAAGACATCGGCCAGCGCTACGTGCTGCGCCTGCGCTTCGTCGATCGTGACACGAAGCTGCTGGTGCTGTCGGCCACGTTCGGCGAAGGCTACGAGAGCCTGGGAAGCCCGAGCGACCTGCGGATGGCCGTGTGGGATCTGGCCTCCCGTTCCCTCGACAACCTCGCCAGCCACGAAGACGCGTTGCTCCAGGGCCCGCAGTCGCTGTTCTCGGACTTCTCGGCGCAGACCAACGTGCTCACCTGGGTCGACACGGCGCGTTTCAAGAAGAGCCCGATGCTTGTAGCGCCGGGCAAGCGGGAGCCACCCCTTGACGCGGTGCAATCGCGGCTGGGGAGCTGCAGCGCGGGGCCCGTCGTGCGGTTTCCCATCTTCGCGTACGACTGGACCGAGATGGTCGTCGACCCCTGGGGCCGTTGGGTCGCCGGCATGCAGCGCGTCGACGCGCAATCGGCCGAGGATGCCAAGGCCGGCGGCTTCGTGGAGCAATTGGTCGTGATGGATATCGGCAGTCGACGCGTGGTCTCCACCGCGCGGTTCCCTCACGAACTGCATGGCCTCGTCGCGACGCCGGACGGCGGGACAATTTATGCGCTCGCCGCCCCGGACTCGGCTCTGCCCGCCGGAGCCAAAGCCGAGCACCTGCCAGCAGATGTGCCGGAGTTGAAGGTTGACCTGGCGAAGGTGACGACACCGAGGATGGCCGCGGAGACCTGGGATGCTGCTCCGTGCAGGCTCGACGGCGAGGCACCCGGAGCGCGCGATGTGTCGCGCCAGGAGCGAGTACTCCAGGCGGCATGGTCCCGACCGTACGAGTCGGCCGCGGACGATGGCAGCCACAATACCGTGCCCTTCGTCATGCGCGATGGTACGGTGTGGTTGGACCTGGGCGCCACCATCGCGCAGGTCGATCCAGCCACCGGCCACACGTTGCGCACCTTGCCTACACCGCGCAGCGCCAAGGTGGCCAGCGTGCCCGTGGCCATGGCCGACGGCTTCGTCAACACCCAAGGCGACACGCTCAGCTGGCGGCCCTTCGACACCACTGCGCCGGGGGCGCCGGCGCGACGCGTGATGGATGTGCGCAAGGGCTGGACGGTCGTCGGCGTCAAGCCGCTGGCGCGCAGCGTGCTCGCCGTGTGGCAGGCGAACGAAGGAACTCCGGTGCGCAAGCCGACGGAGTACACCTCCGAAAGCGTGGTGGTGGCCCTCTACGATGCTGTGTCCGGCAGGCGCCTGCATGACTATGCCGAAGATGGTCAAACCTATGGCGAAGTGGGCGACGAGTCCCAATCGCACTGGCTGCCGTCGTTGCTGCCGCATTGCGAGGACGAACAGGGCCCGCTGACGTCGGGAATCGACTGGCGCATCGGACCTTTCGACAGTCTGCGCGCGACCGATTGCGCGGGCACGCCGGCTGATGCCCGTACTGTGGCCTGGTTCGGGCTCGACATCGCGCCGCGCACCGCTGCAGTGGCGCCACCCGATGGGGATCCCAGTCGTTCGCTCACCATCGACGGCGGCATCGCGACGGCACGGGACGGCTACACGATCCGCGTCTTTGACATCGCGGCACGGCGCGAGATTGGCCGGATCGTGCTGGCTCCCACCGACACTGTCACCTGGGTGAACGTGCTGGCCGCGCACGGCCTGGTTCTGGTCGACGCGTCGAGCAGCGCTCCTGGCGCGGAGGGCCGAACGCTGCGGGTCTATTCATTCAGGTAAGACCACCGGCCGGTCGTCCTTGGACGTACTTTGTTGGTGGCTGGTCTCGTGCCCAGGGGCTCTTGTCGGCCGAGGCCGTGTGAGAACTCCAGAATAGCCGACGACGTGAGAGTCGCATTGGCGATGCATCGCCTGGCGACGCGACCCACAGTGGTTGCGCATCTTCGACGACGCTGCAAAGAGCCTCATGCGCCCATCGAAGTCACTGCCTTCATCGTTCTGGCGATACCCAGGATGTTCATCACTCGCTTCAAGTTATAAGCGAGTACCTGCAAGCTCATCTCGGTCGCCACATTGGGCAATCGACGAGTCAGGAAGTGCGTCGAACCCATCCAGTACTTCAGCGTTCCGAAGACGTGTTCGACGGTGCGCCGCCTGAGCGTCATGGCCTCGGGCTGTTGGTCGAGTCGGCGTTGCATGGCGTCGAGCACCGCCTCGTGCTCCCAACGAGAGATGCGTCGATAGTCGCTGGGCGTGCACTGAGGTTTCATCGGGCATTGCGGGCATGCGCTGCTCCAGTAGCGGTAAATCTGTAGTTCTCGCTCCTCTCGCGTGAAGCGGTAGATTGCGCGCTCTCCTGCCGGACAAAGGTACTCGTCGTCCTTGGCGATGTAGATGAAGTCGCGCTTGTCGAAGCGCCCTTCGAACTTCGCGCCCGAGGTCAGCGGCTTGGGCACGAAGGCCTTGATGCCTGCGTCGTCACACTCCTTGATCTGCGGCCCGTTGAAGTAGCCTCGGTCGGCGTAGGCCCGCAATCGTGGCTTGTCCATGGCCTCGCGCGCCGCGATCGCCATCTTCGACAGCTGTGCGCGGTCATTGCCGACGTTGGTGACCTCATGCGCGACGATCAGGTGGTGCTTCGTATCGACGGCGACCTGCACGTTGTAGCCGACGACGCCCGTGCCCCTGGCCAGCGATACCATCGAGCGAGCGTCCGGATCGGTCAATGAGATCTGCGCTTCGGCTTGCGTGGACAGTTGAACTTCGATGGAGTTCATCCGGCGCATCTGCTCGCGAAGCGTCTCGATCTTGTCCTTGAGTCGATCGGTCTTGGCGACGAACTCGCCGGGTTGCGTGCGGTCGGCCTTCTCCAGGACATCGAGGTAGCGCTGGATGCTCTCCTCGATCTGCTTCTTGCGCGCTTCGACCTTGGCCGGCGTGAAGTTGCGGTCTCGGCTGTTGACCGCCTTGAACTTGCTACCGTCGATGGCCACGGCCGCTTGCGAGAACAGCTTCAGGCTGCTGCACAGTTCGACGAAATGCCGGCACACGCCGCGGATCCCCGGCCCGTTGTCGCGACGGAAGTCGGCGATCGTCTTGAAGTCCGGTGCCAGCCGTCTGGTCAACCACATCAGCTCGACGTTGCGCTGGCACTCGCGTTCCAGCCGCCGGCTGGACTGAACGCGATTGAGGTAGCCGAAGATGTAGATCTTGAGCAGCACCGACGGGTGGTACGACGGTCTGCCCGTCGCCGCAGGCGCCGTGCCGTCGAAGCCCAGCGCCGGCAGATCCAGCTCGTCGACGAACGCGTCGACCACTCGCACTGCGTTGTCTTCCGCGATGAACTCGTCCAGCGACTCCGGCAGCAGCGTGACCTGGTGCCGATCCTGTCCTTCGATGAACCTGGGCATACCGACTCCTTCTCGATATGCTTCGGAACTCTACGCGGACAGCCTCATTCTCGGACCGGGGTTTTCACACACCCTCGGCCAGGAGCTGACGGTTACAGCGGTCGGCTTTCAGGTAGGCTTTTAAGCATGAGAGCGACATTTATTCTTCTGTTCCCGCTTCTTGCCTCGGGGGCGGCGCAGGCTGCAGCCGACGAAGAGGTGGTGCAGCATGTGCTGCGAAACTCGACCGGCGTACCAGCCGAAGAGATTCGGAGAGATTACGACGCATGCGATGGAACGACAGTGCAGATGAAGATCTGCGGTGCCTATCGATGGGCTGTGCAGGACCTCCGACTAAACCGCGCATATTCAAGAGCATTGGGGCAATCGAAAGGCACGAACGTTGAACAGTCGCTGCGAAAAGCCCAGCGTGCCTGGTTGAACTATCGTGACAGTCAATGCGCATTCGAAGGGGCGAATGGCGCCGGGGGAGGAACGGCAGAAGGTCTATACGTCCTGTCCTGCAAGGAAGATTTGACCAAGCTTCAGGCCGATCGTCTGGAGGCGGGATCGCCTCAACAATGAACGACCGCTGTGCTGCGATGAATCTGGCGACCCAATTGTCTGCTCGGGGTAGGCAGCGTTGCGATCGCCCTGACCGCTCTGAGGCGGCCCCCGGCCAGGAACGGACGCTCGCGTACGGCTGCTTTGCCGCCTCAGCGCGCGCTTACCCCCCCCCCAGGCTCCACGTTGCTGGGATGATGCGTATCCGGCATCATCACCGCAGACGTTCGAGGTGGTCCGGGCACGCCGTTGATGAACATTCGGGCCAGCGATAGTCAGCTGATTTGCTTCCGGATCTATGAGGAGCACTTGCATGGCCAAGCTCTATGCAGCGATCGATGCGCAGCAGCATCAAGTCGAGTATCGCGATCGCAAGCGCGCTTGGTGGTTGCTTTCTGTGTTCTATCCCTTGCTACCGTTCGTCGGCATGGCCTTACATGCCGCCACCGGCCGCCAGATCGCGCTCGGGTTGCCGCTGGTGATCGCCTACGGGTTGATGCCGCTGCTCGATGCCCTGATCGGCGAGGACGCCAACAATCCACCAGAGGCCGTCGTCTCTCAGTTGGAGGAGGATCGCTACTATCGCTGGCTAACCTGGGCTACGGTACCCTTGCACTTCGTCGCGCTGGTGGGCTGCGCCTGGTGGGTCGGCACGCACGAGCTTTCCTGGTGGGCGGTACTGATGATGGCCTATATCGCGGGCACCGATTCGGGACTGGGCATCAACACCGGTCACGAACTGGGACACAAGCATACGGCCCTCGAGCAATGCCTGGCCAGACTCGTGCTCGCGGTGCCAGCCTACGGGCACTTCACGGTCGATCATGGGCGCGGACACCACCGCTGGGTCTCCACACCCGAAGATCACGCAAGCGCCCGCATGGGCGAAAGCATCTACCGCTTCGCGTTGCGTGAACTGCCAGGTGGCATCCGCCGCGCCTGGCAGCTCGAGAAGGAGCGGTTGGCCGCGCAGAAGCGATCGGCATGGAGCGTGCACAACACGATGCTGCAGAGCTACGCGGTGACGGCGGTGCTGCAACTTGGGCTGATCGCCGCGTTCGGATGGATCATGTTGCCCTTTCTCGCCGTGCACAACGCAGTGGCGTGGTGGCAGCTGACGTCGGCCAACTACGTCGAGCATTACGGGCTGCTGCGTCTGCGCGACGCGAGCGGCCGCTACGAAGCGCCGCAGCCGCATCATTCGTGGAACACCAACCACCTGGTCACGAACCTGGCGATGTTCCACTTGCAGCGCCACTCGGATCATCACGCCTATCCGTCGCGCCGCTATCAGTCGCTCCGACACTTCGAGGACCTGCCGCAACTTCCCAGCGGCTACTTCGGCATGTTTCCGCTGTCCTACGTGCCGGCCCTGTGGTTCAGGGTCATGGATTCCCGGCTGATGGCCTTGCCGCAGGTCCAGGGCGACCTGCGTCGTGTGAACGTGGATCCGCGGCGCCTTGCGGCCTTGTCGATGCGCTATGGCAAGCTCCGCGAGTTAACACAGTCCCATTGAACATTTTCAAGCCGCGGCGAAGGGCTCATGGCGGCCATGAACCGTCGTTCGCCAGCGCCTGCTTACGGGTGGGGTACGCTTGCGATCCAACCACATCCAGCGCAACAGTTTCGACGCGGCCATGACATCCGATAGAGTTCGGCACCAACTATCAGCAGCGGTCTTCGTCGCACTGGTGAAAGACGGTACGGTTTGCATGCTGCGCCGTGTCGCGACTGGATGGTTGGACGGGCAGGTAAGCTTGCCTGCCGGTGCGCTTGAAGCAGGCGAGACGCTTCGACAGGCGGCCGCCCGCGAAGCGAAAGAAGAGATCGGCGTGCAGGTGCTGCCTTCAGATCTTCGCCATGCCCATACCGTCCACAGTTCCACCGATGGCTCGGATTGGACGGGGCACTTCTTCATTGCCGATGCTTGGGCTGGCGAGCCCAGGATCTGCGAACCCGACAAGCACGATGATCTGCGGTGGGAGAGTCTTGCCGGCCTTCCAATAAACACCATCCCGTATGTGCGGCAAGCCTTGATCGCTATCGGACAGGCGGAGTCTTATTCAGAATTCGGGTGGCCAGCCTGACGCTGGTCGGCCATAACCAGTCGGTCGCGAATGCCCGGTTTAGGGTAGGCTAGACGCTCATGACAGCTAGTTTCGGTCTTGCATTTCTCGCGCCGATTCTCACGAGCGTCTCGCTCACCGTGATCGTCGCGCTCTGCGCTCGCTCGAGACATCTGACCCTAAACGATGTGGACATCTACCAATTCCCGAAGGTTTTGGGCTACATGATGGCGCTGTGCGGTGTACTTTTCGCAAGTGCCGCTTTCCTTCCAGGGATGGCCAGTCCCAGGGACGGGAGCGTGACCGGCGTCTTCTGGCTCTTCTCTCCCTTCTGGGTCGCCGCAAGCCTGGCTGCGATCTATTTCTTCCGCTATCGCGTCGTCATCACCAGAGACCAAATCGCCATCCGCTCGATTCGGGAGAGGGCTATCGACTTCGGCGAGGTCGTCGATGTGGCGACTGCACCACGTCAGAGCAAGGAGTTGCTGGTCTACCTGAAAGACGGCCAGCGCCTGCGGTTCAGCGGCCTGCTGCAAGACTACGGCAGCCTAAAGGCTCAAATCGAATCGAATTTGCATCGACGTCTGGGTCAATCGACCGAGTCGCCGGTCAGGTTGATGGACGAGGCGCGCGACAAGGCTGCCGGGGCTCGCGAACGATGGGTCTTGGTATGCGGTCTTCTTGTGCTGGCGCTGTGCATGGGCGCCATTCGTCTGCTCGAGTAACCTCTGGCGCGCAGGTCGCTGTTCGGCCACTTGCTGCCGGTCGTGAATGTCGGCTTCGGAGGAAGCTAGCCTGGTTGAGGGGAATTGGATGATGAGACTCTCAAGATGGGCACCTCGTGGACTGGCGCTACTGGCGGGCTTCTTGTGCGCTGCGATCCTTGGCAGCTGCGCGAGTTGCATTGATCTCAAGGTACTGAAACCACAGGCTGAGAACAGCTCGGCGTTCGAGGCCTTTTACAACAGCGCTTCGCAAGACGAGGTCGTTTTGAAATCCGACGACTTCTCGCTCTGGCTGCACCCGTGCTTTGGCCCGCGCGCCCAGGTGGAGGGAACGCTCTGCGGGACGCTCGCCGTTCCTGCGGGGCGCACGCTTCAGTTCTCAACGGACGTCGCGAGCCTGCAACGTCAAGGCCAGGCTGGCATAGTGCGGGTACGACTGCGCTCTGACGACTTCAAGTTCGGCGATCCGTTGGACGGCGACGAGACTCCCGCTCGAAACAACTTCTTTGTCTATGAAGCCCACAAAATGGCGGGTCGAAAGTGGAAGTTCGAGATCCATTCGACAGTTGACTTTGACGATGTAGAGGTTGGCTTGCCACCGGTGCTCGTGAACGGCCGCTTGATTGAAGTGCCGAAGGTGCGTTACGCGGCGCAGTCCGTGCAGCGGTGCTACACGTTCCATTGAGCGGACAGCGCGGGGCAGAGC
>FTKD01400950.1_pt1 | contig 22979 bp, 20 predicted proteins | sample 1658191 | NCBI WGS metagenome assembly FTKD01 (sample SAMEA3914808, study PRJEB12502) | metagenome | biome: forest; material: soil | place: Canada | collected 2011-08-03 | depth 0.3 m
GTCACGCGCGTCGCGCGCGAGGTGGGCACCGAAGGCAAGCTCGGCGGCCAGGCCGACGTGCAGGGCGTGTCGGGCACGTGGAAGGACCTGACGGACTCGGTCAACTCGATGGCCGGCAACCTGACGTCCCAGGTGCGCAACATCGCCGAGGTGACGAAGGCGGTGGCGCAGGGCGACCTGTCCAAGAAGATCACGGTGGACGTCAAGGGCGAGATCCTGGAGCTGAAGAACACCGTCAACACGATGGTGGACCAGCTGCGCTCGTTCGCGGCCGAGGTCACGCGCGTCGCGCGCGAGGTCGGCACCGAAGGACGGCTGGGCGGCCAGGCGCAGGTGCAGGGCGTGTCGGGCACCTGGAAGGACCTGACCGACAACGTGAACTTCATGGCCGGCAACCTCACGTCGCAGGTGCGCGGCATCGCCAAGGTGGTGACCGCGGTGGCCGACGGCGACCTGAAGCTCAAGCTCACCGTGGAGGCCAAGGGCGAGATCGCCGCGCTGGCCGACACCATCAACGCGATGACCAGCACGCTGGCCACCTTCGCCGACCAGGTGACGACGGTGGCGCGCGAGGTGGGCGTCGAGGGCAAGCTGGGCGGCCAGGCCAAGGTGCCGGGCGCGTCGGGCACGTGGAAGGCGCTGACCGAGAACGTGAACGAACTCGCCGCCAACCTGACCACGCAGGTGCGCGCGATCGCCGAGGTGGCCACCGCGGTGACGCAGGGCGACCTGACGCGCTCGATCACCGTCGAGACCCAGGGCGAGGTCGCGTCGCTGAAGGACACGATCAACGAGATGATCCGCAACCTGAAGGACACGACGCAGAAGAACACCGAGCAGGACTGGCTCAAGACCAACCTGGCCAAGTTCAGCCGCATGCTGCAGGGCCAGAAGGACCTGGTCACCGTGGGCCACCTGATCCTGTCCGAGCTGGCCCCGGTGGTGGGCGCCCAGCAGGCCGAGTTCTACGTGCTCAACGCCGCGGCCGAGGCGCCGCGCCTGCGCCTGTTCGCCAGCTACGCGTCCGGCGGCCAGAACACGCACGGCAAGGAGGTGCACCTGGGCGAGGGCCTGGTCGGCCAGTGCGCGGTGGACAAGCGCAAGCTGCTGCTGACCAACGTGCCGTCGAGCGCGTTCCGCATCGCGTCGGGCCTCAGCGAGAACACCGCGATGGACGTGCTGGTGCTGCCGGTCGTCTTCGAAGGCCAGCTGCGCGGCGTGGTCGAGCTGGCGTCGCTGGAACGCTTCAACCCCGTGCACGAAGCCTTCCTCGACCAGCTGACCGAGTCGATCGGCATCGTGATCAACACCATCGAGGCGAACTCGCGCACGGAAGACCTGCTCAAGCAGTCGCAGTCGCTCGCCGAGGAGCTGGGCTCGCGCCAGGAGGAGTTGCAGCAGACCAACCAGGAGCTGCAGGACAAGGCCCGCCTGCTGGCGCACCAGAACCAGGAGGTGGAGCGCAAGAACCAGGAAGTGGAACAGGCGCGCCAGGCGCTGGAGGAAAAGGCGGAGCAGCTCGCGCTGACGTCCAAGTACAAGTCCGAGTTCCTCGCCAACATGTCGCACGAGCTGCGCACGCCGCTCAACAGCCTGCTGATCCTGTCGGACCAGCTGTGCAAGAACCCCGACGGCAACCTGTCGGGCAAGCAGGTGGAGTTCTCGAAGACGATCCACTCGTCGGGCAACGACCTGCTGATGCTGATCAACGACATCCTGGACCTGTCCAAGATCGAGTCCGGCACCGTGGCGGTGGACGCCAGCGAGCTGCGCGTGGACGACCTGCACCGCTCGGTGGAGCGCGGCTTCCGCCACTTCGCCGAGTCCAAGCACGTGGACTTCGTCGTCGAGCTGAAGCAGCCGCTGCCCAAGACCATGGTCACCGACGTCAAGCGCCTGCAGCAGATCATCAAGAACCTGCTGTCCAACGCGTTCAAGTTCACGCACGAGGGCCAGGTGACCTTCAGCATCGCCACCGCCACCAGCGGCTGGTCGGTGGACAACGACGAGCTGCACCGCGCCGGCAGCGTGCTGGCGTTCTCGGTGCGCGATACCGGCATCGGCATCTCGCCCGACAAGCAGCAGATCATCTTCGAGGCCTTCCAGCAGGCCGACGGCTCCACGTCGCGCAAGTACGGCGGCACCGGCCTGGGCCTGGCGATCAGCCGCGAGCTGTCGCGCCTGCTCGGCGGCGAGATCCGCCTGTCCAGCATGCCGGGCCAGGGCAGCGAGTTCACGCTGTACCTGCCGCAGAGCTACAACCCGGCGCGCGCCGGGCGCCACGCCCGCGCGGGCGCGACCCCGGCGGTGACGAACGAAACCGAGACCGCGGCCGCCAACCGCGCCCGCAACGCGCAGGCCGCGCTGCTGGCCGACAACGTGCGCGACTGGCGCTACGGCGAGACCGACACCAAGGCCAGCGACGCCGTCGTCTTCGCCAACGCGGCCGACGACGATCGCGCCAACATGGCCACCGGCGACCGCGTGCTGCTGATCGTCGAGAACGACCTGGCCTTCGCGCGCATCCTGCTCAGCGGCGCGCGCCGGGCCGGCTTCAAGGGCCTGGTCACCAGCACCGGCGCCAGCGCGCTGACGATGGCGCGCGAGTTCCATCCGTCGGTGATCACGCTGGACATCCACCTGCCCGACATGCCCGGCTGGCGCATCCTCGATCGCCTCAAGGGCGACCTGGTGACGCGCCACATCCCGATCTGCGTCGTCTCCACCGACGACGCGCGCGACCGTGCGCTGCAGTCGGGCGCGCTGGGCTTTCTCGCCAAGCCCCTGCAGTCCGCCGACGAGGCCGACGCCGTCGTCGCCGAGCTGCACACCTACGCCGAGCGCAGCACGAAGCGCCTCGCCGTGGTGATGCCGCCGTCCGCGCGGCGCAGCGCCTTCATCGCGACGCTGGACACCGACGTCGACGTCGTCCTCGCCGAGGACCGCGAGTCGGCCCGCCACGCCTTGACCGGCGCCGACGCGGCCGTCGTGGAGGACACGCTGCCCGACTTCGGGCCGGAGGACGTGCTGGACGCGATCGCCGAGCGCCGGGGCATCTGCCAGCTGCCGGTGGTGCTCTACCGCGACGGCGCCGCCCGGACGGGCAACTGGAACCAGCGCCGCGAAGGCCTGACGATCGTCGAGGCCCGCTCGCTGCCCGAATTGCGCATGCAGACCGCGCTGTGGCTGCACCGGAGTCCGGCGGCGATCTCCGACGCGGACCGCGATGCGATCGAAGGCCAGATGGCGCAGCGCGACGCGCTGGTGGGCCGCAAGGCGCTGATCGTCGACGACGACATGCGCAACATCTTCGCGCTGGCCACGGTGCTGGACGAGGAGGGCATGATCATCGTGTCCGCCGACAACGGCCACGAGGCGATCCGCCTGGTGCAGGAGGATCCGGGGATCGACATCGTGCTGATGGACATCATGATGCCGGAGATGGACGGCATCGCGACGATGCAGGAGATCCGCAAGCTGCCGCGCGGACGCGAGCTGCCGATGGTGGCGGTGACCGCGAAGGCGATGAAGGGCGACCGCCAGAAGTGCATCGAGGCCGGGGCCTGGGACTACATCTCCAAGCCCGTCGATCCGCGCCACCTGCTGTCCGTGCTGAGGGGGTGGCTGTGCCGTTGACCGCTTTTTCGTCCGCTCGTTCTCCCGCCACCCTGGCGCCGCCGACCAGCGGCTGGGGAGCGCTCGACGATCCCGCCGATCGCTCCGACATCCTGATCGTCGACGACCTGCCGGAGAAGCTGCTCGTCTTCGAGACGGTGCTCGGCGACCTGAACCAGAACCTCGTCTTCGCGCGCTCCGGCGCCGACGCGCTGCGCCAGATCCTGCGGCGCGACTTCGCGGTGATCCTGCTGGACGTCAACATGCCCGACATGGACGGCTTCGAGACGGCCTCGCTGATCCGCCGCTACAAGCGCGCGGCGCACACGCCCATCATCTTCATCACGTCGTACGCCGACGAGATGCAGACGGCGCGCGGCTACTCGCTGGGGGCCGTGGACTACATCCCGTCGCCGGTGGTGCCCGAGATTCTGCGCTCCAAGGTCCGCGTCTTCGTGGAGCTGCACATCCTGCAGCGCCGCATCGCCCGCCAGGCCGAGGAGCGCGTCGCGCTCGCGGCGTCGGAGGCGGCGCTGAAGCTGGCCGAGGAATCGACGCTGCGCTCCAGCCTGCTGGCCGGGCTGAGCCATTCGCTGAGCGGCGTGCTGGACCTGGGCGAAGGCATCCACGCGCTGCTGGCCCACGTGGTGCCCGCGCTCGCCGCCAACGCCACCGTGGCGCTGGTGGACGAGCGCGGCGTGGTGACCCACGCGGCCACGCGCTCCAGCCTGTTCGACGACGACGCGGCCAGCGTGGACCTGAGGCCGTCGGCCTTGCCGAGCGCGCACTTCGCGCTGCTGCGCGAGGCGCTGTCGACGCCGGCGGACGTCCGCGTGCCGGCGCCGGTGTTCGTCGACGGCGCGCTGCAGATGCTGCCGCTGATCCACGGCGACCGCTTCCTGGGCGGCCTGTGGATCGACGGCGAGCTGACGCCGCTGTGCGCCGCGCTGCTCGACGAGGTGGCCGCGCGCGCGGCGATCGCGTTCGCCACCGCCAGCCTGTATGGCGCGCTGCAGGTGGAGATCGCCGAGCGCCGCCAGGCCGAGGCGCGGCTGGAGGAGGCCAGCCGGCGCAAGGACGAGTTCCTCGCGATGCTGGCGCACGAGTTGCGCAACCCGTTGGCGCCGATCCGCAATGCCGTCGAACTGATCCGCCTGGCCGCGCCGACCGACACCAAGGTGCGCTGGGCCGCCGACGTCACCGACCGCCAGGTGCGCCAGCTCACGCGGCTGGTGGACGAGTTGCTGGATGTCGCGCGCATCAGCCAGGGCAAGGTGGTGCTGCAGACGCAGTGCCTCGATCTGGTGACGCTCGTGTCGCAGTGCGTCGACTTGCAACGCGACGCGCTGGCCGCGCGCCGCCAGTCGCTGGAGCTGTCGTTGCCGAACATGCCGTTGAACCTGAACGGCGACGCCACCCGGCTGGCCCAGGTCGTCGACAACCTGCTGTCCAACGCCATCAAGTACACGCCGGAGGGCGGCGCGATCTCGGTGAGCGTCGCGCGCGCCGGCGAGGACGACGGCGAGTTCGCGTTGCTGGAGGTGCGCGACAACGGCATCGGCATCGACGCCGAGCTGCTGCCGCACGTGTTCGAGCTGTTCGAGCAGGGCAAGCGCGCGCTCGATCGCACGCAGGGCGGCCTGGGCGTGGGCCTGACGCTGGTGCAGCGGCTGGTGCAGCTGCACGGGGGCGACGTCGTGGCCATCAGCGCGGGCACCGGGCAGGGCTCGCGGTTTCGCGTGCACCTGCCGTGCCTGGGCGAGGTCGGCGACCCGACGGTGGTCGAGGACAGCGTCGGCCGCCTGCCGGCCGCCACGGTGGGCCGCCGCATCCTGGTCGTCGATGACAACGTCGACGTCGTCGAGACCACCACGATGCTGCTGTCGCTGTCGGGCCACGAGGTGCACAGCGCCAAGGACGGCCTGCAGGCCCTGCATGCCGCGAGCGAGTTCCGGCCCGAGGTCGTGCTGCTGGATATCGGCCTGCCGCTGATGGACGGCTACGAGGTGGCGCGGCGCCTGCGCCAGATGCCGCAGACCGCGGGCGCACTGCTGATCGCGCTGACGGGCTATGGCCAGCAGGGGGATCGTCAGCGCGGCAAGGATGCGGGCTTCGACGGCCACATGCTCAAGCCGGTCGATCCGCACGCGCTCGCGAAGATGATCGAGCGTTGATGGACGGGCGGCCGGCGCCGGGCCGGCGCGGCTTCAGGCCGCGAACGTCGTGCGCGTGAATGGGAAGGGGGTCCGCTTCGCGGTGCCCTGGGGCGATTCGCCGCGGACGCCCTTGGGCGCAATGACGCGATCCAGCCGCGTCAGCAGCGTCGGCACGCGCAGCGGCTTGTGCCAGACGTCGCAGAAGCTGGTGCCCGCGGGCATGAATTCCGCCTCGGCCGTGACGGCGATCGCCGGGATGTCCTCCCAGCCGGCGACCTTGCGCATGCGCTCCAGCAACTCGGTGCCATGACAGTCGGGCAGGCGCAGATCCAGCAGCAGCAGCGAGGGCAGCAGGTGCGCGGTGGCCGCCATCGCCGACACGCCGTCGACGGCGACGACCAGGTCGAGTTCCGGCCTCAGCTCGAACACCGTCTGCATCAGCAACACGTTGACTGGATGATCCTCGACGTACAGCACCACTTCACGCATGTCGTTCCCCTGATTCTTGCCAGAAGCGTTCTCGGGCTGAAGCGAATTTCAGCAATCGGCGTGCCCGAAAAATGCGTGGGATCCACGCCCTGGTCGCCGCAGCGCCAGAACAGGCTTCGGCAACTCTTGCGACCGGCGCGGGGTACGTCGCTTGCCTTTACAGGGCATAGGGCAGACAAGCCCGTACCACACCAAGGAACATCATGACCTCGAAGCGACTCTCCACCCTGATCGCCGCCATCGCCGCTGCCGCCTCGCTCAGCGCCTGCGCCGGCATGACGCCGCGCGAGCACAGCACCGCGGTCGGCGCGGGCATCGGTGCCGCCGCCGGCGCCGTGCTCACCGGCACGCCGCAGGGTACCGCCGTCGGCGCTGCCGTGGGCGGCGTGGTGGGCAATCAAGTCAAGCGCTGATCCACGCCCGGCATGAAAAAACGGCGCCGCGGGCGCCGTTTTTCGTGTCCTGCCGCGCTTACCCGGGGCCGACCTCGGCCTTGTCGGCCGCGTATTCCTTGAGCCGGTTGTAGAGCGTCTTCAGGCTGACGCCCAGCGCGGCGGCGGTGCGCTCCTTCTGCTGGTTGAAGTGTTCCAGCGTGGCCAGGATCAGCTGGCGCTCGGCCTCGGCCATCGACGTGCCGATCGGGATCGTGACCGACGGCCCGCCATGGGCCGCCGCGGCGGGTGCCGGCGCCGCGACCGGTGCAGCCGGACTGCCCTTGGGCGAGTACATCGAGGACGCGTAGGCGCTGTTGGGGCCGTGCGGGTCGTCCGGCAGCCACTCCTCGTTGATGCTGTTGCCCGAGGCCATGACGTAGGCGCGCTGCACGACGTTGCGCAGCTCGCGCACATTGCCCGGCCAGCGGTAGGCCGTCAGGCGCTGCGTGGCGCCCGGCGTCAAGTTCTTGGACGTGCCCTCGCGTTCGCAGATGGCCGACAGGAAATGCTGGGCCAGCAACGGCACGTCTTCCGAGCGGTCGCGCAGCGGCGGCAACTCGATCGGGAAGACGTTCAGCCGGTACAGCAGATCCTCGCGCAGCCTGCCGGACGACACGGCGAGCTCGGGGGGGCGGTTGGTGGCGGCGATGACGCGCACGTCCGTCTCCTGGGCCACGGTGGAGCCCACGCGCATGAACATGCCGGTCTCGAGCACGCGCAGCAGCTTGACCTGCAGCTCCAGCGGCATCTCGGTGATCTCGTCGAGGAACAGCGTGCCCCCGTGGGCGCGCTCGAAGAAGCCCTGGTGCTGGCGATCGGCGCCGGTGAAGCTGCCCTTCTCGTGGCCGAAGATCTCGCTCTCGATCAGGTTGGGCGAGATCGCGCCGCAGTTGACTGCCAGGAACGGGTGCTTGCGGCGACGGCTGAGGTCATGCACGGTCTGCGCCACCACTTCCTTGCCGGTGCCGCTCTCGCCGGTGATGAACACCGAAACCGCCGTGACGGCAACGCGCGAGATCTGTTCGTAGATGCGGCGCATCGGTGCCGAACGGCCCCAAAGATGACCGAAATGACCGGAGGTCTCCCATTCGGCGGTGAGCGAGGCCAGCTCGGCCTGGATCGCCGACGGCCGCATCACGCGCGACAGGATGCCTTGCAACTGCTTCATGTTGATGGGCTTGACGAGATAGTCGGCCGCGCCCATGCGCAGCGCCTGGATCGAGCTCTCGAGGCTGGCGTGGCCGGTGATCAGCACGATCTCGGAGTTGGCCACGAGCTGCGCGTCCTGGAACAGGTCCATGCCGCTGCCGTCGGGCAGTTGCAGATCCAGCAGCACCAGGTCGGGCAGTTGCAGCACGATCTGGCGGCGGGCGTCCCGCATCGTCCGCGCAATGGCGACGGTGAAGCCCTGAGCGGAGATCAGGGCCGCCATCGTCTCGGCGGAGTCGGCGTCGTCTTCGACGATCAGCGCATGGGTCATGGTAGTGAGGTGTCTTCTGGCAATCGGTCGGCTCGCCGGGCGAGGGCAGGGTCTGCAACGGAGGTGCCCGCAAACCGCGGAGGCATCGCCCGTCGACGGCAGCATTTCCAGTGAAAGGATACGCCGAGTCAGAATAGATTCTGCCCACGGTCGAGCGGGTTTCTTGTCAGACGATAGCTCGACCGCTGGGGGATCACCGCCTACGGCACACACGAATGGTCGGGTATGGGGATTGCCGTCGAGTTGCGTGAAGTGGCAACGCCACCGCAAACCCTTGAACTCCCGACGCTCACGCGCACAGGACGCCGCACCATGTTCCATATCGCCGTCTGGCTCGTCGCCGGCGCACTCATCGGCTGGATCGCCGGGCTGCTGATGCGCAACAGCGACGACCAGAGCGTGTTCGTCAACGTGCTGGTGGGCGTCCTGGGGGCCCTGGTCGCCGGCTGGTTCGTGGCGCCGTTCTTCGGCCTGCGCGCCGGCGACCCGAAGGTGATGGACTTCAGCGCGCTGTCGGTCGCGCTGCTCGGCGCGGTGATCGCGCTGGCGCTGTTGAGCCTGGTGCGCAGCCGCAAAAAGCGCTAGGTGGCATATCGGTTGCCGAACCGGGTGGGTAGCCACTGCTTTTCCATTGGAGATCCGCCATGCCCGCACCATCCATCCGACCCGCCGCCGACCCGCTCGACGACATCGATCGCGCCTCCGTTGGCGTCGATACCATCATGGAACGCCAGGACCGCGCCGACCTGCCCGGCGAGCGCTCCGACGAGCCCAATGCCGGCAGCACCGACGTCTACACGGATGCGACGCGCGACGTGTCGCGCGAGTCGCTGAGCCCGAGCCAGGACATGCTGGATGCCGATCGCGAGGCCGAGCGCATCGTCGACGGCGACCCGGACGTCGACCTCGTCCGCGAGAGCCTGCCCCCGGCCGCGCGCGGCATGGGCGCGGACGACGACGACACGATCGACGAGACGGAACGCGCCGGAGACGATTCGATTCGCTGAGGGGAAACCGTCGGCGCCCTGACGGCGCCCTCGGTGGCGGCCCGGCCTGCGCAGGTCGGGCCGTCTTCTTTTCAAGCCGTCGCTGCCATACCGGCGACGCACGCCGCCATCACCCCGGTTGTGATCCACCCCATCGCCCGCAGCTTGCCCGAGATCGCGAACTTGCCCATCGCCTTCTGCCTGGCGGCCACCAGCATCACCGCGGCCAGCATCGGCACCGCGATGACGCCGTTGATCACGGCGGTCCAGAACAAGGCCTTGATCGGATTGATGTGGACGAAGTTCATCGCGGTGCCCGCCAGCGTGGCGATCGCGATCACCGCGTAGAAGCCGCGCGCCTGTGCGGGCTTGCTCTCCAGGCTGCTGTTCCACTGCATCGTCTCGCCCACCGCATAGGCCGCGCTGCCGGCGAGGACAGGCACCGCCAGCAGGCCGGTGCCGACGATGCCCATCGCGAACAGCGCGAAGGCGAACGGGCCGGCCACCGGCTTCAGCGCCTGCGCGGTCTGCGCGGCGCTCTCGATGTCGTGCACGCCGTGCGCGTGCAGCGTGGCCGCCGTCGTCAGGATGATGAAGAAGGCGACGACGTTGGACGCGCCCATGCCCAGGTAGGTATCGACGTCGATCCGGTGCAGGTGGGCGACCGCCTGCTGGGGCGCCTCGATCAGGGGCTTGTCCTCGTCGCAGGCGTCGAGATCCTCGACCTCCTGCGAGGCCTGCCAGAAGAACAGGTACGGGCTGATCGTGGTGCCGAAGATGGCCACGATGGCGGTCACGTAGTCCTTGCTCGGCGACAGCTTCGGCAGCAAGGTCTCGTGCAGCACCTGGCCCCAGGGAATCTTCACGACGAAGACCGTGGCCACGTACGCGAACAACGCCAGCGTCAGCCACTTCAGCACGCGCACGTAGCGGTGGTACGGCACCATCACCTCGAGCCCGACGGAGACCAGCCCGAAGGCGACCGTGTACCAGCCGGCCGCGCCGCCCAGGAGCAACTGGATGCCCGCGCCCATCGCGCCGAGGTCGGCGCCGATGTTGATCGTGTTGGCCACCAGCAGCAGGAAGACGAGCGGGTACAGCGCCCAGCGCGGGTAGTACTCGCGCAGGTTGCCGGCCAGGCCCTTGCCCGTCACGCGCCCGATGCGGGCGCAGATCAGTTGCGCGGCCACCATCAACGGGTAGGTGAACAGCATCGTCCACAGCATGCCGTAGCCGAATTGCGCGCCCACCTGCGAGTAGGTGCCGATGCCGCTCGGATCGTCGTCGGAGGCTCCGGTGAGCAGGCCGGGGCCGATCAAGGCAGCCAGGCCCTTCTTCTTGCCGTCGGCCTTTGGCGGTTCCTCCGCACCGGGGACGAGCGGGACGGCGGTGCTGGAGGCGGGTGTCATGTCGCGCAACGGCAAGGGTCGTGCCGGCCCAGGCCCGGCACCGACAGCTGCCGTTCAGCGACGGTCGCAGGACGGCGGTGCGTCGCCTGCCGACAGCGTGCGCAGGAACGCGACCAGATCGCGCCGCTCGTCGTCGGTCAGCGGCGGCGGCACGCTGCCCGCATCCGCCGCATGCGGCCGCACGGCATCGCACAGACGCGCCGCGCTGCCGTCATGCAGGTAGGGCGCGGTGGCGGCGACATCGCGCAGGCCCGGCGTGCGAAACGCATTCACGGGCTCGCCGCGGTGTCCGAGGTCGGGCACGCCGACGGCGGTCATCGAGTGCGCCAGCGACACGTGGAGCGCGTCGTCGCTGAAGGTCGGACCCGAGTGGCAGGCCGCGCAACCGGCGCGCCCGACGAACAGGCGCAGCCCGCGCCGGGCCGCGGGCGGGAACGCGGCGGAAGCGGTCGGCTCGCTCGAAACCGGCGCGGCGGGCAGGCTGTCGCGCCATTCGTCGAACGGCGTGCGTGGCGTCGACAGCGTCTCGACGTAGGCGGCCAACGCGAGGCCGACGTCGCGCATGACGCGCGCGTCGTCGTCGCCCGCCGGCGCGCCGAAGACGGCGGCGTAGCGGGCGGACAGCGCCGCGTCGTTGCGAATCAACGCGGCGACTTGTGCGGCGGTGGCAGGCATCTCGCGCCCGTCCGCCAGCGGCCGCAGGCTCTGCTGCCAGAGCTGGTCGCGTGCGCCGTCCCAGCCGAAGTGACGATGGCGCGCGGCGTCCAGCAGGCCGGGGGTGTTGCGCGACCCGCCGGAGACGCCTTGCGCGACGACCCGCCCGTCGGTGAAGTGGCGCCATGGCTCGTGGCAGCTCGCGCAGCGCAGGCCCGTGGGCGACAGGCGCGGGCTGTAGAACAGCGACTCGCCGAGGGCGATGCCGGCCGGCTCGCCCGAAGCCGGGTTGGCCGCGTCGTGCATCGCCGGCGGCGGCCAGGGGCCGAACGCCAGGATCGCGGCGCGCTCCGCCGGCGCCAGCGCGTCCGCGTCGGTCGCGGCCGTGGACGTGCTGCACAGCAGCGCCAGCGAAGCGGCGACCGCCGACCCCGTCAGCAATGCGCCGACAGCGGCGGCGAGCGAGCGTCGCAACGGCTGCCTACTGGCTGCCCACCGTCTCCGCATGCGAGGCCTTCCAGGTGGCGACCGCGAGCTTGAGATGCGTGTACTCCTCGCACGGCGTGAAGCACAGCTTGTCGAGCGCCTTGAGGTGCTCCTCGGCCTGCACGAGGTTGCCGGTCATCAGGTAGGCCTCGCCCATGTATTCATGCGCGCCGCGGTGTTTCGGGTTGATGGCCAGCGCCTTGTCGTAGTGCAGGAACGCGGCGTCGAGATTGCCCGACTTGCGATAGGCGTAGCCGAGCCAGTTCTGCGCGTCGGCGTCCTGCGCATGCGCCGGGCTGCGCGCGACGTAGGACTCGAGCAGCGCCACGGCCTGCGGAAAATGACCGGCCTCGATCTCGGCCACGCCGTGGCTGTATTCCGGATCCACGGCGGACAACGTGCCGTTGCTGAGCGTGGTCATGCCGCCCCCCCCGCCGCCGCCGCCTCCGCCGCCACCCCCGCCGCCGCCCGAGGCGAGGACGGGCGTCGCGGCGACGGCGGCGAGCAAGAGGGCGCAGGACAGGCGGGTGAGCGGGTGGGATCGCATGGGAACTCCTCGTGGTCGATGGGGCTGGGCGTGACTGTGTCCCGTGGTTGATACCCGCCCGCACGGCGGTGGTTCACTCGCCGGTTCAGGCCGCGTCCGGCGCCCGCATCGTCTCGACGAGCCGGGCCTGCCAGCCCGACGCCGCCACCGGCCGCCAGACCAGGTGCGCCTGCTCCACGCACTCGAACGGGCAATCGCCGACGCGGATCTGCACGAGGCCGCTCTCCTTCAGCGCGAAGTCGGGCAGGTAGGCGAGGGCGTGTCCCCCGCGAACCAGGCTCAGCAGCACCTGCAGGTCGTCCACCCAGTAGCGGATGCGGCGCGGCAGCTGGTCGTCGCGCCAGCCGTCGGCGCGCGTGCCGCGTTGCAGGCCGCACAGCATCGAGCGGCTGGGACACGCGAAGTCATGTGCCAGCACGCGCGCCGCGGTCGTGCGCACGCGGCCGCCGCGGGCCTTGGCGGCCAGCGGATGCGTCGCTCCGGCCGCCACCTGCATCGTGAGCGCGCCGAGCGGGATGGCCTCGAAGCCGGCCGACGAGCGTGCGTTGCGCAGCGGCTCGTCGGTGACGATGGCGAAATCCACCTCGCCGCGGGCCAGCGCCTCCAGCGCCTCGTCCTCCCAGGCCGGGCGCAGCGCCAGGCTGCTGTCGGTGTAGCGCGCCGACAGCGCGGCGGCGAGTCCGGCGCCGAAGCGCCACTGCAACAGCGGCGGAGCGGCGACGCGGCAGCGCACGCCGAAGTCGGCGCCCGCGAACTCCGCGCGGGTCTGCTCGGCCAGCGCCAGCAGGGCCAGCGCCCGCTCGCGCAGCCGCTGGCCGGCGGCGTTCAGCCGCAGCGACTTGCCGGCGCGATCGAACAGCGGCGCGTGCAGGCCGTCCTCGAGGCGGCGTATCGCCCGCGAGACGGCCGACGGCGTCAGGCTCAGCTCGCGCGCGGCCTCCAGCAGGGTGCGATGCCGGGTGGCGGAGACGAAAAGGCGGAGATCGGAGAGTTCCATGGGGACGGATCATGTTGCTCAAGAGGCAACGATGAATGCATTTTGATTGCTTTACGGGAACTCTGCAAAGTCGCATCATCTCATTCATTCCAGAATGCCGGAGCCCGCCCCATGTCCACGCCCTTCGTCCCCGCCAGCCCGTCCGAGATCCATCGCCGCTGGATCTATCGACGCCATCCGACCGGCGTCGTCGGCCCGGAGCACTACGAACTGATCGAGTCGCCGCTCGCGCTGGAGCTGTCGGACGGCGAAGTGCTGGTGCGCATGCGCTACCTGTCGGTGGACCCGTACATGCGGATCAACCAGTCGCTCAAGCCCACCTACAACGAGCTGCCGCACGCACTCGACACCGTGCAGACGGCCGGCGCGGTGGGCCAGGTGGTGGCGTCGAAGTCGGCCGCGTTCGCGGTGGGCGACTGGGTCGAAGGCATGATGGGCTGGCAATCGCACGCGCGCGTGCACCAGGGCGCATTGCGCAAGCTCGATCCGGCGCTGGCGCCGGTCAGCACCGCCTTGGGCGTACTGGGCATGCCCGGGCGCACGGCCTGGTTCGGGTTGACGGAGTCGGGCCGGCCGCATGCGGGCGAGGTGGTCGTGGTGTCCGGGGCGGCCGGCGCCGTCGGCTCGCTGGTGGCGCAATTCGCCAGGCGCCATGGCTGCCGGGTGCTGGGCATCGCGGGCGGGGCGCAGAAGTGCCGCTGGCTCACCGACACGCTGGGCCTGGACTGGGCGCTCGACTACAAGGCGTTCGATTCGGACCATGCGTTGTCGGCCGCGATCAAGGCGAAGACGGGCGGCGTCGACGTCTATTTCGACAACGTCGGCGGCTGGATCAGCGACGCCGTCATCCCCCTCGTCAACCGCCGCGCCCGCATCGTGATCTGCGGCACCATCAGCCAGTACTCCGGCGGCCTCGACGCCCCCGAGCAGGGCCCGCGCTTCCTGCACCACATGCTGTACCAGCGCGCGACCATCCAGGGCATGCTGGCGCGCGACTACCTGCACCGCATGGACGAGATGATCCGCATCGTCGGCCCGTGGGTGCAGCGCGGCGAGATCGTGTTCGAGGAAACGATCGTCAAGGGTTTCGAGACGCTGCCGGCCACGCTCAACCAGCTGTTCACCGGCGACCACCGCGGCAAGCTGCTGGTGGAGGTCTGATACCCGGCAGGGTGTCCGCCCGCTCTGTCCCGGACAGCGGCAGCGGCGTCAGCCTTCGCGGCGGAAGTGGCCGGTGGCCAGCAGCGGCTCGGCGTCGATGCGCTGCACCGCCACGACCTGCTGGTTCTCCGAGAAGCGGTAGGCCGCCCCCGACCGCGCGCCGCGCACGAGGATCGCTGCGCGCGCCAGGTAACGCAGGCGCACCGTGCCGGCGCCTTGGGTCGGTGCTGGCATCGCCGGTGCCGGAGGCGGCATGGGCCGCGTTTCAACGACGGGGCGGACCGCCGTGGAGGGGCGTGACGTTGCCGTCGCCGGGCGGGTCTGCGTGACCGCCAGGCTCGTTCGCTTGTTGCCGCAGCAGCTCATCGGAGTCTCCTTGTTCGTCCCAGTGTTCGATCGTCATCGCGGACGCCGGCGGTCGGTGCCAGCGCTCGAGGAGGCAGGCCGCGCCGGACAGCGCCGGCCAGGCCAGCCACTGTTCCAGCGGGTCGCGACCCACGGCCCAGGCCAACGGCGCCGCCACCCACAGGCTGACGCAATGGAAGCAGTCGAGCACGCGCCCCCACTGGCTGTCGCCCAACGCGGCGCGCAGGCGCGCGATCGCGTCCCACGGGCCGTCGTCGTGCGCCAGCAGCGTCGCGAGCCGCCAGGTCGCGAGCACGGCTAGCACCAGGTGCAACCAGACCGTGTCCATGGCGTCACGACATCGGCGTCTGCAGGTCGTTGCAGATCTTCACCGGCCAGTCGGCGGTCGCGTAGTTGACGCCGCACGGCCGCGACGTGCGGTCGTACACCGTCAGGTGGAAGATGTAGACGCAGCATTGCCCGCGCGGCGTCGCGAAGCCATCCGGCACGACGTAGGGCAGGCTCGCGCTGCACAGCGGATCGATCGCGCGCAGGTCGAAGCTGGCCAGCGTGCCGATGATCTGTGCCCCCGTGGGGACGCCGCAGCGCGTGCCGGGATCGCCCACGCGCGAGGTGCCGTAGTAGCAACTGCCGCCCGGGCCGGGCACCGGGATGGAGAGCGTCGGGCCGCCCTGCTTTTCGATCGAGACCACGTAGTAGTCGAAGTTGTCGTTCGGGCGGGCGAGCGGCAGCATCTCGTCGATGTACTCGTCGTAGGCGATGCCCGAGACCGGCAGGCTCCAGGGCACCGAGCAGTCGGGCGGCAGCGCGAACTGGCTGATGAACAGGTCGGCGCACTTGGGCACGGCGTCGATCAGTATCAGCGCCGTGATCGGCTTGTTGTCCAGCCACACGCGTTGGGTGTCGCAATAGGTTCCGGCCATGCTGTCGGTGACCGTCAAGCGCAGCGTGTACAGGCCGCTCAGGCTGCAGCCGCCCACCCACGTGTTCCAGGAACTCGGGTAGAGCCGGCCGGTGGGATCGGTCAGCAGGCAGTACGGCGGCAGCGGCCACGGCACGAGGCAGTCGGGGCCCCAGACGGCGGTCAGGTCCGACGTGTCCGTGCGCATGTTGATCGCGCGCTGCTGGGCCGGCGTCGTGAAGTCCACCGCCCAGAAGTTGGTCCAGCCCGGCGTGCTGCAATTCGTCTCGTAGCCGGCTTTCCAGTCGAGTGTGTAACCCGCGATCTGCAGGTTGTCGCAACCGCCGACGTAGGCCGAGCCGAGGATCTCCAGGCAGGAGCCGCCGAACGAGGCCTCGTACGTGCCCGCCGGGCGCGTGCACAGCGCGGAGACGTTGTCGATCAGGCGTGCGGCGGGGTCGGTCCACGGGGAATCGAGCGACGTGTTGCCGCCGACGCCGAGGATGCGCACGTCCTTCTTGAACACCGAGAAGATGATCGAGCAGGTCGTCGTCGCATTGCCGGTGCCGTAGACCGTCATGCGGACGAAATACGTGCCGGCCTCGAGCAGCGTGGTGTTGAAGTAGGCCAGCAATCCCGAGACCACGGGGGCGGTGCCCTGCACGGTGGTTCCGGGTGGCACGGGCGGATAGACGAAGTCCGATGCGTTCCACGTGACGTTGTCCTGCGACCATTCCAGCACGTAGCGGCTGAACCCCAGGCCGGCCGCCGTGCCGGTGATGTCGACGACCAGCGCCGGGATATCCGGATCGACCACTTCCGGCACGCAGCCGTCGGGGCCGGTGAGGGCGCAGGTCAGCGGACGGAAGCATTCGCGGATGCAGACCCAGTAGAAGCGCAGGCAACCCAGGACTTCGACGAGGTTGCGCGCCCGCGCGAGGCAGCAGCCGAAGCGGATCGAGCACAGGCACCAGCAACGGCAGAACCAGAACCACGGCTCCGCGCTCTCCCGCTTGAACGCGGCGGCGCCCAGCAGCGCCTGCACGGTGTCCAGGGTCAGCAGCCGTTCGAAGATCGCGGCCGTCTCGTCCTCGCCGGTTTCGCAATCGACGGCACCGTCGTCGATGTCCTGCGGCAGGCCGGCGGTGAAGTCGATGGTGGCCATCTCGTCGGCCAGGTACGGCCGATAGGCCTTGGCCAGCGCGTCGACCAGCGTCGCCAGGTCGCGTCGTTCGGCATCGCTGAGCTTGCCGGGCGTGACCGGCGTGCCCAGCACCTGGCGCACGCACAGCCAATACCGGTAGAGGTAGTAGGCCGACAGCCGGAAATTGCGCGGGCGGCGGCACAGCAGCCAGCCGAAGATGATGCAGCAGCGGACGTGCAACAGGCACCCGCGCCAGTTCTCCACCGGGCCGAGCAGTTCGCGCGCCTGCGCGGGCAACAGCGCGACCGCCATCTTCTCGTTGACGAAGGGCGTGAACAGGCGCTCGGCGGCGGCGATCTCGGCCTCGCAATCGGACTCGGCCGCATCGGCCTCCTTGACGAGCGCATCGAGGTCGGAGGCACGCTTCAGGTCTTCTTCGAGGATCGGTCGATAGGCGTCCACCAGGGCTTCGAGCACCAGGCGGAAATCGGGATTGGTGGGCTCGGGCGGGCGTGAATCGACACCGCCGTCGCTGACGTTGTACGTGGACATGAGAGGCCTTTCGAAAGGATGCGCGACTGCGGTGGAGGCCGCGTGCGCGGGGTGCCTGTCGAAAGCGTCGACAGGGTGTCGCGATTCAATGTATGAAGCGCGATACCCGGTCGCAAGACGAAAGCTAGGGGCGGGCCCCTGCTCAAAGTAGGGAACGCCGCCATGAGAAACGGCCGGGCAGGCCGGCCGTGGAAGGTCTCGTCAGGGGGCCGCCAGGCGGCCCGTGGCGTCAGCGCGCCTTGTCGGCGTTGCTGCGATTGCCGTGGTCGCTGCCTTGCTGCGACGGCTGTGCGGACCGGCTTTGCGCCTGGCCCTGGTCGGACTTGATGTTGCTGCCCTGCTGGTCACGACTGTCGCCCGACTGGCTCTGCTGGTTCGAGCCGCCGCTGGGCGTCTGCTTGCCGTGCTGGCCGCCCGGTTGATTCTGCTGGCCGCCTTGGCCCTGTTGATTCTTTTGCACGTGTTGCTCCTTGGTTGGGGTTGCCCCGCCGTTCTCCGGTGGAGACGCCTTCGAAGACGTTCGAAGGTCGTCTCCAGAGGCGGCAAGGTGCATTCCCGAAACGTGAAGCGCGCTTCACCTCGGGTGGCTGTCGTGCAACGCGGATTTCAGTTCGTGTAGTTCTCCACGGTGCCGATGTCGCGCGGCGTGGCCGCATCCGGATCGGCGCCGAACTCGCGCTTGGCGCGGCGCTGGCGCAGCAGGTCCCAGCACTGGTCGAGCTGTTCGGCGATGCTCTTCAGGCGCGCCGCGTTCGCCTCGGGCGGCACGGCCGCCTCGCGCAGGCTGTGCTCCTCGTCGACGAGTGCGGTGATGTGGTCGAGAATGGTCTGGTCTTCCATGGAGGCTCCTGGGTCGGTTCGCGGGCGCCCACGAAGGCGGGCGCGTCAAGCGGCCCTGGCAATTTGCGCTCCCCGGCGGCGCCCGTCAATCGCCATGATGCGCTTCAGCGCACCGGGCCCTCGCGATCGCAGGCGAGCGTCCCGGTCGGGCCGAGGGCGCAGCGCGTCATCTCGCTGCCGTCGCGGCGGTACGCGATCACCGTCCAGCGGCCGTCGTCCTCGTCCTGCGCCACGCGTTCCAGCATCAGGAAGCCGAACGCGTCGCTGGTGGTCGCGTGCGCGAGGCGGGTGCCCGGCGCGGGCGCGAAGCCGGCCGGCAGCGCGGCGGGCAGCGCCGAGTCGAGGTTGTCGCCGCCGTTGCCGGCCACCAGGGTGCCGGGATGGCCATCGGCGAATCCGAGCGCCTGGAACAGGTGCACGTGGCCGTGCAGCGCGGCCTGGATCGCGGGCGGGAAGTAGACGCTGCCGTTGACCTCGTCCATCGCCTGCTGCAGCGGGGCGTTGCCGGGAAACGGATGCGTGGCGCCGGGCCGGTCGTCGGGCGCGAAGCCCAGCACCGGGTGATGGCTCGTGAACCAGCTGCGCACGCCGGGCACCGCCAGGCCGTCGAGTGCGCGCACGTTCGCCACGTAGGCCTTGTGGATGGCCTGGTCGCCGGGGCGCGACAGGTTCAGCGGCGCGTTGCCGGCATGGGCCGAGTCGAACACGATCACCTGCGTGGTCTTGCCCACCGGCACCGCGTAGGGCGCACTGAAGTCGGCGTCGCCGTCGTTGGCGGCCAGGTCGCACGAGCGCGCCGCCGTGTAAGGCTCGGGCGCGAGCAGGCGGAACCAGCCCTGGCCGGCCCGGTTGCACTCCTCGTGGTTGCCGCGCACGAAGATCCAGGGCGCCGCGGCGAGCAGCGGCCGCGCCGGCACGAAGAAGTCGGCGTTCCAGGCGTCCCAGCCATACCCCCAGGGGCTGCCGGCGCAACCCGCGTTGCCGGCCGGGCAGGGCGTCTCGCGGTAGTGGTAGTCGCCCACATGGATCACGAGGTCGGGCCGGAGCGCCGCGGCCGTCGCGGCCACCTGGGCGAACGGCCAGCCGTTGGGGTCGGCGCAGGCCTGCGAGGCGTTGCCCTTGATACGGCAACCCGTATCGCCCAGCACGACGACGCGGCGCGGCTGCACGGGCAGCGCGGGCAGGGCGCGTCCACCCACGCGGACGTCACGCGCGCCCGCGGGCAGCGCGGCCTCGCAGACGTCGACGCCGAACATCGAGGCCTTGGCCGGGCCGGCGCCGTTGGCGGTCGGGCGCTCGGCAGGCGTCCCGGCGGCCACGCGCACGCGCATGACAGTCGCGTGGCCATCGATGGCGATCGTCGGACAGCCGCCGGGCAGGGCGACGGCCCGGGCGATCGGCGTCGCGCCCAGCTCGATCCAGGCGGCCTCCTCGCGCGGCGGCGCAATGACCGCATGCACCGGGGCCGCGACCGCCGGCGCCGGTGCGATGGGGGACGGCGATGCGCAGCCACCCAGCCAGGCGCCGGCCGCTGCGATCATTCCAGCGGTTAGGGCCGAGCCGGGTGACCGATTGATGAAGAGGGGACCTAGGGTTTTCATCAGGTTCTCGATTGCATTTCCGGCATGATGCCCAGTGGACAGTCTGCCAGCTCCAACGCATACTGGTGAATGGGTTTCGAGCTTCGAGCCCGCCGAGTTTTTGCCGATGCCGCGTGAGCGGTCACGAGCGGAAACCATAGGTCGCGCGCACGACACGAGGGATTCTCAATGGTGGCAGTTGCACAGCGGATCGAGCGTCTCGATCGGCTCGAACGCATTATCCAGACGCAATCGCTGCTCGTTCAGGCCGACTTGGCGCTGAACCCGTTCATGCAACTGGTCATCGACAAGCTGCGCGAGCTCACGCAGGCCCACGGCGCCTCGGTCGATTTCGTCGAGGGCGAGCACACGGTCGTCCGGCGCGCCAGCGGGACCCTGGCTGGCCACCTCGGCCTGCGCGTCGCCGTCGATTCCAGCTTGTCGGGCGTGTGCGTGCGCACGGCCGCGGTGCAGCGCTGCGACGATGCCGAAACGGACGAGCGCGTCGATCGCGACACCTGCAATCGGCTCGGCATGCGCTCGATGATCCTGGCGCCGTTGCGCCAGGGCGGCTCGGCCGTCGGCGTGCTCAAGGTCTGCTCGGAGCAGGCGCAGGCCTTCGACGACGGCGACGTGCAGATGCTGCAACTGATGGCCAGCGCCATCGTCGCCGCGCTCGCCAAGAAGACCGCGCACGACGCCCGCAGCGAGGCCGAGGCGCGCCTGCGCACGAGCGAGGAACGCATGCGTGCGCTGCTCGAGCACGCGCACGACGCCGTCATCTCGATCGACGAGCACGGCCGCGTGTCGCAGTGGAATCGCGCCGCCGAGCGCCTGTTCGGCTGGTCGCCCATCGAGACGATCGGACAGCCCGTGGCCGAGCTGATCGTGCCGCCGGCCCTGCGCGGCGAAGTGGCGAGCCTGGTGGCCCGTTATGCCGCGGCCGAGCGGCTGGAAGACGCGCACCAGCGTGTCACGCTGCTGGCGATCGACCGCTCCGGGCACCAGTTGTCGGTGGAGGTGAGCCTCACCGCCACGCGCGTCGCCGGCCGCTGGGAGCTGACCGCCTTCGGCCACGACGTCTCCGAACGCCGCCATCTCGAGGCCAAGCTGCGTGCGATGGCGCTCAGCGACGGCCTGACCGGGCTGGCCAACCGGCGCGGCTTCATGGAGGCGCTCGAGAAGGCGGTGTCGCGCCACGCCCGCGGCGGCGCGCCGATGGCGTTGCTGTTCCTCGACCTGGACGGCTTCAAGCAGATCAACGACCACTTCGGCCACCACGTCGGCGACCTGGCGCTGCAGACCTTCGCGCGCCGGCTCGAAGGCTGCGTGCGCAAGGGCGACACCGTCGCGCGCCTGGGCGGCGACGAGTTCACCGTGCTGGCCGAGGGCATCGTCTCGCTGGAGCAGGCGCGCGCGATCGCCGACAAGATCATCGAGGCGATGAAGCCGCCGCTCGACGGCCACAAGGTGCGGCTGCGCGCGAGCATCGGCATCAGCCTGTACCGTGCGCCGGCCGACGCCTCGGGCTTCCTGCGCGAGGCCGATCACGCGATGTACCACGCCAAGCACAATCACGACGAGGTGGAGGGCGTCTCGGCGTTCATGTCGGACGAGCAGTTGCTGGACTGAGATCACAATCGGCGAACGACCTCTGTACGTGGAGCCTTCCGTGACCGATCCGCATCCCCCTTCGCACGGCGCCGCCGCCGACCCGCCCTGGAAGCACGACGGCGTGCGCGTGGTGCCCGCCGACAAGCTCGATCCGAACACGGCGCAGACGCCCGGCATGGATCGCCAGGCCGCGATCACGTTCGCGCGCACCGGTGCGCGCAAGCTGTGGGCCGGCACCGTCCACATCCACCCGAACGCGAAGACCGGCGCCCATCACCACGGGCCGCTGGAAAGCGTGATCTACGTGGTCAAGGGACGCGCCCGCATGCGCTGGGGCGAGCGCCTCGAGTTCACCGCCGAGGCCGGGCCGGGCGACTTCATCTACGTGCCGCCGTTCGTGCCGCACCAGGAGATCAACGCGAGTGCCACCGAGACGCTGGAGTGCGTGCTGGTGCGCAGCGACGGCCATGCCGTGGCCGTCAACCTGGACATCGAGCCCGCCGAACCGCCCGAGGACGTGGCCTGGATCGACCCGACGCACCCGGGCTGATCAAGCCGCGAAGAACTGGTCGCGCGCCGAACTGGTGATCGCGGCCACGCAGGGATGCGTGATGCGGCGCTCGGTGGAGATCGCGTGGAACTCCTCCACCAGCTCGTCGCTGCGGCCCACCACGCGCACGCCGTACTGGGCGGTGGTCTCCGACTCCAGCACGGCCGGCGTCATGAACACGCCGCGGCCCTCGCCGCCGAACGCCTTCATCAACGCCGCGTCGTCGAACTCGCCGATGATGCGCGGACGGATCTTGTGCGAGGCCAGCCACAGGTCGAAGCGCTGGCGCATCGCCGACGCGTTGCCGGGCAACAGCATCGGCGCGTCGTCCAGGCACTGGGGAAAGGCGCCCTTGAGCGAGCGCTTGAGTTCAGGCGTCGCGAAGAAGCTCATGGCCGTCGAGCCGAGCGCATGGTTGAACGCCTTCATGCCGGTCTGGCGGCCCAGCGGCTCGTCGGCCAGCACGAGGTCCAGCCGTTGCACGGCCAGCTGGCCCAGCAGGTCGGTCAACTTGCCTTCGTGGCAGATCAGGCGCACGTTGGCGGCGGCGGCCAGCGCCGGTTCCAGCAGGCGATAGGCGATCGACTTCGGCACCGAATCGGCCAGGCCCACGCGGAAGTCGAGCGCCGCCGACACGCCGCTGGTCTTGCCGATGCGCGCCTCCAGCTCCGCCCCGAGCGCGAAGATCTGGTCGGCGTAGCCGACGGCCAGGCGGCCTTCGTCGGTCAGCTCCAGCCCGCGGCCGGCCTTGCGGAACAGCGCGCAACCGAGGCGGTCCTCCAGCAGCTTGATCTGGCCCGACAGCGTCTGCGGCGAGATGTTGAGCTGCTGGCCGGCACGCACGACGCCGCCGGCCTTGGCCGCGGCCCAGAAGTAGTGCAGGTGCTTGTAGTTCATGTGGCCAGCCTCACTCTGCGGTTTATTCGAAGCGAGACCGCGTTCAATACGACTTTACGCTGAAAGTCGCATTGCCTAGAGTTGCGTCTCCTGCCGCGCCCCGGAACCGTCCCATGAACCT
>FTKD01000581.1_pt2 | contig 22872 bp, 22 predicted proteins | sample 1658191 | NCBI WGS metagenome assembly FTKD01 (sample SAMEA3914808, study PRJEB12502) | metagenome | biome: forest; material: soil | place: Canada | collected 2011-08-03 | depth 0.3 m
GAGCTGGCGCCGTTCGGCATCCGCTCCAACGTGGTCGCGCCGGGCCTGATCCTGACGCCGATCATCGCAACCGCCTGCGACATTCAACCGGATCAGTACGAGGAATTCGTCGAGTCGCTGCAAGGGCCATACGGCGCCATCATCCCGCTGCGCCAGGCCGGCCGGCCGCGCGACATCGCCGAGGCGGTACTGTATTTCGCCTCCGACGGCGCTCGCCACGTTACCGGCCAGACCCTGACGGTGGACGGTGGCCTCACATCGGTGACCGGCATCAACATAGCCGCTGTCATCGGCGACGCGCTCAAGGCATTCAACGAACGAGTGGGCAAGCAGGACACCAAGGTGGGCTGGCTGCCGACCCGGCACAACTGAAGGAATTGTCGATGCTGACGGACAAGGTTTGCGTGGTGACCGGCGCGGGCAGCGGCATGGGGCGCGCCGCCGCCATCGAGATGGCGCGACAGGGCGGCCGTGTGGTGGTGTCCGACATCGACGAGGCCGGCGGCGCCGAAACCGCGCGGCAGATCGAGCGGGAAGGCGGCGCCGGCTGCTTCGTGCGCTGCGACCTGCGTGACGGTGCGCAGATTCGCGCGCTGATGGAGCAGGCGGCGCGGCGCTTCGGCGGCATCGATGTGCTGCACAACAACGCTGGCGTACACGAATCCGACCTGACGCCGCACTGCACGGTCGACACTCTGCCGGAGGAGATCTGGGACCTGGTGTACCAGGTCAACCTGCGCGCGGTGTGGCTGTGCACCAAGTACGCCACGCCCTACCTGCGCAAGTCCAAGGCCGGTGCCATCGTCAATGCCGCTTCGGTGGGCAGCTTCGTCGGCTACCCGATGGGACCTTGCTACTGCGCCACCAAGGGGGCGGTGGTGCAGCTGACCAAGTCCACCGCGATCGACCTGGCGGCCGACGGTATCCGCTGCAACTGCTATTGCCCAGGCACGATCGACACGCCGATGGTAGCGAAGTACATCACCGCGGCCAAGGACCCGGAGGCGATCAAACGCGTGCTGACCGCCTCGCACTTGATCCCGCGGCTGGGCAAACCGGAGGAAGTGGCCAAGCTGGTCTGCTTCCTGGCATCCGAGGACGCCTCCTTCATCACCGGGGCGGCCTACCTGATCGACGGCGGCGCCCTGGCCTGGCGCGGCACCAACGCCTAGTCGGGAGCCTCAGGCTACGCCACGGTGCGGCGGCGCCGCGGCGGCGATTTCCAGCGTTTCGAGGATTGCGCGACGCCCGGCGCCCAGCTTGATGGCGTTGCCCAGGTGCAGGCGCAGGCCCGGCAGGTAACGGTGTGTGGGACAGGCGTCGACTGCGATCGAGATCAGTTCCTTGGTCACCGCGCGCAGGGCGCCGGTCTTCCACGGCACCGCGCAGTAGTCGAAGAACGCGGCGAAGCCCTCGGGGGACAAGCGCAGCAGCGCATCGAGGAAGCCCGGCGCCTCGCGCTCCATCGCGTCCCAGTACGGGTCTTCGCCGATGTATTGCGCACGCAGGCTGGCGCGGACGCCGTCGAGCGGCGCCGTCATGAGATCGTCGCCGCGCGCGCGCAGCAGATCCCCGATGCGCCGCGAACCCTCCATCAACGAGTGCACCCCCAGGCCGGACACCAGTAGCAGCGCCTCGTGCAGCTGCGCTGCGCTGGCGCCAGCATCGAGCGCCTGTTGGGCGAAGCGCTCGGCGCCGTCCAGGTCCAGGGTGGAGGCCGAAGCGCACACCCCAAGGCCGATCAGCGCCGCGGTGCGCGGGTCCAGCCCCGGCCCTTCGACGACGCCGGCGAGCGCCAGCAGCGCGGCGTCGCGGGCGTCCTGCAGCGTGGCTCCCCCGGACATGGCGCGCGGCCTCAGGCGACCGACTTGCGCATGTCGGCGAGGCGGCCGCGCAGAGCGCGCTTGTCCACCTTGGTGGCCGACATCGGCCAGGCGTTCGCCTCCACGAAGTACACCGCGCGCGGGATCTTGTAGTTGGCAATGCGGCCCTTGCAGAACTCGATCAGCTCCTCGGCGCGCAGGCTCTGGCCGGGACGCACCTCGACGAAGGCCACCGGGACTTCGTCGAGCCGCGCGTCCGGCATGCCGACCACCTCGGCGATCTTCACCGCAGGGTGCTCGCACAGGAACGCTTCCACTTCCACCGCGGCGACGTTCTCGCCGCCGACCTTGAGCATGTCCTTGAGGCGGCCGTTGAACACCACGTTGCCGTCGGCGTGCAGGCAATACAGGTCGCCGGTGTGCAGCCAACCGGCCTCGTCCAGCGCGGCGGCGGTCTTGGCGGGATCGCGGTAGTAGCCGTCCATGACGCAGTAGCCGCGCACCAGGATCTCGCCGACCTCGCCGGGCTCCGCGTCCCGGCCGGAGTTGAGGCTGAGGATGCGGATGTCGATGCCGGGCACCGCCTTGCCCTGGGTGGTGGCGCGCTTGTCGGCCGGCTCGCGGCGGTCGCTGAGGGCGAAGATGCCGGCGGTCTCGGTCATGCCGCAGGCCTGCAGGATCGTCGCCGCCGGCAGCAGCGACTGTACCCGGGCGGCGAGGGTGGGGGAGGTGATCAGCAGGATCGTCCGCAGCGTATCGAGCCGCGCCGGGTCAAAGGCCGGGTGGTCGAGCAGTGACTGGACGATGGCCGGAAACCACGGCCAGGCCGCGGTGACGCGCTCGCGCATCATCAGGGCCAGCGCTCGCCCGGGCTCGAAATAGGCATCGGTGAGATAGGTGCCCATGGCGCCGATCGAGCCGAGGAAGGGGCCGAGCGAGCCGATGTGGAACAGCGGGCCGGCGCCCCAGGTCACGTCGTGGTCGCCGGACTTCAGCGCAGTGCGGGCCCGCTCCACCGGCCCGCGGGTGATGGCCTCGTGGCTGATCATGCAGCCCTTGGGATTGGCGGTAGTGCCGGAGGTGTAAAGGATGACAGCGGTATCGCGCAGCCGCACGCGGCGGCGCGCTCGCTCCACTTCGGCCGGGTCGACCTGCCGGGCGAGGCGGTCGAACTCGGCGCGGCCGACGAAACCGCGCCGGCCTTCGCCGCGCAGCAGAATGGCATTGCGCAGCCGCGGCGCCTGTGTCAGCTCCAGGCGTTCCGGGTGCTGCGCCTGGTCCAGGCCGGGCAGGGCGCCGCGCAGCATCTCGCTGAAATCGACGTAGTCGCCGTTGCCGGTGGTAGTGAGGATGACGGCCAGATCGGCGTTGTCGATGATGTAGCCAAGCTCGGTGGCCTTGTGGCGGGCGTTGAGCGGAACCACCACGCAGCCGAGCAGGGCGGCGCCGAAGAACGCCTCGACGAACTCGACCGTGTTGATGCCCAGCAGGCCGACGTGCTCGCCGGGCCGGACGCCCAGGGCCAGCAGCCCGCGTGCCACGCTGACGCCGCCGTCCATGAGCTGGGTGTAGCTGCGGCGCACTTCGGGAAAGACCAGCGCGTCGCGCTCAGGGTGCTGTTGCGCGCCGCGCACCAGCAGATCGCCCACCGGCGACGCCTCGCACCAGTAGTCAAAAGCCGTCATGGATGCTTCCTCCAAACAGGATCGCTCGCGGCCAAGCGCGAGCTGCCGCGCCCGTCGCCGCTTGATTATGCGCCGCACCATGCCACAGTGCTCGGCCACTAGTCAACACTATAGTTGACTGAAAAAGGGCATGTCCCGACTGCAGTTGACACTGGCGTTGACTGATGCTTAATATCAACACAAGTGTTGATAAGAGAGGAAGATGATGTCACAGACAAGCGAAGCAAGCCTGCGGCAGCTGACCGACGCGGAGGAGATCCGCCGGCTGATCGCCGAATACGCGTTTCACCTCGACATGAACCACCCGAAGGAACTGGCCGACCTGTTCGTCGAGGACTGCGTGGTGGTCTACGGCCCCAACTTCGGCGCCGAGGGGCGGGCGGCCTATCTGAAGACGCTGGATGGAATCGGCTCGTTCTTCGTCGCCACCAGTCACCACGTTTCCAACATCGTGGTGGAGTTTCGCGGCGACGAGGAGGCGGCGGTGCGTTCGGTGCTGTACGCCTGGCACCGTTATCGCAAGGAGCGCCCCGACGGCATTCTGTGGGGCCAGTACCACGACGTGGTGGTGCGGGTCGACGGCCAGTGGCGGTTCAAGCGCCGTGAGCTGCGCACCACCGGCACCAAGGACTTTCACGTCAAGGAAATGATTCCGATCGGCCGCGCCTGATGCAAGACCATTCCGCCACGCGGTACCGCTACATCCGGCTCGAGCACCGTGAGGCGTTGAGCTGGATCGTGCTGAACCGGCCGGACAAGGCCAACGCCCTGTCGAACGACCTGCTCGACGAGTTCTCTGACGCGCTGCGGCAACTGGCGCACTCCGGCGGTCCGGTGCTCGCCATCCGCGGCGAGGGACGGGGCTTCTCCTCCGGCTACGACCTCGACCAGGTCGGCAAGATCAGTGGCAGCGTCGACCCGGTGGCGGACCGCGAACGGCTGCGGCGCAACGTCGAGCGCTACCTGGCGATGTGGGATCACCCCAAGCCGATCATCGCCGCGGTGCACGGTTACTGCATGGCCGGGGCGACCCAGCTGTGCGTGTTCGCCGACATCACCGTGGTGTCGGACGATGCGCGCATCGGCGAGCCCACCCTGCCGATCGGCGGCGGCTATATCGCGCCGCTGTGGGTACCGCTGGTGGGGCCGAAGCGGGCCAAGGAATTGGCCTTCGTGCCCGGCAACAGCATCGACGGGCCGACTGCGGTGGAGTGGGGCTGGGCCAATCATTGCGTGCCAGCCTCGCAGCTGATCCCGGCGGTGGAGGACCTGGCCGCCCGCATCGCCCGGATTCCGCCGGAAGTGCTGCGCATCAAAAAGCTGTCGATCAACCGCGCGGCGGAGGCGATGGGCTTCCGCTCGGCGGCGGCGGCGGTGGCGGAAATGGACGCGCTGCTGCACGCCACCCCGGCAGTGATCGAGCTGAAGCAGTGGATCGGCAAGGTCGGCCTCAAGGAAGCCATCGCCGCATACCGCGTGGCGCCCACCACCCCTCTGGTTGTACCTCAGGACAAGGAGCAGAACTGAACATGTCGGACGTAGAGTATTCACGCGAAGGGCATATCGCTCATGTGCGGCTGAACCGGCCGAAGAGCCTCAACGCAATCAATGCCGGAATGGACCAAGCCCTGTTCGAGGCCTGGCAGGAGATCAATCGCGACCCGGAGGTACGGGTGGCGGTGCTGTCGGCGGAAGGCGAGAAGGCATTCTGCGTCGGCGGTGACGTAAGCGGCGGCACTGAGCGGCCGTCGCGGATGGCCTTGGGCGGCGGTCTCACCGGCATCGGCGGTCCGCTGGTGAAACTGAAGAAGCCGCTGGTGGCGGCGGTGCAGGGCTACGTGCTGGGCGGCGGCTTCGAGTTGGCGCTGTGCGCCGACATCATCGTCGCCGCCGGGAACACACAGTTCGGTCTGCCGGAAACCAAGGCCGGCATCATGGGCGAATGCGGCGTGATGCACCGCGCTATCCGCCAACTACCGTACCGCGTCGCTTTGGCGATGATCCTGACCGGTGACCGCATGAGCGCCCGGGACGCGCTCGGCTACGGCCTGGTCAACGAGGTGGTGGAGGCCGATGCGCTGCGCGGTGCCGCGCAGCGCTGGGCCGAAAAGCTCAACGCCGCCTCGCCCCTGGCGGTACAGGCGGCGAAGGACGCGGTGCTGCAGCGCCTGGACTGGCCGCTGGAAGTGGCGCTGGCGACACGCTTTGAGCCGATCGAGCAATACGCGCACAGCGAGGACCGTCTCGAGGGGCGCAAGGCCTTTGCCGAAAAGCGCAGCCCCGAGTGGCGCGGGCGCTAAAGGCGTATGTCGGCTTCAATTGGACAAGCAAAAAGGAGTCAGCCGATGACCGAGCAACGTTTGCAGTCGACCAACAGCGAGGCGGCCAGCCGCCAGCCGGCCAACCCCAAGTGGTTCCGGCAGGTGCTGGGCCAGTACCCTACCGGCGTATGCGTGATCACCGCCTGTCCGCCGGACTCCGCGCCAACCGGCATGGCGGTGGGTTCGTTCACCTCGGTGTCGCTGGACCCGCCGCTGGTGGCGTTCCTGCCCGACCGCAGCTCCACCAGTTGGCCGCGCATCGAGCGCGCCCGGCGCTTCTGCGTCAACATCCTCAGCGCGGAGCAGGAGCCGGTGTGCCGGCGCTTCGCCTCCAAGGCGGCTGACAAATTCGAGGGATTGCCGTACCGTCTGTCGGCGCGGGGCACGCCGATCCTCAGCGGAGCCGTGGCCTGGATCGACTGTGACATCCATTCCGTGGCGGAGGCGGGCGACCACTATGTCGTAATGGGACTGGTGCGCGACTTGCAGATCGAATCGAGCAGCCTGCCGCTGCTGTTCTTCCAGGGTGGCTACGGACAGTTCACGCCACTCTCGCTGGCCGCGCCCGACACCCTGGGCGCGATCACCCAGCAGCTGCGTCATGTCGACATGGCACGCCCCGAGATGGAGCGGCTGGCGGCCGAGCTGTCGGCGCGCTGCATCGCCACGGCACGGGTTGACGACGAGCTGGTCATCGCCGCCAGCGCTGGCAGCCTGACGCACAACGCGGTGTCGACCCTGGTGGGGCAGCGGCTGCCGTTCATGCCGCCCACCGGCTCGGTGTTCGCCGCCTGGAACGGCGAGGCCGAAATCGACGATTGGCTGCACACTACCAGCTGGCCAGCGGCCAAGGCCTCGTTCCGCGCCTCGCTTGAGATCGTACGCCGGCGCGGCTATTCGGTGGGGCTGCTGAACGAGGCGCAGCGCCTGTTCGCCTCGACCCTGGTGCGGCTGGCCGACCAGCCCTCCACCGTGCCGGGCGTGGATCTGCGCGAGCTGGTCCATAACCTCTCCTACGACCCGCAGGAGCTGTCGCCGGAAGTGCTCAATCATGTCCGGCTGATCTCGGTGCCGGTGTTCGGCGCCGACGGCAAGGTGGCGCTGGCGCTGACGCTGTACGAATTTCCCAAGCCTTCCGGCGGCGGGGTGCTGGCCTATGCCGAGCGCCTGCTGGAGGCGGCCACCCGGGTGATGCAGCGGTTGGGCGGCGCACCGCCCCGGAGTTGAGAAGTGGGCTTGCCGCCGCAGCGGCAAGCGTACCGGCGGTTTTACTCGCAGGCTGTCAGTTTGTAGAATGAAAGGTGTTTCCCCACCAGACACACGAAATCAAGCGCCGGTTGAGCCAATTCTGCAAGCGTGGCGTTTCGTGACCTCAAATTTTTGCCGGATCCGTCAGCTTTGCCTACCAACAAGTCTGATCAGATGGACAGCGGCGACCAGGCGAGCAACATTTCGCGCAGGCGCAAGGCTGCGCTCGCCGACGGCGGCGCCGATTACAAGGCCAAGCGCGATGAACTGGTGCAGGTCGCGGCCCGGCTGTTCAAGAAAAAAGGCTTCAAAGCCACCACGCTGAACGACATCGCTCAGGAAGCGGGGCTAGACCGCGCCTCGGTCTACTACTACGTCGGCAGCAAGGAAGAGTTCTTCAAAGAGTCGGTGAAGGGCATCCTGGATGGCAACATCGGCGAGGCCGAGCGGCTGGTGCGGGTCCGCGCCACCGATCCGCGCCGCAAGCTGCAGCTTCTGGTGGAGCGCCTGATGACCTCGTACGAGGAGAACTATCCCCACATGTACGTGTACATCCAGGAGCAGATGCACCAGGTCGCAGAGCAGTCCACCCCCTGGGCGCGCGATATGGTGCAGCAGACCCACCGCTTCGAAAAGGCGGTGATGTCCCTGCTCGGCCAGGGCGTGACGCAGGGCATATTCAGGAGCGACGTGTCGGTGCAGCTGGCGGCCAACGCACTGTTCGGCATGTTCAACTGGACCCACCGCTGGCACCGGCCCGACGGCAAGCTCACCGCGAAGGAAATATCGGATTCCTTCTGCAAGATCTTCTTCGAGGGCATGCAGAAAGTCTGAAGACCGGGCCGGTTTACGCGGCGGCCTCTCCGATGTCCGGCCCGCCGTCCGGCAGGTGGCCCAGCCTGCGCGACTTCGTATCCAGATAGTGCGCATTGTGTGGGTTGCGTCCCCGCCATAGCGACACCCGCTCCAGCACCTTCACGCCGGCATCTTGCAGTGCCTCGATCTTGGCGGGATTGTTGGTCATCAGCCGCACGGCGCGCACGCCGAAATGGTCCAGCATGGCGGCCGCGGCTTCATAGCTGCGCAGGTCGGCTTGCAGGCCGAGCCGCTCGTTGGCCTCCACCGTGTCGGCGCCGGCGTCCTGCAGGCGATAGGCGCGGATCTTGTTCAGCAAGCCGATGCCGCGGCCTTCCTGGCGCAGGTACAGCAGCAGGCCGCGCCCTGCGGCAGCGATGTCCTGCAGTGCCGCCTGCAGCTGCGGGCCGCAGTCGCAGCGCAGGCTCAGCAGTGCGTCGCCTGTCAGGCATTCGGAGTGGAGTCGGCACAGTGGAGCCGCGCCGTTGGCGACATCGCCGAGCAATAGCGCCACGTGCTCCTGGCCGCTGTGCAGGTCCTGGAAGCCGTGCAGCGTGAACTCCGCCCAGGCGGTGGGCAGACGGCAAGCCGCGATGTGGCGCATCGCGCCGGCGCGCGTCTCAGTCCGGTTTGACGTATTCGGCCACATGCAGATCGAATCCGGAAATGGCGTTGTACTTCACCGGCGCGCTCATCAGGCGCAGCTTGCGCAGGCCCAGCGCGCGCAGGATCTGCGAGCCAGCGCCGATGGTTAGAAAGGCCGGTTGATTCCCGGGCGGCTTGGCGGCAGGTAACGGCTTCCTGCCGCTGACCACTCCCACGCTGTGCAGCAACTCATTCGCCGATTCAACGCCGCCCAAGAGCACGACGACGCCCCTGCCTTCCGCCGCGACCCGTTCCAGGCAGCGGCGAATGTTCCAGCCGCTGCTTCCGGGCGTACGGATACCGAGGAGATCGCGCACCGAAAGCGCGGTCTGCACGCGCACCAGGGTCGGCTGATCCTCGTCGACGGCGCCGCGCACCAGGGCCAGATGCACATTGCTGCTGATGCGATCGCGGTAGGTGTGTAGCCGGAACTCGCCATAGTCGGTGAGCACGGTCTCGCTGGTCAGCTCCTCGACCGTGCTTTCGTTGACCAGGCGATAGTGGATCAGGTCGGCGATGGTCCCGATCTTCAGCCCATGTTGTTTGGCGAAGGACTCGAGATCGGGGCGCCGGGCCATGCTGCCGTCATCGTTCATCACCTCGCAAATAACCCCGGAATCTTCGAACCCGGCCAGTCGGGCCAGGTCGCAGGCCGCTTCGGTGTGGCCCGCTCGCACCAGGACGCCGCCGGGCTCGGCCACCAGCGGAAAGATATGGCCGGGCTGCACTATGTCGCGGTAGGTAGCGTTTCGGGCCGCCGCCGTAAGCACCGTGCGGGCGCGGTCCGCGGCGGAAATACCTGTGGTGACGCCGGTCGCCGCCTCGATGGAGGTGGTGAACTTGGTGCCGAAGCCCGAGCCATTGTGCTCGACCATCATCTTCAGGCCCAGCCTCTCGCTCTTGGTGCGGCCGATCGGCATGCAGATCAGGCCGCGCGCGTGCCGGGCCATGAAATTGATGTGCTCGGGCGTTACGCATTCGGCTGCTATGACGACGTCGCCCTCGTTTTCCCGGTCCTCGTCGTCCATCAGAACCACCATCCTGCCGAGGCGGATGTCCTGGATGATGTCTTCTATATTGTCGAGTGGCACGGTAGTGCTACTTCTTCGGCAGGTCCGCGCGCTGCGGATCCGCCCCCGGCCAACGGACGCGCAGGTCGGCGGTGAGCGAGGTGCCGACCTCCTCCCACGGGCCAATATGGATTGCCAGCATCCGGCGGCGGCGGATGCGCCAGCGTCCTTCGGCGCGGACATATTCGTCCTCGTAGCGCACTGCGCCGAACAGGGTGCGTCCGCCACGCGATAGTTCCAGGTGCGCACCCACCAGGCCGGTGGCGTGATCTTCGCCCGGAAACTCGAACAGGGTGAAATTCGGCGTGTGAATGGTCGGCCCCATGCTGCGGCGGTCGTTACGAATGAACTCGACAATCTCCTCGCGGCTCGAGCCGCCGTGGAAGCCGCCGGCCTCGAACACGGCGTCGCTTGAGAAGGTTGCGGCCAGCGCGATGTAGTTGTCGTCGTCCGCGGCGACGAAGTAGCGCACTACCAGGTCCTGCAACTCGGCGCGGTCTTCGAGGCGGCGCAGGCGTTTCTCCAGATCCGACATGGTGTTTTTCTCCTGTTGTCGCGGGTGATTATGCGCGCCCTCTCCCGGCCTTTCAACACTATAGTTGACAGAATGTTGGAAGGCTGCCTACTATCAACCAACACGTTGACTAACGACCTGGCGCGAGCCGGTTCGACCCCAGGAACGGTCGGCCGCGGTAACCGGCGTCAGAACTATAAAGCGACAGGAGGAGGCACATGAGTGAACTCCCCAGCCAAGGCCCGATGGCCGGCGTCAAGGCGCCGCTGCACAAGGCACGGTAAAGCGGGCAGCGGTCCGGCGGGATGGCCGGAAGTGCTGCTCAAACGTGAACGAGAGGAGAACGGTGAATATGAAAATCAGTCGGAAAGGGTTGCCGCAACTGACCGCCGTGGCGGCGGTGGCGGCATTGTCGACGGGGACGGCGCAGGCCTACAAGTTCGATGCGGGGCCGGATTGGACCTTCAATCTGGACAATTCGATCACCTACAACATCGGCATGCGCGTGCAGTCGATCGATCCTCGACTTGGCAACAATCCGAACTTTGACGAGTCGGAGTACAAGTTCGGCAACGGCAAGCTGGTCACCAACCGCGTGCAGGACTTCGTCGAAGCCCAGGCGGTGTACCAGAACATGATGGGTGTGCGCTTCACCGGCTCGATGTGGAAGGACTTCGCCTACGACGACTCGGACAAGTCCAATCCCGGGATATACGCGCCGGCCGGCAGCGGCCCGGGGGCGCTGCCTGCGATCACCTACGACTCGATCCGTTCCTACAAGAGCGGTCATTTTTCCGACTACACCAAGAAATACCAGATCGCCGGCTACGAGCTGCTGGACGCATTCGCCTTCTACAACACTGCCATCGCCGATGTTCCGGTGTATGCCAAAGTGGGGCGCCTGTCTCAATACTGGGGCAATGCGTTCTTCTACGGCTTCCAGGCGATCTCCTATTCGCAGAACCCGGTCGACTTCATCAAGGGTTTCACCCAGCCGGGCTCTGAGGTCAAGGAGTTGTTCCTGCCGCGCACCCAGGTGCTCCTCACTGCAAACCTGCGGCAGGACCTGTCGGTTTCTGCCCAGTATTTCGCTGAGTTCGAGGCGAACCGTTTCCCGGAAGGCGGCACCTTCCTGTCGCCTACCGACTTCGCCTATTCGGGTCCGGACACGGCGTTTCTGGCAGCGGTGCCGACGGCGGCGGGCTACGCGCCGTTCGAGGTCAGCGCGGCCAATCCTGACAAGCCCGGCGGAACGCACGCCAACTATGGCGTCAAGGTGGCGTGGTCGCCGGAGTGGGCGAGGGGTGACCTGGGCTTCTACTACCGCCACTTCGATGAGGCGCAGCCCTGGGTGCTGATCGACTTCCCCAGCAGCACTTCTGCCGGCGACTACCACCTGGCCTACAACCGTAACGTGCGTCTGTTCGGCATGTCGTACGAGCATTCGTTCGGCCCGGTCAGCACCGGCTGGGAAGTGTCGTACAAGCACCATATGGGTCTGTCATCGACGCCTTCGGCCAGCGTCCCGGTGGAGACCGAAGGCGCCACCGGCAACGTCCTCAACGTGATTTCCAATGCCCTCTGGCAGCTGGGCAGCAGTCCGCTTTACGACACCGGCACCGTGCTCGCCGAAGTTGCGTACACCCACGTGACGGGCGTCACCCACAACGAGGCCGAGGCGTTGTACAACGGCATCGGCTATGCCGGCTGCGCCACCAACAGCCGCTGGGACGGCTGCGCCACGCAGAACGCGGTCGCCGTGGCGATCTCGTTCGACCCGCAGTGGCTGCAGGTGCTGCCCAGCATCGACCTGGACATGCCGATCTCGGACAACATCGGCGTGTATGGCAACGGCGGATTCACCGCCGGCGGCTTCTACGGCCAGGCCAACCAGATCTATTCCGGCGGCATCCGGGCGACCTACAAATCGAACTCGTCGGTCGCGTTGCAGTACAACGCCATCTACGGCAGGCCCAACGGCACCACCACGACGCCCGCCGGCGCCCCGGTCTACAAGAGCGGCAACGGTCTGTACCAGTTTGACGACCGCGGCTGGATTTCACTGACGTTCAAGACGTCCTTTTAAGCGCTGGAGGAGACGAGATGAAGCTTTTGCACAAGTGGGTGATCGGTATTGTCGCCAGTGCTGTGGTGACGGCGCCGGGCTATGCCGCGGTGTCGGCCCAGGAGGCGGAACAGCTCGGCAAGAACCTGACCGAGTTCGGCGCCGAGAAGGCCGGTAATGCCGATGGCTCGATCCCGGCCTATACCGGCGGCCTCAAGTCGGTGCCGGGCTACACCAGCGGCGCGGACCGCTACATCAACCCGTTCAAGGACGAGAAGCCGCTGTACACGATCGACGCCAAGAACCTGGCGCAGTACGAGAGCCTGGTCACCGAGGGCAACAAGGCGCTGATCAAGAAGTATCCGGAGACCTATCATCTGGATGTCTACCCGAGCCATCGCACGGTGTGGTATCCGCAGTGGTCGCTGGAAAACACCGCGAAGAATGCGACCACCGCCAGGCTGGCCGGCTCGGTCGAGGGCGACAGCATGTCGGGCGCTGCGCCGGACGGCCTGCCGTTCCAGGGCGTGCCGTTTCCGATCCCGAAGAACGGCTACGAGGTGATGTGGAACTTCAAACTGCACGTCTCGCCGGCGGTGATCCACCGCATGGCCTCGGCCTGGCTGGTTGACACCAGCGGCGGCGTCACCGGCCTGCCCACCACCAACGAATGGTACCTGCAGCCGTGGTGGGAGCAGGACGGCAAGCTGCGGGCAAAGACCTTCGACGCCACTTTGGGCTTTTCGGCACAACTGCAGTCGCCACCCTCCTCGGCCGGCATCACCTTCCTCAACTACTACCTGCCGACCGCCGCCGACGAGGGCCAGAAGGTCTGGTTTTACACGCCGGGACAGCGCCGGGTGCGACGAGCGCCGGAATTCGCCTACGACATTCCGATCGCGGCCTACGGCGGCGTGATCTTCTGGGACGAGGTTACCGGCTTTGTCGGGCGTCTGGACCGTTTCGATTTCAAGCTGGTGGGCAAGAAGGAGATGATCATCCCTTACAACACCATCGACGTGGTCAACACCACCACGCCGCGCAAGGCCCTGGGCACCCACCATGTGGATCCCGGCGCCATGCGCTGGGAAAAGCACCGTGTGTGGGTGGTGGAGGCGACGCGAAAGCCAGACGCCCGCCACGCCTACAAGCTGCGGCGCTTCTACATCGACGAGGACAGCTGGTGCCTGGTCAGCACCGAGGACTACGACGATGCCAGCAACCTGTGGCGCGTCACCAACGAGAATACCTTCCCCACCTATGACATCGGCGGCCTGGACAACATCTCCTGGGGGACCAACGACCTGATCAAGGGCAATTACTTCCTGATCAACGTTGGCGCGGCGGATTCGGGCTTTTACGCCAGGAGCTACGCTTCGTCCGAGGGGCTCAACATCGCCCTGACGCCGGATGCCGTGGTGGCCTCGGGCGTCCGCTAGGCGAAGCGGCGCGAAGGCTGGCGCCGCCAGCCTTCGCGCCGATCCGATGCACTTGGAGACGAATGTGGTGAATTTTCGCAGAGCCTGGATCCGTCGCTGCCTGTGGCTGCTCCTGCTGGCGCAGCCGCAGGCCTTCGCGGCGCACGGACCGGCCGAGTTCGAGGATCCGCTCGACCATCCGGCAGTGATACGGACGCACCCGGCGGATCGACCGCTGATGGCGGTGGCCCGCGCAGGCGCTAGGCTGGTCGCGGTGGGCATGCGCGGCTTGATCGTGGTGTCGGACGACGAGGGCAAGAGCTGGACGCAGGCGCGCGTGCCGGTGCAGAGCGACCTGCTGGCGGTGCAGTTCCCCAGCGCCAGCGAGGGCTGGGTCGTGGGTCACGACGGCGTGATCCTGCACAGCGGCGACGCCGGCGCGAGCTGGGACAAGCAATTCGATGGGCGTCTGGCGGCGGAGCAGTTCAAGCATTACTACGAGAACCTTGCGGGCCTGGACGATACCGTCCGCAAGTCCATGCTGAGCATTGTGCAGAGCGATTTCCAGGCTGGGCCGTCGCTGCCGTTCCTGGATGTGTGGTTCGAGGACGGGCAGCACGGCTACGCTGTCGGCTCCTACGGCATGATCGCGGCCACTGCGGATGGTGGCAAGAGCTGGCAGCCGTGGATGCACCACATCGACAACGACCAGTCCCTCAATCTCAACAGTATCCGCGGCGTCGGCGGCAATCTCTACATCGCCGGTGAGCAGGGCATGGTCTACAAGCTGGACCGGGCCAGCGGCCGCTTCGGCCGGGTAGCCACCGGTTATCCGGGCAGCTTTTTCGGCATGATCGGCGTCGATCGCTGCCTGCTGGCCTTCGGTCTGCGCGGCACGGCCTACCGCAGCCTCGACGCCGGTGCCAGCTGGCAGCCGGCGGCAAGCCCGACCCAGGCCACCTTCACCGGCGGGGTCTTCGGCGAGGCGCCGCGGCAGTTCCTGCTGGTGACCGACACCGGACAGGTCGTCGCCGCCGACGATGCGGCGCAGCAGCTGCACCTGCTATCCATACACGATGGTCCGCTGACCGGCGTTCTGCCAGTGGGCGCCGCCTCGGTACTGCTGGTCGGGCTGGATGGCGCCCGCATCAAGGACGCCGCCGCGGCGGATTGACCCTCAACTGAACTGTACCGACCGAGCTAATGGCCACATCCGACACCGATCTTGAGGCAATGCCCGTCATCTCCCGCCGGGAGGACTTCGACCAGCAGTCGGGGTCGCGGCTGGAGCGGCTGATCTTCAACAACCGCCTACTGATCGTCATCGCCTGCACCCTGCTGACCCTATTCCTGGCCCTCGAGGCGACGCGGCTGCAGGTCAACGCCAGCTTCGAGAAGATGATGCCGCTGTCGCATCCCTTCATCCGCAACTACCTGCACAACGCCGACTCGCTGCGCGGTCTTGGCAATTCTGTCCGCATCGTGGTGGAGAACACCCAGGGCGACATCTACGATCCGCAATACCTGGCAGCGCTGCGCGAGATCAACGACAAGATCTTCCTGATCCCCGGCGTCGACCGTTCGTTCATGAAGTCGCTGTGGATGCCGGTGGTGCGCTGGACCCTGATTACGCCGGAAGGTTACAAGGGCGGGCCGGTGATGCCGGACTCGTACAACGGCTCGCCGGAAAGCGTGCAGGCGCTCAAGGCCAACGTGTACCGCGCCGGCATCATCGGTTCGCTGGTGGCCAACGACCAGCGCTCCAGCATGATCTTCGTGCCGCTGCTCGACCGCTACGGCGACACCGGCAAGCCGCTCGACTACAAGGCCTTCCGCGATCAGCTGGACAGCATCCGCGCCATCGGCAACGACAAGGTCCACGTCCACGTCATCGGCTTCGCGGAGCTGGTGGGCGAGCTGATCCAGGGACTGATCCAGGTGATGGCCTACTTCGGCATCGCGGCGGCGATCGCGATGGTGGTGATCTATCTCTATACCCGATGCATCCGCAGCACCCTGCTGGTGGTGAGTTGCTCGCTCGGCGCGGTGGTGTGGCAGCTGGGCATCATGCACCTGCTGGGCTTTGTGCTCGACCCGTATTCGATATTGGTGCCGTTCCTGATCTTCGCCATTGGCGTGTCCCACGGCGCGCAGAAGATGAATGGCATTGTGCAGGACATCGGCCGCGGTACGCACCGCTACGTCGCCGCGCGCTACACCTTCCGCCGCCTGTTCATCGCCGGCCTGACCGCCCTGCTGGCCGACGCCGTCGGCTTCGCCGTACTGTCGGTGATCGACATCCCGGTGATCCGCGGTCTGGCGCAGGCGGCCAGCATCGGCGTGGGCTTGCTGATCTTCACCAACCTGATCCTGCTGCCGATCCTGTTGTCCTACACCAGCGTCAGCGCCGGCGCGGCAGCACGCAGCCAGGCGAGCGGGCACGAGCCGCCCCGCCTGGCACGCTACCTGGCGCGCTTTACCGACCGCCGCTGGGCCGCCGGCGTGCTGCTGGGGACGGCGGCGGTGACGGCACTGGCCTTCGGCGTCAGCACACGGCTGCAGATCGGCGACCTCGACCCGGGCGCGCCGGAATTGCGGCCCGACTCGCGCTACAACCGCGACAACGCCTACGTCACCAGCCACTACCAGTTGTCCAGCGATCAGTTCGCGGTGATCGTCAACACGTCGCCCGGCGGACTCAACGACTTCCAGACCCTGCTCGAGATGGACCGCCTGGAGGAGCTGCTGCGCGACGTGCCCGGGGTGCAGACCACGGTGTCGGCGGCCAGCCTGGCGCGGCATTACACCGCCGCCAGCTTCGAGGGCTCGCCCAAATGGATCACCATCAACCGCGACATGCACGTGGTGGCCGACGCGCTGAACTATGTCTACGATTCCAACCCGGAGATGTTCAACGATCCGCGCTCGGTGGCGCCGGTGGTGGCCTTCCTCAGCGACCACCGGGCCGAGACGCTGGAGCGGGTGGTCAAGGTGGTGCAGGACTTCGCCAAGGAGCACGACACCGCCGACCGCAAGTTCCTGCTGGCCGCCGGCAATGCGGGCATCGAAGCGGCGACCAACGATTCGGTGCGCAACGCCAACCGCCTGATGCTGCTGTACGTGTACGGCGCGGTGGTGCTGCTGTGCTTCATCACCTTCCGCAGCTGGCGCGCGGTGATCGTGGCGGTGGTGCCGCTGATGGTCACCTCGATCCTGGGCGAAGCGCTGATGGTGATGCTTGGCATCGGCGTTAAAGTCGCCACCCTGCCGGTGACCGCACTGGGGGTAGGCATCGGCGTGGACTACGCGCTCTACCTGCTGACCGTGCAGCTGGCGCTGCAGCGACGCGGCCTGAGTCTGAGGGAAGCCTACTCGGGAGCGCTGGCCTTCACTGGCAAGGTAGTGGCACTGATCGGCATCACGCTGGCTACGGCGGTGATGACCTGGGCCTGGTCGCCGATCAAGTTCCAGGCCAACATGGGTGTGCTGCTGGCGTTCATGTTTCTGTGGAACATGCTTGGTGCGCTGATCCTGGTGCCCAGCCTCGCCGCATTCCTGCTGGCGAAGCCGGGGGGCTCGGCCCGCCATAGCCTGGCGGATGCCGGCAGCGTCGACGCCCGGGAAAACTCGGGCCCCAGCCATGGAGATCGGTCGACAGCGGTGATGAACAGCGGAGGTTGTCCTTGAAGACCGGCAGAGCCGCGGTCTTGGTCAAGCAGAACCAGGTCGAAATCTGGGAAGTGCCGATTGCAGATCCGGAGCCGGGCGGCGCTCTGGTCCGCGTCGTCCTCGGCGGCGTGTGCGGCAGCGATGCGCATATCGTCTCGGGTGAGGCCGGCGCCATGCCGTTCCCCATCATCCTGGGGCATGAAGGGGTGGGGCGGGTCGAGAAGTTCGGCGCGGGGGTGACGACCGACTACGCCGGCACCCCGGTCAAGGCCGGAGACCTGGTCTACTGGTCGCCGATCGCGCTGTGCCACCGCTGCCATTCCTGCACCGTGCTGGAGGAGACGCCCTGCGAGAACTCGCAGTTCTTCGAGCACGCCGAAAAGCCGAACTGGGGCAGCTATGCCGACTATGCCTGGCTGCCAAACGGCATGGCTTTCTTCCGATTGCCGGACCAGGCCCAGCCCGATGCGGTGGCGGCGCTAGGCTGCGCGCTGCCCACGGTCCTGCGCGGCTACGACCAGTGTGGGCCGGTGGGACGAAAGGATACCGTGGTGGTGCAGGGCGCCGGCCCGGTGGGGTTGGCCGCGGTGCTGGTGGCCGCCGTGACCGGTGCCCGCGAGATCATCGTCATCGATCGTTTCCAGAGCCGGCTGGACATCGCCAGGTCGCTCGGCGCGACCGGCACGGTGTCGATGGCCGGTACCAGCGCCGAGGAGCGGCGGCGGCAAGTGTACGACCGCGTCGGACCCAAGGGGCCCAGCGTAGTGGTGGAAGCGGCTGGGGCGCTGGGTGCGTTCCCCGAGGGGGTTGAGCTCACCGGCCAGCATGCGCGCTACATCATTCTGGGACTGTGGGGCGCGATCGGCACCGCCGCCATCGCGCCGCGCGAGCTGACCATCAAGAACATGCGCGTCGCCGGCGCCACCTTTCCCAAGCCGCGTCACTACTACGAGGCGATGCACCTGGCGGTGCGCCTGCAGGACCGCTATCCACTGGCGGCGCTGGTCAGCCACCGCTTCGCCATCGCCGATGCGGTGCGGGCGCTGGAGGCGGTTACCTCAGGTGCCTCGATCAAGCCGGTCATCGATCCGGCACTTTGAGAAAGGCACCGGACCGCGGTATTCCTCACCTTCATATGCGAGAACAAACCTGCACACTCAAGCGGCATCCTTGGCTCGCCGTATATGGTGCAGCCGTGCTATTTGCCGCCGCCGAGCCGCAGGCCGGCGCCTGACCCTTTTGGAAGAGAAGGATTGCAGCCAATGACCCAAGCAGGCAACGGTAGCGGCGCCGGTATCGCGCCCAAGCAGGTGGTGGCAGAGTTCCTGAAAGCGTTTTCGGCCGGCGACATCCCGGGCGTCGCCTCGCTCATGCACGAGGATGCGACCTGGTGGGTGTCCGGCAGGATCGACGGCCTGTCGGGCAGCTACTCAAGGCAGCAGTTGGTAACGCTGCTGACCGGCGTCAAGGATCTCTACGTACAGGGCGCGCTGCGCATCACGCCGCAGTCGATGATCGCCGAGGGCGGCCGGGTCGCGGTCGAGGCGGATTCGCTCGCCGAGCTCAAGAATGGACGGATCTACAACAACCAATACCATTTCCTGTTCGAGATCGAGCAGGGCAAGGTGCGGCGCGTCAAGGAATATATGGACACCCTTCACGCGCGCGACACTTTCATTACCTGAGGCGGACTGACATGAAAACACGCGGCGCGATCGTCACCAGGGTCCCCGGTGATTACGAAGTGGTCGAGATGGAGCTCGAGGCGCCGCGCAGCGGCGAAATCACCGTCAGGCTGGCGGCCAGCGGACTTTGCCTTTCTGATGAACACCTGACCTCGGGTGATCTGCCCGCGGGGATGCTGCCGATGTGCGGCGGCCACGAGGGTGCCGGGATCGTGGTGGAGGTCGGCCCCAACACGCCGGGCTGGAATGTCGGCGATCACGCAGTGCTGTCCTGTCTGCCCGGCTGCGGCAGGTGCCGGTACTGCGCCACCGGGCACCAGAACCTTTGCGAGATCACCGAGAATTTCATGATGGGATCCAGGTTCGAGGACGCCACGAGCTTTCGCCTGTCCTATCAGGGGCGGCCGGTCGGGCAGTGGTGCGGCATCGGTACGTTCAGCGAATACACAACGGTCTCGGTGCTCTCTGCCGTCAGGATTCCCCGGGAGATCCCGCTCGAAAAGGCCTGCCTGATCGGTTGCGGCGTGAATACCGGCTGGGGCGCCTCGGTCAACTCGGCTCAGGTGGTTCCGGGTCAGACGGTGATCGTGATGGGCTGCGGCGGGGTGGGTAATTTCGCCGTCCAGGGTGCCGCGCACGCCGGAGCCTTGCATGTGATTGCAGTAGATCCGGTGCAGGCCAAGCGTGAGCAGGCGTTGCGGGTGGGCGCCACGCACGGCTGCCCGGGCATCGAAGAAGCCGGCGAGTTGGCGCGGCACCTGACCAAGGGGCATGGAGCGGACGCAGCCATCATTACCGTCGGCACTCTCAAGCCGGAGCATTTGAAGCAGGCGCTCGATGCGGTCGGGAAAAACGGCACGGTGGTCTGTACGGCGCTCGGCCGGGCAACCGATGTCGATTTCAAGCTTTCGATCTTCGACCTGACGCTGAAGCAGAAGCGCATCCAGGGATCGATGTTCGGCGCGGTATCGCCGAGCCGGGATATCTTGAAGATGGTGGAAATGTATGAGGGCGGCCGGCTGAAGCTGGACGAAGCGATCTCGGCCACCTATTCGCTGGATCAGGTCAACGAAGGTTATCGGGACCTGAAGCAGGGGAAAAATATTCGCGGCGTCATCCTGTACGATTGAGTCAACATTAATGTTGACTCAATTTCGGATGTGCGCTACCTTGTCCTGACCATTGGCAATGACATTCCCGGGACAGGGATTTGACGGAGGACACGAATGAAGCGCTTGGACGGCAAGGTTGCATTGATCACAGGGGCTGCACGCGGCATGGGTGCCTCCCACGCACGCCGCTTCGTCGCCGAGGGCGCCAGGGTCATCATGACCGACCGCACCGAAGCGGCCGGCCGCGCCTTGGCGCAGGAGCTGGGGAGCAATGCCCTGTTCGTACCGCACGACGTGGTCAGCGCCGCCGACTGGGCGCGTGTGGTCGCCACCGGCGAGAAGGCTTTTGGGCCGGTCACGGTCCTGGTCAACAACGCCGGGATCCTGGGGCCGGTGGCACGCACCGTGGACCTGTCGGAAGCGGACTATCTGCAGGTTTGCTCGGTCAACCAGCACTCGATCTTCCTCGGCATGAAGGTTGTTGTCCCGTCCATGCTGAAGGCTGGCATCGGTTCGATCGTTAACATCTCTTCCATCGCCGGCATGGCTGCCAATTACGGCTTCCCCAGCCTTGCCTATGTGGCCAGCAAGTTCGCGGTTCGCGGCATGACCAAGGCGACGGCCGTGGAGTACGGCCCCAACAATATCCGCGTCAATTCGGTCCACCCCGGATTCATCCAGACGCCGATGATGGTGGAAGCCACCAACGAGGAGGGCGGCGATGCCCTCGGGCTGATTCCGCTGCGCCGGATCGCGGATCCCGGCGAAGTCACCAACCTGGTCCTGTTCCTTGCGTCGGACGAGGCATCGTACGTCACGGGCAGCGAATACCTGGTCGACGCCGGCATGCTGGCGCAGTGAAGCCGCCCGACGAGCAGCCTTGCGCTCACTCAGTCAACACAAGTGTTGAAAAATGCCGCGACCGTTGCTACCATCGGGCTGCGGCCATCCGAACATGTGTTTCCGCGCCACGGCCGGGCCGTGGATTTTCAGTTTTCGCATAAGTTGAGGAGAAGGCAGTGAATACCGGACTGATTCACGTTCCATACACCAAGCCGGGCACCAGCGCCCGCGCCACTTTTGATTACGCGGTCGAGACCGCGATCGCCTGCGAAGAAGCCGGGTTCACCGAGATGATGGTCGCCGAACACGCCACCCAGGCCTGGGAAAACATTCCCAACCCGGAGCTGGTGATCGCCGCGGCCGTAAGGCACACCAAGCGGCTCAAATTCGCGCCGATGGCGCACCTGCTGCCGTACCACAACCCGGCGTCGCTGGCGATACAGGTCGGCTGGATGTCGCAGATCCTGGAGGGCCGCTACTTCCTCGGCATCGGCGCCGGCGCCTACGCCTACGATGCGATCCTGCGCGGCCTGCCGCCGGACTTCTCCGAGCACAACGGGCGGGTGCGCGAGGCGTTCGAGATCATGAAAGGCGTGTGGAAGCGCCAGCCGTTCAAGTTCGAGGGCAAGTACTACAAGGGCGGCTTCCCCGAGGAGAACCACACCAAGGAAGGCGACGAGCAGCACCTGATCGCTGACCACAGCCCTTGGGGCGGCAAGCTCGACATTGCCGTGACCGGCTTGAGCGCCAATTCGGCCTCGCTCAAGTTTGCTGGCGAGCAGGGTCTGATCCCCGTGTCGATCTACTCCGGCTCATCGATCCTGAAAACCCATTGGGAGACCTATGAGAAGGCCGCGCTGTCCAAAGGCCTCGTTCCCGACCGCTCCAAGTATCATGTGTCGCAGAACATCCTGGTAGCTGACACCGATAAGGAGGCGCAGAAGCTGTTTCTCGAAGGCGGTATGGGCTACTGCTGGGAGAAGTACCTGTGGCCGATCTACGAGCGCTTCGGCATGATGGAGGGTTTTATCGTCGATGCCGGCGCGAGCAGGTCCGACGTCAACCTGCGCTGGATCATGGACAACTGCTGCGTGGTCGGCTCGCCCAAGACCGTGATCGAGAAGCTCAATCGGCTGTTCGAATTCACCGGCGGCTGGGGCACGTTGCAGGTACAGTCGTTCGACTACAGCGACAATCCCAAGCCCTGGTTCGAGTCGCTCAAGCTGATCGCGAACGAGGTCGCTCCCCACGTGAAACTGCCCGCTGCGGTGACCAAGCACGCGGCGAATGGCTAGGCGCATTCATCGGCGGGACGTCACCGGCCGGCCCAGGCTGCAAATGGGCCGGTTAGGGGAGTACATTCGTCAGCGCAGCTGTTGAGCGCCTCAGGGCGTGTGCAGCCTCGGGCGATATTGAACGGCACTTCCCGCAGCGACTTCAGCGCATCGGCCTCGTCGGCCAAGTGTTCCGGTTGCACCGGCGTGCCGCCGACCACAATGCGGTCGTGGCCCTGCGATAGGCCCATCATCCTGAGGCCGAGGTCGTACTGGTCTGACCAGAACCAAGGTGCCAGGGGCTCCTTGCGGCAGACCTTGTCGCACAGCGTGTGGGCCGCGTTGCGCACCTGTTCGAGGTCGTTGGGAACCGACTCGATGCACAGCAACCGCTGGATCTCACTTTAGAAGCGGGTATCCCGCTTCGACCCGTTCGGCGTGCATCGGGCGGCTCGGCAAGCGCAACTCGATAATCCCCGGCTGGCAACGCCCATGTTACTGCGCGCCGATGCTTGGTTGCGTGTCGAAGCGGAGCGTTCCCCCGGCGGCGCTCGTCCAGGAGCCGGTCGATCCAGGGCTCAATCGCGCGATTCAAAGGAGAAAATATCAGTCGAATCGAGGAGAAAGCGTGGCAGAAAATTGGCA
>FTKD01000090.1_pt8 | contig 22786 bp, 22 predicted proteins | sample 1658191 | NCBI WGS metagenome assembly FTKD01 (sample SAMEA3914808, study PRJEB12502) | metagenome | biome: forest; material: soil | place: Canada | collected 2011-08-03 | depth 0.3 m
TCGCGGCTGAACCTCACCGACGTCGCGTTCATGCTGGGCTACCGCGAGCAGAGCTCGTTCAACCGCGCCTGCCGAGAATGGTTCGGCAATACGCCGGCGCGCACGCGCGAGCGACTGCGCGGGGCGATCGCCGCGGGCTGATCCGATCAGCGACGAAAGGCGTCGTCAACGAGTTGCATGGCGCTTCGCCGAGGTCGGGGCCGCTTCAGATCGGCTTCGGCTTCGGCTTCTTGAGCTTCTTGCGCGCCTTCAACGCCAGTTCGCGCGCATGACAATGCTCGTAGTGGTCGTTGACCAGCCCCATCGCCTGCATGAACGCATACACCGTGGTCGGCCCCACGAAGCTCCAGCCGCGCTTCTTGAGATCCTTGGACATCGCCACCGCCTCGTCCGAAGGCCCCAGCACGACGCCCGTCTGCGGCGTGTGCGGCCGGGTATCGACCGCCGGCTCGTAGCGCCAGGCGTAGGCGGCCAGCGAGCCGAACTCCTGGCGCAGCTCCAGCACGCGCCGAGCGTTGTTGATGGTCGACACGATCTTGCCGCGGTGGCGCACGATGCCGGCATCGGCCAGCAGGCGCTCGATGTCGGCGTCGCCGAAGCGCACGATCTTGTCGGCCTCGAAGTTGGCGAAGCCCTTGCGGAACGCCTCGCGCTTGTTGAGGATCGTGAGCCAGCTCAGCCCCGCCTGGAAGCCCTCCAGGCAGATCTTCTCGAACAGCCGGCGCTCGTCGGTGACGGGAAAGCCCCACTCCTCGTCGTGGTAGCGCCGGTATTCCGGGCTGGCGCGGCACCAGAGGCAGCGCAGCACGCCGTCGTCGTGGGAGAACAGGCCGTCGGGCAGGGTCGTCGTTTCAGTCATGCAGCCATTCTGCAGCCGCCGGGCAGGATCGCAACGCGTATCGCCCGCCGCCAACCCGGTCCGTCCGCCGCCGCCGTCATTCGTCCGCCGAATCGGGCATTCCGCACGGCACGGATTCCGGTCCGTCGCGCCGGCTTGCAGTTCGTCCACCGGCGCGCGCGCGTCGTCGCACGCCGCTCGCCCGCGGGTGGGCGGCTCCCTAGAGTTCACTCCATCGATTCACCAGATGTCCACCCCAGGAGCCCGCCATGACCAAGACCTTCGCCGCCCAGGCCGCCCCCATCGCTCTCGCCGCGCTGCTGACGACCGCGATGCTCTTCGCCACCAACGCCCTGGCCAGCCATCAATACCGCGTCGCCAGTGCCGCCCAGGAAACCACGCAGACGGTGGCGATGGACGTGCAGCACGTGACCATCGTCGGCCACCGCAGCGCGCGCGCCTGATGCGCTGCCTGGCGCCACGGCGGCGCCAGGGTGGTCACGCGCGCGTCATGGCAGACGCTCACGATCAGCGGCGATCGGCCACCCCGCTTTTCGAGCGTTCGCGATGTCCTGGTACTGCATCATCATCATCGACGGTGAACCGCGCGAGACCCGCGCGGTGGCCTTCGTGTCCGCGCTGCGGCGGGCCTATCGCCAGGCCGGCGAGCCGCAGGGCGCCGCCGCCTTCATCAACCGCGGCTCGGCGTCGCGCTACACGTTCCTGCTGTCGCCGACGGCGGCCACGCTGGCCACCGACCTGCTGCAGCGCCACCACGCGCTGGCCTGCCCGCAGGCGCCCAACCTCAGCCGCTATGCGCCGCTGCGTTTGTGAAGCGCGCCGCGCGCCACGCACGACATCCAGCCCGACCGCACCCCGAGCACGAACACCGACAGCACGAACGGCAGCAGGTTGTACAGCAGGCGAAACAGCAGCAGCGCCGCCAGCAGGTCGGGCCGGCCGCGGCCGGCCAGGATCGCCGTCATGCTGGCCTCGAAGACGCCCAGCCCGCCCGGCGCATGCGACAGCACGCCCAGGATCACCGCGGCGATGCAACCCACCGCGAAGACGTCGAACGGCGGCGTGAGGTCGGCCGGCAGCAGCACGTACAGCGCGCCGATCGCCGTGCCGCTCTCGACCGCGCCCAGCGCCATCAGCATCAGGGCCAGCGAGGCCGGCGGCAACGGCAGGCGGAATCGCCCGAGCACGATCTCGCGTGGGCCGCGCACTAGCCACGCCAGCCACAGCAGCAACAGGGCTTCGAGGCCGATGCCCAGCGTCGCGTGCCAGGCCGGATCCGGGCCCGTTGCGGCCTGGTAGAGCTCGGCGCCGGCCAGCATCGTCATGTTGCCGGCCACCAGCGACAGCCACGACATCGACACCACGCGCGCCACCTCCGAGCCTTTCAGGCCGGCCGGCAGATACAGATGCGCGCGCACCGCCGAACCCGAGAACGCATGGAACCCGAGCGTGTTGGCGATGGCGGCGCTGGTGGCGCCCGCCAGCAGCGCCAGGCCCGTGCGCACCCGGCCGCGCGCCGCGACATGCACGCCGACCACGTCGTAGAGCGCCAGGCAGGCGAAGCTCACGGCCGTCAGCGCGAGGCAGACGACGAGATGCAGCGGCGGCTGGCGCAGCACCGCCGTCTCCAGCTCGGCCATGTTCACGCCGCGGAGGGCGAAGGCCAGCGCACCGACGACCAGCACGAACGCGAGCACCACGCCCGCGCGACGCGCGAGCGCGGCCCGGCCCGTGCGCGTCACGCGCTCACCTGTTCCAGCGCCGCGGGCGAATCGGCGTCGCCGGCCGCCCGCTGCAGCGGCGGCAGGTGCATCAGCGGCTGGCCCATGCGGATGCGCTTGCCCGACGTGATGCCGTCGACGAACTCGAAGCCGCGCGGCACGAACAGGATGATCGTCGAGCCGTGCTGGAAGCCGCCCATCTCCTCGCCCTTGCCGAAGCGGGCCTCGACCGGAATCTCGTTCGGGCCGCGGTAGCGCAGGTGCAGCAGCACGTCCGTGAAGCGCAGCCGGATGCTGGCGACCAGGATGGCCGCCACCGGCACGATGGCGATCGGGTGGTTGCCGCGGCGCAGGCGCGCGCTGAGCACGGCGCGTTCGTTGCGGCAGAACAGCTTCTCGACGCGCTTCAGCGCGATCGGGTTCACGTTCCAGGTGTCGCCGCTGATGTAGCTCACGTGGCTCACGTCGCAGTCGTGCGGCGCATGGAAGCGGTGATACATCGCCGACGTGAGGCGCAGCGTGACGAAGCGGCCATCGCGGAACGGCGTCGTGTCCGTGCCGGGGCCGAACAGCTCTTCCATCTTGTACGGGAAGCCCTTGGCCTGAAACACCGTGGTGCCGGCCACGGAGCCGCACGCGCCGACGATGGCGTCGCAGGGCGAGGTCAGCACCGCCGGATCGTGGTCGATCACGCGCGCGCCGGGCATCAGCTCGCGCGTGAAACAGTCGTGCATGCTGCGGAACTTGCGATGGCGGGCGTCGCTGAGATCCAGGTCGGTGAACAGCTTCCACATGCCGATCGAGGCCTTGCTGACGATCGGGTTGCGGATCTTGCTGAACTTGCCCATGAAGTGCGTCAGCGCGATGCGCGGCACGCGATTGGTGAGCAGGAAGTTCAGGTTTTCCTGCGCAAGAAGGCGTCGAAAGTGTTTTTTCATCGGGTTGTCAATTGATTCGGCTACATACAGCGGTTGGTAACACGTCTGGAATCATGGAATCCACATTTGCTCTCTCTGCCCTGATGCTCGCCGCGCTGGCCTTGTTGGCACCGCGGGCGAAACGACGCCTCGAACTCTCGCGTGCCAAGCACGCCTCGCTGACGGGCCACTCGAAGATGGCCAAGCGCGTGGCCGGCATGCTGCCCGGCTACGCCTACGACGAAGACCAGTTCTTCGGCTCGGACGGTGCGCCGATCGAGCTGCAACGTCAACGTCGCGCCGCCTTCGAACGGCTGGTCGTGCTCTACAACGAGCGTTTCCCCAAGAGCGCCGCGCTGACCGCCCAAGCCAGCGCCGGCATCTCCGACCTGCAGTTCACCGGCAGCTACCGCGTGCCGTTCCAGTACAGCCCGTACCTGCGCAAGCACCTGAAGACGGGCAGCTTCCTGCAGTCCTCGGCCGGCGTCACGGTGGAGGACCTGGACGGCAACGTCTTCCACGACCTCACCGGCTCGTACGGCGTGAATCTGTTCGGCTACGACTTCTACAAGGAATGCATAGCGGAAGGCGCCATCAGAGTCAGCGCGCTGGGCCCGGTGCTCGGCGCCTATCACCCGGTGCTGCTGGACAACGTGCGCCACCTGCAGCGCATCTCCGGCCTCGACGAGGTGTCGTTCCACATGTCGGGCACCGAGGCCGTGATGCAGGCCGTGCGCCTGGCCCGCTATCACACGCGCCGCAAGTACCTGGTGCGCTTCTGCGGCGCGTACCACGGCTGGTGGGAGGACGTGCAGCCTGGCCCCGGCAATCCGCTGCCGCCGCGCGAGACGTACACGCTCGAGGAGATGAAGGCCGAGACCCTGCACGTGCTGCGCACGCGCAAGGACATCGCCTGCGTGCTGGTCAACCCGCTGCAGGCGTTGCACCCGAACGCCGGCGCGCCGGGCGACTCGTCGCTGGTGGACAGCGGTCGCCGTGCATCCTTCGACCGCGCGGCCTACACCGCCTGGCTCAAGGCTTTGCGCGAAGTCTGCACCGAGCGCGGCATCGTGCTGATCTTCGACGAGATCTTCGTCGGCTTCCGGCTCGCCCCCGGTGGCGCGCAGGAGTACTTCGGCGTGCAGGCCGACATGGTCACCTACGGCAAGTCGCTGGGCGGCGGCCTGCCGGTGGGCGTGGTGTGCGGCAGGCATGCGCTGATGAAGCGCTTCCGCGAGGAGCGTCCCGCCGACATCTGCTTCGCCCGCGGCACCTTCAACTCGCACCCGTACGTGATGGGCGCGATGAACGTGTTCCTCGAGCGGCTGCAGCGCAGCGACGTGCAGGCCATGTACGACGGCGTCGACGAGCGCTGGAACGCCCGCGCCGCCCGCTTCAACGCACGCCTGGCCGAGGCCGGCGTGCCGGTGCGCGTGGCCAACCTGTCGTCGATCTGGACGGTGCTCTACGACAAGCCGTCGCGCTACAACTGGATGCTGCAGTTCTATCTGCGCGCGCATGGGCTGGCACTCAGTTGGGTGGGCACGGGTCGCCTGATCTTCAGCCTGAACTACGGCGACGACGATTTCGAGGCGGTGCTCGATCGCTTCGTCGCCGCAGCCGGCCAGATGCGTGCGGACGGTTGGTGGTGGGACGATCCCGCGCAGAGCAACCGCTCCATCCGGCGCGGGCTCCTGCGGGAAATGCTGCGTCAACGCTTCAGTGGGCAGCCGTCGGCGACACCGACGACACCATCTCGCCGCGCAGGAGCTTGAGCGGGGCCTTGTGGTAAAGGACGATGTCCATGAAGGGGTCGGTGATGATCTTGAACCCCCAGGCCAGTCCTTCCACCACGTTGCGCGTGACGCACAGCTGGATCACGCGGACGACCAGGCCCGCGGCGCCCAGCGACAGCCACGCGATGCCCACGTCGTGCACGAAGCCGCGCAGGTCGGTGTGCGGCTGGATCAGGCCGCCGAGCGACGGCGCGAACCACAGCGCGGCGGGACAAGCCACCCAGATGCCCATCAGCACGATCTTGCGACGGATGTTGTAGCCGGCCTTGACTTCTTCCTTGTACTCGTCGGTGACCTGGTTCACGTCGTCGTAGCCACGCGGCTCGAAGAAGAAGTGACCGGCCTGGCGAGTCGTCATCGACACGGTCCACGCCAGAACGGCGGCGATCGCCGGATCGACGAACAGCAGTCCATACGAGATGCAGAACACGATCGCGCTGATCAGGTGCAGGCTCTGGTTGATCGTGCTGTGGTGATAGAAGCGATGGTCGTCCCAGCGCAGCGTGCGGAGCGTTTGCATGAATTGGTTCACGGTGTTCCTCTCAGGAGTTCGCCGGCGGCGAGGCGACCAGGGCGTGACAGGATGGTGACTTCCAAATATGAAAGGCCCGTGTCTGTTTAACGGGTGAATTGACCCGGAACTGTCATCGATTTGTTGTTTGACGTTGTCATCATCGGCGGCGACCGCAACAAATGGGAGGTTGACTCGTGGACATTCACCCCGGCCTCCAGCGCCCCCTGCGAATCGCCTGCGTGACGGAGACGTACCCGCCCGAGGTGAACGGCGTCGCCATGACCATCGCCCGCCTCGTGCAGGGCATGCGTGCCCGCCACCACGTGGTGCAGGTGGTGCGCCCGCGCCAGGGTGGCGACGTCGGCCCGACGTCCGCCGACGGCCAAGACGACGTGCTGGTGCGCGGCGTGCCGATCCCGCGCTACGCCGGCCTGCGCATGGGCCTGCCGTGCAAGAGCACACTGGTGAAGCTGTGGACGCAGCAGCGGCCCGACGTGGTGCACATCGCCACCGAAGGCCCGCTGGGCCGTTCCGCGCTGCTGGCGGCGACGGCGCTGGGCCTGCCGGTCTGCTCCGACTTCCGCACCAATTTCCACGCCTACAGCCGGCACTACGGCTTCGGCTTCCTGCGCCGGCCGATCATGGCCTACCTGCGCCGCTTCCACAACGCGACGCAGTGCACCATGGTGCCCACGCAGGCCTTGCACGACGAGTTGCAGAAGGCGGGCTATCGCAACCTGACGCTGGTGGCGCGCGGCGTGGACGTGCGCCGCTTCGACGCCGCGCATCGCAGCGAGGCGCTGCGCGCGCAATGGGGCGCGGCGCCCGACGACCTGGTCGTCACCTGCGTGGGCCGGCTGGCGCCGGAGAAGAACCTGAACACGCTGATCGCCGCCTTCGAGGCGATCCGCCGCGAGCATCCGCGTGCCCGCCTAGTGCTGGTGGGCGACGGGCCGCTGCGCAAGGAATTGCAGGCGCGCTGCCCTGACGCGATCTTTGCCGGCCAGCGCATCGGCGCCGACCTGGCGACGCACTACGCCTCGGCGGACCTGTTCCTGTTTCCCAGCATCACCGAGACCTTCGGCAACGTGACCACCGAGGCCATGGCCAGCGGCCTGGCCGTCGTCGCGTTCGACTACGCCGCCGCGGCGCGTTTGATCCGCCACGGCGAGAACGGCGCGCTCGTGCCGTTCGACGACACGGCCGCCTTCGTCGCCACCGCCGCGCGCACGGCCGCCGACCTGGCCAACTGCCGGGTGCTCGGCGCGCGTGCGCGCGTCAGCGTGATGGCGCTCGACTGGGACAGCATCGCCGCGCAGTTCGAAGGCGTGATCGCGACCGTGATGCGGGCGGTCGAGCCCGCGGCCGACTACGCCTTCGCCTCGGCGCGCCACTCGTCCGTGTGAGTGGCGGCACGGCGGTCGCACGTGCGCTGGCGCACCAGCAGCGCCGCCAGCGCCACCGCCACGCACACGCCGAGGCCGGCCATCAGCACGACCAGCGGCACATCGGCCGCCGTCAACGCCGAATAGACGCCCAGGCACACCAGCACGCAGGCGTTCTCGTTGCCGCCCTGGACGGCGATCGAGCGCCCGGCGCTCAGCAGCGCATTGCCGCGGTCCTGCAGCAGCGCGTTCAACGGCACCACCATCAGCCCGCCGACGGCACCGACGACGATCAGCAGGGCCACGGCCACGTTCAGCTGCGTCACGAACGCGACGACGATCATCAGCAGCCCGAAGACGACGCCCGCGTAAAGCATGCGGCGCGCATGCACGAGCGGCACCCAGCGGCCGGCCACCACGGCCCCGCCGATGACGCCCACGGCCACTGCCGCCTGCACGAAGGCGGCGCGGTCGAGTGACAGGTGCAAGGTCTCGCGCGCCCAGCGCAGTACCGCGAACTGCAAGGTGGCACCGACGCCCCAGAAGATGGTGGTCACGGCCAGCGAGAGTCCGCCGTCCCGGTCGCGCCACAGCGCGCGATTGGCGGCCACGAAGTCGCGCAACAAGGCGCCCGGGTGCAGGGAATCGATGCGGTGGCGCACGCCGCTGTCGGGCACGCCCAGGTTGAGCGCACCGGCCAGCAGGTAGACGCCCAGCAGGATCAGCAACGAGGGCAGCACCGGGTCGAACGCATCGGCCACGTAGCGGCTCGCGTGCTCGAGCAGCCACGGACTGACCAGAAAGCCGCCCAGGCCGGTGCCCAGCAGCACGGCGCACACCGCGGCGATCTCGATCCAGGCGTTGGCCGCCACCAGTTGATCGGGGCGCACCAGCTCCGTCGCCAGCCCGTACTTGGCCGGCGCATAGGCGGCGGCGCCCAGGCCGACGACCAGGAAGGCCGTCACCGGATGGACGCCGACCAGCAAGGCCACGACGCCGCAGATCTTGACGGCGTTCATCCACGCCATCAGCCTCGCCTTCGGAAACGCGTCCGCGAGCGGGCCGACGAACGGCGCCAGCACCACATAGGAGGCGATGAACGCCACCTTGAGCATCGGCGCGAGCCACCCGGGCATCGCCCGCTGCTGCAACAGATCGATGGTGACGATCAGCAACGCGTTGTCCGCGAGCGCCGAAGCAAACTGGGCCGCCAGCAGCAACAGGAAGGCAGCCGGCATCAGGCGGTACGGACGAAGAAGACGGGCATCGCTTGCTGACGACAGGATGGGGACAGCTTGCGAGCGTCCTTCATGCGCGTGAAGTGGTCGTGACACGCGTGTGACACGGACAAGACAGCGGCGGCGGCACGCCACAGGCACGCGAAAGCCGTTGCCGCGAGCGTGTCACGAAGGCCACGGATAGTGACGCCATGAACATCGTCGCGTCACACCCCGCCCCTGCTCGCATCAGCTGCATCCTCTGCGCATTGAACGAAGGCCCGCGCATCGGCGCGGTGCTGGCCGTGGCCACCGCCCACCCGCTGATCGCCGAGGTGATCGTGGTGGACGACGGCTCGACAGACGACACCGCGCAGGTGGCCGCGCGCTTTTCCGGCGTGCGCCTGATCTCGCACGCGCAGAACCAGGGCAAGAGCAAGGCGATCGCCACCGGCGTCGCCGCCGCGCGCCACGAGCTGCTGATGCTGCTGGACGCCGACCTGAAGGGACTGCAGGCCGACGACCTGACGGCCCTGGCCGCGCCCGTGCTCGAAGGCCGCGCCGCCGTCAGCCTGAGCCTGCGCCGCAACAGCCTGGCGCTGTTCCGCCTGGTGGGCATCGACTTCGTGTCGGGCGAACGCGTCGTCGACAAGCGCCTGCTCGCCGACGTGCTGCACGACATCCACGCGCTGCCGCGCTTCGGCATCGAGGTCTTCATGAACAAGCGCATCATCGCGGCGCGCCTGCCGATCGCGATCGCGAACTGGCGCACGGTCACGCAATCGCGCAAGACCGAGAAGCTCGGCTGGTGGCGCGGCGTGCTCGCCGAGTGGCGCATGATCTTCGACCTGATGGACGCGGTGTATCCGATCGAGCTGCTGTCGCAGACGATGCACCTGGCCGCGCTGCGCGCGCCGGTCGAGCCGACGGCCGCCTTGCAGGGCACCGAATATTAGTGCCGGCGGCGAATGAGTTCGTCGCTGGCGCGCTGCAACGCCGAACTCGAATCCGCGCTGCGCAGCAGCCCCTGCGCCAGCATCTTCTCCAGCGCCGTGCGCGTGAAGCTGTGCGAGCCGTCGCCGCCGCCGGCGAACAGCAGGAACTGGCCGTTGTCGCTCATCCAGAGCAGTTGCAGATCGATCCAGTCGCCGTGCAGCTGCATCGTCAGGCTGTCGCCCACCTGCAGGCCGGCCAGCGGTCCCGACGCATCGGCCGCGGCACGCGGCGCGGCCGGCGGCAGCTCGTCGTCGAGTTCCAGGTCCACCGTCACCGGGCCGGACGTCGCGGCCGTGCCAAGCGGGCGCCGCGTCGCGTGCAGGTGGATCACGGCCAGCTGATCGAGCCAGGCCTTCTTCATCGCGTCCGACAGCTTGACCGTGGCCATGCCGGCCGTCACGCGTTCCACCAGCTCCGGGATCATCGCGACGAGCGTCGGCGAGTCGGAGCGCGAGCGGGCCGCGTCGGTGGACCAGATCACGTCGACGGCGGTGTCCATCGCGGGCGAGTTGCTGCGCGGGGCCTCGGGCGCGAGCGTGGCCCACTCCTGCGCGACCACCAGCGACCACAGCGTGAGGATGAAGCGCCTGACCTGCGACGGCGGCTGCGCGGAGTCGAGCTTGCGTTGCAGCCGCGCCCTGGCCTGGGCCACCAGGTCCTCCAGCGAGGCATTGCGGCGCAGCAGGTCGAGCGCGCCCTCGACGGCGGTGAGCCGGTGCTGCGCCTGCTGGCGCTGCCACTTCGCCAGCCGCTCGACGGCCGCCTCGAACGTGGCCGTCGACGGATCGACCGCCACCCGGGCCACCGTGTCCGTCAGCCATTGCATGAACTCGGGCGCGGGCGGGCCCTTGTCGACGCTCATGTGCGTGGCGATGCGATTGACGAGCGTCCACGCCGGATGGCGGTGCGACTGCAGCAAGCTCGCGTCCTGCGTCGCCAGGCGCACGACCCCGGGCTGCAGGCGCGCGAGCCACTCCCGCGCCTCGGCCGACAACGCCGGATCGGCCACGATCTGGTCGAACAGGTGGTCGATCAACGCGACCGCCAGGCGCGCGCTGGTGGCATTCTGCAGTGCGGCCAGTTCTTCGCGATGGCTGTGGATCAGGCCGGGAATGCGCGCGTCATCGCCGTCGAGCGGCATCGCCAGCGTGTCGGCGATCGTCGGGAACGGCGCGGCCACCGACGCCGCGAACACCGGCCGCTGCTCATCCAGGTCCATCAGTTCGAACAGGGCGCCGGGCCGCGTGACGTCGAAGCCGGTCGGCGGCGACACGGTCGCGTCCTCGTCGGCGCCTTCCGAGGCGCGGTCGGCGGCCTCGAGCTGCGCGGCGTCGGCGAAACCGGCCTGGCGCACGGCGGCGTAGACCTCGTCCAGGCGCGGCGCCCACCAGCGCGCGGCGCAGCGCACGAGTTCGGCGCGCACCGGCACGCTCAGCCCCAGGCCGTCGCAGCCGGCCCACAGCGCGCGCGCCAGCCCGGGCGGCCCGATCGGCGACGCCGCCACGCGCACGCCTTCGCTGCGCCGCAGCGCGGCCTCGAACTTGATCAGGCGGCGCAACTCCACGACGCAATCCTCGTTCAGGATCTGCACCGCCTGGGCGACCTCGATCTCCTCCTGGATGCGCGAGTCGTCCATGATCTCGAACGCGCCCAGGTCCAGCCACTGGCCGGGCGCCTTCGCGGCCGGTGGGCGCGTGAACTCCGTGAACGACTGCCGCAGCGCGTCGCCGAACGCGGCGGCGAACTGGGCATGCTGGCGCGCGAGCACATCCGCCACCTCGCCACGCAGCTTGCGCATGTTGGCATGGGTCACCGGCGCGTGCGCGACGTCGGCGGCCAGGCCGGCCGCACCGCTGCGCATGCGGCGCGACATCAGCGCGTGCGCGCGCTCCAGGTGGCGTTCGTAAGCGGTTGAGGTCACGGGAGGATGTTAGGCCAGGACGGCGTCGCTTGCGTTTCGCCTGCCTTGCGCGGCAACTGTTGTGACCCGGCGGCAACACGTCGATCTCCGTACGGCCCGGACGGCCGGCCAGTCGAAGTCCGGCATCCCCCCTCGCGCGGCGACCCGTCGCCGGGCCGCCGCGCCTGGCTCGTCAGAACTTGTAGGACGCAGTCGCTGCGAACGTGCGGCCGAGCGCGTTCGTGTAGCGACTGTCGTAGCCGCGCGCGTTGCCGACCTGCAGCTGGTCGATCAGCGAGAACGGCGGATTGCGGTCGAACACGTTCTTGATGCCGGCCGTGACCGAGAAGGCCTTGCTCACGTCGTACTTTTCCTGGAAGTCGAACGTCGCGTACGAGCTCACCCGGCGATTGGCGCTGTCGGCGGAGCAGGTGCTGCTGTCGCCGTCAAAGCCGCTGGCCGAGTTGTAGCAATAGTCGGTGTAGTCGTCCTTGTAGCCCGGCTTGAAGTTGAATGCGACCGTGTGCGTGAACTTGCCTTGCTGCAGCGACGTCGACGCATTGAGCTGGTAGCGGAACGTCACCTGGCCGTCCGCACCGACCTTGTTCATGTCGTTGACGTAGCCGGCGTTGCCCGGCTGCTGGTAGTCGGCGCGCAGCATCCACGTCACGTGGCCGCGGGTCGTCAGGCGGCCGATCGGCGTATTGATGTGGCTTTCGCCGTCGAAGTCCAGGCCTTGGTAGAACGCGTTGCCGGTGTTGATGGGCTGCGACAGGAAGGTCAGCGTGGGGGCGCCGGTGGCCGGGTCGTTGACGATCGAGAACAAGTACGCGTAGGCCGCCATGTCCTTGAACGCCGTGGTTTCGGTGATCGTGTTGATCTGGTCGTGGATGCGCACGTTCCACAGGTCCGTACCGAACGAGAACGCCGGCGACGGCTCGAAGCGGAAGCCCAGCGTCCACTGCTGGGAACGTTCGGGCTTCAGGCCGCCCGCGCCGGTCGACGGATTGCCGCCGGCCTGCTCGTTGTACTCGAACGGGCCGCTGTGGCAGTACGGGGCCAGTTCCGTCGGGACGTTGGCGGAGCAGGTCTCGTTGCCGGTGACGCCGTAGAACTCCAGCGGGTTGCTGACGTCGCCGATCGTCGGCACCTTGAAGCCGGTGCCGAACGAGCCGCGCAGCAACAGTTGGTCGACGGGACGGAAGCTGCTGCTCAGCTTGAACGTCGTCGCCGAGCTCTTCTTGCCCTGGATCTCCGAGCCGATCGGGTCGCCATTGGCATCGAAGCCGTCCTTGTTGTGGACCGCGCTGTACGAATCGAAGCGCGCCGACGCGTCGACTTCCAGCCTCTTCGTGATCGGTGCGTTCAGTTCCGTGAAGACGCCCCACGCATTGCGCGCCGAGTCGAAGGGCAGCGTACCGGAGCTGCCGCCGAACAGCGTGTCGGTGTAGTCCGGCTGCAGCGCGTTCTCGCCCATCAGGATCGCGCTGGGGCGATCGGTGTACTTCTGGCGGGTCAGGTCCAGGCCGGTCGCCAGGGCCAGGTCGCCGCCCGCCAGCTTGCCCAGCGTGGTCGACGTGTGCGCCGAGGCGACGTCCAGCGTCGAGCGACTCTGGTCCAGCGTCTGGTGCAGCACGGCCGACGCGAGCACGTCGGATTGCGCCGCGCCCGAGAACGGATCATAGGCACCGCTGTCGATCAGCGCACCGATCGCGTTCGCGGAGGCGTAGCCGCCTTCGGCGATGTCGTAGAGATGGCTTTGCGAATGGGTGAACGAGAACGTCGAGTCCCAGTTGCCCGTCGTCACGTCGGCACCGACCACGAAGTGCTGCGTCCTGGTTTCGTAGCCGTCCTTGCGGCCGCCGGTGCCGATCATGCGCACGTAGCCGACCTCGTCGGACGCGGTCGTGCCCGACGCCAGTTGCGGCGTGACGTACGTGGCGATCTGGCTGGCGTTCAGGGCGAACGCCTGCGCCGGCGCCGCGTAGAGGGCGTCGGTCCGGTTCTCACCGATCAGCGCCTCGGCGAACAGGCTCACCTTGTCGCTCAGGTCGAAGCGGCTAGTGGCCAGGAAATTGGCACGGCGCGACGCCGGGATGTCTTCCACGGTCGCAGCGTAGTTGTACTTGCAGACCGTGCCCACCTTGACCGTCCCAGCGGCCGTGCAGGATCCGTTCGCGGCCAGCGACGGGTTGTCGTAGATGTAGCCGTCGGGGGAGGTGGCGCCGGCGCTGGTCGTGTCGGCATAGACGTTCGCCGCCGGTGCATAGGCGCTCAGCAGGTTGACGTTCTCGGAGCCGTACTTGTCGTTGAAGTTCAGGACGCCGCCGCCCTTCGAGAACGAGCGCTGCGAGGCCAGCACCGCCGACTGGTGGTCGAAGCTGGCCGCGAGGAAGATGTTGTAGCGGTCCTTGTCCAGGCTGCCGAAGCCCTTGGAGATCGACGCCGACGCACTCTGGCCGCCCGCCTTGAACGGGTGGTCCAGGCTCACGTCGAACGCGCCGTCGGTGCTGTCCTTCTTCGTGATGATGTTGACGACGCCGGCGATGGCGTCGGCGCCGTACAGCGCGGAGGCGCCGTCGGTCAGCACGTCGACGTGGTCGACCGCCCCCAGCGGGATCTGGTTCAGGTTGACTTCGGAGCCCGTGGTGTACGACGCCATGCGGTGGCCGTTCAGCAGCACCAGCGTGTAGGCCGCGCCGATGTCGTGGATCGACGCGGTGGTCGCGCCGGCGCCGCCGCCGTTGACCGATTGCGAGGCGGTCGTGAAGCCCTGCATCGCGGGCAGGTTCTGGATCAGGTCGGTGACGCTCGTGACGCCGGACTTCTTGATGTCGTCATTCGTGATCGTCTGGATCGGCAGCGCGCCTTCCATCGCGATGCGCTTGATGGCGGAACCCGTGACCTCGACGCGCTGGACGCCGGTCGCAGGTGCGGTGCTTGTGTCCTGAGCCTGGGCCAGCGCGACGTTGGCCAGGAACGGGCCGAATGCCAGCGCGAGCGCGCCGCAGATCTTTGTTCGGTGAAACATGCAATAACTCCGGATATGGAAATGGAAAATTCGCTGCGCGAACTCGTGATTCGCGGCAAACGACCTTTGGGTATTCCATTTTTTCCAGCAAGTAACCGACGGCGTTGCCGGCAAACCCTGATGTCGCGATGCGCCGACGCGTCCCTCAAGCAATTCGGGCCGGTCACGCGTGTTTTCTATTTCAGGCTCGACAAGGGAAACTGCACCGCGACAAGGCGAATGCTCCCGCCGCTGGTGCGGACAACCAGGCATGCGCCGTGACGACTGGCGAATCGGTCGAGCATTGAAGGGCCTGCCGCTCGACCACAACCCGATGACAAAGGGCGGCTCCGCGCTATGACTTTTTCCAGCACTATTCGAGTGCAGTCACTTTCATCAGTATTTGAATACCTCGAAATATTTCGACCAACTGGCGCCCGAAATATATCAAAATAATGTATTCAGAAATGATTTTTAACGCTGATCGTCAGGGCGATTGGCCTCGACATGCAACGAATATAATTGGTTGACACAAGGCAGGTTCACGCGCCTGTGAAGCGCTGATACCAAATTGCTCAACTTCGTTAACAAGGCCGGCGTTCAATCGACCTGGATCGATAGGCGTTGGCAGCCAGGAACCCCGGGCCGGCCAGCTTGAGCCCGGCCTTGCGCCGGGCTTTTCTTTGCGCGCAGCCCGCAGCTCGAGTTCACGAAGACAGCGCGCTCACGATCTGCGTAGCCACGGGGCGGTCTTGCGGCCGCCCCGCGATGACGAGGTTCACGGCAACGTGTACTCGAAACGATAGGCATGCGCACCGCCCGGTGCGATGTCGATGGTCATGCGGCCCGCGAGGCCGGTGAGCGCGTCGGTGCCCGAGTCCGGCACGACCGTGATCGACTGCCCGGGTTCGCCGCGCACCAGCGTCGAACTGTGCTGCAGCACGAAGCTGCCGGCGCGGCCATCCAGCGTGCCGTGCACCGTCTCCATCGCGACATAGCCGGCCGAGCCGGCGACCGCGCTGCGGAACGCGATCATCTCGCCCGTGCTCGTCGCCTCCAGCGCGCCGTGGAAGCGCTTGTCGAGAGACATCCGCCCGAGGCCGCTGTGCTCGGCAACGGCGCTCAGGGTCTGCGGCACAAGCTGGACGTCGAACGGTCCGGTGGCGAAGCGGGAAGTCATGGCGTGTTCCTTGGCGGAGGTGGACGAGGCGCTGCCATGGGCGCTCGCGAACAGTGACAGGATCAGGATCAGGGCGGCGGCGCGGCGCTGCGGGACCTTCATGGCATCATGATTTCGTGCGGCCGGGAGTCGGCCTGGCATGCATTGAAGCAGCGAACGGCATGACACCGATTGGAAAAACGCGACGGCCCTTGACGCCCGAGCCACGCGGCGTGCTCCACCGCCTCGCGGTCGGCGAGTTCGCGCACGGACGCCTCGCGGCGCCCTCCGACCTGACGGACTGGGTGGCGCACTTCTGGAGCGTCCGCTGGAATCTGGAAGGCCTGCCGCCGCAGTTGCAGGAAACGCTGCCGCACCCGAACGTGCACATCGTCATCGAACCCGGCTCGGCGGCGGCCTGGGGCGTGCATACCGGGCGCTGGACCCGCCTGCTCGAGGGGCGCTCGTCGGCATTCGGCATCAAGTTCCGGCCGGGTGCATTCCGACCTTTTCTCGGCCGCGCGGTCGCCAGCCTGGCCGACGCCTCGATCGATATCGCGTCGCTGTTCGGCGAAGCGGCGCGCGCCCTCGACGACGTGCTCACGCGCGACGACGCCGCCGCCGCGGCCCTCGCAGCGCAGTTTCTCCGCGCGCGCCTGCCCGCGCTCGATCCGCAGTCGCTCCTGGCCGGCCGCATCGTCGACAGCATCGCCGACGATCTCGACCTGCACTCCGCGAACGAACTCGCAGGCCGCTTCGACATGAGCCTGCGTGCACTGCAACGGTTGTTCAACGATTACGTGGGCGTCGGCCCGAAGTGGGTCATCAACCGCTACCGGATGCACGAGGCGGTGGCTTGCGTGCAGGCCGGACGGCCCGTGTCGTGGGCCGCGCTCGCGCAAGACCTGGGCTACTTCGACCAGGCGCATTTCATCGCCGACTTTCGCAAGCTCGTGGGGCAGACACCGGGCGAATACGCGCGAGCGACGCGTTAGGGCCCGTTCAACGACAGCTGCGCCACCGCCGCCTGCAGCAGCTCGCACGCCTCGTCCACGCTCGCGCCCACATGCCGGTCGATGCGGCGGATGAACGGGCATGTCAGCACCGCGATCGCGTCGCCCTGCGGGCCGAGGATGGGCATCGAGAGGTCGGTCACGCCCCAGGCCTGCTGGCTCTCGCCCTGCCACCAACCCCGCGCGCGCACGCTGGCGAGCAGGCGGTCGAGCTCCTGCTCGGGCACGCCCACCTCGCCTTCGAGCACCTCGTGTTCGCCGAGCATCTCCGCACGGCGGGCATCGGACTGGAAGGCGAGCATCGCGTGGCCGGAGCCGGTGTCGACGAGGTTCACCTTCACGCCCAGCCGCAGCGACATGCCCCAGTTGTTCGGGCCGTGCACCTGCGCGACGACCACGATGTTGCCGCGGTCGTAGACCCCGAGGTGGCACGACTGCTCCGCCGCCTTCGCGAAGCGATCCATCGCCGGCAGCGCATGCGAAACCAGGCGCTGGATCGGCGGGTGCCGGTGGCTGAGCACGAACAGCTTCAGGCTCAGCGCGTAGCGGTCGCCCTCGAGCGAGCGCGTGACGAAATGGCGCGCCACCAGGCGCTCGAGCATGCGGTAGATCTCGCTCGGGCCGCGGCCCATCGCCTTGACGATCTCGCCCCGTGTCAGTCCTTGCGGCTGCTCGGCGAGCAACTCGAGGATGTCCAGCCCCTTGTCGAGTGCGGGCGCGCGATAGCGGTCGGTCGATTCGGTCATGGGCTCGAGGTGGTGCGGGCGGCGCGGACGCCCGATCCTAGGGCAATCCCCAAGGGTCAAGGAGTCGTCGCTGATTAGACTGAAGTCTATCAGTAAACAATAAATTCACTGATGAATCAGGAGACCGGAATGCGACTGACGGGCAAGACCCTCCTCATCACGGCCGCCGGCCAGGGCATCGGCCGCGCCAGCGCGCTGGCCTGCGTGCGCGAAGGTGCGGATGTCTTCGCCACCGACCTTCGCGCCGACCTCCTCGAGTCCCTCGCGCTGGAGGCGCCCACGCTGCGCACGCAGGTGCTGGACGTGCGCAACGACGCGGCCGTCCACGCCCTGGCCGCGCAGTTGCCCGCGCTCGACGGCCTGTTCAACTGCGCCGGCTTCGTCCACGAAGGCACCATCCTCGACTGCGACGAGGCCGCGTGGGACTTCAGCTTCGACCTGAACGTCAAGGGCGCCTACCGCGTCACGCGCGCCTTCCTGCCCGCGATGCTGGACAAACTGGCGCGCACCGGCGGCAGCGCCGCCATCCTCAACATGGCGTCCATGGCGTCGTCGGTCAAGGGTTTCCCGAACCGCTTCGCGTACGGCGCGACCAAGGCCGCCGTCATCGGCATGACCAAGGCGCTGGCCGCCGACTTCGTCACCCGCGGCCTGCGCTGCAACGCGCTGTGCCCGGGCACCGTCGACACGCCCTCGCTGCGCGGTCGCATCGCCGCCGCGGCCGACCCCGTGGCCGCCGAGAAGGCCTTCATCGCCCGCCAGCCGATGGGCCGGCTGGCCACGGTGGACGACATCACGCCGCAGGTCGTCTACCTGCTGAGCGACGAGTCGCGCTTCGTCAGCGGCCAGGCCGTGCTGGTCGACGGCGGCGTGACGATCTGAGCGGCGCGCACACGCCCTCGCGAAACCCCGCGCCGCCATGCAACGCACCGACGCCCACCAGCACTTCTGGCAGATCGCCCGTGGCGACTACGCGTGGCTGCGCGCGGACGACCCCGCCGTCGCGCCGCTCGTGCGCGACTTCATGCCCGAAGCGCTCGCGCCCCTGCTGCGCGCGCACGGCGTCACGCGCACGGTGCTCGTGCAGGCGACCGATTCCGTGGCCGAGACCGAGTTCATGCTGACGCTCGCCGTGGCGCACGACTTCGTGGCCGGCGTCGTCGGCTGGGTCGACCTCGCCGGCGCCGACGCCGCGGCCACGCTCGAACGCCTGGCCGCGCACACCCGGCTCAAGGGCGTGCGCCCGATGTTGCAGGATCTGCCCGCAGCCGACTGGATCGTCGACGCGCCCCGGCCCGAGGCGATGCACACGCTGCAGCGCCTGGGCCTGCGCTTCGACGCGCTGGTCAAGCCGCGCCAGCTCGAGCCCCTGGCGCGATTCGCGCGCGCGTGGCCCGACCTGCCTGTGGTGATCGACCACGCCGCCAAGCCGCCGCTGGCGTCGGCCTGGAACGATGCCGCCATGCAGGCCTGGCGGCGCGACATGGCGGCGCTGGCCGCGCTGCCGCAGGTCGCCTGCAAGATCTCGGGCCTGCTCACCGAGCTGAGCCCGGCCGACCGCGCCTCGCGTGCGCGATCCACCGATCGCCTGCGTCCCGTCGTCGATGCGTTGCTCGGCTGGTTCGGGCCCCAGCGGCTGATGTGGGGCAGCGACTGGCCCGTGCTCACGCTGGCCGGCGGCTACGACGACTGGATCGCCGTGAGCGATGCGCTGCTGGTCCCGCTCGCCGACCACGAGCGCGCGCAGGTGCTGCACGGCACCGCGCAGCGTTTCTATGGGCTCGCCTGAGATGAACCCGCTCGTCTCCCTCCGCGGCCTGTGCAAGAGCTTCGCCGGCGTCCAGGCGCTGGACCAGGTCGACTTCGATTTGCGTGCCGGCGAGGTCCATGCGCTCATGGGCGAGAACGGCGCGGGCAAGTCCACGCTGATGAAGGTGCTGGCCGGCATCCATGCGCGCGACGCGGGCGTGATCGAGATCGCCGGCAAGCCGGCCGAGATCGGCAGCCCGCGCGGCGCGCAGGCGCTGGGCATCGGCATCGTCCACCAGGAGCTCAACCTGATGCGGCACCTGAGCGCCGCGCAGAACATCTACATCGGCCGCGAGCCGCGGCGCGGCCTGGGCCTGTTCCTGGACGAGGAGCGCCTGAACGCCGACGCGCGCCGGCTGTTCGAGCGCCTGAACCTCGATCTCGACCCGCGCACGCCGGTGGCCGACCTGACGGTGGCGCGCCAGCAGATGGTGGAGATCGCGAAGGCGCTGTCGTTCGACTCCCGGGTGCTGATCATGGACGAGCCGACGGCCGCCCTGAACGCGCAGGAAGTCGCCGACCTGTTCCGCGTCATCCGCCAGCTGCGCGGCGACGGCGTGGGCATCGTCTACATCTCGCACCGGATGGACGAGCTGCAGCAGATCGCCGACCGCGTCACCGTGATGCGCGACGGCCGCACGATAGCCACCGTGGCGATGCGGGACACGAGCGTGGCCGCGATCATCCACATGATGGTGGGCCGCGCGCTGGAAGAGAACCTGCGCGGCACGCCGCCGGACACGTCGACCCGCGACGTCGCGCTGGACGTGCGCCACCTGCGGCGCGGCACGGCGATCCGCGACGTCAGCTTCAGCGTGCGCAAGGGCGAGATCCTCGGCTTCGCCGGGTTGATGGGCGCCGGGCGCACGGAGGTCGCGCGCGCCGTGTTCGGCGCCGACCCGATCGACGGCGGCGAGATCCTGGTCCACGGCCGTGCCGCGCGCATCCGCTCGCCGCGCGACGCCGTGGCGCTGGGCATCGGCTACCTGTCGGAAGACCGCAAGCAGTTCGGGCTCGCGACGGCGATGGACGTGCAGGCCAACATCGCCATGACCGCGCTGTCGCGGCTGCTGCGCCTGGGCATGTTCATGGACACGGCGGCGATCGCCGGGACGGCCGAGGGCTACGTGCGCCAGCTGGGTATCCGCACGCCCTCGGTCGCGCAGCCGGTCAAGCTGCTGTCGGGCGGCAACCAGCAAAAGGTCGTGATCGCGAAGTGGCTGCTGCGCGATTGCGACATCCTGTTCTTCGACGAGCCGACGCGCGGCATCGACGTCGGCGCGAAGGCCGAGATCCACCGGCTGATCGACGCGCTGGCCGCCCAGGGCAAGGCGATCGTCGTGATCTCGTCCGAGCTGCCGGAGATCTTGCGCCTGTCGCATCGCGTGATCGTGATGTGCGAAGGCCGCGTCACCGGCGAGCAGGGCGCCCGCGAGGCGACGCAGGAATCCATCATGCGGCTCGCGACGCGGCGCGCGTCCGCCGTCATCCACTGAACCCGAGTCGCCGATGTCCGCCTCCCTCCCGACCCCTGCCCGACCCGGTGCGCTCGCGTTCGTGAGGCACCTGTTCTGGCGACCCGCCGCGCGCCAGAAGCTGCTCGCCTTCGCCAGCCTGATCGCGCTGCTGGTGTTCTTCAGCGTGGCGTCGTCGAACTTCCTGCAGGTCGACAACTTCGTGAGCATCCTGCAGGCCACGGCCGTCAACGGCGTGCTGGCGATCGCCTCCACCTTCGTGATCGTGAGCGCGGGCATCGATCTGTCGGTGGGCACGCTGATGACCTTCTGCGCGGTGATGGCCGGCGTGGTGCTGACCAACTTCGGCCTGCCGCTGCCGCTGGGCATCGCCGCGGCCATCGCCTCGGGCGCCTTGTGCGGACTCGTTTCCGGCACCCTGATCGCCAAGCTGAAGATCCCGCCGTTCATCGCGACACTGGGCATGATGATGCTGCTCAAGGGCCTGTCGCTGGTCATCTCGGGCACCAAGCCGATCTACTTCGACACGCCGGGCTTCTCGGCGATCTCGCAGGATTCGCTGATCGGCGACCTGATCCCCGCGCTGCCGATACCCAATGCGGTATTGATCCTGTTCCTGCTCGCCATCGCCGCGAGCGTCGTGCTCGAACGCACCGCGCTGGGCCGCTACACGTACGCGATCGGCAGCAACGAGGAGGCGATCCGGCTGTCGGGCGTCAACGTCGACTTCTGGAAGATCGTCGTCTACGCGCTCGGCGGCGGCATCTGCGGCATCGCCGGCCTGCTGATCGCCTCGCGCCTGAACTCCGCGCAACCGGCGCTCGGCCAGGGCTACGAGCTCGACGCGATCGCCGCGGTCGTGATCGGCGGCACCTCGCTCAGCGGCGGCTCCGGAACCATCCTCGGCACGATCATCGGCGCCTTCATCATGAGCGTTCTGACGAACGGCCTGCGCATCCTGTCGGTGGCGCAGGAATGGCAGACGGTGGTCACGGGCGTGATCATCATCCTCGCGGTGTGGGCCGACATCCTGCGCCGACGCACGCGCGCTTAGCAGGCGGCGCCCCCGTCTTCAGCCTGCATTTCAACAACGATCGGAGACAACGACATGTTCAAGAAAACCGCCTGGTCCGTCGCGGCCGCGCTGTGCCTTGCCGCCGCCCTGGCCGGCAGCGCGAGCGCCCAGCAACAGCAATACATCCCGCTGATCTCGAAAGGCTTCCAGCACCAGTTCTGGCAGGCCGTCAAGGCGGGCGCCGAACAAGCCGGCAAGGACTACAACGTCCGCATCACCTTCGAAGGCCCGGAGACCGAGGCGATGGTCGACAAGCAGATCGACATGCTCTCGTCCGCGCTCGCCAAGCATCCTGCCGCGATCGGCTTCGCGGCGCTCGACAGCAAGGCCGCGATCCCGCTGCTGCGGAAGGCGCAGGCCGCGAAGATCCCGGTCATCGCGTTCGACTCGGGCGTCGACTCGGACATCCCGACGACCACCGCCACCACCGACAACAAGGCCGCCGCCGGACTCGCCGCCGACAAGATGGCGCAGCTCATCGGCGACGCGGGCGAGGTGGCCCTCGTCGTGCACGACCAGACCAGCCGCACCGGCATCGACCGCCGCGACGGCTTCGTCGACCGCATGAAGAGCGCGCACCCGAACGTGAAGGTAGTGAGCGTGCAGTACGGCGCCGGCGATCACCTGAAGTCCACTGAGATCGCCAAGTCCATGCTGCAGGCCTACCCGAACCTCAAGGGCATCTTCGGCGCCAACGAGGGCTCGGCGGCAGGCGTCGTCAACGCGGTCCGCGAGACGCACCACAAGGTCGTCGTGATCGGCTACGACTCCGGCAAGCAGCAGAAGGACGCGATCCGCGACGGCATCGAGGCCGGCGCCATCACGCAGAACCCGGTGGGCATCGGCTACAAGACCGTCGAGGCGGCCGTCAAGGCGCTCAAGGGCGAGAAGCTGCCCAAGGTGATCGACACGGGCTTCTACTGGTACGACAAGACCAACATCGACGACCCGAAGATCGCGGCCGTGCTGTACGACTGAAGCGGAGACTCCTGCCATGAAACTGCTGCGCCACGGCCCGCGAGGCCAGGAGCGTCCCGGCGTGCTCGATGCGGACGGGCGCGTGCGCGACCTGTCCGCCGTCGTGCCCGACATCGCGGGCGCGGTGCTCACCGCCGCCGGCCTCGCGCGCCTGCGCGAGATCGACCTCTCCACGCTGCCGATCGTGGCCGGTGCGCCGCAGGACGGCCTGCGCCT
>FTKD01000030.1_pt2 | contig 22389 bp, 22 predicted proteins | sample 1658191 | NCBI WGS metagenome assembly FTKD01 (sample SAMEA3914808, study PRJEB12502) | metagenome | biome: forest; material: soil | place: Canada | collected 2011-08-03 | depth 0.3 m
GGCGCGCGCAGCGCGCTTCGTCCACTGACTCGCGCCGGCTGTTTGAGCGCAGCGCCGCAGGCGCGCAGCGAGTTCTGGCGCGCGCCCCCGCCCCGAGGAGCGCAGCGCAGTCGACCCGCAGGGGCGACCGCCACGATGCCAGCCCCGGCGGGACGCAGCCGCCGCTCGCCAGCGCGGTAGGTGCCCGAAACCCTGGACTCGCCGACTCGCCGACTCGCCGCGCGCCAAGCGCCAAGCGCCAAGCGCCTGCTCCCCGCAGATCGGCGAAGAACCATTTTCGTGCGCCGGGCCGTGCGAGGCGGCTCGGAATGACCTGGATCAACGAGCGCTCGGATCGCCGCGCCGCGCCGGCCGAGGTTGAGCCAGGGCAATGTCGCGAGGACGGCGCCGCGATGCAATGAAGTCCTCACAACAAGACGACTAACGAGATCCCTCATGCGTTCGATCCTTCGCCTCGCCCTTCTCGCCACCGCCGCCCTGCCGGCGCTCGCCTCCGCCCAGGCCGCTCCCGACACCGGCGACTGGCTGGTCCGCCTGCGCGCCACCTACCTGCAGTCCGCCAACAAGGACTCCACCGGGCTCGACCTGTCGATCAACGACAAGGCGTTGCCCGAGCTGGACATCACCCGCTTCTTCACGCCCAACATCGCCGCCGAGCTGGTCCTCACCTACCCGCAGAAGCAGACCATCTCCGCGGGTGGCACGCCCATCGGCTCGCTGAAGCACCTGCCGCCGGTGCTGACGCTGCAGTACCACTTCACGCAGCTTGCCGGCTTCCGGCCGTACGTGGGCGCCGGCGTGAACTACACGCGCTTCTCCGACGTCTCGTTCGACTCGGCCACCACCACGGCGCTGCATCCGGCTATCAAGAAGAACAGCTTCGGCGCGGCGCTGCAGGCCGGCGTGGACGTGCCCGTGGCCGCCGGTTGGCTGGTGAACGCCGACGTGAAGAAGGTGCAGATCCGCACCGACGTGAGTTCCTCCGGCACCAAGGTCGGCACGTTCAAGGTCGATCCGTGGCTCTTCTCGCTGGGTGTCGGCAAGCGCTTCTGAGCGCGCCGCGGTGGCCGCGCCCTCTCGCGACCTTGGCTTCGGCGCGACGGCGCGCCGGCGACGCCCCGCGCCTTGATCTTGCGCAAGCTCGCCAGGCGGGCCCGGCCGAAGAATCAGGCCCCATGACCACCGTCAATTCCATCGCCGTCGTCGGTCGCTGCCACGACCATGCCCGGGCCGGGTCGTCCGCCTGCTCGAACTGCAACCTGCGCGAGCTGTGCCTGCCCGTGAGCCTGTCGAGGCCGGAACTCGAGCGCCTGGACGCGCTGGTGGCCACGCGCCGCATCGTGCGCCGCGGCGAGACGCTGTTCCGGCGCGGCGACGCCTTCTCCTCCCTCTACGCGGTGCGCTCCGGCTTCTTCAAGACCATCGTGTCCACCAGCGACGGGCGCGACCAGGTGACCGGCTTCCAGATGACCGGCGAGTTGCTGGGCCTGGACGGCATCGGCGACGCCGAGCACGAGTGCGACGCCATCGCGCTGGAGGACTCGCAGGTCTGCGTGATCCCGTTCGCGCGGCTGGAAGGTCTGGCCCACGAGTTCACGAGCCTGCAGCAGCAGTTCCATCGGGTGATGAGCCGCGAGATCGTGCGCGACCACGGCGTGATGCTTCTCCTGAGCAGCATGAGCGCGGAGGAGCGTGTGGCCGCGTTCCTGCTCAACCTCGCCCAGCGCCTGGAGGCGCGCGGCTTCTCGCCCTCCGTCTTCGTGCTGCGCATGACGCGCGCGGAGATCGGCGCCTACCTGGGCCTGAAGCTGGAGACGGTCAGCCGCAGCTTCTCGCGCCTGCACGACCAGGGCGTGCTGGACGTGCGCCAACGCGAGGTGCGCATCGTCGACGCGGACGCATTGCGCAAGCTGGTGGCCGGCACCGAAAGCTGAGGCCCGCCGGATGAGCGCCGTCGCGCAAGCCTCCCTGCGCATAGTCGGCATGCACTGCGCCGCGTGCGCCGACACCGTGGAGGACGCGCTGCGGCGCCAGCGCGGCGTGCTCGAGGCGCGCGTGAGCGCGGCCGCGCAGTGTGCGACGGTACGCTGGGATCCGGCGTCGACGAACGCGCCGGCGTTGATGGAAGCGGTGCGCTCGGCCGGCTACGAGGCCAGCGCCGATACGGCCTTCGAGGCCCGCGCCGCGCGCGTTCGCGAGTCGCGCGTGGCGCTGTGGCGGCTGTTCGTGGCCGCGTTCTGCGCGATGCAGATCATGATGCTCGCGGCGCCCGCCTACTTCAGCGCGCCGGGCGAGCTGTCGCCCGAATACAAGCGCCTGCTGGACTGGGGCAGCTGGATCCTGTCGCTGCCCGTGCTGTGCTTCTCGGCGGCGCCCTTCCTCGGCGGCGCGTGGCGCGCGCTGCGCCAGCGCCGCATCGGCATGGACGTGCCGGTATCGCTGGGCATCCTCGTCGCCTTCGCCGCGAGCACCGGCGCGGCCTTCGCGCCCGGCGGCCTGTTCGGGCGCGACGTGTACTTCGACTCGATGACGATGTTCGTCAGCTTCCTGCTGGGCGGGCGCTGGCTGGAGATGCGCGCGCGCCATCGCGCCGAGCGCTCGCTGGAGGAGGTGATGGCCCGGGTGCCGCGCACCGTGCTGCGCGAGGACGGCGCCGGCGGCGTCGCGCCGGTCGACATCGACGAGCTGCGCGCGGGCGACCGCGTCCGCGTGCCGCATGGCGAGGCCTTCGCCGCCGACGGCGTGATCGTGGAAGGCTGGACACGCGCCGACGAGTCGCTGCTCACCGGCGAGTCGCGCCCCGTCACGCGGCATGAGGGCGACGCGGTGGTGGCCGGCAGCCTCAACGTGGGCGCCCCCGTGAGCATGCGCGTCGAGCGCGTGGGCGCGGACACGCGCGCGGAGGCCATCGCGGCGCTGATGCGCGCAGCGCGCTCGCAGCGGCCGGCGATGACCGCCGCCGCCGACCGCTGGGCCGGCCCGTTCCTGTGGGCCGTGCTGCTGCTGGCCGTGGGCGCCGGCGCGGCCTGGAGCACCATCGACCCGTCGCGCGTGGTGTGGGTGGTGGTCTCGGTGCTGGTGGTGACCTGCCCGTGCGCGCTGTCGCTGGCGGCACCGTCGGCGCTGGTGGCCACCGCGTCGGCGATGGCGCGCGAGGGCCTGCTGCTGCGCAACCTCGACGCGATCCCCGGGCTGGCCCGCGTGCGCCTGCTGTTCGTCGACAAGACCGGCACGCTCACCGACGCGACGCTGCACTGCACCGGCGTGGTCCCGATCGGGCCGGACGTGCCGGGGCTGGGCGATGACGTCGCGGGCATCGCCTCGTCGCTGGCCGCGTGGTCCACGCACCCGTTGTCGCGCGCCGTGCACGCGGCCTTCCCGGCCGACGGCAGCGTGTGGAGCGGACTGGCGGAGCATCCCGGCCTGGGCATGGAGGCCACCGACGTGCGGGGCCGCCGCTGGCGCCTCGGCGCGCCCGAGTGGGCCTGCGACGCGCCCGGACCGCTGCCGCGCCTCGGCCAGGCCGCGCTGTCCGTGGACGGCCACGGCGTGGCGATCTTCGAGTTCGACGAGCGCCTGCGCGACGACAGCCGCGAGGCCATCGCCGCGCTGCACGCCGACGGCGTCGAGATCCACCTGCTGTCCGGCGACGACCCTGGACGCGCGCGGCGCGTCGGCGAACGCCTGGGCCTGGACGCCGCCACCGGCGGCCTCACGCCCGAGGGCAAACTGGCCGCGGTTCGCGCAGCGCAGGCGCAAGGCCGGCGGGTGGCGATGATCGGCGACGGCGTCAACGACGCGCCGGTGCTGGCCCAGGCCGACGTGGCCATCGCGATGGGCGAAGGCGCGCTGATGGCGCGCACGCAGGCCGACGGCGTGCTGGTGTCCAACCGCCTCGGCGACCTCGTGCGGGCCCGCGTGCGTGCGCGCCGCGCGCTGCGCGTGGTGCGCCAGAACTTCACCTGGGCCGCGGCCTACAACCTGTGCTGCATCCCGCTCGCGCTCACCGGCCACCTGGCGCCCTGGGCCGCGGGCCTGGGAATGGCCACCAGCTCGCTGGTGGTGGTCGCCAACTCGATGCGCCTCGCGCGCTGACCCATGGACAGCCTCTACCTGCTCATCCCGTTCTCGGCTGCGCTGGTGCTGGGCCTGCTGGCCGTGTTCGGCTGGGCGCTGTTCGGCGGCCAGTTCGACGATCTCGAGCGCGAAGGGGAACGAATTCTCGGCGAGGAGATCCGCGCGCTTGATTCCCGTCAAGGCGACGAAGCCAACCCGACGGAAGAATTGCCCTGAGCCTCGAAATCCCGGGGTGTCCAAGGGAACTCCAATGGTCGAATCATCCGTGACGGCACCGCCGCCGCCCGCCTCGGTCTACGACGACACGGCCGTGCGCCTGTTCGCGATCGCCGCCGTGGTCTGGGGCGTCGTCGGCATGCTGGTGGGCGTCTACATCGCCGCCGAGCTCGCCTGGCCCGACATCAATTTCGGGCTGCCCTGGCTCAGCTACGGCCGCATCCGGCCGCTGCACACCAACGCGGTGATCTTCGCGTTCGGCGGCTGCGCGCTGATGGCCACCAGCTACTACGTGGTGCAACGCACCTGCCAGGTCCGGCTCTTCTCGCGCACGCTGTCGCTGCTGCACTTCTGGGGCTACCAGGCCGTGATCGCGCTGGCGGCCATCACGCTGCCGCTGGGCATCACGCGCGGCAAGGAATACGCCGAGCTCGAATGGCCCATCGCGCTGCTGCTGACCGTGGTGTGGGTGATCTACGCGATCGTGTTCTTCGGCACCATCGGCATCCGCAAGGTGCGCCACATCTACGTGGCCAACTGGTTCTACGGCGCGTTCATCATCGCCGTGGCGCTGCTGCACGTGGTCAATGCTGCATCGATCCCGGTGAGCATGTGGAAGAGCTACTCGGTGTACTCCGGCGCGCAGGACGCGATGGTGCAGTGGTGGTACGGCCACAACGCGGTGGGCTTCTTCCTGACCGCCGGCTTCCTGGGGATGATGTACTACTTCATTCCGAAGCAGGCCGAACGCCCCGTCTACAGCTATCGCCTGTCGATCGTGCACTTCTGGGCGCTGATCTTCACCTACATGTGGGCGGGCCCGCACCACCTGCACTACACCGCGCTGCCCGACTGGGTGCAGAGCCTGGGCATGGTGTTCTCGCTGGTGCTGCTGGCGCCCAGCTGGGGCGGCATGATCAACGGAATGATGACCCTGTCGGGCGCCTGGCACAAGCTGCGCGACGACCCGATCCTGAAGTTCCTCATCGTGAGCCTGTCGTTCTACGGCATGTCCACGTTCGAGGGCCCGATGATGGCCATCAAGACCGTCAACTCGCTGTCGCACTACACCGACTGGGGCATCGCCCACGTGCACTCCGGCGCCCTCGGCTGGGTCGGCCTGATCTCGATGGGCTCGCTGTACTACCTGGTGCCGCGCATGTTCGGCCAGAAGGAGATGTACAGCGTCAAGGCGATCTCGCTGCACTTCTGGATCGCCACGCTGGGCATCGTCCTGTACATCGCCTCGATGTGGATCGCCGGCGTGATGGAAGGCCTGATGTGGCGCTCGGTCAACACCGACGGCACGCTCACCTACAGCTTCGTCGAGACCGTGAAGGCCACACTTCCGTTCTACATCGTTCGCTTTTGTGGCGGCCTGCTGTACCTGAGCGGCATGCTGGTGATGGCCTGGAACGTCTTCATGACCGCCACGCAGGGCCGCTACAGCCCGGTGCGCATCCCGCTGGCCGTCGCCCACGCCTGATCCACGAAAGAACGCCATGTCCAACGACACCGCCGCCAAGCCAGCATCAGGCTTCACCCACGCGCGCATCGAGACCAACAACTTCCTGATGATCGTGCTGATCCTGCTCGTCGTCGCCGTCGGCGGCCTCGTGGAGATCGTGCCGCTGTTCTTCCAGAAGTCCACCACCCAGCCCGTCGCGGGCCTCAAGCCCTACACCGCGCTGCAGCTGGCCGGGCGCGACGTCTACCTGCGCGAAGGCTGCTACGGCTGCCACTCGCAGATGATCCGTCCGCTGCAGGCCGAGACGCTGCGCTACGGCCACTACTCGATGGCCGGCGAGTCGGTGTACGACCATCCGTTCCAGTGGGGCAGCAAGCGCACCGGGCCCGACCTGGCGCGCGTGGGCGGCAAGTACAGCGACGACTGGCACCGCATCCACCTGAACAACCCGCGCGACCTGGTGCCCGAGTCCAACATGCCCGCCTACTCGTGGCTGGCCACGGGCAAGGTCGATCCGCTGGAGATGCCACCCAAGTTGCGCGCCATGCGCACGCTGGGCGTGCCTTACACGGACGACGAGATCGCGCACGCCGCCGACGACGTGGCCGGCAAGACCGACCTCGACGCCCTCATCGCCTACCTCCAGGTGCTGGGCACCTCGGTCAAGTAAGGAGCAAAACCATGGACGTCAACGACCTGCGCGTGGGGGTGACCATGCTGTCATTCCTGCTGTTCGCCGGGATCCTTCGCTGGGCCCTGCTCGCGCGCAACAAGCCCGCCTTCGACGAGGCGCAACAGCTTCCCTTCCTCGACTCGGGGGTTGGCGATGAGTGACTTCTTCTCGGGCGGCTGGTCCGTCTACATCGCCGTCGCCACCATCCTGGGCCTCGCCGGCTGCCTCGCGCTGCTGGTGGTCACGGCGCGCGGCAAGGCCGGCGGCTCGGGCCAGTCCACCGGCCACACCTGGGACGGGGATCTGCGCGAGCTCAACAACCCGATGCCACGCTGGTGGATGATCCTGTTCATCATCACCATCGTGTTCGGCGCCGCCTACCTGCTGCTGTATCCCGGCCTCGGCAGCGCGCGCGGCCTGCTGGGCTGGACCAGCACCGGCGCCTGGCAGGAGGACCAGGCCAAGGCGAACTCCGACCTCAAGGTGGTCTACGCGAAGTACGCCGCGATGGCGTTCCCCGACCTGGCGCGTGACAAAGGTGCGATGGCCATCGGCGAGCGCGTGTTCATCAACAACTGCGCGGCCTGCCACGGCTCCGATGCTCGCGGCAGCAAGGGCTTCCCGAACCTGACCGACAACGACTGGCTGCACGACGGCACGCAGGAGGCGATCCTCGAGTCCATCACCCACGGCCGGGTCGGCACCATGCCGCCGATGGCCGCGGCGGTGGGCGGGCCAGCCGGCGTGTCCGACGTGGCCGAGTACGTGCTGAGCCTGTCGGGCAGCCCGCACGACGCCGCGGCCGCGGCTCGCGGCGCGCCGAAGTTCGTGGTCTGCGCGGCCTGCCACGGCCCCGACGGCAAGGGCAACCAGGCGATCGGCTCGGCCAACCTCACCGACGATATCTGGCTGCATGGGCGCGGCAAGGACGCGATCATGGCGATGGTCAACAACGGCAAGGTCAACACCATGCCGGCCCAGGAAGGGCGACTCACGCCGGATCAGATCCACGTGGTCGGCGCCTTCGTGTGGAGCCTGTCGCATCCTGGCGGCGCGGACGTCGCGTCGCGCTGAAGAAGGCCTCCACATGCCCGACGGCCCCTCCGCCAGCGCCACCTTCGGCCGCCGCGTCATCCCGATCGCGTCGGCCGGCGGCGGCCTGTACCGCGCCGAGAAGAAGATCCATCCGCGCTCGGTCAAGGGCTGGTTCACGGCCTGGCGCTGGGTGCTGGTGGCCCTCACGCAGCTCCTGTTCTACGGCCTGCCGTGGCTGGACTGGAACGCGCGCCAGGCCGTGCTGTTCGACCTGGCCAGCCGGCGCTTCTACATCTTCGGGCTCGTCCTCTATCCGCAGGACTTCATCTACCTGACCGGCCTGCTGGTGGTCAGCGCCTACGGGCTGTTCCTGTTCACCGCGATCGCCGGGCGGCTGTGGTGCGGCTTCGCCTGCCCGCAGACCGTCTACACCGAGATCTTCCTGTGGATAGAGCGGCGCTTCGAGGGTGATCGCACGGCCCGGCTCCGGCTCGACGCCAGCCCCTGGAGCGTCGACAAGGCCTGGCGCAAGGGCGGCAAGCAGGCCGTGTGGATCGGCGTGGCGCTGTGGACGGGCTTCACCTTCGTCGGCTACTTCACGCCCATCCAGACCCTGGTGGCCGAGACGGCGCAGCTGTCGTTCGGCGCCTGGGAATGGTTCTGGATCACGTTCTACGGCTTCGCCACCTACGGCGCCGCGGGCCACATGCGCGAGCAGGTGTGCAAGTACATGTGCCCGTATGCGCGCTTCCAGAGCGCGATGTTCGACCGCGACACCATGATCGTGAGCTACGACGGCGGCCGCGGCGAGCCGCGCGGCGCACGACCGCGCTCGCTCGCGCATGCCGACCTGGCCGCCGCCGGCAAGGGCGAGTGCATCGACTGCACGCTGTGCGTCCAGGTGTGCCCCACCGGCATCGACATCCGCCAGGGCCTGCAGTACGAATGCATCGGCTGCGCGGCCTGCGTGGACGCCTGCGACGGCGTGATGGACAAGCTGTCCTATCCGCGCGGCCTCATCCGCTTCGTCACCGAGAACGGCCTGGAAAAGGGCTGGAACCGCGCCGCGATGATCCGCCGCGTGCTGCGTCCGCGGATCCTGGTCTACGGCGCCGTGCTCCTGCTCATCGTCGCCGGGCTGGGCAGCACGCTCGCGCTGCGCCGGCCTTACCGCGTCGACGTGATCCGCGACCGCGGCTCGATGGCGCGCGAGGTCGAAGGCGGCCGCATCGAGAACGTGTATCGCCTGCAGGTGATGAACGCGTCGGAGTCGCCGCAGCACTTCAGCGTGCGGGCCGTGGACATCGCCGGCGCGACCATCGCCTCGCCCGCCGAGATCGATGTCGGCCCGACCGAGTCCACGTGGCTGCCGGTGCGCGTGCAGGTGCCCCCGGACGAGGCCGCGGCGCTGGGCCCGGGAGTCCACCCGCTGCACTTCGAGATCTCCCGCCGCGCGGACGCGGGCCATGCCGCGCCGCTGTCGGAAAAGACCACCTTCGTCGTCCCCCGCTGAACAAGGAAACGCCATGACCATCGCCACCGTCCCGCCCGCCCTGCCCTGGTGGCGCCATCCGTTCGTGTGGCTGGTGTTCGGGCTGCCGGCCTCGGCCGTCGTGGCCGCCACGGCCTCGGGCATCATCGCGATCCGCGGCGCCGACCCGGTGGTGCCCGAGTACGGCAACGCCGCCCGCCAGGCCGCGGAGGAATCGCTGTCGCGCGAGGAGCAGACCCGGCTGCCGGCCGAGCTCGCGCGCAACCATTCCTCGACGCCGCGTCACTGAGCCGCCGCCGGGCACCGAGGAGCCGCCGTGAGTCCCCGCGCGATGACGATCCTGTGGCCATCGTTCCTGATGGCCGGCGTGCTGGAGGGCGCCGTGTTCTCGGTGGTCGATCCGACCGACCTGCACTGGATGGGAGCCGTGCCGATCGAGGCCTCGCCGCTGGCCGTCTACTCGCTGTCCTTCCTCGCTTTCTGGGGCCTGATCTCCACCTCGGGCGCGCTCACCGCGCTGCTGTGCATCGATCCGGACGCGCAGCCGTTGGAGGAGGCGCCTCCCTCCGATTGATCTTGCGCAAGCCCCCCGGAAGGCCGCGCCCGCACCATGGGTGGCCATGACAAACGCCCCCCTGCCCTGCGCCGCCCCGGCGCTGACCGTGCCGCCGCGCCAGCTCCTGGAACGCATGGACCGCCCGGGCCCGCGCTACACCTCGTATCCGACCGCGGATCGCTTCGAGCCCTTCGACGCGGGGCGCCTGCAAGAGGTCTTCGCGCAACGCCGCCACCTCGACGAGGCCGGCGTCGCCACGCCACTGTCGCTGTACGTCCACGTGCCGTTCTGCCAGTCGGTGTGCTACTACTGCGCCTGCAACAAGATCGTCACCAAGCACCATGAGCGCGCCGCGCCCTACCTCGATGCGCTGGCCGCCGAGCTCGACCTCGTCACCGACTCGATCGGCTGGCAGCGCTCCGTGGCGCAGATCCACCTGGGCGGCGGCTCGCCCACCTTCCTGTCCGACGCCGAGCTCTCGGAGCTGATGGCGGCCCTGCACAACGCATTCTTCGTGACGCCGCAGGCCGAGATCTCCATCGAGGTCGACCCGCGCACGGTCACGCCCGCGCGCCTCGCGCACCTGCGCGACCTCGGCTTCAACCGCCTCAGCTTCGGCGTGCAGGACTTCGACCCCGGCGTGCAGCAGGCCGTGCACCGCGTGCAGTCGTTCGAGAGCGTGCGCGACCTGATGGCGAGCGCCCGCGAGCTGGACTTCGCGTCGATCAACGCCGACCTGATCTACGGCCTGCCGCGCCAGACGCCGGAGACCTTCGAGCGCACCATCGCCCAGATCGCATCGCTGCGTCCGGACCGCATCGCGCTGTACGCCTACGCCCACCTGCCCGAGCGCTTCAAGCCGCAACGCCGCATCGTCGACAGCGAGCTGCCCGCGCCGGTGCAGCGCATCGAGATGCTGGCCGCCGCGATGGCCGGATTCCAGGCCGAGGGCTACGACTACATCGGCATGGACCACTTCGCGCTGCCCGGCGACGCGCTGGCCGTGGCCAGGCGGGAGGGCCGGCTGCACCGCAACTTCCAGGGCTACAGCACGCATCCCGACTGCGACCTCGTGGGCCTGGGCGTGTCGGCCATCGGCCGCATCGGCACCAGCTACTACCAGAACGCGAAGACGCTGCCCGAGTACACCGCGGCGCTGGAGGCGGGCCGGCTGCCCGTCGCACGCGGGCTGACGCTGGCCACCGACGACCTCGTGCGGCGCGACATCATCATGGCCCTGATGTGCCACGGCCGCGTCGAGTTCGCCGCCATCGAGCGCGCGCACGGCGTGCGCATGGCCGAGGCCTTCGCCGACGAGCTGAAGCGGCTCGCGCCGCTGGCCGCCGACGGCCTGGTGACGCTGTCCGCGGACGCGATCCAGGTCACGAGCAGCGGCTGGTTCGTGGTGCGCGCCGTGGCGCTGGTGTTCGACCGCTACCTGCGCGACAGCGCCTCGCGCGAGCGCTTCTCGAAGATCGTCTGATGGCGCTGTCGCTGGCCCTGGCCGCGCTCGCGATGGGGGTCGCGGCGACGCCGCACTGCGTGCTGATGTGCGGCACGCCGTGCGCGGCCGTCGTCGGCGACCGGCGGCCGGCGGCAATCGGCTTCCACCTGGGACGGCTCGCGGGCTACATGGCCGTGGGCGCGCTGGCCGCGGCGAGCGTGTCCACGCTGGGCGCCTGGGCGCGGGTCGTGCCCGCGCTGCAACCGCTGTGGCTGCTGCTGCACCTGGCCTTCCTGCTGCTGGGCCTGTGGTGGCTCGCCACCGGCGCGATGCCGGCGCGCCTGCTGCGCGACGGCGGCGTCGCGATGCGCTTCGTGCACCGGCGCTCGACGTTCGCGCGCGCCGGTGCCGTGGGCCTCGCCTGGGTGGCCTGGCCCTGCGGCGCGCTGCAGGGCGCGCTGCTGCTCGCCGCGCTGGCCAACGACGCGGCCGGCGGCGCCGTCGTGATGGCCGGCTTCGCGCTCGGTTCGCTGCCGGCGCTCGGCGCGGCGCCCTGGTTGTGGCGGAGGCTGCGCACCGCCGCCGGCGGCCGCCTCGACGGCACCACGATCGCCGCGGCCGGCTACCGCATCGCCGGCGCCGCGCTGGTGCTCAGCTCGGGCTGGGCCATGGCCCATGCGCTGCGCGACCAGCTGCGCGCCCTTTGCGCCACGTGAGTACTTCGCGCACTCGTTGACGCAGGACAAGGCCGGCGCCGCCGCCTCACCGTGAAATCGGGGCATGGACCACCGGAGATCCCTGATGAAGACGCCGACCCCGTTGTTCGGAACCCCGGCCAATCCGGGCTGCCTCGACGCGTTCGAGCCCCTGGAGGAATGCCATCGCGAGACGATGCGCATGCTGGTGCAGCTCGAGCGCCTGGTGGACCGCTTCGAGGGCATGGGCATCGACACCTCCACGCGCGCGCTGGCCGTGATGGTGGACGACTATTTCTCGCACGACCTGAAGGCCCACCACCTCGACGAGGAGGCCAACGTCTTTCCGCTGCTGTCCGACAGCCGCGACGCGCAGACCGTGCAGGCCATCGCCCGGCTGAAGCAGGACCACGCGTGGCTGCGCGCCGACTGGCGCGTGCTGTCGCCGCTGGTGCGCGCGGTGGCGGCGGCACAGTCGTGGGTGGATGTGGACGTGCTGCGCGACGGCGTCGACGTGTTCTGCGCGCTGTCGCGGGACCACATCGCGCTGGAGGAGTCGGTGATCTACCCGCAGGCGCGCATCCGCATGCTGGAGTCCAGCCGGCGCGACATGCGCCGCGCGATGACGCGGCGCTGAGTCGCGGGCTTTCAGTCGCGCGAGATCGCGCGCTGCGTCGACATGTGCGTGGGCATCATGTTCGCGTTCGCGTTGTGGGTGACCCACAGCGATCCGCCCACGATGATCGCGATCAGCAACGCGGTGCACGCGAAGATGCCCGTGTTGTCGCGCTGTCCGCGCGCCGAGCCCAGGTGCAGGAAGAACACGAGCTGCGCCAGCAGCTGGGCCACGCACAGCAGCACCAGGACGCCCATGACGGCGCCGCGCGGCAGCAGTCCCGTCATGACCGCGCCGAACGACGCCAGCGTGAGGACGACGCACACGCCGAACCCGATCACGTAGCCGCTCAGGTTGGCGTGGTGGAAGGTGCGCGACGGCGCGTCGAGCTGGATCGCTTTCATTGGAATACCTCCGTCCTGCGGACTCCGGTGCGATCGCCTTCGGGCGGCCGGGCGGCGATCATGCGAACTCCCGCAGGTAGACGAACGTGAACACGCAGATCCACACGAGGTCGAGGAAGTGCCAGAACAGGCTCAGGCAGGCCAGCCTCCGCCGGGTGACGCCGTCGAGGCCGAAGCGCGTGACCTGGTGGATCATCAGCGCGATCCACAGCAGCCCGCAGGTCACATGCAGGCCGTGCGTGCCGACGAGCACGAAGTAGGCGGACAGGAACGCGCTGGTGCCCGGCCCGGCGCGGTCGTGCACCAGCGCGGCGAACTCGTGGATCTCCATGCCGACGAACGCGGCGCCGAGCAGCAGCGTCACGGCCAGCCACAGCAGCAGCCGCTCCTGCCGCCCGCCCTGCATCGCCAGCATCCCCAGGCCGAAGGTGAAGCTGCTCACCAGCAGCAGCCCGGTCTCGCCCAGCACGAACGGCAGCTCGAACAGCTGGCGCCCCGACGGGCCACCCGCGGTGTTGTCCATCAGCACCCCGAAAGTGGCGAACAGCACGCAGAAGATGAGGCAGTCGCTCATCAGGTAGATCCAGAAGCCCAGCGTCGTGCGCGGGCCGCTGTCGTCATGGTGGCCGCCGTGGGCGACGACCGCAAGCGTGGCCTGGCTCATCACGCCACCTCCGCCAGCGCGGCATGGCGCGCGTTCTCGATGCGTTCGACCTCGGCGGCGGGCACCCACCAGTCGACGTCGCGGTCATAGGTGCGCGCGATGAACGTCGCGAGCACGCCGACCAGCGAGACGATCGCGAGCCACCAGATGTGCCACACCAGCGCGAAGCACAGCAGGGTGCCGAATGCGGAGATGACGACGCCGGCGGCGGTGTTGCGGGGCATGTGGATGTCCTCGTACTTGCGCGGCCGCACGCCGTCGCGGCCGCGTTTCTTGTCGTCCCAGTGCTGCTCCAGCGAGGTGATGTTCGGCACGTGCGCGAAGTTGTAGAACGGCGCCGGCGACGCCGTCGACCACTCGAGGCTGCGCGCGTCCCACGGGTCGCCCGTGAGGTCGCGGTTGTCCGCGCGGTCGCGCACGCTCACGTAGAGCTGCACGAACAGCGCACCGATGCCGCAGGCGATGACCAGCGCGCCGGCCAGCGCGACGACCAGCCACGGCTGCCACGCCGGCTCGGCGTAGTGGTTCATGCGCCGCGTCATGCCCATGAAGCCCAGCACGTACAGCGGGATGAAGGCCAGGTTGAAGCCGACGATCCAGCACCAGAACGAGACCTTGCCCCAGAACTCGTTCAGCGTGAAGCCGAACACCTTGGGAAACCAGAAGCTCATGCCCGCGAGGCAGCCGAACAGCACGCCGCCGATGATCACGTTGTGGAAGTGCGCCACGAGGAACAGGCTGTTGTGCAGCACGAAGTCGGCGCCCGGCACGGCCAGCAGCACGCCGGTCATGCCGCCGATGGCGAAGGTGATCATGAAGCCGATCGTCCACAGCGTGGACGAGTGGTAGCGGATGCGGCCGCGGAACATCGTGAACAGCCAGTTGAACAGCTTCACTCCGGTGGGGATCGAGATGATCGTGGTCATGATCCCGAAGAACGCGTTGACGTTCGCGCCCGAGCCCATCGTGAAGAAGTGGTGCAGCCAGACGAAGAACGACAGCACGCCGATGGACGACGTGGCCCACACCATCGACTTGTAGCCAAACAGCGGCTTGCCGGAGAACGTGGCGATGATCTCGGAGAACGCGCCGAAGCACGGCAGGATCAGGATGTAGACCTCCGGATGGCCCCAGATCCAGATGAGGTTGACGTACATCATCGCGTTGCCGCCCAGCTCGTTGGTGAAGAAGTGCATGCCGAGATAGCGGTCGGCGGCGAGCAGCGCGAGCGTGGCGGTGAGCACCGGGAATACGGCGACGATCAGGATGTTGGTGATCAGGGCCGTCCACGTGAAGACCGGCATCTTCATCAGGTCCATGCCGGGCGCCCGCATGCGCAGGATGGTCACGATGAAGTTGATGCCGGTGAGCGTGGTGCCCAGCCCGGATATCTGCAGCGACCAGATGTAGTAGTCGACGCCGGTCGTCGGGCTGTATCCCAGCTCGGACAGCGGCGGATACGCGACCCAGCCGGTGGCCGCGAAGTCGCCGCAGAACATCGACAGCATCACCAGCACCGCGCCGGCCGCCGCGAGCCAGAAGCTGAGCGAGTTCACGAACGGGAACGCGACGTCGCGCGCGCCGATCTGCAGCGGCACGACCACGTTCATCAGGCCCAGGATGAACGGCGTGGCCACGAAGAAGATCATGATCACGCCGTGCGCGGTGAAGATCTGGTCGTAGTGGTGCGGCGGCAGGTAGCCCGCCTCGCCGCCGGCGGCGACCGCCTGCTGCGCGCGCATCATCAGCGCGTCGATGAAGCCGCGCAGCAACATCACAAGCGCCATGAGGATGTACATGACGCCGATCTTCTTGTGGTCGACCGAGGTGAACCACTCCTTCCACAAGTACGTCCACTTGCCCGCGCGCGTGACGGCCGCGAGCAGGGCGGCGCCGCCCAGCATCACGACCAGCAGCGTGCCCATGATGATGGGCTCGTGCCAGGGGACGGCGTCGATGTCGAGCTTTCCGAACATGGCGGCTACTCCTTGCGCGCCGCGGTGGCGGCCTGCGCGATGACCGGCGTCGCGCAGACGTCGGCGGCGCCGGGCCGGCGCGAGAACCGGTCGACGACGCCGTCGAACAGGTCGGGCTCGACGCCCGCATAGACGGCGGGCTCGCCGCGCGTCGAGGGCAGGCTCACCACGCGGTACTGCGAGGCGTCCATCGCGCGCGGCGCGTGCCGCGCCTCGCGCAGCCAGGCCTCGAAGTCGGCAGGCGACACCGCGACCGTGTCGAAATGCATGTCCGAGAAGCCCTCGCCGCTGAAGGCCGCCGACATCCCGCGGTAGGTGCCGGGCGCCTCCGCCACCAGGTGCAGCTGCGTGCGCATGCCGGCCATCGCGTAGACCTGGCTGCCCAGCCGCGGGATGAAGAACGAGTTCATCAGCGAGTCGGCCGTGAGCTCGAAATCGATCGGGGTGGCCGCGGGAATCTCGAGCCGGTTGACCGTCGCGACGCCGTAGTCCGGATAGATGAACAGCCACTTCCAGTTCAGCGCGACCACCTGCACGCGCACCGGCTTCACGCTCGCCTCGAGCGGCCGGTACGGATCGAGCGTGCGCGTCGTGCGCCAGATCAGCACGCCCAGGATCGCGACGATCACGCACGGCACCGCCCACACCACCGCCTCGATGCGGGTGGAGTGCGCCCACGTCGGCGCGTAGGTGGCGCGCGCGTTGGACGCGCGGTAGCGCCAGCCGAACCACAGCGTCAGCGCGATCACCGGCACCACCACCAGCAGCATCAGGCCCAGCGCCACGAGGATCAGCGTGCGCTCCTGGCGCGCGATCTCGCCCGCGGGCTCCAGCAGGTCGACGGTGCAGCCGCCCAGGAGCATCGAGGCCAGCGCCGGCACGAGCCCGGCGCGCAGGACGCGCAGCCCCTTTCGGAGGGAAGTGCCGGACGGCTCCGGCGGGAGGTGGATGGACGTGGAAATCAATCGGGAGCGCGCGGTGCTGCGGGTTTGCATGTATGGTTCGTATGGGCTTCGGCAGATGCTAGAGCCATACATTCCCCATACATGAAAGCCGTGCTCCCATGCAATCGGACATCCCGGCGGAACGCTGGCTGGCGCCGCTCGAACCCCGCGGCGGCCCGCGCTACCTGCAGATCGTGGAGCGCCTCGAGGACGCGATCGCGGCTGGCCGCCTGCGCGCGGGCGACCGCCTGACCCCGCAGCGCGCGGTCGCCACCCACCTGGGTGTCGACCTGACGACCGTCACCCGGGCCTACGCGCAGGCGCGCACACGCGGGCTGCTCGTGGCCGACGGGCCGCGCGGCACCTTCGTCGCGGCGCGCAAGGTGGAACTCGGCGCTCTTGTCGACCTGAGCCTGAACATCCCGCCGCAGCCTGCGGATCCCGACCTGCAGGAACTGTTGAAGCACGGGCTCGCGCAGGTGCTGCTGCGCGCCGACATCGACCTGCTGATGACCTACCACCTGGTCGGCGGCAGCGCGGCCGACCGCCTCGCCGGCGCGCGCTGGCTGGCGCCCCTTCTCGGCGACGTGCCGCCCGAGCGCGTGGTGGCGTCGCCGGGCTCCCAGGCCGCGCTGTGCGCGCTGGTCCTCGCGTGCACGCAGGCGGGCGAGACCCTGCTGTGCGAGCCGCTCGTCTACCCCGGCTTTCGCGCGGCCGCGGCGCAACTGGGGCGCCCTGTGCGGGACGTCGAGATCGACGACGAAGGCATGCTGCCCGCCGCGCTCGAGCGGGCCGTCAAGCAGTCGGGCGCGCGCGTCGTGTACCTGAACCCGACGATCCAGAACCCGACCACGGTGACGATGCCGGAGCGCCGTCGGCGCGCGATCGCGAAGATGGCCGCGCGCCTGGACCTGCAGGTCATCGAGGACGATCCGTACTGGCTGCTGGCGGACGCCGCGCCGCCACCGCTGGCGCGACTCGCGCCGGAACGGGTGCACTACGTCTCGACGCTGTCGAAGTGCCTGTCGCCGGGCCTGCGCACGGCGTTCGTCGTCTCGCCGGATGCGCGCCGGCAGGCCGCCTTCCTCGCCGCGCTGCGCGCGTTCTCGCTGATGCGCGCGCCGCTCACCGCGGTTCTCGCGACGCAATGGCTGCAGGACGGCACCGCGCAACGCGTCCTCGCGGGCGTGCGCGCCGAGGCGCGCGCGCGCCAGGACGTCGCCGCGCAGGCCCTGGCCGGCAACCTGGCGGGGCCGCACGCGTCGCGCGAGGGCATCCACGTGTGGCTGCCGCTTCCGGGGTACTGGACGGCTCCCGCGTTCGCGCAGGCGGCGCGCGCGCAGGGTCTGGCCATCACGCCCGCGGATGCCTTCGCGTCGGGCCGCACGGCGACCAACGCGATCCGCATCTCCCTCGGCGCGGGGCGCGACCGCCAGAGGCTGTCGCGCGCGCTGGCGCGTCTGTCGGACCTGCTGGCGCGGCGGCCGTCGGCGGAGGAGGCGGTGGTGATCTGACCGCGGCAGGCCTGACCTTCGAAAATGGCCCGGCCTGAATAGTTCCTTGCCTGCTCGACGAAGAAGGATCGCCCGGGCATCGCTACGCTAGGCGCATGACCGACCCCTTTCGCGCGCTTCGTCCCGACGACCTCATCGAGCTGGTGCGCCAGCACCCCTTGGCATGGATCGTCTCAGGCGCCGCCGGCGCCCTGAACGCCACGCCCCTGCCCGTGCAGCTGGTCTGCGACGCCGACGGCCGGCCCGTCACGATCCTGGGCCACTTCGCGCGGCGCAACGCGCATCTCGGCGCGCTGGCAAGCGATGCGCGCGCCACGGTGCTGCTGATCGGCCCGCACGGCTACATCTCTCCGTCGTGGTTCGCCGACCGCACCCAGGCGCCGACCTGGAACTACGCCAGCGCCGTGTTCGACGTCGACGTCAGCCTGCTGGACACGCCGGCCGACGCTCATCGCCTGCTCGATGGCCTGGTCGACCAGGTCGAAAGCGATCGCCCGGGCCGCTGGAACAGCCGCGAGATGGGCGAGCGCTACGACCGGTTGGCCGCCAACGTCGTCGGATTCGAGGCGAAGGTGGTCGGCGTGCGCTCGCGATTCAAGCTGGGCCAGGACGAACGCGACGACGTGTTCGCCGACATCCTGGGCGGGCTCGATCTCGTCGACGAGCCGGCCCTCGCGGGCTGGATGCGGCGCTTCGCGACGACGCGCCCGGTCGGTGCGCTGCCCGCGGCGCAGACACCCGCGACCCCGATAGATCCCGAGATCCGGCGCTTCATCGACGACGTCGTCGAAGTGGGGCGCGCCCTCACCGCCGACCGCGCGCGCGCCGTCGGCCGCGCGCTGACCTGGGACGAGCGGCGCGAGATCGCCGAGCAGTCGCGCCTGCCATGGCGCCAGGGCGGCCCGGTCATCGCCGAGACCCGCGAGACGGTGGTCCAGTCTTGCGCGGGGCCGCTTCGCCTGCGCATCCACGACCCGGCACCGGGACAGGCCAAGCCCACGCTGGTGTACCTGCACGGAGGCGGCTGGACACTGTTCAGTCTCGACACGCACGACCGGCTGATGCGGGAGTACGCCGCGCGCGGCGGAATGGCCGTGGTGGGCCTCGACTATGCACTGGCCCCCGAGCAGCCGTACCCTGCGGCGCTCGACCAAGTGGTGGCCCTCGTGCAGTGGCTCGGGCAGAACGCCTCGTCCATCGGGCTGTCGGCGGGCGCCCTGGCGCTCGGCGGCGATTCGGCGGGCGGCAACCTGTCGATGGGCACGGCCCTGCGCCTGCGCGACAGCGGCCACGGCAACGCGGTCAAGGCGATCCTCAGCAACTATGGCGCCTTCGGCCCGCACGTGTCGCCGACGGCCCGCCAGCGCTACGGCACCGATGCGGACATGCTCAGCGCAGCCGAGTTCGCGCAGTTCTGGAACAACTACATGGGCTCGATCGCCGACAGCCGCGATCCCTGCGCCTCGCCCACGCTGGCGGCGCTGCACGACCTGCCGCCCACCTTCCTGGTGGTCGCCGAGTGCGATGTCCTCGCCGAGCAGAGCCACCTCATGGCGGGTCGGCTCCTCGAGGCTGGCAACGCCGTCAGGATCAAGGTCTATCCAGGCGCGCCGCACAGTTTCCTGGAGGCGATGTCGATCTCGCGCATCGCCAACGTGGCGATCGACGACGGCGTGACGTGGTTGCGCGCGGTGCTGGACAGCCAGGGGCCGACGCCGTCGATGGCCGGGATGGCAGCCAACGTCGCCGGAGCATCGAAATGAGACCGGACAAGCGCCTCGTCGTTGCGCTGCTCGCCCTGTGTTGCGCGGCGGCCCCCGCCGGACCGCCCGCCCCCGAGCTGGCCTACCGGGTGGCGGGCGCCGTCACCAGCCGGGACGGCAGCTTCGACTACGTCTCGGTCGAGCAGCCATCGGGCCGCGTCTTCATCGGTCGATCGTTCGGCATCGAGATGCTGGACGGCGCCCGCATGACGACCGTGCTGCATCGCAAGGTCGTGGCATCGGTGCTGCCGATCGGCCCGCGCCTGCTGCTCACCACCAACAACGGCATGGATTCGGCCACGATCATGGATCGCACGAGCCGGCGCGTGCTGGCCGACGTTCCAACCGGAAAGTCACCGGACGGCGCGGCCTACGACGCGGCCAGCGGTCGCGCCTTCGTCATGAACGGCGAGAGCGGGGACATCACCGTGATCGACATCGCGACACGGCGAGCCGTCGCTCGCATCGCACTGGAGACCGCGCCTGAGGCCGGCGTGGTCGACGGTGCGGGGCACCTGTTCGTCAACCTCGAGGAAAGAAGCCAGATCGCCGTGATCGACATCGCCTCGAACTCGATGACGACCCGCTTCGCCCTTCCTGGATGCAAGGAGCCCGCCGGCCTCGCGTTCGATCCGGTGAGCGGCGTCCTGGCGGCGGCCTGCCGCAACGGCGTGCTCAAGTTCATCGACAGCCGCGACGGCCATGACCGCGGACAGCTCGCGATCGGCGAAGGCGCGGACTCCTCGATATTCGATGTCGAACGACGCGTCGGCTTCGTGCCGTGCCTGGACGGCACGCTGTCGATCTACCGGCTCGACGAGGCCGGGCGCGTCACCGCCACCCAGCGACTGGAGACGCGTCCGGGTGCACGAACGGCGGCCTACGACAGCCGCCGCGATCGCCTGTACATCGCCGCGGCCGACGTGGAGCGCGATGCGGCGGGGCGATACCTTCGCGCGAGGAAGAACTTCCAGGTGCTGACGATAGCCGGCGCGCCCCACTGACAGGACCAGACACCTCGAACGTCCCCTTCCGGCTGTCGCGATCAGCCGTTCGCCCCACGCCACTTCTGCCTTCAACCGAGTTCCGCACATGCAAATCGAACTGAACGTCATCGCCGCTGCCGCCATTGCAATGTGGGCCGGCGCGGCACAAGCCGAGGACATCGCCGTGCGCATCGGCCAGGTCGGGCCCGTTTCCGGCTCCCAGGCTCACTACGGCAAGGACCAGCAGAACGGCGCTCGCATGGCCATCGACGACCTGAACAGGCAGAACGTAATGATCGGCGGCAGGCACGCCCGGTTCGAGCTCTACGCCGAGGACGACGCTGCCGATCCGAAGCAAGGCACCGCGGCCGCCACGAAGCTGTGCGACCAGCACGTCAACGGCGTCGTCGGCCACCTCAACTCCGGCACCACGATTCCCGCCTCCAAGATCTACAACGCGTGCGGCCTGCCGCAGATCACCCCGTCGGCCACCAACCCCGCCTACACGCAACAGGGCTTCAAGACGGCGTTCCGGCTGCTCGCCAACGACAACGCGCTGGGTTCGGGACTGGCGCTGTATGCCGCGGGCACACTGAAGCTCAAGCGCGTCGCGGTCATCGACGACCGCACGGCCTACGGCCAGGGTGTCGCGGAGGTGTTCGCGAAGTCCGCCAAGGCGCGCGGCATCGAGATCGTGAGCGAGCAGTACACCAACGACAAGGCCACCGACTTCATGTCGATCCTGACGGCGATCAAGTCGAAGAAGCCGGACGGCATCTTCTTCGGGGGCATGGATCCCCAGGCCGGCCCGATGCTGCGCCAGGTCGAGGCGCTGGGCATGTCCGGCGTCAAGTTCCTCGGTGGTGACGGCATCTGCACCGAGAAGCTGATCGAGCTGTCGGCCGGCACAAGGACACTGGGCAACGTCGTGTGCGCGCAAGGCGGCGTCTCCATCGCCAGGATGCCTGGCGGCGTCGAATGGAAGAAGCGCTACGACGCGAAGTATCCGGGCGACTTCCAGGTCTACTCTCCCTACACCTACGATGCCACGATGGTGCTGGTCGACGCGATGAAGCGCGCCGGCTCGGCGGACCCGAAGGTGTACCTGCCGTTCGTCGCCGCGACGAACTACAAGGGCGTGACCACCACGGTGCAGTTCGAGGCCGACGGCGAACTGAAGAGCCCGGCCATGACGTTCTACGCGTACAGGGACGGCAAGCTGAGCGCCCTCAATTGAGGCCCTGGTCGCGAGCCGACGCACGTCCGCGCAGGCTGCATGAGGAGCGCCGCGGGGGCTCTTTTCCGCTGGCGCGGATCCTGTCCACCCGCATTGGCCCGAACACGGGATTCATTGGCCCCGCATGAGCGGACGACTGCAGCGGCGCGGAATATCTTTGCTTCAGTCGAGCAGCCCACCACTCCATGAGCGATGCAAGTCGATCTCTCTTGAATCCAACCCAGGAACCGATCATGCACTCTCCCCTTTTTCGCCATAGCGTCCTGCAGTCAGCCATCGTGCTGCTCGCGACCGCATCCGGACAGGCACTCGCCCAGTCCGCCGCACCATCGGCGGCGCCGGCCGCATCCGCCGCGACGCCGCCCGGTGACTTGCAGGTGGTGGTCATCAGCGCCAGCGCCGACGCCTCGGCCGGCGGCCTGAAGGCGCCGTACGCCGGCGGCCAGGTGGCCCGCGGCGGCCGCGTGGGCCTGCTGGGCAGCCAGGACGTGATGGAGACGCCGTTCAACATCACCAACTACACCGCCAAGATCATCCAGGACTACCAGGCCGCCAGCCTGGCCGACGTGCTGCAGAACGACCCGGGCGTGCGCGTGACGCGCGGCTTCGGCAACTTCCAGCAGGCCTAC
>FTKD01343776.1_pt1 | contig 22175 bp, 22 predicted proteins | sample 1658191 | NCBI WGS metagenome assembly FTKD01 (sample SAMEA3914808, study PRJEB12502) | metagenome | biome: forest; material: soil | place: Canada | collected 2011-08-03 | depth 0.3 m
CTGCCCAAGAGCACGCTGATGATGCTGGTGAGCGCGTTCTCGGGCATGGAGCGCATCCGCGCGCTGTACGCGCACGCGATCGCGCGGCGCTACCGCTTCTTCAGCTACGGCGACGCGATGTTGCTGGACCGGGTCGAGCCCGAGGCCTGACGAGCCTTCAACAGCTCTCGCAGCCGGCCGCCGCGAGCCACGGGTCGCGCTGGCCCATGCCGAAGGTGGCGACCAGGAAATCGACGAACGCGCGCGTGCGCATCGGCACGTGCTTGCGCGTGGGCATCGCGGCGAACAGCGTCACCGTCTGCATGTACCACTGCGGCAGCACGCGCTCCAGGGCCTGCTCCATCAGGGCATCTTCGGCCATGAACGATGGCAGCCCGGCGATGCCGAGGCCGGCCAGCGCGGCCGCGTAAAGCGTGTCGCTGTGCATCGTCATCAGCGGCGGCAGCTTCTTGAGTTCCACCACTTCGGGGTCGCCGTCGCCCCAGGCCGGCTTGAAGCTCAGCTCGCGTTGTTCGCTGGGCGGCATCGGCATCAGCGTGTCGTGACGCGACAGGTCGCGCGGATGCGCGGGGCGGCCATGCTGGTCGAGGTACTCCGGCGTCGCGCACAGCACCACCTCCGAGGTGGCGATGCGACGGGCGATGAACGCGCCTTCGATCGGGCGGGCGCGCTGCACGATGATCGTCACGTCGTGGTTCTCGTCGGGCACCTCCACCGAGGCGCTGACGGTGAGCTCCAGCGTCACCTTCGGATGCAGCGCGCGAAAGCGCGGCAGGTGCTTGGCGAGCTGATGGACGGCGAACCCGGGCGGTACCAGGACACTGAGTCGCCCGCGCGCCTCGGCGGTGGCGATGCTCGCGACGGCCTCGGCGTCGTCCACCTCGCTGAGGATGTTGCGCACGCGTTCGAGGTAGTCCTCGCCGACGTCGGTCAGCGCGAGCCGGCGCGTCGTGCGGTTGATCAGGCGCGCGCCCAGGTGCTCCTCCAGCTCGGCCACCAGCCGGGTGGCGACGGCGGGCGCGATGTCCATCGCGACGGCGGCCTTGGCGAACCCGCCGGCGTCGATGACGCGGGAAAACACCCGCATGGCGCGAAGTTGGTCCATCTGATTCTTCTTGAAACGGGAATAAACAATTCTACGACCGCCTGTTTATCCGCAAAGACGAAGGGAATAGAGTGAATACATCGATGAAGCGCAGACACACAACGCGTCACCGAGGCCCGGCGGAAGCCCCATGAGAGGCAAGCCACCGGACATCCTCAAACCTCTGAAGAAAGAAGTTCATCATGCAAGTTCGTCAAGTCATCGCCGCCGCCCTGCTCGCCGCTACCGCCGTGGGCGCCATGGCGCAGGAAATCGATCGCAGCGAAACCCTGCAGGCCAAGAGCCTTGCCTCGGCGCAGGCATCGGTCGCCGACCGTACGCGTGAATCCGTCGTCGCCGAAACGCGCAACCTGCAGGCCGATGGCCAGCTGCGGGCCGTCGGCGAGCGCGCCGAGGCCCCTGCCGTGACCGTCGTGCCGCAAACCCAGTACGCCGGCCGCACCCGCGCCGACGTGAGGGCCGAACTGGCCCAATGGCGCCAGACCCACAAGCTGGTCGTCGGCGAACTCGGCTGATCGATGCGGTGCAGGCTTCGGGCCTGCGCCAGCAAGTAGCCCTGCGGGCGGTGCGACACGGTTGCACCGCCCGTCTTCGTCGGGGCGGCGACAATACGCGGATGTTGAAATTCGAAGTCCTGGCCACCGAGGCCCATGCTCGTCGCGGGCGCCTGACGCTGAACCACGGCGTCGTCGAGACCCCGGTGTTCATGCCCGTGGGCACCTACGGCACCGTCAAGGGCGTGTTGCCCAGCTCGCTCGAGGAGATGGGGGCCCAGATCATCCTCGGCAACACCTTCCACCTGTGGATGCGTCCGGGCCTGGACGTGATGGCGAAGTTCGGCGGCCTGCACAAGTTCGAAAGCTGGAAGGCGCCGATCCTGACGGACTCCGGCGGCTTCCAGGTGTGGTCGCTCGGCGAGATGCGCAAGATCTCCGAGGAAGGCGTGCGCTTCGCCTCGCCCGTCAACGGCGACAAGCTGTTCCTCACGCCCGAGATCAGCATGCAGATCCAGACGGTGCTGAACTCCGACATCGTCATGCAGTTCGACGAGTGCACGCCCTACGAGACCAAGGGCGTGCTGACGACCGAACGCGAGGCGCGGCTGTCGATGGAGCTGTCGCTGCGCTGGGCGGCGCGTTGCCGCGACGAATTCGCGCGCCTGGACAACCCGAATGCGTTGTTCGGCATCGTGCAGGGCGGCATGTTCGAGTCGCTGCGCGAGTCCTCGCTGGATGCGTTGGTGGCGCTCGACTTCCCCGGCTACGCCGTCGGCGGCGTGTCGGTGGGCGAGCCCAAGGAGGACATGCGTCGCATCGTCGCGCACACGCCGCACCGGCTGCCGGCGGGCAAGCCGCGCTACCTGATGGGGGTGGGCACGCCGGAAGACCTGGTCTACGGCGTGCAGCACGGCGTGGACATGTTCGACTGCGTGATGCCCACGCGCAACGCACGCAACGGCCACCTGTTCACCCGCTTCGGCGACCTCAAGGTCCGCAACGCCCGCCACAAGAGCGACGACGCTCCGGCGGACTCGACGTGCGCCTGCTACACCTGCCGGCACTTCAGCCGCGCCTACCTGCATCACCTCGATCGTTGCGGCGAGATGCTGGGCCCGATGCTCAACACGCTGCACAACCTGCACTACTACCTGAACCTGATGCGCGAGGTGCGCGCGTCGCTCGACGAAGGCCGCTTCGCCGAGTTCCAGGTGGGCTTCGCGCGCGATCGCGCGCGCGGAGTCTAGCGTCGGTTGCACGGCCCCGGCGCGACTCCCGTCGCGGCCGAGACCGGTGGACGCCTTACTGCGTCTGCGAGACCGACGTGATGGCCACGTTGGGAATCGGCACGCACGAACCGTCGCTCAGCGGCAGGCCGGCGCTGAGCAGCGCGGTGCACGGCGCCGCGGCGGCGATCGACTGGACCACCGCGGCGCTGGCGGTGACGTCGGCGAACACGGCATAGCCGTCGGTGCTCGCGCCCTTGTCGAGGGCCACGTGGTTGTCGGCCAGGTTGAAGAAGAACTGCGACGTGGCCGAGTTGTCGTCGGCCGTACGTGCCATGGCGGCGGTCCATTGCACGTTGCTGCCACCGGTCGTCTCGAGAGTGATCGGCGCGTAAAGCGGGGTCTTGACCGTGGGCAGCGTGCCGCTGGTCGCGGCGCCATAGCCGCCGCCCTGCACCACGAAGCCCGCCACCACGCGATGGAAGATCGTGCCGACGTAGAAGCCGTTGGTGGGGCTGGTACCCGAATTCACGTACGCCAGGAAGTTGTCGACCGTGATGGGCGCCTTGTCTCCGCGCAGGTTGAAGACGATGGTGCCGTTGACGGTGCCGCCACCGCCGCCGCTGACGGTCATGGTGACGATCGGGGCCGGCACGGTGAGGGTCTGCGAGGTGAGCGTGGTGCCGTTGGTCACGGCGGAGACGGTGCTGGTGTACGCGCCGGAGGGCGTGCACGAGAAGTAGGCGGTCGTGTCGGTGCTGGCGGTGGGAGCGGCCGTCAGGCGCGTCACGTTCTTGCAGCCGGGGGCCGTCAGCGACAGGTTGCCGAGGGAAGTTCCGTTGATCGTGACCAGGGCCGGCGTGCCGTACCTAGTGGCGGCAACGGACATCGTCGAGACGGTGGCCGGAGTGCTGCTGCCACCGCCGCCCCCGCAGGCGGTGAGTGCGGCAAGCATGACGATCGTCAGTGCTGCCGCGCTGGCGGTGCGCACGGGGGCGAGGACTTGGGAACGTTGCTGCATGATGGATGGGTGAGACGAAAGGGCGAATGGTAGGGCATCTGCGACGACAACAATATTAAGCGCACGTTAATGACGCCCGCCGTCGCCCGAATGCCACCCGCGGGTAAGCTGCGATTCACATGGCCGCATCGTCGAATCCCCTCTGGCGCGCAGCGAAGACCGTGGTCGGCTGGGCCATCGCGCTGTTGATCCTGTTCGAGGAATGGGGCTGGGCGCCGTTGGGACGCGGGCTCGGACGCATCGCCCGCTGGCCGCCGGTCTGTCGCCTGGAGCGACGCATCGCCGGGCTGGGCCCGCACATCGCGCTCGTCGTGCTGTTCGTGCCTGCGGTCACGCTGTTGCCGATCAAGATCGGCGCGCTGTGGCTGGTGGGGCTGGGCCGCGTGGTGCCGGGTCTCGCGATCCTGGTGGCCGCGAAGATCCTCGGCACCGCGGTGGTCGCACGGCTGTTCCAGTTGACCCAGCCGCAGCTGATGCGCCTGGGCTGGTTCGCGAACGGCTATCGGCGCTGGCTGGCGTGGAAGACCCGGGTCATCGCCAGCCTGGTGGAGTCGCCGGGCTGGATCGCCGTGCAGACGCTGATCGCGCGCGTGCGGGCGCTGTGGACGGGGCGCTGATCAGACGACCTTGGCCGCGAGCAGCTGCCCCACCTCGTGGTGCAGGCCTTCGGGCGTGACTGCCTCGGCGGCGATGCCCGCGCCGACGTTCAGTCCCACGCGGCTGAACAGCCCGCGCCTGAACGGCTTGGTCATGGCGGCGCCGTCCACGCGCGAGAAGAACGAGCCCCACAGGTTCTGCAGCGCGAGCGGGATCACGGGCACGGGACGGCGTTCGAGGATGCGCATCACGCCGCCCTTGAAGGGCTTCAACGTGCCGTCACTGGTGATGCCGCCTTCGGGGAAGATGCCCAGCAGGTCGCCCTCGGCCAGCACCTGGTCGGCCGCCGCGAACGCCGCCTCGTAGGCCACCGGATCGTCGGTCTTGGACGCGATCGGAATCGCCTTGGCGAGCCGGAAGAAGGTGCCCAGGCCTGGCGTGCGGAAGATGCGTGCATCCATCAGGAAGCGGATCGGGCGCGGGCTGGCCGCCATGAGCAGCACCGGATCGACGAAGCTCACGTGGTTGCACACGACGATGGCCGCGCCGGTGGCGGGAATGTTGGCGTCGCCCTGGATGCGAAAGCGGTACACGGTGCGCGTCAACACGAACGCGAAGAAGCGCAGCAGGTACTCGGGCACCAGGAAGAAGATGTAGCCGGCGACCACCGCGTTGGCGATGCCGGTGATCAGGAACACGCCCGGGATGCTGACGCCGAAGTGCAGCAGCGCGCCGGCGATCAACGAGCTGGCTATCATGAACAGCGCGTTGAGGATGTTGTTGGCCGCGATGATGCGGGCCCGATGGCTGGCCAGCGCGCGCAGCTGGATCAGCGCGTACATCGGCACGCTGTACAGGCCGGCGCTGAGCGACAGCATGAACAGGTCGATCATCGGCCGCACGTGCTGGCCCTGGCCGACGAAGTCGGACAGGCCCCACGCCGCGCCCGCGGGGGCGGCGAGGTGGTTCACCGAGAAGTACAGGTCGACCGCGAAGATGCTCATGCCGATCGCGCCCAGCGGCACGAGGCCGATCTCCACCTGCCGGCGCGACAGCACCTCGCACAGCAGCGAGCCGATGCCTACGCCCACCGAGAACAGCACCAGCAGCAGCGAGGCGACGTGGGCGTCGCCGTGCAGCACGTCCTTGGCGAACGACGGGAACTGCGACAGGAATGTGGCGCCGAAGAACCACATCCACGAGATGCCCAGCAACGAGCGGAACACCACGATGTCGGTACGCGCCAGCTTCAGGTTGCGCAGCGTCTCGGAGACCGGGTTCCAGTTGATGGCCAGCCTGGCGTCGTGCGGCGGCGACGCCGGAATGGCCTGCGCCGTCAGCCGGCCCAGCACCGCGATCGCGAGGCAGGCACCGCCGGCGAGTTCCGGCCCCACGCCCGGCACCACCACCAGCAGTCCGCCGGCGAGCTGGCCCAGCAGGATCGCCACGAAGGTGCCCATCTCCACCATGCCGTTGCCGCCGGTGATCTCGTGATCGTCGAGATGCTGCGGCAGGTAGGCGTACTTCACCGGCCCGAACAAGGTGGAATGCACGCCCATCAGGAACAGGCAGCCCAGCAGCAGCGCCACGTGCTGGCCGACGAAGCCCCACGCGGCGAGCACCATGATGGCGATCTCGAACCACTTGATGAATCGCATCATCGAGGCCTTGTCGTACTTGTCGGCCAGCTGCCCGCTGGTGGCCGACAGCAGCACGAACGGCAGGATGAACACGGCGCTGATGACCAGTCCGGCCTTCTCGGGCGACAGCCATGCCACGTTCAACTGGTAGGTGACGAGCACCGTGAACGCGAACTTCAGGACGTTGTCGTTCGCGGCGCCGAAGAATTGCGTCCAGAAGAAAGGCGCGAACCGACGTTGCGCAAGGAGCGCGAACTGGCTGGGATGAGAGTCGCTCATTTGGTGCAGGGTCTCCTGGCTTTTGTGGCGCTGCGTGTCACGTGCCGCCGACTGTAGCCGCAGGCAGGGGCATGCGTCTGCGGCGATGCCCTCATTTCAATTCGTTTCGCGGGGTCAGCGGACGATGGTGGGCCAGCCAGCGATCTGCGTGCGCTGCATCCACGTGAACATCGATTCGACGGTCACCGTCTCGATGCGGTCGCTGAAGCGCTTCGCGTTGGGATGGTCGTCGAAGGCGACGTTGGCCCGGGTCATGCGGCCGCCCAGGCGCGTCAGCGCGTCGATGTGCAGCACCGTCGGCTGGTAGTCGTGCAACTGCAACCACGCCTGCGCGCGCTCGCGCGTGCTTGCCGCGGGATCGAGCGAGCCGGCCAGCGTCTCGAGCGCCCACTGGTTGCTCTGCTGGTAGCGCGTCGACCACGGGTAGGCGACGACGCTGTACGCCGGTGTGTGCCATTGCACCAGGCGCTGGTCGTCCGTCAGCACCGGCAGCAACGCGGCCTGCACCTCGGCGTTCGGCACGACGTACGCGGCCTCGTAGCGGAATGGCGTGTCGAGAAAGAACTCGGCCAGTCCCTGGCGGAACACGGCTGCCTCGGCGGTGCCGCATTGATTGAGCTTGTGGGCGATGCGCCAGGTGCTGCGCGGCGGGCGTTGCGTCGGCAGGCCGTCGACCATTGCGGCAGCCGTGGCGCCCAACGCGATGGAGCGATCGCCGGGGGCTTGCGGCGCGGGCATCTCCTCGCGATAGGCGAAGGCCAGGTGCGACCAGTTGAGCCCGTACTTGCGCAGATCCTGTCCGGCGCGGGCGAGGATCACCACTTGCGCGCCGCTGGCATCCAGGCTGCGCTGCACGCGTTCGGCCAGGCCGAGCGCGCGCGTCACGCTTGCGGTGTCCGGCGGTGCGGCGTCGCAGGTCTGGCCGGCCGTGGCGACGGCCGCGGCCGTGATCGCGAGGGCGCCGACCAGCAGGCGCAGCCATCGTTGGCCGCGGCTCATCGCGACACGCGCTGGTTGTACGACAGGGTGCGTCCGATCTCGTTGGGGATGAACGCGATCACGTGTCCGGCGGTGCTGAGCACGATGCCGGTGGCGACGACGGTGACGACGATGACAGTGCCGACCGCGAGGGCCGTGGCGCCAACGACGCGGCCGGCGAAGCGGATGCTGCCTGTCACGCCGTCGGCGACGTTCTGGACGATCCAGACCGTGCCTTCCGCGCTTGCTTCCACGCCCGTCACCACGACGGAGCCGACGCCAGCCACCAGCACGATGGGCAGCGCCACCGAGATCGCCACCGGAACCAGCGATGCCTCGCTCACTTCACTGACGGAGGATTGGGCGCGGGCGTCGATGCTGGCGGCCAGCCCGAAGGCCAGGGTCAGAGTCGCAAAGCGCTTGGGCAAGGCAGAGGGAGGTTTCATGTGAAACACCGGAGTGAGGACGTCGCGATGGTGCGCAGTCGCCGATGGCCGGGCAACGGGATTGCGCCGAGTGCCGTTCATCGCGTCGTGAGGTATCGTCCATGGATACTTTTTGCAGCGCACGCCATGAGCACCACTGTCGAGATCGTCAATGTCCTGAAGAGCGAACTGAAGCTCGCCCGCCTCACCTACGCCGATCTGGGCCGGGAGCTGGGGCTGGCGGAGTCCAGCGTCAAGCGCATGTTCGCCAAGGGCGACATGCCGCTGAAGCGGATCGACGAGATCTGCCGCGTGCTCAAGTGCGACTTCTCCGAGCTGGCGCGCAAGGTGGCCGACCTGGAACTGCTGCGCGACGAGCTGACGCTGGAGCAGGAGCACGCCGTGGTGGCGGACAAGAGGCTGCTGGTGATGGCGCTGTGCACGCTGAGCCAGTGGCCCTACGAACAGATCATGGGCATGTACGCGTTCACCGACGCCGAGGCCGTGCGCCACCTGACGCAGCTCGACCGCTTGGGCATCATCGAGCTGAAGCCGCTCAACCGCTATCGCCTGAAGGTGGCCAAGACCTTCCGCTGGCGCGCCGACGGCCCGGTGATGCAGTTCTTCCGCGACCACGGCGTGGTGGACTATTTCTCCGGCGGCTTCGACGGCGAGAGCGAGATGCTGAGCCTGGTGCACGGGCACATCAGCCTGCCGATGGCCAAGGTGTTCCGCGATCGCCTGCAGCGCCTGGCGCAGGATTTTGCCCAGCAGCACATCACCGATCAGCGCCTGGCGCCCGCACACAAGCGCGGCTTCACCGCGGTGATGGGCTTGCGGTCGTGGACGTTCGGGCCGTTGCGCGAGCTGCTGCGCGATCCCAACATCGAGCCCTGAAGGGCGGGCCTCGCCCTGCCCGTTCAGCGGGTGGTGGCGACGGCCAGGGCCGGAGACTTCTCGCGGGCGACCATCTCGCGCGCGAACTCGATGAACGCGACGGCGCCACGTGAAGTTGGATCGAACACGACCCCGGGCTGCCCGTAGCTGGGTGCTTCGGCGAGTCGGACGTTGCGCGGGATCACGGTGTTGAACACCTTCTCGCCGAAGTGCGCCTTGAGCTGCTCGCTGACATTGGCCTGCAGCGTGATGCGCGGGTCGAACATCACGCGCAGCAACCCGATCAGTTCCAGGTCGCGGTTGAGGTTCGCATGCACCTGCTTGATGGTATTGACCAGGTCGGACACGCCTTCGAGGGCGAAGTACTCGCACTGCATCGGCACGATCACGCCGTGGGCGCTGCACAGGCCGTTGAGGGTCAGCAGGTTCAGCGATGGCGGACAGTCGATCAACACGAAGTCGTAATCGGCGTCGACCGCCTTGAGGGCGCGACGAAGGCGTTCGTTGCGGCGCTCCAGCGCGACCAGCTCCACTTCGGCGCCGGCAAGTTCGCGGTTGGCGCCGAGCACGTCGTAGCCGCCGCTGGTGGAGCGTTGCACCGCTTCCTGGATCGTGGCGCTTTCCAGCAGCACGTCATAGACGGTCAGCGGCAGATCACGCTTGTTGACGCCGGAGCCCATCGTCGCGTTCCCTTGTGGATCGAGGTCGACGAGCAGGACGCGTTGTTCAACCAGGGCCAGGCCAGCCGCCAGATTCACCGTCGTCGTGGTCTTGCCGACGCCGCCCTTCTGGTTTGCGATGCAGAAAATTCTCGACATGGGTGACCGGTGATCGCGCTGTTGGGAGGGAAAAGCTGGTCCCTATTGTCAGGGCTACTCGGCTGCTTCGACAGGGTCTTGCTGCGGCCTCAACCACACCAGGCAGCGCTTTTCGTTCAATTCCGGCACGTCGAGTTGTTCCACGTGAAACATTTCGACCTCGGCCGGAACTGCCGCGCGTTCTTCCGCGGACAGGTTCGCCTTCATCGCGGCCCATTGACCACCTGGTGCCAGCAGCGATCGGGTCAACGCGGTGAAGTCGGCGATCGATGCAAAGGCACGCGAGGTGATCAGGTCGAACTGCGGTTTCTTGAACGTGCCGACCGCTTCGACCCGGCCGTGGATGCCTTGCAGGTTCGGCAGGCCCAGCTCGGCGGCGGCCTGGCGGATGAAGGCCGCCTTCTTGGCGACGGCGTCGACACACGTCACCTGCCACGCGGGATTCAGCATGGCGAGGATCACGCCGGGCAAGCCTGCACCACTGCCGACGTCGAGCAGGCGCAACGCGCCCTGCCCGGCCTCGCCCGCGCCTTTGCGCAAAGGCAGCACGACCGCCAGGCAGTCGAGCAGATGGTGCGTGAACATCTCGCCGGTGTTGCGGACGGAAGTCAGGTTGTAGACCTTGGTCCAGCGCTGGATCAAGGCCATGTAGGCCAGCAGTCGTTCACGCTCCGTTGCCGTCAGTGTCAGGCCCAGGCGGGGGGCCAGGGCCTCGAGTTGACCGTCCATGCGCGACGGGGCGCCGTATTCAAGCGGCATGTTCTGAGGGCGAGGTGTTGGGGTTCGAGAAGCCCTTGACGCGCTTCTTCTTCAGATGCACCAGCAACAGCGAGATCGCGGCAGGCGTCACACCCGAGATCCGGGTCGCCTGGCCCAGCGTCTGCGGACGATGTTGGGTGAGCTTCTGGCGGACCTCGAAGGACAGTGCGGTGACCTGGTTGTAGTCCAGCTCGGCGGGCAGCGCGAGTTCTTCCAGGCCCTGGGCCCGGCTCACCTCTTCGTTCTGCTTGTCGATGTAGCCGGCGTACTTGGTCGCAATCTCGAGTTGCTCGATGACCTCGCCTGCCAATTGCGAGCCGAGTTCCTGGCTCAATGTTTCACGTGAAACATCGACGTTCGGGCGGGCAATCGCGGTGATCGCGACGACGGTGTCGAAGTCGATGCCTGGGCGACGCAGCAGATCGACCAGCGAATGTTCGTGTTCCAGCGCCTTGCCCAGCAGGCGTTCGGCGTCCGCCGCGGGCAGCACGTTCGGGTGCACCCAGGTCGAGCGCAGGCGTTCCGTCTCGCGCGCGAGGACTTCGCGCTTGCGGTTGAAGTGGGCCCAGCGCGCGTCGTCCACCAGGCCAAACTGGCGTCCCAGTTCGGTCAATCGCAGGTCGGCGTTGTCTTCCCGCAGTTGCAGTCGGAACTCGGCGCGGCTGGTGAACATGCGATACGGCTCGGTGACGCCCTTCGTGATCAGGTCGTCCACCAGCACGCCCAGGTAGGCCTGGTCGCGTCGCAGCACGAAGCCGTCGGCGCGATCGCCCGCGCGCAGCGAGGCATTGACGCCGGCGAACAGGCCCTGCGCCGCCGCCTCTTCATAGCCGGTCGTGCCATTGATCTGGCCGGCGAAGAACAAGCCGGCGATGGCACGCGTCTCGAAGGTGCTCTTCAGCTCGCGCGGATCGAAGTAGTCGTACTCGATCGCATAGCCCGGACGCAGGATGTGCGCGTTGGCCAGGCCGGCCATCGATCGCACCGCCGCCAGCTGGATGTCGAACGGCAGCGATGTGGAGATGCCGTTCGGGTAGAACTCGTGCGTGGTCAGCCCTTCAGGCTCCAGGAAGATCTGGTGCGAATCCTTGTCGGCGAAGCGATTGACCTTGTCCTCGATGCTCGGGCAGTAGCGTGGCCCCACGCCTTCGATCACGCCCGTGAACATCGGGCTGCGGTCGAAGCCGGAGCGGATGATCTCGTGCGTGCGCGCGTTGGTGTGAGTCACCCAGCAGGGCATCTGGCGCGGATGCTGCGCTGCCGTGCCCATGAAGCTGAACACCGGCATCGCCGACGTGATGTTGCCGTCGGCGTCGGGCATGCCGTCGCCGGGTTGCTCCGCGAGTTGCGAGAAGTCGATCGTGCGGCCGTCGATGCGCGGCGGCGTGCCGGTCTTCAGCCGGCGCTGCGGCAGCTTCAGCTCCTTCAGGCGTGCCGACAGGCGCTGTGCCGGCGGGTCGCCTGCCCGGCCCGCACTGTAGTTCTGAAGACCCATGTGGATCTTGCCGTCCAGGAACGTGCCGGCGGTCAGCACCACGGTGCGGCCACGGAACGTGATGCCCGACTGCGTGATGGCGCCGGCGACGCGATCGAGGCCATCTACCGATTCGATCACCAGGTCGTCCACGGCTTGCTGGAACAGCCATAGATTGGGCTGGTTTTCCAGCCGATGGCGGATGGCGGCCTTGTAGAGGATGCGATCCGCCTGCGCGCGCGTGGCGCGCACGGCCGGCCCTTTCGACCCGTTGAGGATGCGGAACTGGATGCCCGACTCGTCCGTCGCCGCCGCCATCGCACCACCCAGTGCATCGACCTCCTTCACCAGGTGGCCCTTGCCGATGCCGCCGATCGACGGGTTGCAGCTCATCTGTCCCAGCGTCTCGATGTTGTGCGTCAGCAGCAGCGTGGCGCTGCCCATGCGGGCCGCCGCGAGCGCGGCTTCGGTGCCGGCATGGCCACCGCCGACCACGATGACGTCGAATTCCTGGGGGTAGATCACCGGCAACTCACTGCGCATGACCCGAACCATCGCGGCCGGATCGAGAGGGGAACCCGCGCTGCGACGCACCGCGGATTCAGTTGCAATCGCGCCGGGGCGGAGACGGGTGAGGGAAGCTGCGATTTTAGGCGGGCTGGCGCAAGCGCGCCACCTGCGCGGACAATCTGCCCATGCTGCACGACCCGCCCGCTTCTCCAGGCACGACGATCTCGGCCGTCGCCACTGCCTGCCGGCCGGGCTGCGGCGCCTGCTGCATTGCCCCGTCCATCACCAGCCCGATTCCCGGCATGCCCGACGGCAAGCCGGCCGGCGTGCCCTGCGTGCAACTCGACGCCGACATGCGCTGTCGCCTCTTCGGCCGCCCCGAGCGCCCCGCGTTCTGCGGCGGCCTGCAGCCGTCTCACGAGATGTGCGGCGACAGCACCGCCCACGCGATGCGCTGGCTCTCCCATCTCGAAACCGCCACCCGCCCTGGCTGAACGACAAGCGCCGCGACAGTGCAAGCACTCGCATCGCGGCGTAGGTAGGAAGACACTCGAACTCTTGAAAAAAAGAGCGGGGTGCCGACGGGGACCGTCGGCACCCCAAGAGTCAATCAGCTTCAGTAAGCGCTTCCGTCGAGTAAACGACTTCCCCGGAACTGGATGGGCTGATTGTGGAGGGTCTTGGGTGGAATCCAGCGCGTGTGACCACGCTGGACCAAATGAGAATTCTGTTGATCCTGGGCTTTGCCTAGGCGACTATCCAGCCGCCTTTGGGCAGTTGCGAATCGTCGCCACCAGCCACGTTACGCAGGTCAGTTGCGTCCAACTGCACCATGGGCGCTGCTTCAAGCTGGGAACTCGTACCGTGTCCCACATCCGTCATCGCAACACGTGCGTCACGAACTGCGTTGAAGATGAAAGAAACGGCGTGCCTCATAAAACCTCCGGTGTCGTGCGCTAAGCGCTTAGTGCGCGTTAGGGAGATTGAAGCAGGTCTCCTTCAGCTCAGACACTGTCAAGTCTTACAGGGTCAACGTCCTTCGTTACGTCAACAGACCTAGTCGCAAAGCCTTCAGTACGGCTTGATGCTTGTTCACGCAGCCGAGCTTGTGCATCGAGTTTTGCAGGTGCAAAACTGCAGTGCGCTCCGCGATATTCATGATGGTGCCGACTTCCCAGGCGGTCTTGCCTTCCATCGTCCATCTCAAAGCTTCCAGTTCTCGCGGTGTGAGCGATGGGCCGTTCGCGAGCTTTGGTGGTGATGGAGCGAATATCCGAAATGCGGCGTCCTGTGCATGCACGGCGAACAACTGCAGTTCGGCCACGATGCGCGTCACCGCGCGTGGTTGTTTGGGGAGCGGGCGATCGCGCTCGACACCCAATGAGAAGTGCTTACCACCGGGAAGGTGAAGCGCAAGGGCAACCCCAGTCTGATATCCGAAGCTTGCTTGCTGTTCCCACATCGCACCTTGGCCGCCGGCGACGTAGGTACCTTGATCCCAGATGATCGGTACAGCTGCGCGTTTGCAATGCTGCATGACCGGGTCTAGACGCCAGACATCTGAGTCGTGAAAGGTCTGGGAGAACTCGTGAGGCGCATTGTCGACTGAATGAAAATCGGAACTTGACGGGGAATGATCGATGACTGCCATTGCAGACACGGTTTTGAAGCCCAGTTCCTCAGCAAAGCGTACGACTTCCAGTCGAAATTCGGCCGGAGTTGCCGCTTGCATGACGGCTAAGTAACCCCCTTGCAGCATTCGTGCAGTCATTTGTTGAGCTCATCTTCCGTAGCGACTCGCGCCAATCTGTGGGCGTACATGCGCTTGACGGTAGGTGGCTCTTCAGCTCGCGAGTCGAACTGAAGACCTCCCCTCGACGGGGGATATGTCGGGCAAAGCACCCTGACAAGATTGACAGCTAGTCCGCGCAACGTACTTTCTCCAGACTTTGGGTCATGCTGACAACGACCACCCCACACCTCCGACCCTCAATTCCGAGCCTGGCAGTGCCTTCGGCGCCGCCGCTGGCACTCTATTCATGGCCAACGGTATTTTGGCGCACCAATTCGCGGCGGCGTCCCACTTTCAGGCATTTGGCTACGCGCGTTACAAGCGGGGGTCGATGTGAGCCGTGTTCAGGTCACACGATTTGGGGAAGACTATCAGAGGACGGCGACGCAGGACTCGCCTGGGATTGGGTCGAAATTGCAAGCGGTGTTGTCGCGATGGTAGACCCAATGCGAGTGTCGACAAACATGCAACTCCTTGACGTGGACGGCGACGTGCTCGCGGCGACTCAGGCCGCGCTTCACTTCAATCAGTTCGTACGCCGTCTGCCTTGGCAGGATGAAGTTCGACGACTACTCAAAACTTAGAGAGCCTTAATCTTGTAAGTGAATGCTAACGTCAAGAGTGCCTAAGCCACCTCGGACTATAGAGCCGCCTAGACACAAGTTATCAGGCCGAGTCGTATCGCTCGAAGAGCAGTCTCATATTTGTTCGCGCAGCCCAGCTTGAACATCGATCGCCGCAGACGTAGCGTTACCTCGGTCTCGGATATCCCCATCTGTTGCCCGACCTCCCAATTGCTGAGGCCATCCATGCTCCGCCGAAGAGCATCCAGCTCGCTCTTCGCAAGATCGGTCCTGTCAGCGCCTTGATCGTATGGCATGCAGAAGTCAAAGGCAGCGGCCTGCGCGTATCCGGCAAAGTGATGAATGTCTGCAGCTAAATCGCGGAGCTGCTTCCCGCCTCCACAACTTCGCAGAGGAGAGTCAACGCCGAACATGAAATGTCGTCCGCGAGGAAGGTGGAACGCTACGGAAATTCCGCTCTGGTAGCCGAACGCGGCTTGGTGCTCCCAATAGTCCTCCCGTCCGTTGGCAACATAAAAATCTTGATTCCATACGATCGGTGTTGACGAGCGCTTGCAATGCTGGGACACAGGGTCGCGCTTGCACGCATTGAGGTCTTCGAAAGCGGGTAGATATCCCGACGGCGCGTTCGTGACTGACTGAAACTCAGTCAACGCCAATGAATGATCTGTGATTACGGTCGCGGCAACTGTGCTGAGGCCCACAGAGTGAACGAAATCCACAAGGTGTTGAGAGAATTCTTTGACCGACTTGCAGTGCAAGACCTCCAGGCACATACGGTTCAGTTGGGTATCCATCTTTTGCCTTTCTTGCGTCGCTCTATCTCGACTGGCTGCTTTTTGATGAAGCGTATCTGAGTGCTTTGTTCATACGCGTTCGACCATCCCCAGCCTGATCGGCGCCGCCTCATGAGTGCCCCCACCCTACGTTCTTATAGTCTTGGTGAGGGCCATGGACCGTCGCCGGCGACGGACGATTCCCGCGGAACTCCCCGGCACGACAGTAGCATCTGCCCCTCCACCAAGCATCGCCTGGACAGGGTATCCGAGCCCCCTAAATCACGCCCCAGCCCCGTGCCTACTGCGCCGCACGCCTGGTCAGCTGCCGACTCACGAACGCGAGTGCCGCGATGGTGAGCACGATGCAGATGACCAGGCTGGGCAGGACGTCCAGCAGGCTGATCGGGGCGTTCTTGAGGATGCGGTTCATCAGCGTGGTCTGGGCGATAGCGGGCACCCACAGGTTCCAGCCGGCCTCGCCTTCCTGGTTGAACAGGCCGAGGATCGGCGTCATCGAGAAGGCCAGCGTCAGCACGACGTTGTTGGCCTGGGCTTCCTTGATGGTCTTGCAGCGGATGGCGACGGCCATCATCAGGGCCGACAGCGCGGCGCCGAGCGGGGCGAGCAGGCCGATGAAGCAGGCGGCCTCGATCCAGCCGAAGCGAAACAGCGCGGCCAGCGATTCGCTGCGCAGCAGGCTCTGCGCGAGCACGAAGCTCAGGCATGCCAGCACCGAGATCAGCAGGCTGAGCGCGAAGACGGCGCCCCACTTGCCGATCACCAGCGCGCCGCGCGAGGCGGGCGTGGCGAGCAGGGGCTCGAGCGAGCCGCGCTCGCGTTCGCCGGCGGTGGTGTCGAGCGCGGCGTTGAGCGCGCCGTACAGGATGGACATCAGCACGAAGATCGGAACGATGCCGGTCATCTGCGCGGCGCGCGCCGCGTTGTCGGCGATGTCGTGCTCGTCGATGCGCGACACGCTCATCACGCCCGGCGCGACGCCGCGCGCGATCAGGCGCAGCGAGGCCTGCTCCTGGTCGAAGCCCTGCAGCAGTTGCGAGATGGGGCGGGTGCCGCTCTGGGCGCGGGCGTTCGCGCTGCTGTAGACGAGTTCGATGCGCGGCGCCTGGCCGTGCACGAGCTCGTCCTCGAAGTCGGCGGGCACGATCACCACGGGGTCGCCGAGCTTGCTGTCCTTGAGTCGCGCTTCCCAGTCGGCCGGTGCCTTCTTGATGACGTAGGTCTGGCGTTCCAGGTAGTTGCGCAGTGTCGGCGCGCTGTCCGCGCCGATCATGACGATCTCGCGCGCCTCGGCCCGCTTCTCGTACTTGCCCACCAGCGACGACAGCAGCACCAGCATCAGCGGCCCTATCGCCACCGACGAAATGAACACCGCCATCAGCGTGCGGCGGTCCCGCAGCGCGTCCTTGAGTTCCTTCGCGAATACCGTCCACATGGCGCGCGACGTGTTCATTGCGGCTGGCCCTCCGCGCCGAACGCGAGGCGGACGAAGGCGTCCTCGAAGTCGGTGGTGCCGGCCTGCTCGCACAGGCTCGCGACGGTGCCGTCGGCCACGTGCCGGCCGTGCGCGACGACGACGACGCGGTCGCACAGGCGTTCCACCTCCTGCATGATGTGGGTGGAGAAGACGATGCACTTGCCGGTCTCGTCGCGCAGCACGCGCAGGGCTTCGCGCAGCGCGCGCGTGGCCACCACGTCGAGCCCGTTGGTGGGCTCGTCCAGCACGATGTTGTCGGGGTCGTGCACGAGCGCGCGCGCGAGCGCCGTCTTCATGCGTTCGCCTTGGCTGAAGCCCTCGGTGCGGCGATCGAGCAGCGTCTCCATCTCGAGCAGGCGCGCGAGGTGTTCGCAACGCGCTTGCGCGACGTCGTCGGGCACGCCGTGCAGCCGTCCGTGATAGACGATGTTTTCCCGCGCGGTCAGGCGCGGGTACAGGCCGCGCGCGTCGGACAGCACGCCCAGGCGGGCGCGCACGCCTTGCGGATCGTCGCGCATGGCGATGCCGTCGACATGGATAGTTCCGCTGTCGGGCGTGACCAGGCCCACGAGCATGCGCAGGCTGGTGGTCTTGCCGGCCCCGTTGGGGCCCAGCAGTCCGGTGATGACGCCGTCCTGCGCGTGCAGCGTCATGCCGTCGACGGCGACGACGGTGCGCGCCTTGCGGCCGCGGCCGGTCGTGAACTGCTTGCGCAGATCGTCCATCGCGATCATCGCGGATCCTTCGTGTCGGTTCGCGTCAGGTCGGACGCACGTGGCGACGGGTCGTCGAAGCGATTCGGGTCGTTGGTGGCGGGCACGGCCCGCGCAGGCAGCAGCGGCTGGAACGCCAGCGGGCGCGGCACCTTGGCGGCGCAGCCCATGTCGACGGACTGCGCCTCGGCGTCGGTGGCGGCGTTGACGAAATGGAAGACGGCGTCGCGCATGCAGGCGATCGCGGTGACGTTATGGCCGTTGTTGGCGACGACCACGGAACGCGCCTTGGGCCCGAGCGCCTTGGCCACGCGTTCGGCATGGCGCGGCGGCGTCACCGGATCCAGGCCGCCGGACAGCAGCAGCACCGGCGCGGCGCTGGGCGGGATCGTGTAGAACGCCGCGGGCACGTCGCCGCGCGGCCAGTGCGCGCAGACGGCGCGGTAAAGGCCTTGCGCGCCCTGGTCGTTCGCCGGGCTGGTGACGGGCGGCAGGCGCGGCACGTCCTCGGCGCAGATGACGGAGAAGTGCTGGCCTTCGGAGAGATCGGTCGGCAGCCCGCCCGGCGACGCGGAGAGCGCGAGCAGCACATCGAAGCGCCCCGCCGCGGCCTCCTCGATGGCGTGCGGCAGCATCGCGCCCAGCGACGGCGTGTACAACGGCGCGTGCGTCAGGCCGCGCACCGTCTCGAGCGTGAACGTGACGTGGCGCGGCTGGCCGGTGACGGGATCGATCACGTCCACCGGCTTCGGCAGCGACGCGAGCAGCGCCTGCCAGCGCTGGGCCAGCGTGGGATGGGCCTTGGCGCATGCGGGTTCGGCGGCGCAGTCGCGGAACAACGCATCCATGGCGGACTGCGCGTCGATGTCGTCGCTCTCGGGCAGCACCATGTCGGGCGGGGCCACGCCGTCGACGACGGCGCGCCGCACGTGCTGCGGATACACCCTCATGTATTCGAGCGCCGCACGAGTTCCGTAGCTGACGCCGATCAGGTCGACCCGGTCGGCGCCGAGCGCGGCGCGCACGGCGTCGGCGTCGGCCATCGCGATCGTGGTCGTATAGAAGCGCAGGTCGCCCCACGGCAGCTTCTGCAGCTTCGCGCGGCAGTCGTCCAGCGCGGCCACGAGACGCGTGCGATCGAGGGCGCGCGCCTCGCCCTCTTCCGGCGCAGGCGTGTCGCACTGCAGCGGCGCGCTGTGGCCGGTGCCGCGCTGGTCGATCAGCACCAAGTCGCGGCGCGCGCCGAGCCGGGACGTCAGGCGCGCGATGGTGCCGGCCAGGCCGACGGCGCTCTGGCCGGGGCCGCCGGCGAAGAAGAAGATCGGGTCGGGCAGCTTCTGGCGCGCCAGCGCGGGCACGACCACGACGTGCAGGTCGATCTGCGTGCCGTCGGGCCGGGCCGGGTCGAGCGGACGCTTGAGCACGCCGCACTGCGCGTCATGGTCCAGGCCGAGCAGCCGGCACGTGTGCAGCGGCAACGCCGCGCCCCACGCGTCGGCACAGGCCAGGCCGAGCGCGGCGACCAGCGCCGCCGGCCAGGGCCTCCAGCCGCTCACACGCGAGCGGACGCCGCGCCCGCGCCCTTCTTCAGCGTGGCCGGATCGAGCTTGGCGAGATCGTTGAAGCCGCCGATGAACTGGCCATCCACGAAGATCATCGGCAACGTGGTCCATCCCGTCCACAGCTTCAGCGGCAGGCGTTTGCGCCACTCGCTGAAGTAGCTGCCGTACTCGAGGTACTTGTACGGCACGCCCGCCGCGTCCAGCCATTTGCGTGCCTTGCGCGGAAACGGGTTGAGGGCCATGCCCACCACGACGACCGCGTTGGACGCGATCGCGGCCTCCACTTCGGCGATGACCGCGCGGCCTTCGTCGGCAATGCGTGCGCGGATGGCGGGATGCACGCGGGAGTCGTCGAGGATTTGTCTGGTCACGATGCGTCGCCGTGGTTGAGCAGGGCCATCAGCGTAGCAGACCTGCGGGCCCTTCCCGTGCGTGTTCAGCGAGCTTCGTGGGACGTCTGCGCGCTGCAGGGACATGCCGATTTGGGCATCATGGGCGGCTCGCCGCGCCCCCGTCAGGCGCCCCCCAACACACCCGAAAGACCGTCATGAAGCTCTATTACAGCCCCGGCGCCTGCTCGCTGTCGCCCCACATCGCGCTGTGCGAGGCGGGCATCAAGTTCGACCTCGTCAAGGCCCAGCTGAAGACGCACACGCTGGCCGACGGCAGCGACTACTACCAGGTCACCGCCAAGGGCCAGGTGCCGCTGCTGGAGCTCGACGACGGCGCGCGCCTGAGCGAAGGCCCGGCGATCCTGCAGTACATCGCCGACCACGCCCCCGCCAGCGGCCTCGCGCCGGCGGCCGGCACGATGGCGCGCTACCGCGTGATGGAGTGGCTCAACTTCATCACCAGCGAGCTGCACAAGAGCTTCTCGCCGCTGTTCAACCCCGCGATGCCGCAGGAGGCCAAGGAGATCTTCGCCGCCAAGCTGAAGGAACGCTTCGCCTACGTGGACGCCAGGCTCGAGGGCAACGACTACCTGATGGGCAAGCAGTTCAGCGTGGCCGACGCGTACCTGTTCACGATGACGAACTGGGCCGCGGGCGTGGGCGTCGACATCACGGGCTTCAAGAACGTCGAGGCCTTCCGCGCCCGCATGCTGGCGCGTCCCGCGGTGCAGGACGCGATGAAGGCCGAAGGCCTGATCAAGTAGGCGTCAGCCGACGGCCTTCGGCGTCACCTTGCTCGCGGCGTCCTTCGCGAGCACGCGCGCGCGCTCGACGTCGGCGTCGTGCGCCAGCGCCACGCCCATGCGGCGCTTGACGAAGCTCTCGGGCTTGCCGAACAGGCGCACCTCGGTCTGGGGCACGCGCATCGCGTCGGCCAGGCCGTCGAACTGCAATGCCTTGGCGTCGACGCCGCCGTAGATCACGGCGCTCGCGCCCGGGCTCTTCAGCGACACGTCTACCGGCAGGCCGAGGATGGCGCGGGCGTGCAGCTCGAACTCGTTCTGCCACTGCGTGATCATCGTCACCATGCCGGTGTCGTGCGGACGCGGGCTGACCTCGCTGAACCACACGTCCGAGCCCTTGACGAACAGCTCGACGCCGAACAGGCCCTGGCCGCCCAGGTCGTCGGTGACGGCCTTGGCGATGCGCTCGGCGCTGGCCAGCGCGGCCGGGTCCATGCGCATCGGCTGCCAGCTTTCCACGTAGTCGCCCTTGACCTGCACGTGGCCGATCGGCGCGCAGAAGCTGGTCTGCACCGCGCCGTTGGCGCCGAGCGAGCGCACCGTCAGCAGCGTGATCTCGTAGTCGAAGTCGATGAAGCCCTCGACGATCACGCGGCCATGGCTGACGCGGCCACCGGCCATCGCGTAGTCCCAGGCGGTCTTCACGTCCGCCGGGCCGTCGATCTTGCTCTGGCCCTTGCCCGAGCTGCTCATCACCGGCTTGACGATGCACGGATAGCCGATGGCCGGCTTGCCGCCGGTGCCGTCGATCGCGGCCTGCAGCTCCGCCAGCGAATCGCAGAACACGTACGGGCTCGTCGGCAGAGCCAGCGTCTCGGCGGCCAGGCGGCGGATGCCTTCGCGGTCCATCGTCAGGCGCGCGGCGCGTGCGGTGGGAACGACGCGCACGACGCCTTCGGCTTCGAGAGCCTGCAGCTCGTGCGTGGCGAGCGCCTCGATCTCCGGCACCACGAGATCGGGCCGCTCGCGCTCGATCAGCGCGCGCAGCGCCACCGGGTCGCTCATCGTGATCGTGCGCGCGTGGTGGGCCACTTGCTGGCCGGGCGCGTTCTCGTAGCGGTCGACGGCGATGGTCTCGACGCCCAGGCGTTGCAACGCGATCAGCACTTCCTTGCCGAGCTCGCCGCTGCCCAGCAGCATCACACGGGTGGCGGCGGGGCTCAGGGGCGTGCCGAGGGTCTTGTTGTAGGTGGTCATGAGAGTCTTGGCGGTACGGAAGAAAGAATCAGGCCTTGGTCGACGCGGGCTTGAACACGCCGTCGCAGGTGGCGCGTTGCGGCTCGCCGGCCGGCAGCCTGGCGCAGGTGCCCTGCAGTTGCGCGGCCAACTGGTCGATGACGGCCTGGTGCTTGCCGCCCGCGTTCCACTTCACCAGCTTGGCGCCCACGTGCTGCAGGTACTGGCCGCTGCGCTCGTAGAACGCGTCGGGTTGCGCTGCGGCCTCGGCCAGCACGGTCCGGGCGGTGGCCTCGATGCGTTTCGAATCCTGCGGCGCCAGATCGACCAGCGCGCTCAAGTACGTGTTGCCCCAGCGCAGGCGTGTGGACGGCCCCTCGCTCTTGTCGAAGGCCTGCTGGTACCACTGCAGCGCCTCGGCGTTGCGGCCCTGCTTGCGCGCGTTCGCGCCGAGCTCGCTCATCAGGTAGTACGGCGAATGGCTCTTGGCGAGACTGGACCTCAGCAGCGTGGCCGAATCGTTCCACAGGCCCGCTTCTTCCAGCAGCTGCGCGGTGGTCGGGATCACGGCCTGGCGCTCGAACGCGTTGGTGGCCTCGCGGTCGGTACTGGCGGCGGTATCGCGCACCTCCTTGACGAGCGCCGGCGGCAGC
>FTKD01052522.1_pt1 | contig 22168 bp, 20 predicted proteins | sample 1658191 | NCBI WGS metagenome assembly FTKD01 (sample SAMEA3914808, study PRJEB12502) | metagenome | biome: forest; material: soil | place: Canada | collected 2011-08-03 | depth 0.3 m
TCCGACCACACCATCCGCATGACCCAGGTGCGCGTGCGCGAGCTGACGCTGTCCAGCGGCTCCAACAACCTGCGCGGCGCGGCCCAGCGCATCGGTGGGCTGGTGGCCGAGAACGCGCTGGAGAACCTCGTGGTGTATCGGATGAAGCCCGCGCAGGCCGACGAGATGGATCGCCTGAACCTCGTCGCCTCGCCGATCACGGTGACGCCGCGCGGGCTGCACATGACGGTGTCGCCGCGCCAGGGCTGACGCTCTCCTCAGCCTGCGGTAATTTCCGCCGCGTATCATCGCGCGCTTCAAGCAAATTCGGGCCGCGAGCGGCCTCACGGAGCGTCGAGCGTGGATACGTTGTTGTTGATCAAGGCCGCCATCATGGGCGTCGTCGAGGGCCTGACCGAGTTCCTTCCGGTCTCGTCGACGGGGCACCTGATCCTGACCCAGTCGCTGCTGGGCATCCCGGACAGCGACGTGATGAAGGCGTTCGAGGTGGCGATCCAGCCGGGAGCCATCCTCGCCATCTTCATCGTCTACTGGCAGTTGATCAGCAAGACGCTGGGCACGCTGCACACCAGCGCCATTTCGCGCAAGCTGGTGGCCAACATCCTCATCGGCTTCCTGCCCGCGGCCGTCATCGGCTTCGCGATCCACAAGAAGATCACCGAGTACCTGTTCAACGGGCCGGTCGTCGCCACCGCGTTCATCGTCGGTGCGCTGGTCATCCTGTGGGTGGAGACCCGCAAGGGCCGCGAGGCGCGCATCCACCACATCGACGAGATGACGGCGATGGATGCGCTCAAGGTGGGCTTCTGCCAGTGCTTCGGCATGATCCCCGGCACCAGCCGTTCGGGTTCGACGATCATCGGCGGCCTGCTGGTGGGGTTGTCGCGGCCGGTGGCCACCGAGTTCAGCTTCTTCCTGGCGATCCCGACCCTGATCGGCGCGAGCGTGCTGGAAGTGTTCAAGGTGCGCCACGAGCTGGCCGCCAACGCGCACGAGTACCTGCCCATGTTCGCGGTGGGCTTCATCGTGTCGTTCCTCGCGGCCTGGGTCTGCGTGCGCTGGCTGCTGCGCTACGTGGCCACGCACACCTTCATCCCGTTCGCCTGGTACCGCATCGCGTTCGGCATCGTCGTGCTCGCCACGTGGCTCACGGGCATGGTGCGCTGGACCAATTGACGTCGACGGGCCCGGTGTTCAGCGCTTCGTGAACACCAGGTCCCACACGCCGTGGCCCAGCTTGATGCCGCGGTTCTCGAACTTGGTCAGCGGACGCCAGTCGGGGCGCGGCGCGTAGCCCTCGGCCGTGTTGGCCAGCGTGGGCTCGGCGCCCAGCACCTGCAGCATCTGCTCGGCGTAGGGCTGCCAGTCGGTGGCGCAGTGCAGGTAGCCGCCCGGGGCCAGGCGCGTGCTCAGCTCGCGCACGAACTCGGCCTGGATCAGGCGGCGCTTGTTGTGCTTCTTCTTGTGCCACGGATCGGGGAAGTACACGTGGATGCCGGCCAGCGAACCCGGCGCGATCATGTCTCGCAACACCTCCACGGCGTCGTGCTGCAGCAGCCGCAGGTTGGTGAGGCTGCGCTCCTCGATTCGCTGCAGCAGCGCGCCCACGCCGGGCGTGTGCACCTCGATGCCGATGAAGTCGTCCTGCGGGCGCGCCGCGGCGATCTGCGCGGTGGCGTCGCCCATGCCGAAGCCGATCTCCAGCACCGTGGGGGCCTGGCGGCCGAAGGTCTTCCCGAAGTCGAGCAGCGCCGGCGCGTAGGGCAGCACGTACAGCGGCCCCAGCGTCTCCATCGCCTTCACCTGGCCGCTGCCCATGCGGCCGGCGCGCAGCACGAAGCTGCGGATGCTGCGGCGCGGGTGCGCGGACGGGGTCGAGGAGTCGTCGGCCGGCGCGTCGGCGTCGTCGGGGCGGGTGTCAGGGGTCATCTGGGCGGGGAGCAGCGGCGGCGCGGGCACGCGCGGCCATGAAGTAGGGAGCACCGCGTTCGTTCTTCGGGGTACCACGGCGGCGCGCCGGGTCCTACGCTTGCGGGATGCGGCATTTTGCCCGAACCCCTTGCCAGCACCATGCGCCGGACCCCGGCCGGCGCGCCGCGCTCGGCCGCCTGCTCGGCGCGGGGTCGGCGCTGGCGTCGCCGCTGGCCTTTGCGATCCAGTCGCCGGGCGTGGCGGGCCACGGCCAGGGGCCGCTCCGCGGCGCGTCGCCGGCGCAGGTGGGCGAGGGCCTGCTGCGCGCGAGCGGGCTGCCCCTGGCCAGTTTCGGCGCGTTCGTGCGCCCTGTCGACAGCGAGACCCCGCTGGTGGCGGTCAATCCGGAAGGCAGCTACGCGATGGCGTCGGCCACCAAAGTCGTCACCTCGCTGGCCGCACTGGACCTGCTGGGCGTCGACTTCCGCTGGCGCACGTTCGCGTTCCTGCAGGGCACGCTGGTGGACGGCACGCTGCTGGGCGACCTGCTGATCGTGGGCGGCGGCGACGCCCGCCTCACCTCCGCCGAGTTGCGCGACTGGTTCGCACGGCTGCGCGCGCAGGGCCTGCAACGCATCGCCGGCGACATCGTGCTCGACCGCTGCGCGTTCGACCTGAACGAAGGCGACTTCGCCAACACGCCGCCGCCCAGCACCGGCCGGGCGTACCACGTGCGGCCGGACGCGTTCGCCATCGACGAGGGCCTGCTGCACGTGGGCGTCGCCGCCGCGCGCGGCGCGAAGGCGGCCGTCACGCTGGAGCCCCCGCTGGCAGGCGTGCGCATCGTCGACAAGGTGGCCATGCGCGGCGGCTGCACGGCCACCGCGCGCCTCGCGAAGGACGCCACGGGCTCGCGCCTCGACGTGCAGGGCTCGTGGAGCAACGCCTGCGGCCATCGTGAGCTGGTGCTGGTGCCCGAGGCGCCGGCGCAGTTCACCACTCGCGCGCTCGCCGGCCTGTGGGCCGAGGCCGGCGGTTCGCTGAGCGGCACGGTGGTGGAACGCGCGCGCCAGGGCGGCGCCGCGACTATCCCCGCCGGCCTCGATGGCCGCCGGCAGGTCCCGTGGGCCGTGCACCTGTCGCAGCCGCTGCCGGTGGTGCTGCGCGACATGAACAAGTCCAGCGACAACGTCGCCGCGCGCCACCTGATGCTGGCGCTGGCGCGCGGCTTCCCGTCGAAGGCGGCCACGCTGCCCGATGCGCAGGCGCGCATGCACGAATGGCTGGCGCGCCAGGGCCTGGCGGCCGGCGACGTGCAGGTGGAGAACGGCGCGGGGCTCTCGCGCGGGGAGCGCGCTCGGCCGCGCGCGCTGGCGCACCTGCTCGCGAACGCGTGGCGCGCGCCGGCCCGGCGCGAGTTCGTGCTGTCGCTGCCCGTGGCCGGCATGGACGGCACCCTGCAGCACCGGATGCAGGGCACCGCGGCCGAGGGCCATGCGTTCCTCAAGACCGGCACGCTGCTGGACACCCGCGCGCTGGCCGGCTACGTGCAGGCGGCCAGCGGGAAGATGTACGCGCTGGCCTTGATGGTCAACCACCCCGAGGCCGCGCGCGCCACGCCGGCGCTCGACCGCCTCGTCGAATGGGTTGCGAAAAGCTGCTAGTACGAAGCCGCCCCCAGCTTCGCTTATTGGCGGTGCGTCGCCGCCAGGATCTGGTCGTAGGTGCCGCCGTCGTCGAAGTGGGTCTTCTGGGCCGACTTCCAGTTGCCGAAGACCTCGTCCACGGTGAAGGTGTCCAGCTTCGGGAATGCCTTGGCGTGCGCGGCCAGCACCTTGGCGCTGCGCGGGCGCAGGCCGTGCTTGGCGGCGATCTCCTGGCCTTCGTCGGAGTAGAGCCACTGCAGGTAGGCCTCGGCCTCCTTGCGCGTGTGCTTGCGGTCGACCACCTTGTCGACGATCGACACCGGGTTCTCGGCCAGCACCGTGCGCTTCGGATAGACCACCTCGAAGTTGTCGCCGAACTCGGCCTTGATCAGGTCGACCTCGCTCTCGAACGTGACGAGCGCGTCGCCGATGCCGCGTTGCGCGAAGGTGGTGGTGGCCGCGCGGCCGCCGCCGTCGAACACCGGCACGTTGGCGAAGGTCTTCGCGACCTGCTCGCGCGCCTGCGCCGGCGTGCCGCCGGACTTGATGACGCTGCCCCACGACGCGAGGTAGGCGTAGCGGCCGTTGCCCGAGGTCTTGGGGTTGGGGATCACCACGCTGACGCCCGGCCTGGCCAGGTCGGCCCAGTCGTGCAGGCCCTTGGGGTTGCCCTTCTTGACCAGGATCACCTGCACCGAGGTGGTGGGCGCGCTGTTGTTCGGAAGGCGCGCGGCCCAGTTGGCGGGGATGAGCGCGCCGCGGTCGGCCAGGATGTCGATGTCGGTGGCCTGGTTCATCGTGATGACGTCGGCCTCGAGCCCGTCGATCACGCTGCGCGCCTGCTTGCTGGAGCCGCCGTGCGACTGGTTGATGGCGATCGTCTCGCCGCCGGCCTGCTTCCAGTGCGCGATGAAGGCCGCGTCGTAGTCCTTGTAGAACTCCCGCGTGACGTCGTAGCTCACGTTGAGCAGGGTGACGGGCGCGGCCTGGGCGGCCAGCGTGGCACTCGCGAAGGCGGCCAGGATCAGGGTGCGGACGGCGAAACGCATGCGGGCACTTTCTTGAAAGCTGGGGGACAGCCTTCGATCCTACCGGGCCCGCGCGTCACCTCATCGCCGACGCGCTCGCATATCGATGCTCGGAAACCTCATGACGCGAGCGCCTTCTTGCGGACGTCCGGCAGCAGGATCGCGACGATGCCCAACAGCGGCAGGTACGCGCAGAGGCTGTAGACGAAGTCGATGCTCCTGGAATCGGCCAGCAGCCCCAGCGCCGCGGCGCCCAGGCCACCCATGCCGAACGCGAAGCCGAAGAACAGCCCCGAGACCGCGCCCACCTTGCCGGGGATGAGCTCCTGCGCGTAGACGAGGATGGCCGAGAACGCCGAAGACAGGATCAGTCCGATCAGGATGGTGAACGTGGTCGTCCAGAACAGGCCCACGTGCGGCAGCGCCAGCGCGAACGGCGCCACGCCCAGGATCGAGCCCCAGATCACCGGCTTGCGGCCGATGCGGTCGCCCACCGGGCCGCCGATCAGGGTGCCCGCGGCGGAGGCGGCCAGGAAGATGAACAGGTGCATCTGCGCCGACTGCACGGTGAGGCCGAACTTGCCGATCAGGTAGAAGGTGTAGAACGTGCTGATGCTGGCGATGTAGAAGTACTTCGAGAAGATCAGCACCAGCAGCACCACCACCGCGCCGGCGACCTGGCCGCGCGTGAGCGCGGATGGCGTGGCGCGCAGCGCGCCCTTGGCGGCCGCCACGTGGTGCGTGGCGTACCACTTGCTCACCTGCAGCAGCAGCACGATGCCCACCAGCGCCACCAGGCCGAACCAGGCCACGCTGTCCTTGCCGTGCGGCACGATCACCGCGGCCGCCACCAGCGGCCCGAGCGCGCTGCCGGTGTTGCCGCCGACCTGGAACAGCGACTGCGCCAGGCCGTGCTGGCCGCCCGAGGCCATGCGCGCGATGCGCGACGACTCCGGATGGAAGATCGACGAGCCGGTGCCCACCAGCGCCGCGGCCAGCAGCACCGCGGCGAAGTTGGGCGAATACGCCAGCAGCACCAGGCCGCACAGCGTGAACGTCATGCCGATGGGCAGCGAGCGCGGCAGCGGCTTCCTGTCGGTGTACAGGCCCACCAGCGGCTGGAACAGCGACGCGGTGAGCTGGTAGGTCAGCGTGATGAGGCCGATCTGGGCGAAGCTCAGCGAGAACTCCCCCTTCAGGATCGGGTAGATCGCGATGATCAGCGACTGCATCATGTCGTTGATCAGGTGGGCCGTGCTGATCGCGCCCAGTACGCCGAACGAGGCGCGGGCAGGTTGCGGCGGACGGGGCAGGGTGGCGGCGTTCGTGGACATGGTCAAGCGAGGGCAAGGGCGATGCGGATGCACCATGTTAGGAATAAGATGAATGCCTGTCTCGCGCCAATCGGGCTTTGATCCGCGCGAAAAGGACCTTCCTCCCCATGCCGCATCGCGATCCGTTCCTCAATCCGCACGTCCTGGCCGCGATCGACGCCAGCACCCAGCCGGTGTTCACGCGCGCCACCGACTACCCGGAAGGCCACGTCGTCGACTGGCACGTGCATTCGCGCGGCCAGCTCGTCTATGCCGTGCACGGCGTGATGATGGTGGCGGCCGAGGGCGGGCAATGGATCGTGCCGCCCACCCGGGCCATCTGGATGCCGGCGGGCACGGCCCACCTCATCCGCTGCGTGGGCGTGGTGCACATGCGAAGCCTCTACATCCGCCCCGACGTGGCCGTTGGCCTGCCGGCGCGGTCGCATGCGGTGGGCGTCTCGCCGCTGCTGCGCGAACTGATCCAGGCGGCCGTCGAGGTGGAGAAGCCTTATGCCGAGGACTCGCGCGACGGCCGCCTGATGCGGCTGCTGCTCGACGAACTGCGCGCGCTGCCGGTGCTGCCCCTGTACCTGCCCCAGCCCGCCGACGCGCGGCTGAAGCGCATCTGCGAGCGCATCGCCGGGCAGCCCGACGACGTCTCCACGCTGGCCGACTGGTCGGCCACGCTGGGCGTCGACGCCAAGACCATCCAGCGCCTGTTCGCCCGCGAGACCGGCATGACCTTCGGCCAGTGGCGCCAGCAGGCACGCCTGCTGCACGGGCTGGAGCGGCTGGCGCTGGGCGACAAGGTGGTGGACGTGGCGCTGGCGCTGGGCTACGACAGCCCCAGCGCGTTCGCGGCCATGTTCAAGCGGCAGTTCGGCGAGACGCCGAGCGCGTTCTATCGCTGAAGCCGGCACCCGGGCCCACGAGGAGGTCGGGGCGGCGCTGAAGAAGCTCAAGGCGGCCGTCGCCGAGCGGGACCAGGCGCTGGTGGCCGAGATCTCGCGCATCGAGTCGCTCTACGGCCAGGTCGCGTTGAACATCGTGGGCAAGGCGCTCGCCGGCCAGAAGGATGCCGCGATCGCCAGCATGAACGCCGACTGCCGTCCGCTGCTGGCCGCGCTGCTCAAGGCCACCAACGACTACATCGCCTACGACCAGGAAGTGGCGCACCAGCGCGTGCGGCCCGCCGAGGACAGCTATGGCCGCGACCACCTGGTCATGGTGGGGCAGGTGCGCCAGTCCGTCGAGGGCATCGCGACCGCCTCGTCGCAGATCGCCTCGGGCAACCACGACCTGTCGTCGCGCACCGAGCAGCAGGCCAGTGCGTTGCAGCAGACCGCCGCGTCCATGCAGCAGATGACCGGCACGGTGCAGCAGAGCGCCGACAGCGCGCGCGCCGCCAGTCAGTTGGCCGAGGCCGAGGTCGAGGTCGAGGTCGAGGTCGAGGTCGAGGTCGAGGTCGAGGTCGAGGTCGCCGGCCAGGCCGGCAGCACGATGGACGACGTCGTCGCCCAGGTGCGCCGCATGACCGACCTAATGGGCGAGATCAATGCCTCGACGGCCGAGCAGACCACCGGCATCGTGCAGGTCAACGCCGCGGTCGCATCGATCGACCACGGCACGCAACAGAACGCCGCGCTCGTCGAGGAAAGCGCGGCCGCGGCCGAGAGCCTGAAGCAGCAGGCCACGGGACTGCTGGGCCTGGTGGCCGCGTTCAAGACCGCCGACACGCGCCGCGCCGCCTTCGCCTGAGCCTGCGCGGTTTCGCGATGCAGGCCGTCGCCGGCCGCGGCTCCGTTCCTGGAATTGCTGCAGGAGCAGCTCGACTCAGGGCACGGACATCGCCGTGTGGCGCTGGACGTCCACGAGGAAGGCCTTGCCGGCCTCGTTGACGATGCGCAGGCGCCCGTCCGGGGCCAGCGTCATCGCGGCGAAGAAGACCCACTGCACGTCGGCCTCGAGCGCCGGATCGATCTTGTTGTCGTAGACCGTCAGCGTCCACAGCTTCTTGCCGGTGTCCTCGTCGCTGGCGACGAGGACACCGCCGGGGCCGCCGCCGTCCTGCGAATAGACGACACCGCCGTGGCAGACCGGCGGCACGTCGGGCGGGCCGAGTCGATCGGCCGAACTCTTGAACTCCATGGAAAGACTCCGATGCTGCAGGTGTCGGGGGCGCGTGGGCGACGGCACGAGCGGCGCACCGCCTTCCAAGTCGGGGTCGCCGATCAGCTCTTCAAGAGGGCCACACGGTGGGCGCGATCCTGGGCCGACTGTCGATCGAGCATCGACGATGTGGAGCGGGTGATGGGAATCGAACCCACGTATGAAGCTCGGGAAGCTGCATCACCATCGCTGAACGCGTCATGCAGGCACACGACGCGATCCGCGATTGATCTACAGGGATCAGCTCTTCAAGAGGGCCACACGGTGGGCGCGATCCTAGGCCGACAGTCGATCAAGCATCGACGATGTGGAGCGGGCGATGGGAATCGAACCCACGCTATCTGCTTGGGAAGCTGCTGCGCAATCGCTGAACGCGTCATGCAGGCACACGACGCGATCCGCGATCGATCAACAGTGATGAGCTCTTCGCAAGGGCCACACGGTGGGTACGATCCTGGGACGACTGTCGATCGAGCGTCGGCGATCTGGAGCGGGTGACGAGGATCGAACTCGTGCCTGAGGCTTGGGAAGCCGCCGTTCTACCATTGAACTACACCCGCGGATCGAGAATTGTAACGGTTGCGATAACGCCGGCTCTTTACCGCTCTCGGCTGCTGGAGCCCAACGGCGACCCGTTGGTTGCCGTCACAGTGAGCCTCGCTTCCCGGCGCTGCCCTGCTGGTCTTTCGCTTGACTGCTCGTGGTCAACTTCTTGTAGAGGTCGGACGTCAGGTAGAACCACGCCCTTTCTTGGTCTCTTGGTTCGAGACATGGGCGGCCGTCCGTACCCATCCTCTTGGGGGCGGTCGTCTTCGCAAACCTGACACAACCGGGTAGCATCGCGATACGTGTCGCGTCTCAAACAATCAACCTTGCGGCATGACTAGGGGAGCTGATGAAAAGATTCCGAAATGCTTTTTCAATTGCGGCGCTATGCTGCTTGTTCTACACCGGCAATCCGGTACACGCCCAATCGCCGTTCCTCGACAAGCTTGAGGCAGAAGAGATTTTTGAGACGGCTCATGCCGGCAAAAGCCAGGAATTGATGGTTTCGTTTGAAACTGGCGACATCGAAGATAGGCTGGGCAAGCAGCGGATAGCACTCCACAACCGTGCTGAGTCAGCCCGAAAATTCATGAAGGCGGACGCGGTAGAGCAATCCCGTAGCTCTGAATTCAGAGACGACGACAACCTGCTTCAAACATTGCATTCCCAATTGAATTCGGTCAAGTCGGCCGCATTGAATTCCGTGAGTGCTGGAAATAGCGTCATCACAAGAGATTTTGAGCATTTGTCACTTGCGGTAGTCCGCATTCCCGACGAAACCTCTTTACTCCAATTAATTGCCAGCCCTTCAGTCAAGCGCATTTACGCTGACCGGAAGACGAAGCCAATTGCCAACTGGCCATCTTCGTATTCTGACATTTCGATTATCCACTCAGATATCAGAAATGGGCTCAACGGCTATAAAGGCGCAGGGACCCGCGTCGTTGTATTAGATACGGGCATTTATGTCAAAGCCGTGCCAGGGTGGATTGAAGACGGCTCAGCCGCTTGCAATCCATACGTCTATACGGGCAGCGCTGGCAGCAGTGCTGCAACTGGGTATACCTTTACGGAATCGAATTTTGCAATTGGCGGGACAAATGTGTCAGCAAATTGTCGCATTTGGAGCATGTATGACATGACCAATTCCGCAATTTGTGCGTCACCGGTTACCCCTGTCTTTGGCATGCCTGATCCGCCTTGTCATAACAGCGGTTGGCAGCATGGTACAGCCATTGATGATGTCATCGCACGGGTTGCGCCATCAACTTACATTACCAACTTGCAGGTCTACGATAACCTTGGGGCTGGTACCCCCGCTTACGCGATAGCGGGCTTGCAATGGGTCATACAGAATCATCTGCAAACGCCTCGCATTGTCGCGGTGAACTATAGCGGGGCAGTCGTAGGAACCGATTACACGAAATCGTGCCCTACGAGTCAATTCGCCGGGCCAATATCGACGCTACTTAACACTTACGGCATTCTGACAGTCACGGGAACAGGAAACGATGGCGTTAAGCTTGGTGTGACTGATCCTGCCTGTGTGCCTGGAGTCATTGCAGTTGGCGCGACAACAGATTCCAGTGTCCCCGCACAGTCCTATCCGCAATACGGCGGCTGCTCTGATCCGGCACTTGGCGCAGATCAAGTTCCCTGCTTTTCGAACACCAATAGTACATTAACTTCGATGCTTGCGCCCGGAGTTGACATTGGGTATTCAACTGAATTGATCGCGGGTGACGCTACTTCAGTCGCCGCGGGCTCGGGAACTTCTTTATCAGCGCCTCATGTTGCGGGTGCGATTGCCATTTTGATGGGGGACAACGCATATGGGAAAAACTTAACTGCAACTCAGATCAAGACGCTGTTGACAACAAGCGGGCCTCTTGTCGCTGATCGAAATAGCACCACCAACAGCAAGCATCGCCTCGATATTTTGGCCGCAATGGGAACTGCAGGAGCAACAACGCCTCATCCCGTGTCGATATGGCTGTCTTCTACTTCTGTAGCCATACCGGTAGGGTCTTCGACTGCTTTCTCAGCATTTGCGAAAGATCAGTTCGGAAACCAAATGGATGGTAGTTCACTCACATGGAGCATTAGCTGGAATCCCAGCGGGATCGCTGCTAACGCAAGTAGCTCATTTTCGGGGCCAATCTACAACTTCGTGATCTCCGGATCGGCTGCGGGCAGCACGACGATGACCGTAAAGGCTTCCAACACTAGCGGAGCCGGTACCTCAGTCGATGTGCCGGTTACGGTATCTTCGCAGACTGGCATAAACCCTCCGAACTGCAAAGCCAACCCAAGGGCTTGCTCTTAGCGGTAAAGCGATAACTTGATATGTCTATTCGATTCGCACTCCTTGCATGCACCCTATTCGCTTCTCATTCGTATGCTGAGAATTGCGAATCGACCTTTCACGAAAAATCTTCAGTCACTGAGCAAATTCCTCATTTCGATCACGGCGCACTGATATTTGTGGTGCAGCCATTGTTCAAAGATGAGATCGACAAAATCGAGGAGTCATGGAAAACGCGATTGCCGGGACCTGACAGTGACAGATCCACCGATTTTATGAAGGCAAACAAACAAGCTTTGTCCGAACTCGATCTCGGTCGAAGTTCCGTCATCAATCCTTCGCTCAATGGCCCTCAAGCAGTTCTCAGTGTTCCGAATGAAGTCGAATTTTGTACCTTGATTAAGCAGCGACGAGTTGTTCTGATTTGGCCCGAGCGGGCGATGGTTGCGCCCAAACTTGCCCCCCTCAGTTCGGGCGACCGTCTGCATGACCTTGTCCCTGAAAAATGAAGGCTCTCGTGAATCTGGCCTTTGAGTTTACGGTGTTCTACCTGACGTCCGACCTCTACAAGAAGTTGACCACGAGCAGTCAAGCGAAAGACCAGCAGGGCAGCGCCAGGAAGCGAGGCTCACTGTGACGGCAACCAACGGGTCGCCGTTGGGCTCCAGCAGCCGAGAGCGGTAAAGAGCCGGCGTTATCGCAACCGTTACAATTCTCGATCCGCGGGTGTAGTTCAATGGTAGAACGGCGGCTTCCCAAGCCTCAGGCACGAGTTCGATCCTCGTCACCCGCTCCAGATCGCCGACGCTCGATCGACAGTCGTCCCAGGATCGTACCCACCGTGTGGCCCTTGCGAAGAGCTCATCACTGTTGATCGATCGCGGATCGCGTCGTGTGCCTGCATGACGCGTTCAGCGATTGCGCAGCAGCTTCCCAAGCTTCATACGTGGGTTCGATTCCCATCGCCCGCTCCACTTCAACTTTCCGACGGCTTCCGCTGAAGACCACGGAGTGTTGCAAGTGGTTGTCACGGTTCAGTTTTTTCCGAATCTCTGATCCACTGACGTCCAGCGAAAACCACTGACAGCCGGTACAAAGCGGTACATCAAGTGGTACATCGGAAAGCGGAGCTTCCCGCTTCCGCATTCTTGCTGGGGGAGCGCGGGCTCGAACAGGACCATGCATCCAACTCGCTTCTCAGGAGTTGGGCTCATGCTCTCAGACCTCAGGGTCCGGCAAGCCAAGGCCACTGGCACGCCGTACACCCTGGCCGATTTCGACGGCCTATCCCTCTTTGTCTCGGCCAACGGCACCAAGGCCTGGCACTTCCGCTTCTCGTGGGGCGGCAAGCGCGAGCGCGTGTCCTTCGGGAGCTATCCGGCGCTCCCGCTGAAGGATGCCCGCGACCTGCGCGATGAAGCGCGGGCGATGCTCGCCAAGGGCATCAATCCCCATTCCGAACGCAAGCGCAAACAGCACGCCATCGTGCTGGCGGGCGAACACACCTTCAAGGCGGTCTACGAGCAGTGGCTGACCCACCGCCGGCTCTCGCTGGAAGAAGGTCGGCAGACCAGCCTGGCGCAGATCGGGCGCGTCTTCAAGAAGGATGTGTTCCCGGTGCTGCGCCATCTGACCATCCACGACATCACCCGCGCGCACCTGCTCGACATCATCGGCAAGGTGGAAAAGCGCGGCTCGTTCTCCGTCGCCGAAAAGCTCAGGACGTGGTTCACCCAACTGTTCACCTACGCCACGGTGGCGGTTCCGAACGTGCTCGAGAACCCGTCGAAAGACCTGGCGGTGGTGGCGCGGCCCATGCCACCGGTCGAACACAACCCGTTCCTGCGCATGCACGAACTGCCGATGATGCTGCAGACGTTGCGCAAGTACCGCGGGCGTCTCAACACGCAGCTTGGCATTCGATTGCTGATGCTCACCGGCGTGCGCACCGGCGAGTTGCGCTTTGCCACGCCCGATCAATTCGACCTCGATCGGGGCCTGTGGATCATTCCGGTGGTCAGGCTCAAGCAACGCAAGCTGCTGACGACGAAGAAGCGCAAGCGCCTCATCGACATTCCGCCCTACATCGTGCCGTTGTCGGTGCAGGCCCAGGAGGTCGTTCGCCATCTTCTGGACCAGTTCAAGCCGGCCCAGGTCTACGTCGTTCCCGGGGACTGGTGCCTGAAGCAGCCGATCAGCGAGAACACGTTCAACGCCGCGCTCAAGCGCATGGGCTATGAAGACCAACTGACCGGTCACGGCATCCGCGCCACGATGTCGACCGCGCTCAACGAACTGGGCTACCCGAAGAAATGGGTGGATGCCCAGCTCTCGCATTCCGACCCGGACAGGATCAGCGCGACCTACAACCACGCCGAGTACGTCGAGCAGCGGCGCGTCATGATGCAGGACTGGGCCGATCGCCTCGACCTGTTCGAGCAGAACCAGGTCGAGTCGGCCAGCATGCACCTGACCATCACGCTGCAAGGCCTGCCCACCATTGCCGGTCAGGTAGCCGCTCAGCCGCCGGTTCTGAACCCTGCCGCGCCGCGGTTGATCGTGACCGCGCCATCGTTGGATGCGCCGGCGATGTCGCCGTCGGCCCAACGTTTGCCTGCCGTGCGTTTGCCTGAATACGCGCGTCCGAAACTCTCGGAGGTGCAGCGCGAACGTCTGCAACTGCTGGAGATGTTCGAGGCACCCCACAACCTGACGGTAGCGGCCTACGCCAAGCTGGCGGGCAAGTCCCGCCGCTGGATCACCTACGAGGTACAGGCAGGCAACTTGCTCTCGATCCACATGGGCCATCGCGGACAACGGGTGCCGGACTGGCAACTCGATCCCATCAAGCGAAAGCTGGTGCAGGCAGTGCTGAAGCAAGTTCCGCGGCGCATCGACACCTGGACCATCTACCACGCCCTCCTGCAGCCCTACGACGCGCTGGGAGGGCAGCCGGCCATCGAGGCCGTCGGTCCGACGAACCTTCACCTCGCGGCACGCTTGGTCGCCGCGCGATCCGTCGAAGTTGACATTTTCACGGTGACATCTGGAGAACTATCTGAGTTGGTACCCGTCGGAGTTATTGCCTGACCCATATGGCGACCGTGACATCGTGTGTTCTTGGCAATCGTCCGGTCGGCCCCCGCGAGTGAAACCAAGCGATTTTGGTGCTTTCGCTCCAACTTTGAATTCATTTGGAACGCTAAACTTCGCCCACCTCTACTTCCCTTCCAGGTCATGTCAACTCTTAGTGCAATCCGCAAGCAGATTCAACGCCTTGAAGCCGAGGCCGCGCGCATCACACGGGTGGAACTGTCCGGCGCCGTCGCCAAAATCAAATCGATGATGTCCGAGTACGGCATTACGCTCGAGCATCTTCGCGGCAATACTGCGCCGGCCAGCGCAAAACGCAGCGCTTCGAAGAAATCTGCAGGCAAGCGTGCCGGCGTTGGCCAGCCTCGCTACGCCGATCCGAAGACGGGAAAGACATGGAGTGGCTTCGGGCGCGCCCCGGGCTGGATCGCTGGTGCGAAGAACCGGGATGCATTCCTTGTCGGAGTGACGCCCGCGGAGCCTGCCGCAACAGCGCCCATCAAGCGTGCAAAGAAAGCTGCAGTTGCCCCGAGCGCTCCTAAAGCTCCGGGCAAAAAAGTGGCAGCCGCTAAGAAGGCGGTCAAGAAGGCGGTCAAGAAAGCGGTCAAGAAAGCGACAACGAAGGCCGCTGCCGCGGCCAAGAAGGCACTGATATCGAAGAAGAGCGCTGTCGCCAGGAAGGCCGCAACGGTACCGACCCCGGTGCTGGTTGCCAAGAAGGGTGCCGCCAGCAAGAAGGTCGCCGCAAAGAAGTCTGCGCGAGCTACGGCCAAGAAGGTCGTGGCGAAGAGTGCACCGGGGGCGGCGCCGTCTGTTGATAGCGCTCTCTGAAGCTTAGTCGTCACAAGACGGATCACGATGCCTGCTCCTGCAAACTCGGTCTGAGTGACAGCCAGGGAGGCCGATTCCCCTCAGGAAACGGTGCTGACGGCTCGACAGCGCACAGACCCGCCTTCAGGTTGTGAGCCTGTCTACCTTGGTCATCCAGTCGGGCGTGGGTACGTGGTTGAGGTCGTAGAAGTCCTGAATTCGCTGGCGAGCTCTTCCACTCATGCGAAGCCCCACAAAATTCTCGAAGATCATGCGTTTCACTTCCCTCGACGCCGCGATGGCGCGCCAGCTTCTTGAACAAGGGCGGCAAATGCCTGATCAACTTCGTCTTGCCGCTGGGGCGGGTAGCGGCGCTCGGATTCTTTCCGGTCTAGCGCGGCGAGATCTGCCCGAGATCCGTACGACCGAGACGCGCTCCCACCAACGCAGCCGCCTCGTGATCTGCCAAGCCGTTCCACACCATCAGCTCGCGTTCTTCACTGTGTTTCTCGTCCAGGCAAAGCGTGAACATACGCCGGACGTAGTCGTGGTGGAGTAGCGGATCGCCCGGGAAATCCGTCGAGCGCTTAAACGACTGTCGTCCGGCGCCGACATTGTCGTGAAGGTCATGAGATTCGCCATCGGCGATCCCTCCAATGTGCAGAATCTTCATGTGCAGTTTTCCATTCAGCCGCCGACGATCACCGCAATCGCCGCGTCGGCCGCTTTGAGGTAGTCCTGCCAGCGGAAGCCATTGCCGCGCGCATCCCCGACGTGGTCGGGGTTCTCGTCGCAAGCAGCGCAGATGGCGCGCGCGACGGCTTCGCGCTGCGCATCGGCCGCTGCATGCTGCTCTGCGTCAACCTCCGCTTGCGTTCGAATCGTGCTGCTGACGGTGGGTTGAAATCCGGCCATGCTGTTCTCCCGTTGCTTTCCCGGTCAGGATGAACTGACGTACTTGCCGATGGAAACGTTCGTACTGCCGCAAGGACACTTTGGGTTCATATTGTCTGGGCCGACCCTCATTCTCGCGACGGCAGTCGCGTCGGGCGCTACTTCGTCGAAGCCCTCCCATCTGGTCGCGGTTCGGTTCCAGTCATCCGAGCTGCGAACGCAAAAGCCCTGACGGCCGCACGTGTCGCACTTGGCCTCGTATCGGTTGTGTTCCCAACTCATGACATGCTTTCCGCTCTACTTGGTGTATGAACCGCCGCCCCTCACAAGCGGCGTCGTCGGAATTGGATTGCCACGCCAATCACCTCTACCCAGTTCTCGAACGAACCGGAAGAATCGAGGCGGCGCTATCAATGGCTCAAGGCCCAACTCGCGACGGAGATCGTCGCGCAACAAGCCGAGAACATGGCCGATCCCGACCTCGTCTTGTTCGCCACTTCCTGCACGGGCATCGATGTACTTGAGAGTCGCCGCGAACTGAGCGGGACTACCAAGCAACTGGATATCTGCAATTGCAGATTCGAACGCGACGGCTTGCTCTTCCGTCTTATCTTCGCGGTTGGCCGCGGTCTCCATGCGGCGATATGCCTCCAGCAGATAGGTCGTAATCAACTCGCGACGCTTGTTCTCTCGATCCCTTTGAACATTGGATCTGTGCAAGACGAACCAGCCCACCAGCGCGACCAACGCGCCAAGAGCTGGGCCCAGCAGGCTCGCCCAGGGAAGAAGTTGGTTCAGCATTGTTGCTTTCCGAGGTGATCGATCCCGCGCACTATCGTCCGCGCGGCTGCCGCACGAGGCGATCCCATAACCTCCATGTCATATGGCAATCGCATTCGTTGTCACCTTCATAGGTGTCTGGGAAGTCCGGTGGATCCTCGCCAAAGTGGCGACGGTACGTTGTCCTCAGACTGCTTCCCATGATATTGCCCCAGCACAACGGTTGCATGTCGGTGTGCCGGCCGCTGAGTTGTATCGACACCCCGGAGGGCAGACCAGCCAGATTGGCGATCTGCTCAAGGTCGTACCTGTCACCGTTGTAGGTAACGACCTCGTCAGCTTCGACAATCCGAGAGACTCCTTGGGGGATTTCCGCGCCCATGTATGCCCGGTACGTCCCGTCGTCGACGCAGAAGATGCCCACGATGCTCGAGCCGGCGTCGACGACAAGGGTTGTCACGTCGGGCGCCTAACGACCAGCAACCCTAGCGATATGTTCAACATAATGTCCTCCGAAGTGCTTTCCGAAGTCAGGGCTGCATACGCGGACGCGATGCGGGGCGGTTCGCCTCGATCCAAGCGAGCGCCTTACCTTCATTGTCGAAAGGACCAGCGATCACGTTGCCATCCGCATCGCTGAAGTACCACCTGCCTTCTTCGCTCTTGAATGCTTCCATGCTTCTTTTCTTGGTCATACGGCTCGCGGATTCCGTCCTGCAATATAGCCCTCGCCTGCTCTCGCACTTTGTCGGTCAGCAGTTGCTGTCCGCTCCCATGAATTCGAAGAAGCACTTCTAGTCTTCTGCGGCAACTTGACCGGACACCTGCCGAACGCGGCTAGGTCGCGCTAACTGTACATGTGAGTGGCCGCAGCAGGCTGCTGGAAGGCGCACGGCGGGCGGCCGTCGTGCGCCCTGCAAATTGGGTGGCCTGTTGGGAGCCTCGCGGGCCTTACTCGCTGTGGACTTTGAAGCCGTCGGGTTTGCGCAGGAGCGCCTCGCGTTCGACGCAAATCGTGCCGGTCAGCATCGGGATGGGCGCGCTCTGGTCGGCATCGCCGTTGACGTTCACGTACTGCAGACCGCGGCCGATGAGAACGACCAGGCCCATCTTGCGCAGTTCGTCTAGCTGTTCCTGGATATGCCCTGCAATGGTTGCCTCGTCGACGGGCTCGAGGTTGCCAAGGCCGCCGTGGTCCATCGGCTCCTTGGCGAACTGGTAGAGGTCCACGTATTCCTTGAGCGACTCGGCGATGGCCTGAGCGACCTCCAGCTCTTTGCCCACCAAGGTCTGGCCCATTACGATACGCCACGCGTGCGAGTCCTTCAGGCCACGGAGGAAGACGTCACCGGCCTCTACCCGAATACCGATGCTCGATTGCTCGTCGTTGCGCAGCAGCTCGTTGGGGCTCGTCATTCCCACAGCGTCGGCAAGCTTTTGGAGTACGGCCGACGTCGCGTAGCCGTACTTTTGGGCGCGCAGCACGTCGTTGACCGTCAGTGCGCAACGCGTTGCGACGTCGCCGACGGTCAGATTGGCGGCGGTCATTGCCTCGATGAACCGCTCCCGGTTGAAGGTGTGCGCCGCTGTTGCTTGGCCTGCGCCGGAGAAAATGTTCGTGAGGAACTGGGTCAGGGTCATGCCAGTGGTGCGCTGCAATCGCAGCAGGCGCTTGGCCAAGTCTTCGGCGAGCGAATCCTCCGGTTCAACCTTTTCCGTTCCGTCCATGCCGTTCACCCACCGGGGGATGAAGAGTACCGGTCCGTTCTTGGCCGGCAAGATGCCGGACGGAGTCGGGCTGGTCGGATACTCGAGTTCGAAGGAACCCAGCCACATGTACAGCTCCATTGGTGCGCGGCAGACGAAATCGAAGCCGGTCGTTGGCTGTTGCAACTTGGGCAGTAGAACGTACGTGAAGGGCAGGCTCGCGCTGCGCTCTACGCCCATCACGAGAAGCCCGGGGTGGCTGAACTCGAGCCCGCGCTGCAGGCGAGCGCAGAAATTGCGGGCCTCTTTGTCGTCGAACTCGAGGGGCTCGACCTCCCCTTCGCTTCGGGACACCTTCATGACGCGGAAGGTCAGCCACGGGTGGGTCGGATGCTCAAGCTCGAGCGCCAGCATGGCCTGGCTCAACAGGAAGTTGCCCAGGCTCGGCACTACCTCCTTGGGCCAGATCTTGCCGACGAAGTTCAGGATGAGCGTCGCTGCGTCCGCCATGGACTCACACGTCAGCACGCGGCCGGGGTCACCGTCGCTCAGCGACGCCAGCTGGACGCCGTACACGGCGAGTTCGCCTGCCTCGACTGCTTCAGTCAGGAGCTTCTGGCGCAAACGCATCCAGCTGTCGCCGCCGCACAGCTTTGCCACGAGTTCCACGCAGAACGCGTGGTTGGTCTTCAACGAGCGACCGCGAAGTTCAGCTACCAGCTTGCGCGCCAGTTCGGTCTTGTCGCCGCCCGTGGCTAGGCCTAGCGCGGTGCAAGCTTCGAGCGCTTGATCGAGGGAAAGAGTGAGGTTCTTGGTGGACAGAAGCTCGCGCAGTAACGCGGCTTGTTCTTCAAGAGGCAGTGGGGAAATGAGAAATTGCGAAGCCATGGGCTCCTCCAGTCAACGCAGAAGCTCGGTCGTGGCGTCGCGCGTTGCCGTTCGAGCCCTGCGGGTCGACGGGGGAAACTCATGGCTGCCTGGAGGCAGAAAAGGCATTTCTCATCCGGATTTGCCGTCACCGCTCGAGAAAGCGGCTGCGCGACTGCTGGGGCTCCGGGATGGCCCTTGGGCTCAGTCTAGTTGCGGGCGGGGTCGGTTGCAAGTGGTCAGGCGGGGCGTTACCGCGGCGAGGCGGTGACGGCTTTAAGCCTCGCGTTCTTCCACCCAGTGCGTTCCCTGGCCGCATGCGCGGTTGCCTTCTTCGACGACGACTTCGACGTCGCGGCGGTTTTCCGGTGTGTCCGGGAACCAGACGCCACCGTCGATGGGTTCGTCAAACTGGTTTTCGTGAAGGCCGAACGGCCAAGCAACGCGGATTTCAATCATTGGTGCGCTCCTTCAGGGCCGGCGCGAGGACGTCATTCTGCGCGTCGAAGTCCCTGGAAGGAAGCGTTCTCGCAAGTGTGGATTGAGGTCCGCTGCCCGGCCTCACGGTGCGCAGCGATCTCAGGACACGGAACGCGCGCGCTGTGCGAATCTTTCTTGAGGCTCAGTCAATGAGATGCTGGGACGAAGCAGGTAGGCGATGACGATCATCGGCGCGTCAACCAGCGGTCGCGCGAAGATGCCTTTGCACTGGTACCCCACCAGCCTCGCGGTGGGCGCGATAGTGACTCCGTATCCCGCAGCGACGAGCGTCATCGCCATGTCGAAGGTTCCGACCTTCTGGCCCTCACCCTGCGGCTTGTCTTCGAGAAGGCGATGCGCCTGGGCATTCCAGGTCTCGCCGGCGGTCGACTGCACGCAGATGAGCGGCTGCTTCGATAGCTCGTGGCAAGGCACTTCGCGGTAGGCCAGCAAATGGGAGCGCTTGGCGACGGCGACCGCGAGCGTGTCATGCCAGAGCGGCTCGCACACCCAGCCCGGCCACTGCACCTCGTTTGCTGATACAGCGAAGTCGAAGCTGCCGCCTGCTGGCTCATGGGCTGACGCCGTGGCAGCGCATTCGACCAGAGCGATGGCAGTCTCGGGCTCCTCCGCACGTTGCAGCGCCAGCACGTCGGCAAGCTGAGAAGGCATCCATTCGCCGAGCACGGCCACCCGGATTTCGGTGCAGGCGTCGTTCGATGTCACGTCCAGCGTCCCTCGGCAGTGAACTCGCGGGCAATCGGATCCTGCGTTGCCCCATGAGTTAAGTTTAACGTGGTTTAAATTGTGACCATGTTCGACGCTTTCGGTAATGCAAAAGCGTTCGATACAAAGAGGCCGACCTGCCGGCACGACTACCTACGAAGCCGGACCTGCGATTGCATTTGGGGGCGCCGTTCGTGAAGAGCGGACTCATCAGGGCATCGCACAGGAGACGCTGGCCCACTTGGCTGGGATCGAGCGCTCGCACATGGGAAAGATCGAGCGCGGCGAACATGTCCCCACGCTCCCCTTGATCCTCAAGATCGCCCGCGCGCTGAAGTGCAGTTCTGCCCACCTGATGGCCCTGACCGAAGCCAAGCTGGCCGGATCGGCTTCCAAATCCGAGGATTGAAGCCGGCCCGAACCGTGGCTGGTAACCCTATCCCCGCTTGTTATCGGTATCGCGCTCAACGGGGAAATTCTCGCGCTTTGGCGCGTCGTTGGCGAGGCTCAGGTAGGGGTTATCGGGTGGTATTTCCCCGAACAACGCACTGGCATTGGCCAGAAGGTAGCCATGCAGGCGCCGGGATTTGCGTGGCCCCGTAACCTCGCAGGTCCAGATGTTCAGCCCGCTGGCTGCTTGCTTGCGATGCTGCCCCAGCTTCTCGAAGCGTTTTTGCACCCACTGCCACGCCTCCACCTTCTCCTGTTTTGCGACGAAGGCGACCCGCGGATGTTCTTGCGCGTAGCGCTGGAAGACACCGGGGCTGACCAGGTAGGCCGTGCCTTCCACCGTATGCACCAGGGCCTTGGCGTCGTTGACGATGAGCTTGTGGGCCCGCACGCCCTGAGTCAGCCAGGCCATGAAGTGCTCGCCGGAGGGTTCTTCTCGATCCCGGAACTGCGTCGGGGCTGTAGGTGGCGAGGCTGATTCGACTGCCGCATCGTCCATTGGCTCAGGCGAGTTGGATGGCGCCGACAGTGAAGTTTCGGAGCCGGCCCCCATGTCCAGCAGATCGAGTAGCGCGCCGACGCCGTTGTCCGCGGCCGCCGGCGCGATCGACGGCACATTCGCTGGCGTGGCATCGTCGCGCTCCGGGCGCACGACGTCGACCGCAGCATCGGCCACCTGCGCCGGCTGCGCTGGCTCTCCTTGGTCTTGTTCGACCTGCACCTGGCCTGCGAAGGGCGCGGGTCGCTCGGCTGCTTCCCAGATCAGCGCGGGTGAGAGTTTCAGGAAGGTGAAACTGTGGGACCAGCCGGCATCGCTCCTGACCGCGGCTTTCCAGATCGCCTTGCCGTCCGGCGTCGGCAAGACGATGGCGTGATCCTGTAGCACGTTGAAGACCGCCGTGTTGCTTGCTGGAATGCCGTCGATACCTTGCGACAGCAGATGCGCGCGCAACTTGTCCGAGACGGTCTTGCTGACCAGCCAGAGCGCGTCCTGGGTCAGCCAGCCGTCCGAGGCTTGGGGCTGGTTGAGCTTGAATTCTTCCTTGAGCAGGTAGCGCAGGCCATCGAGCAGCTTGCGCTGCAGCGCGTGCTTGGGCGCGGCGAGCACCCGGCTGGGGTCGCCGCCGAGTTCCTGGGCCACCGATGCCTGGTCGGCTTGCACCACGAGCTCACCGAGTGTGCCGGCGTGCTCGTACTGGCCTGCCAGGACGTAGAGCAGGGCAGCCCATAGGTCGGGATAGTCGGAGAGCCAGTCGAAGATGTCGGCATCGAGCAGCCGCGCATAGAGCAGCCCGGTCGCGGCGCTGTGCAGCCGATACTCACGTTCCTTGCGGTAGCGAAATCGGTACGGGCGCCGCAGTGGGCCGTGCCAGGGGTGCCAGGTCGTGCCGTTGGCGTATTCCACATGCAGGTCGACGGCGATCTTGCCGATGTCGTGCA
>FTKD01000309.1_pt4 | contig 22149 bp, 19 predicted proteins | sample 1658191 | NCBI WGS metagenome assembly FTKD01 (sample SAMEA3914808, study PRJEB12502) | metagenome | biome: forest; material: soil | place: Canada | collected 2011-08-03 | depth 0.3 m
CCGCGCCGCCGCCGAGGCAGAGTCCGCGCCGGGCGACGCGTCGCTGTTCGACAAGGCCTGGGACGCCAGCCGCGCGCTGGCCAGGCCGCGGCTCGATGCACTGGCGCAGCGGCTCGAGCCGAAGGCGACCTGGGACGACCTCGTCCTGTCCGACGAGTCGAGCAAGCTGCTGCGCCAGATCGCGACGCAGGTCCACGGCCGGTTCCGCGTCTACGAGGACTGGGGCTACGCGAAGAAGATGACGCGCGGGCTCGGGATCAGCGCGCTGTTCGCGGGCGAGAGCGGCACCGGCAAGACGATGGCGGCCGAGGTGATCGCCAACGAGCTGCGGCTGCACCTGTACCGCATCGACCTGTCGGCCGTGGTCAGCAAGTACATCGGCGAGACGGAGAAGAACCTGCGCCGCCTGTTCGACGCGGCGGAACTGGGTGGCGCGATCCTGTTCTTCGACGAGGCCGACGCGTTGTTCGGCAAGCGCAGCGAGGTCAAGGACAGCCACGACCGCTACGCCAACATCGAGATCAACTACCTGCTGCAGCGCATGGAGGCGTTCAGCGGCCTGGCCATCCTCGCCTCCAACATGAAGAGCGCGCTCGACCCCGCCTTCCTGCGGCGCCTGCGCTTCATCGTCAACTTCCCGTTCCCGGGGCCGCTGCAGCGCCGGGAGATGTGGCGCAAGGCCTTCCCCGCCGACGTGCCGCAGGAGGGCCTGGACTTCGAGAAGCTGGCGCGCTTCAACCTGTCGGGCGGCAACATCCACAGCATCGCCCTCAACGCCGCGTTCGCCGCGGCGCATCGCGAAAGCGCGGTGACCCAGCCGTTGCTGCTGTCGGCCGTGCGGGCCGAGCTGCGCAAGCTCGACAAGCCCGTCAACGAGGCGGAGTTCCGATGAAGCCGCCCGTCAGCCTGCACATCGACCGCCTGGTGCTCGAGGGCCTGCCGTTCACGCCCACGCAAGGCGCGCGGCTGCAGCGCGCGCTGGAGCACGAGCTGGCGCGCCTGTGGACGCAGCGCGCCGCCGGCCCGCCGACGCAGGCGCTCGCCAGCCCGGCGCTGCGCGCCCTGGCCCTGACGCTGCAGGCCGGCACCGCGGCATCGCCGGCCGCCGTGGGCCGCGACGCCGCGCGCAGCCTCTTCGCGCTGCTGGGGGCGCCATGAAATCCGCGACGCGCGCCCTCGTCCGCGGTGCCGCCCGGCACGGCACCGACTGGCAGCCGCCCGCGACGGCCGAGAAGGCCGCGCAGCGCGGCGCGAGCCTGGCAACGGGACGCGACGCCACGGACACGGACGCGGCGCCAGCGTTGCCGCGCGTCGCCCCGACGGCCAGCGCGGAAATCGGCGGCGGCAAGCCGCTGGACGCCGCCGCGCGCACGCCGCTGGAGTCCAGGCTGCATGCGGATTTCAGCGGCGTGCGCGTGCACACCGACGGCCCCGCGTCGCAGGCCGCCGAGGATCTCGGCGCCCGCGCCTTCGCGCACGGCGGCGACATCGCGTTCGCGCCGGGCGAATACGCGCCCAAGCGTCCGGTCGCGCAGCAGCTGCTCGCCCACGAGTTGACGCACGTCGCGCAACAGGCCAAGGCCGGCGCGACGGCGCTGCAGTTCGATCCGAAGAAAGACAAGGCCGGCATCGGCGCCGCGCCGCCCGCGGACGACTTCATCAAGGCGCCCGGCGACTGGGGCGCCGAGGACAGCCACGTGCTGTTCAAGCAGGACCAGGCCGACCCGGACGGCGGCGAAGCCGCCATCCGCCAGGTCGTCGATGCCGTGCAGCAGCCGCGCTACGTGCATGTCCACGGCTATGCCAGCGAGGAAGGGCCTGCCGACTACAACCTCAACCTGAGCGCCCATCGCGGGGCGACGCTGAAGCATCGCCTCGAGGCGGCGCTGCCGCCCGGAGCCAAGGTCTTCATCTTCGCGCACGGCCAGAGCACGCACTTCGGCGCAGCCGCCCAGAACCGGCGCGTCGGCCTCTCCGTGCTCGGCCCGGTGGCCGGCAACGCATTGCACCTGCGGCCCGGCCTGGGCGAGCGCCATCACCTGGGCTCGTTGCCGCCGGGCGGTCCCTATCTCACGCAGCCGGGCGGCACGTCGCAGCCGCCGCCGCTGCCGGACCCGAATACGTGGCGTCCCGGCGGCACGCCGCCGGCATCGCCGTTCCTGCCCATCAGGCCGAGCCCGTTGCGTCGGCCGCGTTCGCTGATGGACAACCCCGCGCTGCTGTTGCCCGGCGGCCTGCACGACCTGGACACCGGCAGCGCGCCGGAACATTGGGATTCCGCCTACGACAAGTACCACGGGCTGGGCGTGCCCGACAAGCTCGAACTCGGACCGATCGACCTCGGCGCCGGCGAGCTCGCCAACAAGGAGGTCAAGAACGCGGAGCAGGCTTATCACGAGCGCAACGATCCGTCGGTGATCGACAAGTCGAACGCGGAGACCGGCACGCACGTCTTCACGTCGCCCAACCTGCTCGATCACTGGCCGTTCAAGAAAAAGAAGAAAGGCAAGGACTGAGCGATGAGCACCTTCCCCGGCTCACCCCGGCTGCTGCGTGGCGGCCTCGTGCTGATCGATCCCGGCGCGGGCTCGGTGCTGCGCATCATCGCGCTGCAGTACAACCCCGACACGTTGACGCGCTCGTTCCAGATCCGCGGCGTCGGTCCGGACAGCGGCGATCACCTGGAGGCACTGCGCCTGAAAGGGCCGCCGGTGGAGACGATCAAGGTCGAGGCCGAGATCGACGCCACCGACCAGCTCGAAGGCAACGACGCGTTGGCCATGGACGCGGGGCTGCACCCGGTGATCGCGGCGCTCGAGACCATCATCTATCCGAGCAGCGTGCTGCTGGCCGCGAACCACCGCGAGGCGCAGTCGGGCTCGCTCGAGATCGCGCCCGAGATGGCGCCGCTGCCGCTGTTCGTGTTCGGCCCGAAGCGCATCGTGCCGGTGCGCGTCACCGAGTTGTCAATCACCGAAGAGGCCTTCGACGTGGCGCTCAACCCGATCCGCGCCAAGGTGAGCCTGGGCCTGCGCGTGCTGACCGTCGACGACCTCGGCTTCGACGCCAAGGGCGGCGGCCTGTTCATGACCTACCTGCAGGCCAAGGAGCAGCTGGCCCAGCGCCACCGCGGCGGCAGCTTCGCGACGCTCGGGATCAACGGCGTGCCCTGAATCCGCTCTGACGAAAGACCTGTGATGGCCAACTACAACTTCGTGCCGACCAGCCGCTACTACAGCATCGACATCGCGCTGTTCCTGCAGCCGGACGGCCAGCAGCTGCCCTACCTGCGGCGCCGCCTGCTGCCGCAGTCGAGCCGCTTCTCGGTGCTGCGCGAGCACGTCGTGATGGGCGGCGAGCGGCTCGACCGCATCGCCGCGCAGGAACTCGGCGACCCCGAGCTGTTCTGGCGCCTGTGCGACGCCAACGACGCGATGCTGCCCGACGACCTGGTCGCGGTGGTCGGGCGACGCCTGAACGTGACGCTGCCCGAAGGCATCCCCGGCATGACTGGTCTCTGACCGAACGCGAACGACGACCATGTTGCAAGGCATCCACCTCACCCTGCTGATCGGCCCGGGCGTGCCCGTGCCGGTGCCGGAGTCCGTGGTGGACGCGATCGTCAGCGTGCAGGTGACGAGTTCCAAGGACACCAGCGGCTTCCAGATCGTGCTCGCGGTCAGCAAGAACTCGACCCTGCTCACCACGCTGCTGCCGGCGGGCTACTTCGACCCGATCTCCACGCGCGTGATCGTCATCGTCACGGTCGGCGGCATGCCGCAGGTGCTGATGGACGGCGTCGTGACGCGCCAGGAACTCGCCCCGAGCAGCGAGCCGGGCCAGTCGATGCTGACCATCACCGGCGAGGACCTCAGCGTGCTGATGGACCTGATCGACCTCACCGGCGTGCCCTACCCCGCGATGACCGAGGTCGCACGCATCTACCTGATGCTGGCCAAGTACGCGGAGTTCGGCATCGTGCCGGTGGCGATCCCGCCGATCCCGCCCGACGTCCCGGTGCCGACCGACGAGATCCCGACGCAGCGCGGCACCGACCGCGCCTACATCCGCACGCTGGCGGGCCAGGCGGGCTACGTGTTCTACGTGGAGCCCGGCCCGCTGCCCGGCCAGAGCATCGCCTACTTCGGGCCCGACGTGCGCATCCCGGTGCCGCAGCCGGCCCTCAACATCAACATGGACGCGGACACCAACGTCGACACGCTCAGCTTCAGCTTCGACGGCCTGCAGAAGAAGATCGTGCTCTACAGCATCATGGATCCGGTCACCAAGAAGATCGTGATCCCGATCCCGGTGCCCAACCTGTCCATCGTTCGCCCGCCGCTCGGCGCGAAGATCCCCATTCCATGGCGCCTCGAGCAGCAGGAAGGCGCGGCCAAGAACAACCCCGCGAAGGCCGCCCAGGAGATCCTCGGCATCCTCTTCAACGCCTCGGACGCGATCACCGTGTCGGGCTCGCTCGACGTCCTGCGCTACGGCCGCGTGCTGCGCTCGCGCATGCTGGTGGGCGTGCGCGGGTCGGGCATCGCGTACGACGGCCTCTACTACGTCAACAGCGTCACCCACAACCTCAAGCGCGGCGAATACAAGCAGAGCTTCCAGCTCAGCCGCGACGGCACGATCTCGCTGACGCCGAAGGTGCCGGTATGAGCATCCCATCGGAGCCCGCGCCATGACCGAGCCGACCGCCCCCCGCAAGTTCTACGGCAAGTACCGCGCAACGGTGCTGCTCAACGTCGACCCAGAGTTCCGCAGCCGTCTCGTGTGCCTGGTGCCCGACGTGCTCGGGATCCTGCCGTCCAACTGGTGCGAGGCCTGCCCGCCGCTGGCCGGCCCGACGGGCCCGCCGATGGGCGTCTACATGGTGCCGCCGATCGGCGCCGGCGTGTGGGTCGAGTTCGAGCAGGGCGATCCCGGCAAGCCGATCTGGAGCGGCTGCCGCTTCGGCATCGGCGACACGCCGACGCTCGCGCTCGCCGGCAACCCGGCCGACCCGAACATCTGCATCCAGTCGCTGCTGCAGCACATGGTGATGATCAGCGACATGCCGCCGTCGCCGATCACCGGCGGCATCATCCTCAAGAGCACGACGGGCGCGATGATCGTCGTCAACGATTCGGGGATCTACATCTCCAACGGCAAGGGCGCCATGATCACCATGATCGGCCCGACGATCGACTTCAACGTCGGCGCGCTGACGATCACCTGAGGACACGCGCCATGCCCGGATTCCTCATGCACGTCAACGCCGCCTGCCAGTGCACGCACGCGGCCCCCGCCACCATCGTGCCGACCCAGCCGCGCGTGCTCGTGAGCGCCCAGCCGGTGGCCACGATGACGAGCCCGATCGTCGTGGCCGGATGCCTGTTCACGATCCCCGGGCCGGTGCCGCAGCCGTGCGTCACGATCAAGTGGCTGATGCCGTCGACACGCGTGCTCGTGATGGGCCAGCCGGCCATGGTGCTGCCCGCGCCCGGCACCGGGCCGGGGCTGTGCCTGAGCCCCGCGCAGATTCCGCAGGGTCCGCCGATCGTCGGCGCGGTGCAGCCGCACGTGATCGCAACGTAGCCGGAGGTGCACGATGGACATCGCCTTTCCCTTCCACTTCGACAGCCGCGGCCGCAGCGCGCTCGCCGCGAGCGACGACCACGTGCGCGAGATGATCGAGCAGCTGATCTTCACCAACCCGGGCGAGCGCGTGAACCGGCCCGACTTCGGCAGCGGGCTGCTGCAGCTCGTGTTCGCGCCGAACAGCGCGGAGCTCGCCGCGACGGTGCAGTTCACGCTGCAGGCCGCGCTGCAGCGCTGGCTCGGCGACGTGATCTCGGTGAGCGACCTGGAGGTCACGTCGACCGATTCCACGCTCAGCATCGAGATCGACTACGTCGTGCGCGACACCGGCCTCGCGGCGTCGGCCACCTTCACGCGCACGCTCTGAGCGCCGGGGATTCGCCATGCAACCGACCTGCCAGACCGACCTCCGCCGCGACGCCGTACGGCGTGCCGCCGGACGCAACGGGCTCGATTACGTCGAGGTGGGCGACGCCGACACTCCGGCCACCCTGTACGTGTATTTCCTCGGCAGGCTGCCGCCCGAGCTGGCCGTGAAGCACCCGGGCCTCGAGCGCTTCCTGCGCATCGCCGGCGGCGAGCGCATCACCGGGCTGCGCATCCTCGACGTCGACCCGCAGGTGCAGTCCGACCCGACGCGCGACGATGTTCTCGTGCTCACGCTCGACCGCAGCGGCGACTTCTCGCCCTACACGCTGAGCCTGGTCGGCGTCGAGGGCATCGACCCGCGCTACGACAGCGCGAGCTTCACCTTCGGCCTGTGCTGCCCGAGCGATCTCGACTGCAAGGCCGATCGCGCCTGCGATGCGGCTGCGGCCGACGAGCCGCAGATCAACTACCTGGCCAAGGATTACGAAAGTTTTCGCGACCTGATCCTCGATCGCCTCGCGCTGCTGATGCCGGGCTGGACGGAGCAGCACGCGCCCGACATCGGCATCACGCTCGTCGAGATCCTCGCCTACGCCGGCGACCAGCTGAGCTACTACCAGGACGCCGTGGCCACCGAGGCCTATCTCGGCACCGCACGCCAGCGCATCTCCGTGCGCCGCCATGCACGGCTGGTCGACTACACGCTGCACGAGGGCTGCAACGCGCGCACGTGGCTGCATGTCGACGTCGCTGGCAGCATCGCGCTGCCCACCGACCGCATCGCCTTCGCCACCGGCTACAACCAGTCGCTCGTCAACGCGCCGCACGTGCTGGCGATCGAGGATCTCGACAAGCTGCCGGCGAGCAGCTACGAGTTCTACGAGCCGCTGGTGGCGCAGCCGCCGCAGACGCTGCAACTGCGCGAGGCGCACAACGCGATCTCGTTCTACAGCTGGGGCCGACGCGAATGCTGCATTCCCGCCGGCGCGACCTGCGCGACGCTGCTCGACGCCTGGGTGGCACCCGTCGCGCCCGCTACCGCGCCCACGCGCGCGCTGGCGATCCAGGTCGGCGATGTGCTGATCTTCGAGGAGGTGCTGGGCGCCCGCACCGGCGTGGCGGCCGATGCGGATCCCAGCCACCGCTGGGCCGTGCGCATCACGAGCGTCACCATCGACGAGGATTCACTCTACCCGGTGGCGATCGGAACAGGCGACGCGGCAGCCACGCTGCCGACGCCCATCGTCGAGATCGCCTGGTCGGTCGCGGACGCGCTGCCGTTTTCCCTGTGCCTGTCTGCGATCGGCCTCGCGCCGGCGTGCACCTACCTGATCGACATCAGCGTCGCGCGCGGCAACGTGATCCTGGTCGACCACGGACGCACGCAGGACGACGAGCCCTTGCCGCCGGTGCCCGGCACCACGTCGCCGCCCTGCTGCGAATGCGAAGGCGAGCCGGGCGACGTGCAGGTGCAGGTCGGGCGCTACCGGCCGGCGCTCGCCCAGGCGCCGGTCGTGCACTGCGTGCCGCTGGGCGACGTCGCGGTGCCGGCGGCGCAGGGACTCGTGCAGGATCCGCGCGCCGCGGTCCCGGCGCTGTCGCTGCAAGACAGCGGCGGCGCGACGTGGAGCGTGCAGACCGACCTGCTCGCCAGCGGCCCCGACGATCGCGACGTCGTCGTCGAGACCGACAACCTGGGCATCGCCCACCTTCGCTTCGGCGACGGCGAACTCGGCCGGCAGCCCGACATCGGCAGCACCTTCGCGGCCAGCTACCGCACCGGCGGCGGCACGGCCGGCAACGTCGGCGCCGAAGCCATCTCGCGCCTCGTGCTGAAGAACTACGCGATCGACGGCGACAGCATCAGCGTGCGCAATCCGCTGCCCGCCGTCGGCGGCGTCGATCCCGAGCCGATGGCCGCGGCGCGCCTGTTCGCGCCTGGCGCCTTCAGCCACGAGATCGAGCGCGCCATCACGGCCGCCGACTACGCCGCACTCGCCGAGCGCAACGCGGCGCTCCAGGGCGCGGCGGCCGTGCTCGCGTGGACAGGCAGTTGGTACGAAGCGGACGTGGCCGTCGACCCGCTCGGCACGGAGGACGCCGACCCGGCCCTGCTCGCGGCGATCGCCTGCGACCTGCATCGCTATCGCCGCATCGGCCACGACCTGCGCGTCCAGGCCGCGGTGTATGTGCCGCTGAAGCTGTGCCTGGACGTCTGCGCGCTGCCCGGCTACGACCGCGGCCACGTGAAGGCCGCGCTGCTCCAGCGCTTCGGCACCGGGCCCGCGGCGGGAGGCCGTCCGGCCGGGTTCTTCAACGCGGACCAACTGACGCTGGGCGAAAGCGTGCGCCTCGGCTGGATCGTCGCCGCCGGCCAGGCCGTGGCGGGCGTCGAGTGCGTGCGGGTGACGGCGTTCCACCGCCTCTTCGCCGTCCCCAACCACGAGATCGACAACGGCGTGCTGCCGCTCGCGCCGTACGAGGTCGCGCAACTCGACAACGATCCGGATCACCCGGAGCGCGGCCAGTTGCAGATCGACGTGCGCGGCGGGCGCTAGGAGATCCGCATGAACCGACACCTCACTCCGGGAGCCGTGCGATGAGTTGCTCTTCCTGTGGCTGCGCCACGCTGCCCTGCGGCTGCTGCGAAGGCGCGCAGGCGATCACGCCGCAGACGATCTTCAACCGCCCCGGCCTGCCCGCGCTGAGCTACCGCGTCGGCACGCACAACAGCTTCCTGGAGACCATGCTGGCGCGGCTGTCGACGATCGCGGTCGACGGCGCCGGCGCGGACGGCCAGACGATGGCGAACCTGCGTCCGCTGCAAGGCCTGACCACCCGCGACAGCAGCGACCCGGCGATCGCGCTGCTCGACGCCTGGGCCACGGTCGGCGACGTGCTGACGTTCTACCAGGAGCGCATCGCCAACGAGGCGTTCCTGCGCACGGCCACCGAACGCTGCAGCGTGGTGGAACTCGCGCGCCTCGTCGGCTACACGCCGCGGCCCGGCGTCGCGGCCACCACCTACCTGGCCTGGACGCTGGACACCAACCAGGTCGATCCGGTGACGATTCCCGCGGGCACGCGCGCGCAGAGCGTGCCGGGCCCTGGCGAGACCGCGCAGAGCTTCGAGACCAGCGAGGACCTGGCGGCGCGCCGCGAGTGGAACAACCTGCAGGTGCGCCTGAGCCGCCCGCAGAACATCACGCTGGACAACGTCCTGGCCATCGCCGCCATCCAGGTCGCCGGAACCGCCACCAACCTGAAGCCCGGCGACCCGCTGCTGTTCACGTTCGCCGTCGACGGCTCCACCAGCGCCATGCGCGTGGTCGACGGCGTGGACACGCAGTTCGCCGACCAGACCAGCGCGATCCGCCTGCGTCCGCTCGATCCGGTGCTGCTCGCCTGCACCGCCCTGCTCCTCGATTTCGTGACGCAGACGACGGCGCTGCTGCCCGACGCATCGGGCACGGTGCAGTACGCCCTGGACACCAGCGACCGGATCCTCGGCGACGTCTACATCGGCACGCAGACCGACCCCGACAGCTGGGTCAACCAGTTGGCGAAGGACAGCGGCAGTCCGCCCGCGGCGCTCACCGCGGCGATAGCGGCGCTGCGCGTCGCGATCGATGCGTTGAAGCCGCCCGCGCGCGGGGCCGTCGCCGTGACCGACCCCGCGCACTTCGCGGTATCGCTGCTGCAGCCGGCCGTGGTCCAGGCCCGCAACAGCCTGCAGCTGACGCGCAACCTGGCCCAGGCCTTCCTGCCGGCGGGCATCCAGTCCACGACGACCGTGGCCGTGAACGGCCCCGGACTGCTCGCGTTGTCGCGGCAGGTCGTCGCCGGTGGCGGCAGCGGCGCGGGATCGGCGGCGCTCGCGCCCGCGGCCGCCCCGTTGCGGGCACCGGTATACGCCGACGTCGCCACGCAACTGCTGGTCAGCTTCGCACCGAGCCTGCGCAAGAGCTACTACGCCGCGTGGGCGGGCGCCACGCTCAACCCGGCGCAGTCCGCCCTGCAAGGCGTCTACGCGCTGCGTGCGCGCGCGGCGCTGATGGGCGCGACGGCGTCGAAGCTGCCGAGCTACAGCACCGGCAGCGGCACGACATCGTCGGGCTTGCCGGCGGGCGTCCTGCTGCCGCCGAACAAGTGGAGCGACTGGACCTACGCCGATGCGGGCGACGAGACCGACGTCAACGCCTTCCTCGACCAGGCCAACGAGAACGTCGCGGCGGGCGGCTACGTGCTCGCCGAGCTCGCCGGCGTGCGCCAGGTACGGCGCATCGCGCAGGCGACGACGCGACCGCGCACGGCCTACGGCCTCAGCGGGCAGACGACCGAGCTGGTGTTCGAAACGCGCGGCGAAGACGACCTCGGCTGGCGTACGGTCACCGGCACCACGGACATCGGCCAGTTGCGCCAGACCAAGCTCTACGTGCAGAGCGACCCGCTCGCGCTGGTCGACGAGCAGATCACCGACCCGGTCGGCGCCGCCGATGCGAGCGATGCGGTCGGCGCCCGCCAGATCACGCTGGACAGCCTGGTCGACGGCCTGACCTCGGGGCGCTGGGTGATCCTGGAAGGCGAGCGCGACGACATCGCCGCGGTCGACGGCGTGCGCTTCGCCGAGCTGCAGATGGTCTCGGGCGTGAGCCAGAGCTACGACGCGCAGTTGCCGGGCGACAGCGTGCACACCACGCTGATCCTGGCCACCGACCTGGCCTATCGCTACAAGCGCGCCACGCTCAACATCTACGGCAACGTGGCCAAGGCCACGCACGGCGAGACGCGCAACGAGACCCTGGGCGACGGCGACGGCGCGCAGGTCTTCCAGTCGTTCACGCTCAAGCAGCCGCCGCTGACCTTCGTCGCAGCGCCGACCGCCGCCGGCGCGCAGAGCACGCTGCAGGTGCTGGTCAACGGCGTCGAGTGGCAGGAGAGCGACTCGCTGGCCTGGCTCGCGCCGAAGGACCGCGGCTTCGTCACGCTGACTGCCGACGACGGCACCACCACCGTGACCTTCGGCAACGGCGTGGAGGGCGCGCGCCTGCCCAGCGGCGTGCAGAACGTGCTCGCGGTCTATCGCAACGGCATCGGCCAGCCCGGCAACGTGGACGCCGGGCAGATCACGCTGCTGCAGTCGCGGCCGCTGGGCGTCAAGCAGGTGATCAACCCGCTGGCGGCGTCGGGCGGCGCCGACAAGGAAACCCGCGACCTGGCCCGCGAGAGCGCGCCGCTGTCGGTGATGGCGCTCGACCGCCTCGTCTCGGTGGCCGACTACACCGCCTTCACGCGCCGCTTCGCCGGCATCGCCAAGGCGCTGGCGCTGCGCGTCAGCGACGGCCGCCAGCAGCTCGTGTACATCACCATCGCCGGCGTCGACGACATCCCGATAGACACCACCTCGGACCTGTACCAGAACCTGCTGGCCGCGCTGCGCGACGCCGGCGACCCCGACCTGCCGCTGCGCGTAGCCCTGCGCGAGCTGAAGGCCCTGATGCTGAGCGCCAACATCAAGCTGCTGCCCGACTTCGTGTGGGAATCCGTCGTCGCCGCCGTGCGGGCGCAGCTCCTGGACACCTTCGGATTCGACAGCCGCGCGCTCGGCCAGCCGGCGCTGCTGTGCGAGGTCATCGCGGCGATCCAGGGCGTCCTGGGCGTGGACTACGTCGACGTCGATGCGTTCGGTGCCGTCTCGCAGGCGGCGTCCGCCGCGACGTGCCTGGCCACCGGCGACACCGCCGTTAGCCTGTTGACGCAGGACGACGTGGTGGCCGAGGTGAGCAGGATCGTCAGCCCGCCCCCCGTCTGGCGCGGCCGCCGCAAGGAACGCGAGCCGCGCGACGTCACCGCGTGGCCCGGCGGCTCCGATGCCGGCGTGCTGCGTCCGGCCGAACTGGCGGTGTTCATGCCCACCGTCTCCGACACCCTCGTGCTGAACCAGATCCCATGACCGCCCTCCCAGACTCCGACCCGCGCGCGGACCGTCTCTACGCGCTGCTGCCTTCCATCCACCTCGTCCGCGATGCCGCGCAGGGCTATCCGCTGAAGGCCCTGCTGCGCGTCATCGCCGAGCAGGTCAACGTCGTCGAGGACGACATCGCGCAGCTCTACGAGAACCAGTTCATCGAGACCGCCGACGACTGGGCCGTGACCTATATCGGCGACCTCGTCGGCTACGTCCCGGTGGCCGACGCCGGCCTGCCGGCCGACGAGTCCGGCCGGCCGGAGCCGCGCGTGCTGGTGCCGCGCCGCGAGGTGGCCAACCTCATCCGCAATCGCCGCCGCAAGGGCACGCTGGCGTTGCTGGACCAACTGGCCGACGACGTCGCCGGATGGCCCTCGCGCGCGGTCGAGTTCTTCCGCCTGCTGGGCTGGGCACAGAACCTCGACCACCTGCATCCGCAGCGCCACCGGCTGGCGGACCTGGGCCACGTCGACGCGCTGGACCGCATCGACGGTCCGTTCGACAGCGTCACGCACAGCGTCGACCTGCGCCGACCGGATTCGAACCGGACGACGGGCCGCTTCAACATCACCAGCGTGGGCGTCTTCGTCTGGCGCCTGCGCAGCTACTCCGTGACGGCCACGCCGGCCTGCTGCGTCGAGGAATCGGGGCCGCACTGCTTCACCTTCAGCGTGCTCGGGCAGGACGCGCCGCTGTATGTCGCGCCGAGGACGGCGAGCGATCCGACCGGGATCGCGCAGGAGCTGGACCTGCCGGTGCCGATCCGCCGCCTGGCGTTCGACGAGAACGTGGCCGACTACGCCGGGCCCGGCGCGAGCCTGGCGATCCATGCCGAGGGCTGGGCGGGCTACACCGGCAGCGATCCGGTGCCGGTGTCGCAACTGCTGCCGGCCGACCTGTCCGACTGGGTCTACGTGCCGCCGCCGGGCCGCATCGCCGTCGATCCGGTGCTGGGCCGGCTGGCATTCCCGCCCGGCCAGTTGCCCAAGAAGGGCGTCCGCGTCGACTACCGCTACGGCTTCTCGGCCGACATCGGCGGCGGCGAGTACGCCCGCCCGCTGTCGCAGCCGGCCGAGGGGTTCACGCTGTACCGTGTCGGCGAGGACCAGGCGTTCCAGCGCATCGGGCAGGCGCTCGATCAATGGAAGAAGGACCAGCCGCAGGACGCGGTCATCGAGATCGCCGCCAGCGGCGTCTACGTCGAACCGATCGCCATCCAGCTCGGGCAACGCCAGACCCTGCAGCTGCGCGCCGCCGATCGCACGCGTCCCGTGCTGCGGCTGATCGACTGGCAGACCGACCTGCCGGACGCCCTGACGGTGACGATGGCCGCCGCCAGCCGCTTCACGCTCGACGGGCTGCTGATCACCGGCCGGCCGGTGCTGATCGTCGGCGCGGACGCGGCGCAGGAGACCTCGGCGTGCGGCGCGGAGGTGGTGATCCGGCATTGCACGCTGGTACCCGGGTGGGGTATCGACTGCGACTGCCAGCCGCGCCGGCCCGCGGAGCCCGGCCTGGAATTGCGCAACGTGCGGGCGCGCGTGCGCATCGCGCACAGCATCGTCGGCGCCATCCAGATCCAGGAAGACGAGGTGCTGCAGGATCCGATTCCGCTGTGCATCGCCGACAGCATCCTCGACGCCACGTCGCCGGATCGGCAGGCGATCGGCGCACCGGGCGACACCTGGGCGCATGCGGTGCTGACGATCCAGCGCTGCACGGTGTTCGGCATCGTCGACGTGCACGCCATGACGCTGGGCGAGAACAGCATCTTCAGCGGCTGCGTGAACGTGGCGCGGCGCCAGGTCGGCTGCATGCGTTATTGCTACGTGCCCACCGAGTGCCGCACGCCGCGCCGCTACCGGTGCCAGCCCGATGGCGTGGTCGCGGCCGTCAAGGCGCGCATCACCGACGACGCGGTCAAGCAGGCCAGCGAGATCGAAGGCGAAACCCTGCGCGTGGCGCCGCAGTTCGGCTCGACACGCTACGGCCAGCCCACCTACGCGCAACTGGCCCTGGCCGGCGCACCCGAGATCGCCCGCGGCGCCGACGACGAATCCGAAATGGGCGTGTTCCACGACCTGTACCAACCCCAACGCGCAGCCAACCTGCTCACTCGGCTCGCGGAGTACACGCCCGCCGGCATGGACGTCGGCGTCGTCTTCGCGAGCTGACTCACGGAAAACATCGAAAGGGACACCGTCATGAAGGGCGACTTTTCACGCATCAGCTTCGATGCCGCCAAGCACTACAGCAGCGTCTTCTTGCAGCAGGGCCGGGTCACGCTCGACGCCGATCCGAACGAGCAGGCGGCGATCCTGCTGCACACGCTGCGCACGATGGCGCGCGACATCTTCGGCCCCTGCGGCGGCCCGGTCGACCACCTGGGCTTCGCGTTGACGCTGGGCGCGACGGGCCCCGGCGGCACGCAGGCGCTGACGATAGGCGCGGGGCGCTACTACGTCGACGGGGTACTGGTCGAGAACGAGGCGGACTGCGACTACGCGAACCAGCCCGACCTCGTGCCCGCGGCCGACGACGCGGTGCTGCAGCGCCTCAAGGCCACCGGCGGCGACGACGTCTGGCTCTACCTGGACGTGTGGGAGCGCCACATCAGCTGGATCGAGGACGACGACATCCGCGAATCGGCGCTCGGCGGCCCCGACACCTGCACCCGCTCCAAGGTGGTGTGGCAGGTGCGCGGCATGGCGCGCACCGCGCTGCTCGACGCCCTCGAGGCCAGGCAGGCCGCCATCGATGCACGCCTGGCCGACACCAGCGTGGCGTTGACGCCGCAGCAGCGTGCCGCGTTGCAGGCCCGGTTGGCCAAGCTGACCAACGACCTCACGCTGCTGGGGCCGAATGCCAACGGCGTGCCCGGCTTCGACTGCGACGCGCCGCTGGACGCCCTGGACGGCCTCAGCGACGCCATGCTGACGGCGCGCCTCGACCCGGGCCAGCAGATCAAGGACGCCTGTTCGATCGCGCCCGATTCGCGCTATCGCGGCGTGGAAAACCAGCTGTACCGCGTCGAGGTGCACCAGGGCAGCGCGGCCGGCGTCACGCCGACGTTCAAGTGGTCGCGCGACAACGGCAGCGTGGCCACGCGCTGGCTGGGTACCGACGGCAACGACCTGCTCGTCACCAGCTCGCGCGATTTCAGCGCGTTGTCCTGGGTCGAACTCGGCGACGATTCGAACGACAGGCAGGGCGTCCCCGGCCTGCTCGTCAAGCTCGCGAAGGTCGACGGCAACCGACTGAGCGTCGATCCGACCACGATCCCCAGCGGCCAGACGATCGCGCTCGCCGCCGGCCTGTCCAATCCCAAGGTGCGACGCTGGGACCAGTCGGAAAACGACGACACGACACTGGAGAACGGCGCCGTCCCGTTGGTGGAGATGAACGCGACGCAGGCGAACTGGCTGGCGCTCGAGGACGGCATCCAGGTGCAGTTCGCCACCGGCGGCAGCTATCGCAGCGGCGACTACTGGCTGATCCCGGCCCGCGTGGCGACCGGCAGCATCGAGTGGCCGACCACGGTCGACGGGCAAGGCAACGTCACCTGGCTGCCCGAGCGACCGCGCGGCGTGGCACACCACTACGCGTCGCTCGGCTTCGTCGGCCTGGTGGACGGCGCGTTCGGCGTCTCGCCCTGCGTGTGCACGATCGCCCCGATCAGCGACTGCAATTCGCGGTTGCGCGCGAACGCGACGCCACGGCTTGCCGTCAACCGCGCCGGCCAGGCCGACAAGCCGGCCGCAGCCCCCAAGGCCGCGACGGCCAAGTCGGCGGGGACGGCGTCGGACAAGGCGAAGCCATAGGCTGCGCACCGCGCTCCACCTCGAGCCCGCCATGTTCAATTCGGAAACCCTCGAAGTCGCCGTCGGCATGGCCTTCCTGTTCCTGTCGATCGCGCTGATCTGCACCGCGGTGCGGGAGTGGCTGGAAGGCATCCTGAAGTGGCGCGCGATGGACCTCGAGCGCGGGCTGCGGACGCTGCTCGGGGACGCGGACGGCAGCCTCACCAGCCAGCTGCTGCGCCACCCGGTGCTCGACTCGCTGTTTGCCGGCCACTACGACCCCAGGCAACTGCGCAGCAGCTGGCTCACGCCGGGCAAGGACAGCCTGCACATGCGCTTTTCCAAACGGCGCAACCTGCCGTCCTACATCCCCGCCACGCAGTTCGCCGTCGCCTTCCTCGACATGGTGGCGCGCGGACCACTGCCCTGCGCCCCCGGTACGCCCGCCGGCGGCGACGTCGAGACGGCCATGGCGACGATCCATCCTGGTCCGCTGTCGGTCGAAGCGTTGCGCCAGAGCGCGTTGGGGCTCGGTTCGCCGCAGTTGCAGCGCGTGCTGCTGACCGCGCTCGACCACTCCGCGGGCGACCTCGCGCAGGCGCGCATGAACATCGAGCGCTGGTTCAACGGCACGATGGATCGCACGTCCGGCTGGTACAAGCGGCGCACGCAGGCCGTGCTCTTCCTGCTGGGCCTCGTCACCGCCGCGGGAATGAACATCGACGCTTTCCACGTCATGCAGCGCCTGACAACGGACAAGGCGTTCCGCGCCGTCGTCGTGAACCAGGCCACCGTCGCGCCGGGAGCGGGCGAGGCGGCTTCCGCGGCCCAACTGGTGCGCATCGCCACGGCCAGGCAGGCGTTGGAGCAGGTCGCCATGCCGATCGGCTGGCGGCGTTGGTCACCGCCGTCGCATGCGCCGCACGCCCTGCCCGTTCCCATGCAGTTGTGCGAGGGGTCGAATGCCCCGTCATGCCAGCGCAACGAGTGGCTGGGCGCCGACTGGTTCCCCGTGGCGGCCGGCTGGCTGGCGACTGCGTTCGCGGTCATGCTCGGCGCGCCGTTCTGGTTCGATGTGCTCAATCGGTTCATGGTGATCCGATCGACCGTCAAGCCGCACGAGAAAAGCCCCGAAGAGGCCTCCCAGGATAGTCGGCCGCAAGCACCCGACAAGCCTGACGACGGCGATCATCCCTAGACCCGAAATAGGGCCCATCCAACCCGACATACCCCTACCCTGACGGGTAGTGCGCGCTGGAGGCGCTGGCTAGACTGCCGCCATGCCTTCCTTGCATTCAGCTGACGAGTCGAGCGGCGAAATGATCGGCTGCTCGGACGCGATCCGGGCGACGCTCCTGCAGGTGCGTCGGGTGGCTGCGAGCGAAGCCCCGGTGCTGATCGAAGGCGAGACGGGTTCCGGCAAGGAACTGGCCGCGCGGGCGATCCATTACTGGGGCGTGCGCAGGGCCGGCCCGTTCGTGCCGGTGAACTGCGGCGCGTTGCCCGATCACCTGCTCGAAGCCGAACTGTTCGGCCACGAGCGCGGCGCGTTCACCGATGCGAAGCTGGCGCGCCGCGGGCTCGTCGCGGAGGCCAACGGCGGCACGCTGTTCCTCGACGAAGTGGACGCCTTGAGCGCCAAGGCCCAGGTCACGCTGCTGCGCTTCCTGCAGGACCAGCGCTATCGGCCGCTGGGCAGTTCGCGCGAGCTGAGTTCCAACGTGCGGCTGATCGCGGCGACCAACCAGTCGCTGGCCGACGCGACACAGCAGGGACGCTTCCGATGCGACCTGATGTATCGACTGAAGATCCTGTACGTCGATCTGCCTCCGCTGCGCCAGCGCGACGGCGATCCGGAGCTGCTGGCCCGGCATTTCGTCGCCCAGCTGTGTGCGAAGTACCGGTTGCAGGCCAAGCACTTCGATGCGGCCACGCTGGGTTGGATACGCGCGCACGACTGGCCCGGCAACGTCCGCGAACTGGAGAACTGGGTGCATCGGGAACTGCTGATGACCGACGGCCCGACGATTCACGCGTCGGTCGTCTTCGGTACGCCGTCGGGCAGCCCCGCCGGCATGCCCGACTTCCAGCACGCCAAGGCCGCCGCCGTGCGCCAGTTCGAGTACGACTACGTGCTCGCCGCCATGCGCAAGAGCGGCGGCAACGTGACCCGCGCGGCACAGATGGCCGGCAAGGAGCGTCGCGCGTTCGGCAAGCTGATCAAGAAGCACGGGATCGATCGCCAGTCGCTGGTCGAATAGGTCCGCGGCGCTCGACGATCGGTCCTCGCTGCCCATGTGCTCAGGCGCGTGGTTGCCGAGCTTCGTCCACTGGCGCAGAAACGTGAGCAGCGATGCCACATCGCCCCTCACCACGGGATCGTGGTGTTTTCCCAGCGTGTGTACGTTGCTGACGGGCCATCGGGGCCGAGCAGCGCTACACGCACGACCTCGCGGGAGCCGTCCTCGATGGACTCCGTGCCCGCATATCCGTTGAGGTTCGTCCTGGTGAAACCCGGGGAGACCAAGTTGACCTTGATCCCGGTCGATTCCAGCTCGACCATCATGGCGAGCGTCATGGCGTTCAGAGCCGCCTTGGACGCAGGATAGACGGGGCCGAAGATCGGGCGGTAGGGGAAGGCCGGATTCGCGTTGTCGGTCAGCGAGCCGACGCCGCTCGACACGTTGACGATGCGGGCGTCCGACGACTCGCGCAGGAGCGGCAGCATCGCCTGGTAGACGGCGAGGACGCCGAACACGTTGGTCTCCCATACCGCGCGCACTTCGTCGAGCGACGCGTTGCTGGCGCGGGATATCTTGGCGTACTCCTGGAGGGACAGGTTGCCCTTTCTCGTATTCGAGATGGCCGCGTTGTTGACGAGCAGGTCGAGGCGACCAAACTCGATGCGGATGCGCTCCGCGGCAGCGGCGATCGAGACCCGATCCGTCACGTCGAGCTGGAGCGCGATGGCGCCAGGCCCGATCTCCTTGGCCGCGGCCTCGCCACGCTCGAGATGGCGTGATCCCGCCAGCACCGTGACGCCGTTTGCGACGAGTTCCTTCGCGACCTGAAGACCGACTCCCTGGTTGGCCCCGGTGACCAGGGCGATGCGTTTGTCGTATTTCATTGGGGACTCCTGATGGCGGTTTGCCATGTCGAAACGATAGATCGCCAAGACAGGACTTACTACAATCGGAAGTCCAAATTTCGTTTGCAAAAGTCCAGCGATGACCGATCTCAGGCCTGTGTCGCCAGAGGCCGCACGACGATCTCGTTCACGTCGACATCGTCGGGCTGTTCGATCGCGAACTGGATGGCGCGCCCGATCGCCGCCGGCTCGATGGCGATCTTGCGATAGGACAGCATGCGCTCGCGCGCGAGCGGATCGCTGATCGTGTTGGCCAGTTCCGACGTGACCACGCCAGGGTAGACGCAGGTGCAGCGGATCTTGTCCGACTCCTTGCGCAGGCCTTCGGAGATCGCGCGAACCGCGAACTTGGTCGCGGCGTAGACCGCCGCCGTCGGCTGCACGACGAAGCCGCCGACCGACGACACGTTGACGATGTGGCCCCGGCCGCGCGCCTCCATGCGCGGCAGTACCGCGGCGATGCCATGCAGCACGCCGCGGACGTTGACGTCGATCATCCGGTTCCACTCGTCGACCTTGAGCGCGGACAAAGGCGAGAGCGGCATGACGCCCGCGTTGTTCACGAGCACGTCGACCGGGCCGAACTCCGCTTCGGCGAACGCGACGAACGCTTCCATGCCGCGCGGATCGGTCACGTCGAGGGCGCGCCAGCGCACCGTTCCGCCCGCTCGTTCGATCTCGGCGGCAATGGTGCCGAGACGCTCGGTCCGACGCGCACCCAGCACGACGCGCGCGCCATGGGCGGCCAACTGCCGCGCCGTGCCCTCGCCGATGCCGCTCGACCCGCCCGTGATCAAGACGACCTTGCCGTTCAATCCACCCATGATGATCTCCAGAAAAATGGTGCGGTGACTTGGTGCCAACCATAGGCCGCGACGCAGCGTGAAACAAGCCGCCTTGATTCGATGGGGCGTTGAGCCAAATGAGATGATCGAGTCGATGGAACGACCTCGCCTCGACGACCTGGCCTCCTTCGCCGCTGTCGCACGCGCGCTCAGCTTCACGCGTGCCGCGGCCGAGTTGCGCGTGTCGACATCGGCCCTGAGCCATACGATCAAGGAGCTGGAAGCGCGCCTGGGCGTGCGCCTTCTGCAGCGCACCAGCCGCAGCGTGTCCCTGACGGCCGCGGGAGAACGGCTGCTGCACTCGCTCGGGCCGGCCCTGGCGGAGATCGGCGGCGCCCTCGAGGAACTTCAGCGCGAGCGCGACCTGGTGTCGGGGACGGTGCGCCTGACCATGACACGGCACGCCTATGAAACGGTCATCCGGCCGGTGCTGCGCGACTTCCTGGCCGCGCATCCTCGCGCCGGCGTCGAGGTGCTCATCGACTACCAGCTGCGCGACATCGTCGCGGAGCGCCTCGATGCCGGCATCCGCCTCGGCGAGAAGCTCGAGCAGGACATGATCGCGGTGAAGGTCGGGCCGGATCTGCGGATGGCGGCCGTCGCGTCGCCGGGCTATCTCGCGGCGCATCCCGCGCCCTCGACGCCGCAGCAACTCGCCGCTCATCGATGCGTGAACTACCGCATGATGGCATCCGGCCAGACTTATGACTGGGAGTTCGAACGCGACGGCCGCAAGCTCGACGTCAAGGTGAGCGGCCCGTTGACCTTCAACGAGCCCGAACTCATGCTCGACGCCGCGCTCGACGGCCTCGGCGTGGCCTACATCGTGCAAGCCGTCGCGCAGCCGCACATCGCGGCCGGACGCCTGGTGCACCTGATCCCGGACTGGACGCCGCCGTTCGCCGGCTACTTTCTCTACTACCCGTCACGGCGCCAGACGCCACCGACGCTCGCGGCATTGGTCGACGCCTTGCGGCATGCTGCTGCAACCGCGATCCGCGCAAGGCAAGGAAGCCTGCTGTCGACGTGACGAGTCGAATCAGTACTCGCTGCTCATGTGCTCCGGCGCGAGGTTGTCGAACTTCGTCCACTGCCGCAGGAACGTCAGCTTGGTGGTACCCACCGGGCCATTCCGCTGCTTGGCGATGATGATCTCGGCGACGCCCGGCTCCTTCGTCTCCTTGTTGTAGTACTCGTCGCGGTAGATGAACATGATGATGTCCGCGTCCTGCTCGATGGCGCCGGATTCGCGCAGGTCGGACATCATCGGACGCTTGTCAGGCCGCGTTTCCACGCTTCGGTTCAACTGCGACAGCGCGATCACCGGGCAGTGCAGTTCCTTGGCCAGCGCCTTCAGGCCGCGCGAGATCTCGCCGATCTCGGTGGCGCGGTTCTCGCCGTCGCTGCCGGAGCCGCTCATCAGCTGCAGGTAGTCGATCACGATCAGGCCCAGGCGGCCGCACTGGCGTGCCTGGCGGCGCGCGCGGGCACGCAGTTCGGGGCCGGTGAGCGCGGGCGTCTCGTCGATGAACACCGACGACTTCGACAGGCGCTCCACGGCCTCGGTCAGCCGGCCCCATTCGTCGTTGTCGAGGCGGCCCGTGCGCAGGTGCTGCTGGTCGATGCGGCCTTGCGAGCCGACCATCCGCAGCGCCAGCTGGGCCGCGCCCATTTCCATCGAGAACACGACGACCGGCAGGCCCTCGTTGACGGAGACGTTCTCGGCGATGTTGAGCGCGAACGCCGTCTTGCCCATCGACGGCCGCGCCGCCAGGATGATCAGGTCGCCCGGCTGCAGGCCGGCGGTGTTGCGGTCGAGGTCGTAGAAGCCGGTGCGCACGCCGGTGACGTCCTCGGCGCCGTTCTCCGCGAGTTCGGTGACGCGGTCGATCAGTTGCACCGCGAGCACGTCCATGCTCTGGAAGCCCTGCTTGTTGCGGTTGCCTTCCTCGCCGATCTTGAAGATCTTGCCTTCGGCCTCGTCGAGGATCTGCGTGACCGCGCGGCCTTGCGGATTGAACGCGTTGGTGGCGATCTCGTCGCTGGCGGCGATCAGCTTGCGCAGGATCGCGCGCTCGCGCACGATCTCCGAATAGCGCCGCATGTTGGCCGCGCTCGGCACGCTCTGCGCCAGCGCGTTGAGATAGGCCAGGCCACCCGAATCCTCGGCCTTGCCGGCCATCTGCAGGTGCTCGTAGACGGTGATGACGTCGGCCGGCTTGCTCGCGCCGATCAGCGCGCCGATCGCGCCGAAGATGATCTTGTGCTCGAAGCGGTAGAAGTCGGCCTCGGTGACGACGTCGGCCGCGCGATCCCACGCGCCGTTGTCGAGCAGCAGGCCGCCGAGCACGCTCTGTTCGGCCTCGATGGATTGGGGCGGCACGCGCAGGCGGGCCACGTCCTCGTCGCGGGATTCACCGCGGCTGGGCA
>FTKD01000125.1_pt4 | contig 21886 bp, 20 predicted proteins | sample 1658191 | NCBI WGS metagenome assembly FTKD01 (sample SAMEA3914808, study PRJEB12502) | metagenome | biome: forest; material: soil | place: Canada | collected 2011-08-03 | depth 0.3 m
CGCGCGCAGGCCGCCGCGCCGCTGTTCGCCGCGCTGGGCGACGAGACCCGGCTGCAACTGCTGATGCGCCTGGCCGCCAGCGGGCCGGAGTCGATCGCGCAGATGAGCGAGAAGTCCGCCGTCACGCGCCAGGCCATCACCAAGCATCTGCAGGTGCTGTCCGCCGCCGGCTTCGTGGCCGGCGAGCGGCGCGGGCGCGAGCACATCTGGCGCCTGCGGCCGCAGCGCCTGCGCGACGTGCACGCACAGCTCGATCGCATCTCCCGGCAATGGGACGACGCGCTGGAACGCCTGCGCGCCTTCGTCGAGGGCGGCGCGACGCCATGAACGACGATCTCTCCCGATTCGTCGCCGCCCAGGCGCCGCACGTCGCGACCGTGATGGCCGAACTCCGCGCCGGGCGCAAGCGCACGCACTGGATGTGGTTCGTGTTCCCGCAGTTGCGCGGCCTGGGGCGCAGCGAGATGGCGCGCCGCTTCGGCCTGGAATCCCTGGCCGAGGCGACGGCCTATCTCGCGCACCCGATCCTGGGCGAGCGGCTGCGCGCCTGCGTCGCCGCGCTGCTGGCCGTGCAGGGCCGCTCGGCCCACGAGATCTTCGGCTCGCCCGACGACCTGAAGCTGCGTTCGTGCCTGACGTTGTTTCTCGCCGTCGACGGGCCGGACGGCGTCTTTGCGCGGGCCTTGGAGAAATACTTCGACGCGCAGCCGGACCCGATGACGCTGCAACTGCTCGCCGACGCGCGATGACCCGGCGCGCTGACCGCGGCATAGCCTTCGACGCGCCGTCGGACGAGGTCGCGCGCGCGCTGATCGGCGCCACGCTGCTGGTGGACGGCGTCGGCGGCGTCATCGTGGAGACGGAGGCCTACGACCAGTCCGACCCGGCCTCGCATACGCACCGGGGCCCGACGCCGCGCAACGCGGCCATGTTCGGGCCGTCGGGGCACGCCTACATCTACCGGTCGCACGGTCTTCACTGGTGCCTGAACTTCACCTGCCGGCCCGCAGGGCACGGTGCCGGAGTGTTGATCCGGGCGCTGGAGCCGCGCACGGGCATCGAGCAGATGCAGGCGCGCCGCGGGCTCGCCGACCTGCGCCTGCTGTGCGCGGGCCCGGGTCGGCTGGGCCAGGCGCTGGGCATCACGATGGCGCACTACGGGCTCGCGCTGGACCGCCCACCATTCTTCGTGGCCGCCCCGGAGGACGCCGTGGAGACGATCGCCGGCCCGCGCATCGGCATCTCCAAGGCGGTCGACCAGCCGTGGCGATTCGGGTTGGCGGGATCGCGCTTCCTGAGCCGGCCGTTCGTCTGACGTTCAGGCCGCCAGCAACACGATCACCGCCCCCGCGCCGCCCTGCGGCCCGGCCGCCTGCGCGAACGCGATGACCTCCTGGCGCTGCGCCAGCCACTTGTGCACCTTGGACTTGAGCACCGGCTCGCGCCCCGGCGAGCCGTGGCCCTTGCCGTGGATCACGCGCAGGCAGCGCAGCCCGCGCTGCTCGGCGTGGCGGATGAACACGCCCACGGCCTCGCGCGCCTCGTCGCGGCGCAGGCCGTGCAGGTCGAGCTGATCCTGGATGGACCACTTGCCCTTGCGCAGGTGGCCCAGCACGTCCAGCGACACGCCCGGACGGCGAAAGCCCAGGCCGTCGTCGGTGAGCAGCAGCGATTCGACATCCACCTCGTCGGACATCGCCTCGACCAGCGCGCGCGCCTCGTCGAGCTCCTTCTGGCGCGGATGCGCCGGCGGCGGCTCGGGGCGCAGGTCGGCGCGAGGCATCGCCTTCAATGGACGCACGCTGCCCACGGACAGCTCGAACTGGCGCCGCTCGCGGTCGATGCGGGCGGCTTCCTCGGCGGCCCTGCGCGCGGCCTCGGCCGCATCGCGCTTCGCGCGAGCCAGGGCGTCGCGCATCGCGCCGAGATCCTGCAGGCTGCGCATTTTCAAGAAGAAGTCCCTCGTCTGGAGGCCGTCCGCGGGCGCGGGCCGGCTCTCGTTCACGGACCATTTTCCGCGATGCGGGCTTCCCCCTGCTCAGAGCAGCCCGCGCTCCGCGAAACTCGTCACGCAACCGGCCCCGACCACCAGGTGATCGAGCACGCGCACCTCGATCATGCGCAGCGCCGTCACCAGCGACTGCGTCAACACCTCGTCGGCCCGCGACGGCTCGGCCACGCCCGACGGGTGGTTGTGCACGAGGATGGCGGCGCCGGCGTTGAGCAGCAGCGCCTGGCGCAGCACCTCGCGCGGATGGACGCTGGTCTGCGCCAGCGTGCCGCGAAACAGCTCCTGCATCTCGATCAGGCGGTGCTGCGAATCGAGGAACAGCACGCCGAACACCTCGTGCGCGAGCCCGCCCAGGCGCAACGCGACGAAATCCTTCACCTTCTGCGGCGAATCGAACACCGGCGCCGCCTTCAGCTGCTGCGCCAGCGCGCGGCGGGCGATCTCCAGCACCGCCGCCAGCTCGGCGCGCTTGGCCGGGCCGACGCCCGGAGCGCGCTCCAGCTCGACGGGCTTGGCATGCATCAGCCCCGCCAGGCCGTCGAACTCGCCCAGCAGGCGTTCGGCCAGTTGCAGCACCCCCATGCCGCGGGCGCCGGTGCGCAGCAGCAGGGCCAGCAATTCGACGTCGGCCAGCGCCGTGGCGCCGTGGGCGAGCAGCTTTTCGCGCGGGCGGGTGGCGAGGGGCAATTCCTTGATCGACATGGCAGCGGGCCTGACAGGTAAAATCGGGGCTCATCGTGGGTGAAGCGCCGTTGGCGCGCCCCATGGAAGCCGACCTCCCCAGTGTCGTGCGTACCCTTGCAGGCCGTGCCTGCCCAACTGCCTCATATTCGTGAATATCGTCCAGCCCGACTCGTTTCTGACGTTGCACTACCGCCTCAGCGGCCCGAACGGTGCCGAAGTCGTCAGCACGTTCGACGACAAGCCCGCCACGCTGTCGCTGGGCGCGGGCCAGCTCGCGCCGGCCATCGAGGCCTGCCTGATCGGCATGGAAGAGGGCGCGCGCATGACCTGGCACCTGGAGGCCGGCGCCGCCTATGGCCAGCGCAATCCGGAGATGCTGCAGCGGGTCAAGCGCAGCCTGCTCGCCCAGCACGGTGACGCCAGCGAGGACTACCGCGTGGGCGACGTCGTCGAATTTCCGACGCCGGACGGCACCGGCAAGTTCGCGGGCGTGATCCGCGAAGAGGGCTCGGACTGGCTGCTGTTCGACTTCAACCACCCGCTCGCCGGCCAGCCCGTGACGTTCGAGGCCCAGTTGATCGGGGTGATGTGATGAGCGAGATCAAGACCGACGTGATGGCCGCGGTCGATGCGTCGGCCCAGGCGCTCAACCAGAAGTTCGTCGACGAAGTGCTGCTCGCGCAGCCGCGCGGCTTTTGCGCCGGCGTCGACCGCGCCATCGAGATCGTCGAGCGCGCGCTGGAGAAATTCGGCCGCCCGATCTACGTGCGCCACGAGATCGTGCACAACACCTTCGTCGTCAACGACCTGAAGAACAAGGGCGCGATCTTCATCGAGGAACTGGCCGACGTGCCGCCCGGCGCCACGCTGGTCTTCTCGGCCCACGGCGTCAGCAAGGCCGTGCGCGAGGAGGCGGCGCAGCGCGGCTTCTCGGTGTTCGACGCCACGTGCCCGCTGGTGACCAAGGTGCACGTCGAGGTGTCCAAGCTGGCGCGCGAGGGCTACGAGTTCATCATGATCGGCCACAAGGGCCACCCCGAGGTCGAGGGCACGATGGGCCAGCTGCGCGAGGGCATCTACCTCGTCGAGGACGTGGCCGACGTCGCCGGCGTGAACCCGGACAACCCGGCGAAGCTGGCGGTCGTCACGCAGACCACGCTGTCGGTGGACGACGCCGCCGCGATCCTCGAGGCCGTCAAGCTGCGCTTCCCGCTCGTGCGCGAGCCGAAGAAGCAGGACATCTGCTACGCCACGCAGAACCGCCAGGACGCCGTCAAGTTCATGGCGCCCAAGGTCGACATCGTGATCGTCGTCGGCAGCCCCACCAGCTCCAACAGCAACCGCCTGCGCGAGCTGGCCGAGCGCCTGGGCACGCCGGCCTACATGGTCGACGGCGCCGAGGACCTGGATCCCGTCTGGTTCGACGGCCGCGCCCGCGTGGGACTGACTGCCGGCGCCTCGGCGCCCGACGTGCTGGTGCAGGCCGTCATCGACCGCCTGAAGCAGCTGGGTGCCGTCAGCGTGCGCAACATCGACGGCGTCAAGGAGACGGTCGAGTTCCCGTTGCCGCTGGGGCTGGGCGATCGCAGCATGGCCGAATTGCGGGCGTCCCGATCTTGAAGCTCGCTGACTGAGCGGCTGCCGCGCGGCCGCTCTCCGTTGCCGCATCACGTCGCGGACCGAGCGCCCACGCGGGCCCGTGCGACACCCCGAACACGCGTCACCAGAATTCAAGGAACGAAAAGACCATGCTCGACATCACCCAGCTGCGCCGCGACCTCCCCGCCGTCGTCGCCCGGCTCGAGACCCGCAAGAACCCGCAGCCCTTCCTCGACGTCGCCGCGTTCAGTGCGCTGGAGACCGAGCGCAAGACGCTGCAGACGCGCACGGAAGACCTGCAGGCCCGCCGCAACAGCCTGTCCAAGCAGATCGGCATGTTGAAGGGCAAGGGCGAGGACACCGCGCCCGTGATGGCCGAGGTGGCCGGCATCGCCGACGAGTTGAAGGCCAGCGCCGATCGCCTCGACGTGCTGCAGGGCGAACTCAACGCGATCCTGATGGGCCTGCCCAACCTGCCCGACGAGGCCGTGCCGCTGGGCGCCGACGAGACGGGCAACGTGGAAGTGCGCCGCTGGGGCACGCCCGCCACGTTCGACTTCCCGGTCAAGGATCACGTCGACCTCGGCGAGCCGCTGGGACTCGACCCGGAGACGGGCGCGAAGCTCTCGGGGGCGCGCTTCACCGTGCTGCGCGGCGGCATGGCGCGGCTGCACCGCGCGCTCGCCCAGTTCATGCTGGACACGCACACCGCCGAGCACGGCTACACCGAGTGCTACACGCCCTACATCGTCAACCGCGAAGTGCTGGAAGGCACGGGCCAGCTGCCCAAGTTCAAGGAAGACATGTTCTGGGTGCTGCGCGGCGGCGACGAGTCGCAGCCCGAGCAATACCTGATCTCGACCTCGGAGATCTCGCTGACCAATACCGTGCGCGGCGAGATCCTGAAGGCGGAAGACCTGCCCGTGAAGCTCACCGCCCACAGCCCGTGCTTCCGCTCGGAGGCCGGGTCGGCCGGCCGCGACACGCGCGGCTTCATCCGCCAGCACCAGTTCGACAAGGTGGAGATGGTGCAGATCGCGCATCCCGAGCAAAGCATGCAGACGCTGGAGGACATGACGCACCACGCCGAGGTCATCCTGCAGAAGCTGAACCTGCCGTACCGCGTGATGCTGCTGTGCGCCGGCGACATGGGCTTCGGCTCGGTCAAGACCTACGACCTCGAGGTCTGGCTGCCGGCGCAGAACACCTTCCGCGAGATCAGCTCGTGCTCGAACATGGGCGCGTTCCAGGCCCGCCGCATGCAGGCGCGCTTCCGCAACGCCCAAGGCAAGCCGGAGCTGGTGCACACGCTCAACGGCTCGGGCCTGGCCGTGGGCCGCGCGCTCGTCGCCGTGCTCGAGAACTACCAGCAGGCCGACGGCTCGGTCGTCGTGCCCGAAGTCCTGCGTCCGTACATGGGTGGCCTGGCCGTCCTCAAGGTTTGACATGGATTACCCCTCGTACGACCCGAAGTCCCCGAACACGCCGCTGACCGCCGAGGAGCTCGCGAGCCTCGATGACCTGCTGACCACGCTGCCGTCCGACGGCACGATGACGCTGGACGGCATGGACGGCTACCTCACCGCGCTGCTGGTCGGGCCGCCGCTGTTCGACAAGGTCGCGTCGTCCGACTGGCTGCCGGCGATCTGGGGCGGCGACCAGGAGCCGGCGCCGGCGCCGTTCGCCAGCAACCAGAAACGCAAGCGCACCACGGTGATGGTGCTGCGCCACCTGCGCAGCATCGAGGCCGCGCTGGCCGGCGCACCCGACGCGTGGGAACCGGTGTTCAGCGTGGCCGAGCTGCCGGGCACCCAGGGCGAGGAACTGGTCGACGCCACCGACTGGTGCATGGGCTTTCTCGCCGCCACCGACCTGGCACCCGACGCGTGGGCGCCGCTGTTCGCCGACGCGGAGATCGGGCCCGGACTGGCGACGATCGCGTGGCTGGGCGGCGACGTCGACGTCGCGGCCGAGGCAGAGGATCACCCGAGCGCCGAGGAGCTCGACGATCCGCAGGTGCGCGACCAGCTGAGCCGTGCCGCCGCCGAGGTGGTGCTCAAGCTCTGGGCCCGGAAATCCCATTGAGCACGCGGTCGTCGCTGCCCGGGTCGGTCCATTGACGCGCCGCGGCAGCGCAGCGTCCGGCGACTGAACACGAACGATGGCCGCGACGATTCCCGACGATCCCCTGGCGGCGCTCGACGCGCCCGCGCGTGACGTGCTCGCCGCGCTCGCGCTGGGCGCGCTGGCGCGTTCGCGCACGTGGGTGGGCGACCTGCTCGCCTCGCCCGCCGCGCGCACGCCCGGCAGCGTCGCGCCGTCGCAGGAGCTGGTGCGGCACACACTCGGGCGGCTGCAATCCGAAGGCCTGGCCAACGAGGACGAGCGGCGTCCCGGCTTCTGGACCTTGCCGATGAACGTCTACCCCCTGGTGTATGCGACGTTGCTGGGCCGCGTGCCGCGCGCGGCGTTGCAGGACGCGCTGGCCCACGCCGACGTCTATGCCGCGGCGAGCCTGGGCCGCCAGGGCCACGGCCGCTTCCCGACGCTGACCGCGGCCATCGCCCGCGTCCGGCTGGACGCGCTGAGCGGCGCCGGCCCGGTCGACCTGGCGCAGCTGCTCGATCGCCTGCCGCCCGGGCTGCACGACATCCCCGCGCTGCTCGACTCGGCCATCACCGACTGCGTCGACGAGACGCTGTTCGATCGCCTGCACCCGGGCATGCAGGGCGACCTGCTCGCCGGCGCGCTGGATCGCCTCGGCGCCACGCTGCAGACGGGCGTGGACCTGGGAGCCGGGTTCGTGCGCGAGCGCGCGACCGCCCTGGTGCAGGACGAGTCGGCACCGCACACGCACGGGCTGCGCTGGTCGCTGGCCTTCGACCGACTGCTGGCCGACGGCGCCGAGCGTCGCGGCCCCGATTGGGTGGCATCGTTCGGCCACCTGCTGTCGCCCGCCATCGACTCGCCCGCGGAAGGCGACTTGCTGGACGCGATGCGCGCGTCGCACGGCCATCTCGCGACGCCGCGCCCGGCCGTGGCGGCCCCGGCGTCGTCCGCGGGCCGGCGTGCGCTGGCGCAGGCCGTCGGCGCGGCCGCGCTCGCGGTGCAGGGCCGCTGGTCGGATGCCGAGCCCGAGTTCGACGCCGCGCTCGCCGCGCTGCGCAAGATCACCGGCAAGCGGCGCGGGCTGCTGCCGATGTCGGTGGCGCTGCCCAATGTGCTGGCCTTGCTGGCGCAGCAGACGCCGGCCCATCTCGACAAGGCGCTGAAGTTCTGCCTCACCGAGGGCGGCAAGCGCGATCCCGTGCTCGACACGCCGTTCGGCGCGATCGCGCTGGCGATCCAGATGCGGCTCGGCGCCGCGCCGCGCGACCTGAAGCCGTTCCTGCCCTACGGCAGCCAGTGGGGCTATCGCGGCGGCGCGTCGCGCATCGTCTCGCCGCTCGACCTCGGCCGCTGGCTGATGCGCGCGTGGCTCAAGGAAGGCTCGCTGGCCGAAGGCCTGCCGCCCGCCGAGGCCGACTCGGCGCAGCACCTGAAGAGCGCCTACGACTCGGCCGGCCTGGACGGCCTGGCCGAACAGCTGGCCGCCGCGTTGCGCGTGCTGGGCGGCGAGCCTGCGCCATCGTGGTTCTTCGTGCCCGCGGGACTCGAGCGCTGGCAGGTCGCGTTGGCGGCGCTGCGGGCCCTGGGCGAGCCCGCGCCGGCGCCGGCCGGTGCCGCGGCCGCGCCGGACAGCCGCGTCGTCTGGCTCATCGAGACCGGCGACAACGGCGCCGTGCGCGGCCTCGTGCCCAACGAACAGAAGCGCGGCCAGCGCGGCTGGGGGCAGTTGAAGGAAGTGCCGCTGAGCCGCCTGCAACGCGGCGCGCAGACGCTCACGCCGGCCGATGCCGGCATCGTGCGCGCCATCCGCCAGGAAACCTTCGGCCGCGGCCTGCGCCTCGACCTCGCGCAGGCGATGGGCGCGCTCTTCAATCATCCGCACGTGGCGTTCTCGGATGCGCCCGACCAGTTCATCGAGCTGGTGGAGGCCGGCCCCGAACTCGAGGTGGTGGACGAGGGCGAACGCCTGCGCGTGCGCATGCAGCCGTCGCTGCAGGTGGCCGTCGATGCCGCCGTGGCGCGCTGGGCCGGCAGCGAGGCCGAGCAGAAGGAGCTCGACGCGCTGCGGCTGGTGTCGATCTGGCGCGACGGCCCGCAGCGCGCGAAGCTGATCCGCCTCACCGCGTCGCAGAAACGCGTCGCGCAACTGCTGGGCCCGCTGGGGCTGGACATTCCGCGCCAGGGCGCCGCCCAGCTGCAGGAGGTGCTGACCGGCCTCGGCAGCCACTTCCGCATCCACGCCGACGACGCCGAGACGGCGCAGGCCGCGCGTGAGCTGCCGCCCGAATCGCGCCTGCGCGCCGAGCTGCAGCCGGTGGGCGACGGCCTGCAGCTGCGCCTGGTGGCCGCGCCGTTCGGCGCCGACTACGCCACCGTCGGCCCGCGCCTGATCCCGGGCCGCGGCCGCGCGCGCGTGGTGGCCACGTTGAAGGGCGAGAGCGTGGGCGTGCAACGCGACCTGAAGCTGGAACGCCAGCATCTGGAGTGGGTGCTCGACGCCTGTCCGATGTTGCCCGAGCTGCCGCCGGACGCGCCGTGCGAATGGCTGCTCGATGCTGCCGACGACGCCCTGGCGCTGGTCGAGCGCCTGCAGCCGCACACGTCCATCCTCGCGCTCGACTGGCCGCAGGGCCGACCGGTGCGCGTGGCCTCGGGGGCGCTCGACCAACTGATGCTCAAGGTCAAGACGCACGAGAACTGGCTCGCGCTCGATGGCAAGCTGAAGGTCGACGAGGAGCTGGTGGTCGGACTGCAACAGCTGATCTCGTTTGCGTCCGAAGGCAAGAGCCGTTTCATGCCGCTGGGCGACGGCCGCTTTCTCGCGCTGACGCAGGAGCTGCGCGAGCGCGTGGCCGACATCGCCGTCGTCGCGGAGAAGCAGGCCGGCAAGGCCAACACCACCGACGAGTTGCGCGTGTCTACGATCGCCGCGCCCTGGCTGCAGGCCGCGATGGAAGGCGCGCAGGTCGAGCACGACGCCGCCTACGCCGCGCGCCTGATGGCGCTGGACGAGGCGCGCCGCATCGTCCCCGCGCTGCCGTCCACGCTGCAGGCGCAGCTGCGGCCGTACCAGGAAGAGGGCTTCGAGTGGGCGATGCGGCTCGCGTCCGCCGGCCTCGGCGCCTGCCTGGCCGACGACATGGGCCTGGGCAAGACGCTGCAGGCGCTGGCGGTGATGCTCGCGCGTGCCGCGAACGGGCCCACGCTGGTCGTGATGCCGACGTCGCTGATCGGCAACTGGCGCGCGGAGGCGTCCCGCTTCGCGCCGTCCCTGCGCGTGCACGTGTACGCGGAACGCGGGAGCACGAGCGAGCGCGCGAGCGTCATCGGCGAGATGGGCAGGCACGACGTGCTGCTGGTCTCGTACCCGATGCTGCAGATCGACGGCGATGCGTTCGCGCAGAAGATCTGGGCCACGCTGGTGCTCGACGAGGCGCAGGCGATCAAGAACGCCGCCGCCAAGCGCAGCCAGGCCGTGTTCGCGCTGCAGGCCACGTTCCGGCTGGCGATGTCGGGCACGCCGATCGAGAACCGGCTCGGCGAGCTGTGGTCGGTGATGCGCGCCTGCAATCCGGGCCTGCTGGGCACGCTGGCGCGCTTCAACGAGCGCTTCGCCAACCTGATCGAACGCCAGCACGACCGCGGCGCGCAGCGCACGTTGAAGCGCCTGATCGCGCCGTTCATCCTGCGTCGGACCAAGGCACAGGTGCTGTCCGACCTGCCGCCGCGCACCGAGCTCGTGCTGCAGGTGCAGGGCGACGACGCCGAGAAGGCGCACTACGAGGCCTTGCGGCGCGAGGCGCTCGTTGCCGCCGAGAAGAGCCTGGCCGGCGACGGCGCGGGCCAGGCGCACCTGAACATCCTGGCCGGCCTCACGCGCCTGCGCCGCGCGGCGTGCGACCCGCGCCTCGTCACGCCGACCTTGAAGCGCCCCGGCGCCAAGGTGACGGCCTTCGCCGAGCTGGCCACCGAGCTGGTGGCCAACGGCCACAAGGCACTCGTGTTCAGCCAGTTCGTCGACTTCCTCAGCCTGTTGCGCGAGCCGCTGGACGCCGCCGGCATCGCCTACCAGTACCTGGACGGCAGCACACCCTCGGCCGAGCGCACGCGCCGCGTCGATGCGTTCCAGAACGGCGAGGGCGACCTGTTCCTCATCAGCCTGAAGGCCGGCGGCTTCGGCCTGAACCTGACCGTGGCCGACTATGTCGTCATCGCCGATCCGTGGTGGAACCCGGCCGCCGAAGACCAGGCCAGCGGCCGCGCCCACCGCATCGGCCAGCAGCGGCCGGTGACCGTCTACCGCCTCGTCAACAACGGCACGCTGGAAGAAAAGATCCTGACGCTGCACCAGACCAAGCGCGAACTGGCCGACAGCGTGCTCGAGAATGACGGCGAGGCCGTGGTGGCCGTGCCGATGGCGCGCGAGTTGCTGGCGTTGATGCGGGGCGACGAGTTGCCCCAGTAGCGGCGCTGCGGTGCCCTGAAATGCGAGGAGATCTTCAGCTTTGACCGACGTCACCGGCATCGACCACATCTACATCACCGTCTCCGACCTCGCGCGTTCGGAACCGTTCTACGACCGCGTGCTGCGCGACGCGCTCGGCTTTCGCAAGAACACGTTCACGCTGGCCGGCGATCCGCACATCCAGTACTTCAACCGGCTGTTCGGTTTCGTGCTGCGCCCCGCGCGAGTGCAGCATGCGCACGAGCCGTATGCCCCCGGGCTGCACCATTTCTGCCTGCGCGTCGATGCCGTCGAGGACGTGCACGCGGTGGCGCGAGACTTGCAAGCCTGCGGCATCGCCGCCACCGACGCCCGTTTCTACCCGGAGTACGCGGGCGACTACTGCGCCACGTTCTTCACGGATCCGGACGGCGTGCGACTGGAAGTTACCAACTGGCGCCTGGAGCGCCGCCAGCGTGCGGCACACTGGGACGACCCGCAAGCCTGAACCGCGCCTCACCCGTTACCCGGAACCCATGTCGAACAACCCGTTCAAGCCTCCTGCGACCGATCCGAAGAACACGCCGGGTTCGCCGATCCGGGCCGTGCTCGTCGGCCTGGCGATCGACCTCGGCGGCACCGCCCTGCTGGGCCTGGTGCTGCAGGTCGTGTATGCCATGCAGGTCGGCACGCCGGACATGACCGAGAGCCAACTGCACGACGCGCTGGAGAACGTCCCGCCCGATTCCGGCGTGATGATCGCCGGCCACCTGCTGGGCGCCTTGCTGTCCGTGGCGGCGGGCTACGTCTGCGCCCGCATCGTGCGGCGCGACGAATACCGCGTGGGCGCCATCATGGCCGGTGCCGCACTGCTGCTGGGCATGATGCTGTACCCGGACGACCAGCCGGTCGACATGACGCTGCTGCTGATCCTGTGCGACGTCGCCTGCAACATGCTCGGCGTGAAGTACGGCGCCGAACACAACCGCCGCCTGGAAGCGCCGGCGACACCGCCGGCGGACACGCCCACGCCATGAACGCACGCCGCGTCGCGATCGGTCTGGCCACCGTGGCGGCTGTAGTCGCGGCGACCTGGTGGGCGATCACGGCGTACGCGCCCGAGGGCAGCATCGACATCGACCAGGCACAGCTGCAGGCGCGCCTGGACGCGCGCTTCCCGCAGAAGAACTGCACGATGATGGTGGCGTGCCTCACGCTCAGCGCCCCGGTGGTGACGCTCACCGACGGCTCGCCGCGCATCGGCCTGGGCGCCGACGTGCTGGTGACGCTGGGCCATCGCGAGATGCCCGGCAAGGTCGTCTTCTCCGGCGTGCTGCGCTACGTGCGCTACAAGGGCGAGTTCTACCTGGACGACGTCCAGGTCGACAACTTCTCCCTCACCGGCTTCCCGCCCGACCTCGTGCAGGTGGTGAAGGTGCGCGGCCCCGCCGCGCTGCGCCGCACCCTCGAAGGGCATCCGATCTACACGCTCAAGGCCGACAGCGCGACCTCCGCCTTCGCCAAGCTGGCGGTGCGCGACGTGCAGGTCGTCAACGGCAAGGTGAGGGTGACGTTCCTGCGCTTCGGCGGCTGAGCGGACACCCTCATCCGCGCGCAGGCCGTTGCCGAATGGCTCAAACCATGCTAGAGTGTCGGACTCCGCTCAATTGACCACAGCGGAACGCCAGGACCGCTTCGCAGCGGGGCTGGCCAGCCGAGAATCCTGGAGAGGTGGCAGAGTGGTCGAATGTACCTGACTCGAAATCAGGCGTACCGCAAGGTACCGTGGGTTCGAATCCCACCCTCTCCGCCAGGTAAGCAAAGCCTCGAAAAGTTCAGTCGAATCAACGACTTAGCATTTCGAGGCTTTTTGCTTCCTTTTTGCTTCCTGATTGGGAGCCAAGCTCAGTCGGCATAGCGGTCCGGATGCCGCATGTTTCGGTGGACTCCTCAGCCTCAACCCATCGCCGAAGCCCCGGTGCCACGGGCGATAGTGGGTGGGCCGCCGAAACAGGTGCTGCAAATCAAGAGCGACGAGAAGACTTTCGCGGAAGCGTTTGACACTGTTCTCGACGTGATCGAGCAGTTCGAGCGCTCAAAGACCGACGCAGCGTCGATAGTCTTGGACGCTACTTCCGGGGCCGACTCGAGTGAGACGCAAGACGTCACTCGCCTGGTTGGGACTCCTGAGACGTCGAACTCGAGCGAGCAGTCTCAGCACATGCGCGTCAAGGTTGATCCACGAAGTCCCGCCTCGGTCATCAAACGGCTCAGCTCTGCCTGTGCCGCCTCGTTCAAGTAGATGTCCATCTTCTTCCGCAACGGGTCTTTGAACACCTGGGCACCGGCCGGAACGGCGCCCGGCATGAACGCTGGCTTGATGACCTTCTTGCCCTCGGTCTCCGAGCGATCGAAGTCGATGCAGTTGATGATGTTGGTGACGTTGTAGAAGTACAGCCGCTGGTTGCCGCCACCGATCCCCGTCTCATCGACCATGTCGAGTTCCAGGAACTGACCGAACGGCTCGAGGAACGCCTTGAGCGCCGCGTAGGCCCTCTCGTTCAAGACGACGCTCGCGCCCATCACGAAGCTCAGATCGCCGAGCGGATGTTGTTTCTTCTTGACCATTTCGATGCCGGGCATGACCTGAGGTCGGGTGTCCCATGTCTTGGATGTGCCGTCGGCAGTGAAAACGCCGGTCAAGATGTCTTCGTCTCGCACTGGCAGAAGTGTCGTGAACCCATTGGCCGCGCCGTTCCAATTCCAGATTTGCATGGCGGGCCTCAGTAGACGAACTGGCCGCGCACCAGTCGGCCGGAAATCGACCGCAAGATGCCACGCAGCTCCTGCGAATCCGACGTGTCGTCCGCGCCGGCCAACTCGGCTACCACGTTCGCGTGATACAGGTCAGTGTGAATGTGCTGGTGAGGAGAAGCGTTGGGCATGCTGGAAATCTTCGTCGTCTTGAAGCGCGGCAGGATGACTCCATTGTCCGCGTCATTGAGACCGATGCCGGCGGCGAAGATCAGGGTGCGCGAAACACGCGCGCCGGAGGCCTCCGATGCGACAACGTGGTGGGCATCCGTCTCGGAAGGACGAGAGGTGTTGGGATTGGCCTTGCGAATGTTCCCGCCGAGCTTCTGCGAGTGTTCGATCCCGCTGAGTGCTTCGGCGGCCAGTAGTGCGGCAGCCTTTCCAGGCAGCGTATAGCCTTTCCTGTACAGGATCTCGCGCTTCTTCTTCGCGATGATCACCTGATTGCCGACCGCGATCGGGTTGACGGAGCTGGACGCCAGGCTCTGATTGACCGCAGCTCTCACCGATGGCGCGTTGTGTACCGGGCTAGCGAAAATCTCTTCTGTCGAGCCAGGTCGGGCCTCTTTTCCCATGCTGTGAATCTCCCTGAAAAGTCGGCAGAACGGTGGCATGGCTGTGCCTACAGCCGATACCCCCATGCGCGGGAGCCGACGCTGGCGAAGACGTCGAATGCGTAAGCGACTGTGTATGGCGCCGTCGGTGCCAGGCATTGACTACTGCGATGGGCGGCAGAGAAGGCGGACGCCGATGCGGCTCTCCGGTACGAGCGGTCCCATGGTCAGGCCGAACGGCGCCACCATGACATAGCTGGCTGCTGGATTTCCGGCAGTGCCGATTCCCGCCGCGAGCCTGCTCAAGGTCAGCGGGCGAAGCTACGCTCTGCCATCGCGACAACCGATGAGGCTCTGCGCAGAACCGCCCCATCTTGGGCTGTTGGGGAAGGGTACGCTCTTGTCCTACAGTAGCGGCGCCATCATGCCCACCGCGTTCTGCACAAGACGCTTGTGGAATGGCCAGCTGCGGACGGTGTCGATGTCCACGGGGTGCGACGCGGCAAGATAGGTCAGCTGCCGACGGCGGACGGCCTGGGTCGTATCGCGATCGGCGATCACCAGGTTGTTCTCGTAATTGAGTTCCAGGCTGCGGCGATCCATGTTGGCGGAGCCGACCAGGGCGATCTGGCCATCGACGGTCATGGACTTGGTGTGCAGCAGTCCCAGCGGATATTCGTGCACGGCCACGCCCGAAGCGAGCAGGTCCGCGTACGCGCTGCGGCAGGCGTTGCCGACCAGCCAGGAGTCGTTGCGTGCCGGAAAGATGATGGTGGTCTTGACGCCGCGCCGCGACGCGGCACACAACGCGCGCAGGATCGCCTCGTCTGGCACGAAGTAGGGTGTGGTGATCAGCAGGTCCTCGCGGGCGGCATACATGCTGGCGACGAACATGTCGGACATGGCGTTGTCGCGACTGGTGGGGCCGGTGCCGAAAACCTGCGCGATGACGCCTGGCTCGAAGCGCTGCGGCAGCGGCAGCGCCGAGGCCAGCGCCTCGAGTTGCTCTCCGGTCTCGGCGATCCAGGCGCTGAGGAACAGGTGCTGCTGCTGGCGCACCACCGGGCCCTGGCAACGCAGGAAGATATCCACCCAGGGTGCGTAGCTGGCCTTGATCCGGAATTCGGGATCGGCGCAGTTCTGGCTGCCGCAGAAGGCGATGCCGTTGTCGATCACCACGATCTTGCGGTGGTTGCGCAGGTCCATCCGGCCGATTGCCAGATGACCCAGGCGCGGCACGTCGTCCAGCGTCGCCAGCGTGTGGACGCCAGCGTCGCGCAGCTGCCCCCAGCGCCGGGAGTGCGTGAAAGCGCGCGAACCCAATGCGTCCACCATGACGCGGCATCGCACCCCGCGTCGAGCGGCGGCCGCTATCGCATCGGCGACCTTGCCGCCGTTGTGATCGTCGAGCCAGATGTAGAAGCTGATGTGCACATGCTCCATCGCTTGCCCGATATCGGCCACCAGCGCGTCGATGGCGGCATTGGAGTCTTCCATCAGCGCAAACCGGTTGCCGCCAACCGCGCGGAAGCCGTTGATTGAACGGCCGAAATCGAACAGGGGCACGGCCCGGGGATCGATCGTGTCCGGAGCGAAGGCTGCGTCGTCGGGCAGCGGCATTCGCGATTCGATCTCGCGCAGGCGCTTGATCCGCTCACGGCCGATGCTGGTTTCGCCGAGCAGCAGATAGGCGATCACGCCCAGCAGCGGCAGGAACATGATGACCGCCACCCAGGCCACGCGCGAGGAGGGCGTGCGGTTGGGACGGGTGATCGCACGTGCGACCACCAACAAGTGCACCACGAACAGCGCGGTGGTGAAGAGCAGGCTGAGCGAGTCGTGCAGCGAGTTCAATGCTAACGCCATGGCGGGCTCACCTCAGCGTTGCCCGAAGGGGCCTCGCCCACGCTGCCGCACGGGCCTGCCCGCGTAGTCGCCGGGCGAGAACGTCTCGCGTTGGCCTCGAAGCTCGTCGCCGTCGATTTGTTCTGCCAGGCTGTCGATGTCGCCCTGCGATACACCTTCGGCTGCGAAGTGCTCCTTCCAGCCTGTGACGATCTCGATCACGCCGACGACTTCGGCCGCCGCCTCGGCGGGAGTCAGTCCGAAAAGGTTGGATTGCGACATGGCATTGACCAGCGTCGATTCGTGGCCTCGGGCACCGCAGATGAACTCCTGATACCCCTGCCCCGAACCCGTTGGCAGGACGTCGTAGGCCGGCGCCAGCTCGAACTTGCCGTTGGCACCCGGCGCGGTCACCAGGAGGGCGTGATTCTTCTCGTGGTCGTCGGTGTTGTCGATCAAGATGTTGAAGACCATGCGACGAAACAGATCGCGCGCGTCCTTCTCGTTGCGGTCGTCCTTCGTCACGCCCGCACGGCGCAGCAGCTGCGCGAGCGCCGGGTAGCTCAGCTCGGGCTCGGTGTCGGCGGCGGCCGCGGCCCGTAGCGCCGTGCCGGCGGAGATGCTGTGGATGCGACCACCGATCATGCGGTCGAAGCGCTTGACTGCGACGGCGTTCTCCGTCAGCAGAGGGACCACCCGCGTGGTTGCCACGATGATGCCGGCCTTCCTGGCCAGCGTCATCGTCGCGTGCTCGACAAGTGGCGAATCGACATGCTCGCCGTCGAAAAACTTGATGACCCATTCCTCGCCCTCGATGTCGATGAGCGCCTTGGGCTTGGCGCCGCCAATGCTGCCACCGGCCTGGATCATCTTCGCTTCCAGGGTCGACAACGCTTCGCTGGCTTCGATCTTGGCGACGACCTCGCTGAGTGTCTGGGCCTGCTCCAATCCGGGCAGAGCATCCGAGGCGTAGGGGATGTAGACCTGATCGCTGGTGGAGACGCTGAGCGCACCGAACCGGTCGTCGCCGGCGTAGTACAGGTACTCCATCAAGGACTTGCGCCGCGGGTTGACAACGACGCGGATCACTTTTTGGCCCCATCGGTCAGGCCGCGCGTCGTCGACGGCCCCCACCGCGCGCTCACCGTCGCCAGCCAGGCGTCCACGCGGCATGTGCTGGACGTCGGTCAACGGCAGGTCTTCGCTGAGCGGGAAGCCGCCGGCAATCCAGTCTGTGCCGTACTGGAGGGATACCCCCTTGCCGGCCGCTACGAGTCGGAGCGTGCCGACATGCCGCGGGGCCGCTGGGTTGCCGAGATACCAGAGGTGGAGCGTGTCGTGTCGCGGGGCAGCCGTTTCAGCCATGGCGTTCCTTCATGGGTGAGGCGTCACGAACTACGCTTGCCGACGCTCAGGCGAGCCTCGGCCGAGGCCTGTGCACGCGCCCTTCCCAGTTGCTGGGCATCCTGGACGCTGAGCTCGATGGCGCCCTGGTCATGCTCGGGGGCAGCGATCTGCGTGAGTTGGCCGTCGCGATTCAGCAGCCAGAGCGCCGTAGCGAGGATGCCGATAGACACTCCAGGATCCCCCGCCTCCAGTCGTTGCAGCGTTGGAACCGAGATGCTCATGCGCCTGGCCCAGGTTTTCAGGGATTCACCACGTCGCAGTCGAGCCACGGCCAAGTCGGCCCCGAGCTTCTCAATGGCAGCGATGGTTGCAGGCGGGAGCCGATCAAGTGCGTTTGATGCCTTGGTCATGAACATATAGTTTATCGATTAAGGCTATTTAGTCAACATATATGTTCATTTTGAGTCACTGCAGGAGCTTTACCAAGCCTCCTGGCTTGTGTCGAGCGGGCTTGAAACGCTCCTGCCCTGATCGGCGTCGCCGAGCCGGCGCGCCCGCACGAAATCGATGCAGGTGACGTATCACGCCACAGCCCGTGCCGGAGTGTGCAGAAAGAGCAACCCGGGCCCCCCTGGCGTATTCGGGTGGTTGCCTCGTCTGTAACATGGGCTCCGCGTGGAGCCGCTGGCTGGCTCGACGCTGCCGTGTCCCCCTTGGCTTCGCCATTCCGCGCCCGCTCAGTCCTTGAACGTCATGCCCTTTCGAATCAGCCGTCCGTCGTCTTCACTGCGCCGCAGCATGAAACGACGGGCCTTCGGGCTGGTCATCGCGCTGACGGCATGTGCCGGCGTGCAAGCCGTGGCCGCCGATGCGCCGGCCGCGCCGGACTCCGCGGTGCCCGCGGCGGCGAAGCTTGCACCGGTGCCGGCATCGTCCAGCGGCACATTGGCGGGCGCCCACCCGCCAGACTGCTCACGCCCGCTCTCGCTGGGCCTGCACGAACACGGCCTGCTGTACGCCGGCCAGACGGGCGAAGGCATCGACAAGGACATCGCCGAGGAGATGTCGCGCCGCAGCGGCTGCCATCTCACGCTGACGGTGTTGCCGCGCGCCCGCATCTGGCAGCTGATCGAATCCGGCGCGCTCGACTTCACGCTGTCGGGCATCACGAACCCGCAGCGCGACAGGTTCGCCGCGTTCGCCTGGTACGTGTCCAACAAGTACTACCTGCTCGTGCGCCGCGACGCCGATGTGCGCAGCGTGGCGGAGTTCCGCCGCAAGCGCGGCCTGCGCGTGGGCCTGATCCGCAGCTTCCGCTACGGCGACCGGGCCAACGCGCTGGTCGATGCGCTCGAGGCCGACGAGCGCGTCACGTATGCCGGCAGTCTCGACCCGCTCTACACGACGCTGCTCGACGACGGCATCCAGGCGATGATCATCGAGCCGTTCGACTTCCCCGTGATCGCGGGCGCGCAGCTGAAGGCGCAGACGGTCATCCTCGAATTCGGCGACCCGGCGGTGCCGCACGGGCTGGTGATGTCGAAGAAGTCGCTCCCGGTCGTGCAACAGGCCGCCTGGCGCGACGTGATCCAGGCGATGCGCGCCGACGGCACGATGCGCCGCATCTTCGAGAAGTATTTCCCCGCCGACCTGGCCCGGCAGATGACCCAATTCTGAGTGAAACCCGCATTGCCTCCCCTGGTCGCCGTCTTCGTCGGCGCCATCACGCTGGCCTTCACGGTCGGGCTGTGCATCCACGAGCGCAACAACGAGCAGGCCCGCCTGCGTGCCGTGTTCGACGCCAACGCGCGCCAGACGGCCGGCCGCATCGAGCAGCGCATCGCCAACTACGAGCAGATATTGCGTGGCGTGCAAGGACTGCTGTCGGCCGACCAGGGCACCGATCGCCTCGGGTTCGACGCCTATGTCGACACGGTGATGTCCGGCCCCGACGCCGCCGGCCTGCAGAGCGTCGCCTTCGCCGCCCTGGTGACGCCGGCGGGCCTGGCCGATCACATCGGCCACCAGCGAATGACGGGCCAGTCCGACTACCACGTGCGGCCGGAGGGCGTGCGCGACCTGTACACGCCGCTGGTGCTCGTCGCGCCCGACAGCGTGGCCAACCGCGTGGTGCTGGGCTACGACTCGATGTCCGAGGCCACGCGGCGGTCCGCGATGTTGCAGGCGCGCGATTCGGGCAACGCCACGCTCACGGCCCTGGTGCAATTGCGCGTCGATGCGGGCCCCGATCTGCGGGCGGGTTGCCTGATCTACCTGCCGGTCTACGCGAAGGGCGCGACCGTCGACACGGTCGCGGAACGGCGCGCGCACGGCATCGGCTGGGTGCGCGCGGCGTTCCGCGTCGGCGACCTGATGTCGACGCTCTACGGCGAGCAGAGCCCGGGCCTGGTGGTGCGCCTGCACGACGGCGCCGACACCAGCGAAGCGTCGCTGATGTACCGCTCCGACATCGCGTCCGAACCGGGCGGCGACATCGACGAGCTGATCCGCTCGGCGCGCTTCCAGGCACAGGAGTACATCACGCTCGCGGGCCATGCCTGGACGGTGCAGCTGAGCTCGCTGCCCGAGTTCGAGCGCATGCACGAACGCAATGCGTCCAGCGTGATCCTGGTGGCCGGGGTGGTGCTGAGCCTGCTGCTGGGCGTGATCACGCATCAACTGGTCACCGGTCGCGCCCGCGCGTACGCGGCCGCGCAGGCGATGACGCACGAGCTGCGCGCCAGCGAGGAGCGCTATCGCCGCATCGTCGACACGGCCAGCGAAGGCATCTGGCTGCTGGATGCGTCGCATCGTCTCGCGTTCGTGAACCCGCGCATCGCGCAGTGGCTGGGCGTCAGCGAGGACGCGATGCAGGGCAGGCCGGTGGACGACTTCATGGATCCGGAAGAAGCCGCGCGCTGCCGCGCCGCGCTGGCCGCGCAGAGCGCAGGCGAGGGCGGCACCATCGAATTGCGGCTGCGCCGCGCCGACGGCACGCCGATGTGGGTGTCGCTGTCGATGCGGCCGATCGTCGACGATGCCGGCCAGGCGTCCGGTGCGCTGGGCATGCTCACCGACATCAACGAGCGCCGCCACGCGGAGGAGCGCCGTGCCGCGCTCGAGGCGCAGTTGCGCGATGCGCAGAAGATGGAGGCGATCGGCACGCTTGCCGGCGGTATCGCGCACGACTTCAACAACATCCTGGCGGCCATCATCGGCAACGTGGCCGCCGCCCGCGAGGATGCGGCCACCGGACTGTCCGGCGACAGCAGCCTGGCGCAGATCGAGCGCGCGGCCGTGCGCGCGCGCAGTCTCGTGCAGCAGATCCTCACGTTCAGCCGCATGCAGGCGCAGGAGCTGCACACGCAGGCGTTGCAGCCCGTCATCGACGAGACGCTGGACATGCTGCGCGCCGCGCTGCCCGCGCAGGTGGAGCTGCGCGTGAACCTGCCCGCCGAGGCGATCCACGTGCGCGCCGACGCCACGCAGATCCAGCAGATCGTGATGAACCTGTGCACCAACGCCTGGCACGCGTTGCCCGCGGGCCGCGGCCGCATCGAGGTGGGCCTGGCCGTCGAGGACGCCGTCGCCGCGGATTCGGCCGACGCGGCCAGCGCCTGGCCGCCCGCGCTGCGGAACGGCCCGCGCGCGCACCTCTGGGTCGTCGACAACGGCTCGGGCATGGACGAGGCCACGCGCGCCCGGGTGTTCGAACCGTTCTTCACCACCAAGCAGGTGGGCCAGGGCACGGGCCTCGGGTTGGCCGTGGTGCACGGCATCGTCAGCGTGCACGGCGGTGCCATCCACGTCCGCAGCGCGCTCGGCGTCGGCAGCCGCTTCGATCTCTGGTTCCCGCTGCAGGACGCGCCGCAACGCGCGGTCGACGTGCCGCAGGTGGAACTCGCCGCGCCGCGCGGCACCGGCGAGCACGTACTGTGCGTCGACGACGATCCGGCCATGGTGCTGATGGTGGACGGCCTGCTGCGGCGCGCCGGCTACAAGGTGAGCACGTTCGAGCAACCGGCCGCGGCGCTGGCGCGCGTGGTCGCCGATCCCGCGGCCTTCGACATCGTCGTCACCGACTTCAACATGCCCGAGATGACCGGCATGGAACTCGCCACCGCGCTGTCTCGCGTGGCGCCGCGCCTGCCGGTGATCATCACCTCGGGCTTCATCTCCGACGAGATGCGCCAGCAGGCAGGCGACCTGCACGTCGGCGCGCTGCTCCAGAAGGAGTACACGCTGGAGCGCCTGGCCGGGCTCGTGCATGGCGTGCTGGAACAACATCGAGAGTAAGGAATCCGACATGACCGATCCCGTCGTCGCCGCTTTCGGCACCTGGCCTTCGCCCATCACCGCGGCCCGCGTGGCCGCCGGCGTGCGACCCGTCTCCGCGCCGCGCATCGTCGGCGAGCGCGTTCTGTGGCTGCAGAGCCTGCCGGAGGAGGGCGGGCGCATGGCGGTGGCCGCGCTGGTCGC
>FTKD01411779.1_pt1 | contig 21745 bp, 18 predicted proteins | sample 1658191 | NCBI WGS metagenome assembly FTKD01 (sample SAMEA3914808, study PRJEB12502) | metagenome | biome: forest; material: soil | place: Canada | collected 2011-08-03 | depth 0.3 m
TGCGCCGCCCGGGCGCCGCGTCGCTGGACCTCTGCTACGTCGCAGCGGGCTACTACGACGGCTTCTTCGAGACCGGCCTCAGCCCGTGGGACATCGCCGCCGCCTCGCTGATCATCACCGAGGCCGGTGGCCTGATCGGCAACTTCAGCGGCGAAGCCGACTTCCTCTACCAGCGCGAGGTCGTCGCCGGCAACCCCAAGGTCTACGGCCAGCTCGTGGGCATTCTTGCGCCCTACTCGCGCGTGCTCAAGGACGACGGCGCGACGCCGGCCGAAGGCGCCGCCCAGTCCGCCATCGACGCGACGGACGCGTTCCTCGCGGAAGCCACATTGCCGACCGCGGCGCCCGAGCCCGTCAAGGCGCGCAAGGCGCTGAAGGTCAGCGGGCCGCGCACGCCGAAGCAGCGCTGAACGCCACGCGTCCGGCGGCACTCGCTGTCCTGCGCGAACGCTTCGCCAGACCAGCACCGCCCTCGCTTCGGCTCACCGGTCCGGCTTGTCGCCTTGCCCACCCGGGCGGCCACCGTCGCCGCCAGGCCCAGGTCGCCCGCTGCCATCTGCGCCGGGGCGGCCGCCACCGCCGGGAGGCCGGCCTCCACCGCCATCGCCCGGTCGCCCGCCACCCGGCGGACGGACCGACGGCGGCGGCCGGTTGCCACCCGGTGGCCGCACGCCCACAGGCGGTCGGTGACCGTCGGGCGGACGCACACCGGGCCGCGGCGGCGGCCCCGGCGGGCGCACGATCGGTCGCGGCGGCGGGCGATGATGCTGCCAGCGCGGAATCGTGTTGTAGAACGGCCGGTTGCGGTAATAGGAACCCCAATAGCTGCCGATCACGAACGTGACGATCGGCAGGCCGATCTGCGGGCCGTAGTTCAGCAGCGGCACGTAGCCGCTCTGGTAGGCGTAGTTGATGTTGCCGGCATAGACCCAGCCCCGCGCGCCGTTCGGGCCGATGACGTCGCACCAGCCGTAGCCGGCGGTGCATCCCTGCACGGCCAGCGCAATGCCGGGGCCGAAGCTGCCGACGAGCGGGTAGTCGCGATCGGGCCCGGCCCGAAGGTTGACCCACTTCGCGGTCCGCGCGTCCTGCGCGGACGCCGCGAGCGACACGGCGGCCAGTGGGAAGGCCAGAAACGAACTGACGAGTAGCTGCCTGGGCGTCATCGATATCTCCAAGTGCATGGCCAGAATACCGCGCCGCGGCGGTGGATCCGCCGCGCGACCGATAAAAAGCGGCACGGCGCTGTCGACACGCCTGCCGGGTGCGCAACAGGCTTCGGTCGCTGTTGGCGGCGGCCAGGCCACGTCGACGCCCAGACGGAAGACCGGCGCGTTTGAGTTCGTTTGCTAACATCGTTCAGTTCCCCAGAAGCGCCCCGAATCCTGGTGGCACGCGGCGGCAGGCGCTGCCAAACGCGGTCATCCTCCCTGTTGAAAACGTCCCAAGCGCTTGATGAATAACGAAACCAAGGACCAGGCGAGGTTGTCAGGCGACCTGTCGGGTCACACGCCGATGATGGCGCAGTACTTCCGGCTGAAGGCGGACTTCCCCGACACGCTGATGCTGTACCGCATGGGCGACTTCTACGAGGTGTTCTTCGACGACGCCCGCAAGGCGCACCGCCTGCTGGACATCACGCTGACCACGCGCGGTAGCTCGAACGGCGAGCCCGTGGTGATGGCCGGCGTGCCGGTGCATTCGATCGAGTCCTACCTGGCGCGCCTGATCAAGCTGGGCGAGGCGGTGGCCATCGCCGAGCAGGTGGGCGAGGTCGGCGCGGGCAAGGGCCCGGTCGAGCGCAAGGTGGTGCGCGTGGTCACGCCGGGCACCGTCACCGATTCCGAGCTGCTGGCGGAGCGCCAGGACACGGTGCTGCTGGCCGTGTTCGCGTCACGTGCGCGCGTGGGGCTGGCCTGGCTCGCGTTGGCCGAGGGCCGGCTGGGGCTGGGCGAATGCACCGAGGCCGAGCTGCCGTCCTGGCTGGCGCGGCTGGCACCGGCCGAGATCCTGGTGTCGCCCGACGCCGCGCCGACGAGCGTGCGCCAGGGCACGACGGCAGTCGTCAATCGTCCGGCGTGGCAGTTCGACACCGAGCTGGGCCTGCGCAAACTGTGCGAGCTGCTGGGCGTGGCGACGCTCGCCGGCTTCAACGCACAGGAGTTGCCGCGCGCGCATGCCGCCGCCGCTGCATTGATCAGTTATGCCGAGCACACGTCCGGCGGCGCGAAGAACGCGCTGGGGCACGTGAAGTCGCTGGGTGTCGAGAAGGCCAGCGAGCTGCTCGAGCTGCCGCCGGCGACGCTGCGCAACCTCGAGCTGACGCAGACGCTGCGCGGCGAGTCGGCACCGACGCTGCTGTCGCTGCTGGACACCTGTCGCACCGGCATGGGCAGCCGCCAGTTGCGCCTCTGGCTCACGCACCCGCTGCGCGACCGCAAGGACGCGCTCGAGCGCCACGCCGCCATCGACGTGCTGATGGCGCACGGCCCCGAGCCGCTGCGCCAGGCCTTGCGCGGCGTCAGCGACGTGCAGCGCATCGCCGCGCGCATCGCGCTGCGCCAAGTGCGCCCGCGCGAGCTCGCGGGCCTGCGCGACACGCTCGCGTTGTTGCCGCAACTGGTGGCCTGCCTGCCGCCCGACCACTGCCGCGCGGCGGACGGCCTCGACGAAGAGCCCCCCAGCGCCCTGCTTCTTCGCCTGCACGGCGCGCTGCACCCCGACCCGCGCATCGCGCAACACCTGGCCGCCACCATCGCCGCCGAGCCCGCGGTGCTGCTGCGCGACGGCGGCGTGATCGCCTCCGGCTTCGACGCCGAGCTCGACGAGCTGCGCGCCATCGCCACCAACTGCGACGACTACCTGGTGGCGCTGGAGACGCGCGAACGCGAGCGCACCGGCATCGCCAACCTGCGCGTGCAGTACAACAAGGTGCACGGCTTCTACATCGAGGTCACCACGTCGGGCCTGGACAAGGTGCCGGCCGACTACCAGCGCCGCCAGACGCTGAAGAACGCCGAGCGCTACATCACGCCCGAGCTGCGCGCGTTCGAGGACAAGGCGCTGTCGGCGCAGGAGCGCTCGCTGGGGCGCGAGAAGCTGCTGTGGGAGACGCTGCTCGACGAGCTGCAGCCCACGCTGGGCATCCTGGGCGAGCTGGCGCGCGCGCTGTCCTCGCTGGACGCGCTGTGCGCGCTGACCGAGCGCGCGCAGACGCTGGGCTGGTGCCGCCCGGAGTTCGTCAACCACCCGTGCCTGGACATCGAGCGCGGCCGCCATCCGGTGGTCGAGGCGCGCCTGGCCGAGACCGGCGGCGGCAACTTCATCGCCAACGACTGCCGGCTCGACGCGCGCACCCGCATGCTGATCGTCACCGGCCCCAACATGGGCGGCAAGAGCACGTTCATGCGCCAGGTGGCGCTGATCACGCTGATGGCGGCGATCGGCTCGTACGTGCCGGCCGCGCGCTGCCGCCTGGGGTCGATCGACGCGATCCACACCCGCATCGGCGCGGCCGACGACCTGGCGAATGCGCAGTCCACGTTCATGGTCGAGATGACCGAGGCCGCGGCCATCATCCACAGCGCCACCGACCGGTCGCTGGTGCTGATGGACGAGATCGGCCGCGGCACCTCCACGTTCGACGGCCTCGCGCTGGCCGGCGCGATCGCCTCCCACCTGCACGAGAAGAACCGCTCGTTCACGCTGTTCGCGACGCACTACTTCGAACTGACCGACTTCCCCACGAAGCATGCCGGCGCGCTCAACATGCACGTGTCGGCGGCCGAGAGCGGTGACCAGATCGTGTTCCTGCATGCGATCGAGGCCGGCCCGGCCAGCCGCAGCTACGGCGTGCAGGTGGCCAAGCTGGCCGGCATGCCCGGCAGTCTCGTGCGCCAGGCGCGCGCGACGCTGGAGGCGCTCGAGGCGCAGCAGACGAGCGGCGCCGCCCAGGTCGACCTGTTCGCGGCCCCGGCCGCCGCCGACGCGGCCGCCGCGAGTGCCGGCCCGTCGCGCGCCGAGGCGGCCCTCGCGGCGATCGACCCGGACCAACTGGCCCCGCGCGAGGCGCTGGAAGCGTTGTACCGGCTCAAGGCGTTGCTGCCGAAAGACTGATTCGCGGTTTAGGCTCGCCCGTTCAGGCGCATCGGGCCCGCAGGCGCGACAATCGTTTCCGGCACCGCACAACAAGAGATATTTCATGACCTATTGCGTCGGCATCCGGCTCAACGCCGGCCTCGTCTTCCTGTCGGACTCGCGCACCAATGCCGGGCTCGACCAGATCAGCATCTTTCGCAAGATGATCGTCTACGAGAAGGCCGGCGACCGTTTCATGACCTTGCTGTCGGCCGGCAACCTGTCGATCTCGCAGTCGGTGCGGGAGATCCTGCAGGTGGAGGCGCTGCCCAACGGCGACGACGAGCCGATCACGATCTGGAACGCGAAGAGCATGTTCGACGCCGCGCGCGTGCTGGGCGCGGCCGTCCGCCGCGTCTACGAGAACGACGGCCCGAGCTTGAAGAACAACGGCATGGACTTCGTCGCCAGCTTCATCTTCGGCGGCCAGATCGGCGGCGAGGCGATGCGGCTGTTCCTCGTCTACTCGGCCGGCAACTTCATCGAGGCGACGCGCGAGACCTGCTTCTTCCAGATCGGCGAGTCCAAGTACGGCAAGCCCATCCTCGACCGCGTGCTGACGCCCACGACGCCGCTGGAGGAGGCCGCCAAGTGTGCCCTCGTGTCGATGGATTCGACGCTGAAGTCCAATCTGTCGGTGGGCCTGCCGCTCGACCTGGTGGTCTACGAGGAAGGCAAGCTGCAGTCCGACCAGATCGCCTGCATCGACGACCAGAACCCGTATTTCCGCATGGTGCACGACTCGTGGGGCCGCCGCCTGCGCGAGGTGTTCGAGAGCATGGAGGACCCGCAGTGGGGCGCCGCCGCGTCGAGCACGGAGACGCCGCTGATCGTCGACGCGCCGCGCTACGAGGCGCTCAAGAAGATCCACAACTCGATCGAGAAAGTCGTGTAGAAATGTCTGCTCCCAGCTCACTACGTTCGCGGCCCCCGAGGGGCGCTCTCGCCGCTCCGGAGCGGCCGCGCGCTGCTCGATGAGGACCATCGTCTTCGCCCACGCGAACGGATTCCCGGCCGGCACCTACGAGCCGATCTTCGACGTCTGGCGCGCCGCCGGCTGGCGCGTGGAAGCGCCGGCGCGCTTCAGCCATGACGCCCGCTACCCCGTCACCAGCAACTGGCCGCGGCTGCGCGACCAGCTCACCGACTTCATCGTCGCCAACGACCTGGCCGGCGCGATGCTGGTGGGCCATTCGCTGGGCGGCCTGGTGAGCCTGATGACCGCCTGCAAGCGTCCCGACCTGGTCGGCGGCCTCGTGATGCTGGATTCGCCCCTCATCACCGGCTGGCGCGCGCACAGCGTGCACATGGCCAAGCGCGCGGGCCTGATGGAGCGCGTGGGGCTGGGCGCGGTCTCGCGCAAGCGCCGCCACGAATGGCCGTCGCGCGAGGCCGTGCACGCCCATTTCGCGGCCAAGTCGGCGTTCGCGCGCTGGGATCCGCACATGCTGCAGGCCTACGTGACGGCCGGCTTCGAGGAGGTCGGCGACAAGGTCGTGCTCGCGATCCAGCGCGACATCGAGACCCGCATCTACAACACGCTGCCGCACCATGTGCCGGCGCTGCTGAAGAAGCACCCGCCGCGCTGCGCCGTCGGCTTCATCGCCGGCACCCGCTCCGCCGAGATGCGCCAGGGCGGCTTCGCCAGCTCGCACAAGCTGGCCGGCGACCGCTGGCGCTGGGTCGATGGCACGCACCTCTATCCGATGGAGCGGCCCGACGACACGGCGCTGCTGGTGCTGGAGTTGCTGAACTCGATGAAGCCCGTCGTGCCGCGACCGCGCCACGCGGGTCCCGGCGCCGCCGGGGCGCCTCCGGCGGCCTGACACGCGGCAGGCCGCCGCCGCTCCCGGCGGCGCAGATTCGTCCGTCCGAGCTGCCGGAGGCCGCACCGGGACTCGAAAATTCGGCGTCGTGCGGCCGCCCGCCGAGATTCCGAGTGGAACCGCACGACCGGGACGCGGACGCCCCGGGGAAGCGCGAAGACCAGCGACCGGCGCGACCCTTAAGATCGAGCACGAACGCCGCCGCGCCTGCGCGACAGTGTCCCGGCGATCGATCCCACGGAGAGAGAGAATGCGCGCACGCGACAGGAAGAACCACGGCCAGACCCACGCGATGGTGGCCGCCCACGACGTGGCCATCGGGGCCGCCGTCGCCGGGCACATGCCGCGTTCGCAGGTTCTGTCCGACTGTCCGCCGCCGCTCGACGTGCCCCAGGCGATCAAGCCCCTGGACGACGGCTGGCGGCAGTGGATCGCGGACAACGCGTTGCGGCGCTGCTCGCCCGCCTCGATGATCGCCACCGTGATGGCAGCGGGCATCGACCCGGCGCAGGCGAGCGGCTTCATCGCATCGCTCGCGCACGACCCGACGTTCCGCTCCGCCGAGAAGATGCGCGACCGCTACGAGCGCTTCGCGCGCACCATGCACAACGTGCAGTCGCTGCGCGAAAGCGCGCCGGACTACGGCCACGTCGAGAAGCGCAGCCGCGTCACGCGCGACGAGTTCATCGAGCGCTACGTGCACGGCTGCCGGCCGGTGGTGCTCACCGACCTCGCACGCGACTGGCCCGCCATGCAGCGCTGGAACTTCACCGAGTTCAAGCGCCGCTACGGCGCGCTCACCGTGCAGGTGCAGTCCGGCCGCGATGCGGACGCCGACTACGAGGTCAACAAGGTGCGCCTGCGTCGCGACACCAACTTCGCGGCGTTCCTCGACCGCATCGCCTTGAGCGATTCGACCAACGACGAATACCTCACCGCCAGCAACGAGTTGCTGCGCCGGCCCGAGTTCGCCGGCCTGCTGGCCGAGGTCGGCCCGCTGCCCGACTTCTGCGATGGCGCGGCCCTGCCGCGCTCGGCCTCGCTGTGGGTCGGCCCGGCCGGCACGCGCACGCCCCTGCACCACGACACGCTGATGCTGCTGCACACGCAGATCGTGGGCCGCAAGCGCTGGCGCTTCGTCTCGCCGCTGTCCGGCCCGAAGCTCTACAACGACTTCGACGTCTACAGCCCGGTCGACTTCGAGGCGCTCGACCTGGGCCGCTTCCCCGACGCCGCCCAGGTGAAAGTGCTCGACGTGGTGGTCGAGCCCGGCGAGACCATCTTCCTGCCGCTGGCGTGGTGGCACCAGGTGTCCTCGCTCGACAAGTGCATCTCGCTGTCCTTCACCAATCTCGACGTTCCCAACACGTTCGACTTCGGCCATGCCGCGATGTAGCCCCCGCGCTGACGAGGGAGTTGATCGGACAACCTCGCGCGCGGGCGACCGCGCGAGGCCGCGACGTGCGAGGGCCGGCTCCCCTTGGCGGCCCCCGCAGGCCGGGGCCGTCATCCCCGCTCCCGTATAATCGCGCTTTACCACCATGGCATTCCTGCCGTGGGTCCGCCCTCCCTCCCGGAAGTGCCGCGGCCCTCGAGGCAGATGCCCATCGACATGACCAAGTTCGTCTTCGTCACCGGCGGCGTGGTGTCCTCGCTAGGCAAGGGCATCGCAGCGGCTTCCCTGGCGGCGATCCTCGAATCGCGCGGCCTCAAGGTCACTCTCATCAAGCTGGATCCGTACCTCAACGTCGATCCGGGAACGATGTCCCCGATGCAGCACGGCGAGGTGTTCGTCACCGACGACGGCGCCGAGACCGATCTCGACCTGGGCCACTACGAGCGGTTCATCGAGACGCGCATGAAGCGCACCAACAACTTCACGTCCGGCCAGATCTACAAGAGCGTGCTCGAGAAGGAACGCCGCGGCGACTACCTCGGCAAGACGGTGCAGGTGATCCCGCACGTCACCAACGAGATCCAGGAGTTCGTGCGCCGCGGCGCGGGCATGGGCAGCAACCCGGAGAAGATCGACGTCGCGATCGTCGAGATCGGCGGCACCGTGGGCGACATCGAGTCGCTGCCCTTCCTCGAGGCCGTGCGCCAGATGAGCCTGAAGATGGGGCCGACGAACACCGCGTTCGTCCATCTCACCTACGTGCCGTTCATCGCCGCCGCCGGCGAGCTCAAGACCAAGCCGACGCAGCACACCGTGCAGAAGATGCGCGAGATCGGGATCCAGCCCGATGCGCTGCTGTGCCGCGCCGACCGCGAGATCCCGATCGAGGAGCGCGAGAAGATCTCGCTGTTCACCAACGTGCCGATGCACGGCGTCATCTCCGTGTGGGACGCCAAGTCCATCTACAGCGTGCCGCGCATGCTGCACGAACAGGGGCTCGACGAGCAGATCTGCATGAAGCTGCAGCTGCTCACGCGCCCGGCCGACCTGAAGCGCTGGGACCTGCTGGTGCACGAGGTCAACCATCCGCAGCGCGAGATCACCATCGCGATGGCCGGCAAGTACACCGACCTGTCCGACTCGTACAAGTCGCTCAACGAGGCGCTGCGCCACGCCGGCATCCACAACCACGCGCGCGTCAACATCGAGTACGTCGACTCCGAGACGCTGACGCCCGAGAACGCGGAGCAGCTCCAGAAGTTCGACGCCATCCTGGTGCCGGGCGGCTTCGGCAAGCGCGGCGTGGAAGGCAAGATCATCGCGGCGCAGTACGCCCGCGAGCACTCGATCCCCTACCTGGGCATCTGCCTGGGCATGCAGGTCGCCACCATCGAGTACGCGCGCCACAAGGCCGGGCTCGCCAACGCCAACTCCACCGAGTTCGACCCGCACACGCCGCATCCGGTGATCGCGCTGATCGACGAGTGGGAAGACGCCGACGGCTCGATCCAGAAGCGCGACGCCAACTCCGACCTCGGCGGCACGATGCGCCTGGGTGCGCAGAGCTCCGACGTCGAGCCGGGCACGCTGGCCAGCCAGATCTACGGCAAGGTGGTCACCGAGCGCCACCGCCATCGCTACGAGGCCAACGAGCACTACCTCGAGCGCCTGCGCGAGGCCGGCCTCGTCATCTCGGCGCTGACGCAGCGCGAGAAGCTGACCGAGATGGTCGAGCTGCCGCAGGACGTGCATCCGTGGTTCGTCGGCGTGCAGTTCCACCCGGAGTTCAAGTCGACGCCGTGGGACGGCCATCCGTTGTTCATCAGCTTCATCAAGGCCGCGCTGGCGCACCACGCCGCCGCCGATGCGACGCAGAAGGCCGCTGCCTGAACAAGGCGCCTGCCGATTGACGCTGCGCTGTAACCGTCGCGGGGCCGAAACGCCTCGCAGCTGTGGCAGAGTGCAGCCCGTACCCCTCAATGCGCCGGCCTCGCCGCCGGCCACGCGCCCGGCGGCCCGTGCCGCCCGGTCACGAATCTTGAAGAACCAGGAGCAAAGACCATGAGTGCCATCGTAGACATCGTCGGCCGCGAGATCCTCGACAGCCGCGGCAATCCCACCGTCGAATGCGACGTGCTGCTGGAAAGCGGCGTGATGGGCCGTGCGGCCGTGCCGTCCGGCGCGTCCACCGGCTCGCGCGAGGCCATCGAGCTGCGCGACGGCGACAAGGGCCGCTACGGCGGCAAGGGCGTGCTCAAGGCCGTCGAGCACATCAACACCGAGATCTCCGAAGCGGTGCTGGGACTGGACGCCTCCGAGCAGGCCTTCCTGGACCAGACGCTGATCGACCTCGACGGCACCGACAACAAGGCCCGCCTGGGCGCCAACGCGACCCTGGCCGTCTCGATGGCCGTCGCCCGCGCCGCCGCGGAAGAAAGCGGCCTGCCGCTGTACCGCTACTTCGGCGGCATGGGCCGCATGCAGATGCCGGTGCCGATGATCAACGTGATCAACGGCGGCGAGCACGCCAACAACAACCTGGACATCCAGGAATTCATGATCCTGCCGATCGGGGCGCCCTCGTTCCGCGAAGCGGTGCGCTACGGCGCCGAGGTGTTCCACGCGCTGAAGAAGATCCTGGGCGAACGCGGCATCAGCACCGCCGTCGGCGATGAAGGGGGCTTCGCACCCAGCGTCGCCAGCCATGAAGCTGCTATCCAGCTGCTGCTCGAGGCCATCGAGAAGGCCGGCTACACCGCGGGCGAACAGATCGCGATCGGCCTCGATTGCGCCGCCAGCGAGTTCTACAAGGACGGCAAGTACCACCTCGACTGCGAAGGCCTGAAGCTGTCCGCCGAGGAATGGACCTCGATGCTGGCGACCTGGGTCGACAAGTACCCGATCATCTCGATCGAGGACGCGATGCACGAAGGCGACTGGGCCGGCTGGAAGCACCTGACCGAGGTGCTGGGCAAGAAGGTGCAGCTGGTGGGCGACGACCTGTTCGTCACCAACACGAAGATCCTCAAGGAAGGCATCGAGAAAGGCATCGCCAACTCGATCCTGATCAAGATCAACCAGATCGGCACGCTCACCGAGACCTTCGAAGCCATCGAGATGGCCAAGCGCGCCGGCTACACGGCCGTGATCAGCCACCGCTCGGGCGAGACGGAAGACTCGACGATCGCCGACATCGCCGTCGGCTCCAATGCCGGCCAGATCAAGACGGGCTCGATGAGCCGGTCGGACCGCATCGCCAAGTACAACCAGCTGCTGCGCATCGAGGAAGACCTGGGCGACATCGCCACGTACCCGGGCCGTGCCGCGTTCTACAACCTGCGCTGATCCCGCAAGGCCGCGCGGGACGGTAGACTCCGTTCCGTGTTCCCCGCCCTGCCCTGAACCTCCGCCATGCGACTCGTCACGATCGCGTTGATCCTGCTCATCGGATGGGTGCAGGCGGAGCTGTGGTTCGGCAAGGCCGGCGTGCATCACGTGAGCCAGATGAGCGCCGAGCTGGCCACGCTGCGCGCGGGCAACGACGCGGCCAAGCAGCGCAACGATCAATTGCAGGCCGAGGTGTCCGACCTCAAGGAAGGCCTGGAGATGGTCGAGGAGAAGGCGCGCTCGGAGCTGGGCATGATCAAGCCGGACGAGTTGCTGGTCGTGCTGACGCCCGGCAAGTGATGCGCTGCTGCACCTGCCCTGACGTCGCGGCGACGATCGGCGACCGCGCGACTCATCGCGCAGCAGCCTAGCGCTTCGTCCCGATGCTGCAATCCTTCCTGGCCTTTGCCCACCCGCTGCTGGCGCCCGCTTTCTCGGCGTGGGGCGTGCCGGTGACGTGGATCGAGATCGTCGCATTCGTCCTGTCGCTGTGGATGGTCGTCTGCGAAATGCGCGTGCGGCCGCTGGCCTGGCCGCTGGCGATGATCACGTCGGTGCTCTACGCACTGCTGTTCGCGGACAGCAAGCTCTACGGCGAGGCTTCGCTGCAGCTGTTCTTCGTGGCGATGTCGGTCTGGGGCTGGTGGCAATGGCTGCGCGGCCACGACGCGCAAGGCCATGCGCTGCTCGTGCGCCGGATGCCGCTGCGCTCGCTCGCCGCCGTGCTCGTCGCCACCGCGGCGGCCTGGCCGGCGTGCGGCTGGCTGCTGCACCGCGCCACCGATTCCGACGTCCCGTTCCTCGACGCGCTGCCCACGGTCGGCAGCGTCGTCGGCACGTTCCTGCTCGGTCGCAAGTTCATCGAGAACTGGCCGACCTGGATCGCGGTCAACGTCTTCAGCCTCGGCCTGTTCGCCTACAAGGGCCTGTGGTTGACGGTGATCCTGTACGCCTTGTTTGCAGCGATGTCCTGGGCCGGCTTGCGCGCCTGGCGGCGTCTCGAGGGGCCTGCGCGTGTCCTCGCCTGAGCCCGGCCACCGCGCCGCCGCCCGTGTCGCCATCGTCGGCGCGGAGAGCACCGGCAAGAGCCTGCTTGCGAGCGCGCTGTGCGAGCGCCTGGCCGAGGAATTCGGCCTGCGCTGCGCGTGCGTCGGCGAATACCTGCGGGAATGGTGCGACACCCGCGGCCGCACGCCGCGCGCGCAGGAGCAGCTGGAGATCGCGCAGGAGCAGCAACGCCGCATCGACGAAGCCGCAACGCGGCCGGACATCGACATCGTGCTTTGCGACACCACGCCGATGATGACGGCGATCTACAGCGCGCTGCTGTTCGACGATCTCGCGATCGACGAGTTCGCGGCGGCCTGCCAACGGCGCGTCGACGCCACCTTGCTGACCGCCCTCGACCTGCCCTGGGTCGCCGACGGCATGCAGCGCGACGGTCCGCACGTGCGCCAGCCGGTCGATGCGCTGATCCGCGCGCGATTGAACGATTGGGGCATCGCCTTCTCGCTGGTCGGCGGAAGCGGCGCGGCGCGGGCCCTGAATGCGCTGGACGCGCTGAGGCCGCTGCTGCGCTCGCTCGCCGTGCGTGACGGCGCGAGCGGCGGCGGATCAGGGCTGTTCAGCCGCCTCGCGGCTGGGGGCAGCGGGCCGCCGGCGCCGCGCTGGGTGTGCGAGCGATGCGACGATCCGGATTGCGAGCACCTCGCGCGCGCGCGCATTGCGAACCGGGCCGCAGATCGGTCTTCGAGTCGGCCATAGCGGCCTTCGCGTCCACCGAGTCGACGCTGGGCACCACCTGGCTCCAGATGAGTTCGGAGCGAACGAGTCGCCTCGCGGCTACCAGCAATCGGCAGCTGACGATGTGGCGTTGGTGCCCACGCCTTGCACGCCCGTGTTCGTCAAGGTGAAGCTGCCGCAGGTATCGGTGGCCTGCGATGTACCGCTGACCGGCGCCGCGGTCGCGAGGAATGTAGTCGAGGGAAGTGCCGTCGCAGTGTCGCCCGGCGCCGGCGTGATGCTGATCGTGTAATAGCTCGTCGAACCGGTCTGCACGGAGATCGGAAACGTCGTCCCGGTCGGATAGCCCAGATCCGTCGCCGTTCCCGAGTACTGGTTGGCGGTGCTGTTGTAGCGCTCTTCGCGCTGCGCCAGGTCGAGCAAGGCCGTCTTCGCATCGGCCCGGCGCGACTTGCGTACCGACTGGTTGTAGGCCGGAAGCGCGACGGCGACCAGGATGCCGACGATCGCCACGACGATCATCAGTTCGATCAGCGTGAATCCGCGAAGGCGGCGGCGGGCGTGGAAAGTGTCAGTCATCTGGTTCGGCCTTCGCGCTCAGCGCATTTTCGTCCAGGTCAGGCGTTGGCCCGGGGTACCCGCGGTGGTCGTGACAGGAGGCGGATGGACGCCCAGCGTTCCGCCGGTGCCGTCGTTCTTCTGGAACACGAGCCAGGTGGTGCCGTCAGTCGCCACCACGGCGGAAGAACTGCCCGTCGCCTGGGTCGACACCCCGATGACACCCGGGGTGCCGAAGTAAGGCACCGTGGTCGCGCCGCCCGTCGCCATCGAGACGCCGATCGAGACGCCGGTGTCCGTGCTCGTGTCGCAGGTCAGCGGCTGGGCCAGCTTCGGGATGGACGTGTTGGTATTGAAGATGTCGCCGACGAGCGTCGGGTTGAAGAGAACCTGCTCCGCCAGGGCCGGGGCGACAGGGCTTGTCGTCGCCGGCGTGAAGCCCAGGTCGAGTTCCCAGCCCATCTGGAGGTTGGATGCGGTGGCGCCGCAGGCGGTGGAGTTATCCCAGCAGACCGTTGCGGTGATGTCGGTCGATTCCTGGCTGCCGGACGTCGTGATCGAGTGCTGGAACAGGTTGCCGGAAGCCCCCGGCGTGATCGGAGGGATGCTGCCCGTCGCAATGGAGGCGAACTGCGTCGACGACTTCGCGTTCCAAGTCGTCATGTCGGCATCCCAGATGCCATAGATGCTCTGCGGCGTGGTCGAATAGATCGGGTTGCTGCTTATCGTCTGCGGCAGCTTCTGGCCCGTGCCGAACGCGAGAATGACCCGGGGCAAGGCGCTAGCCGAGCCCGACTTGTCGATAGTCGTTTCGGCGGACACCGCGATCCCGGAGGTGATCGGTTGGTTGGCCTGCGTCGTGAAGATCGGCGCGCCCACGCTCCACTTCGTCGAGTCGGAATTCGTCAAATCGAAGCGAAAGACGTTGCCCTGCACGTCGCCGGCATACACGTAGTCGGTGATGTGGTCTCCGTCGAGATCGACAGCCGTGAGCTGCGTCAAGCCGTCGCGAGCCCCGGTCGAACCCTTGCCGGTATCGATGTACTGGAAGCTGGTGTTGCCGGTGCTGGAATTGACGTGGACGATGAACAGGCCGGCGGTGCCGGTCTTGCTGTTCAGGCCGTTGCCGAAGAGCACGGCCCAGTTGCCGTCGTGCAGCCGGCGAATGAGCGGCGTGCCGTAGGTCTCGCCCATGTGGTCGCCGCAGTTGCTGGCCGCCCCCGCACAAGTGCCTGCGTTGAGGGAAGCAGAACTCCAGTCCCCCATCACGAGGGTCTTGGCCGAAGACTCCTGGAACTGGGTGGGGTCGGTCACGTCGAGCGCGAACACCGAACCCACCGCCGCCGTGTTGTCGTTGATCGCGCCCGCCGCCTGACCGCCGGGGCCGAGGCCGGTGACAACCCAGGTGTGCCAGTTACCGTTGTAGTAAAGGTCCCCCTGCCCGGGCATCCCGTCGACATAGAAATTGTGGGAATACGACGGGCTGCTGAAGTCGACGGCAGGGGTCGTCGAGTGAATCATCGAGGCGACCAGGTTCGGCACATAGGACAGCACTTCCTGCCCGTCGTTATACGTCCCGACGAAGGTCCCGGCGTTGTAGCTGCCGGCACGGAAGCCGTGCAGCATGCCGTCGTTGGAGCCGACATAGACGACGTTGAGACGAGTGGCCGCGGTCCCGTTCGCGAACGCCGCGTAGGTGCCCCCTTCGGGCGGCGTCGCCGTCGTGTTCAGCAGATCGACCCAGGTCGAGCCGTACGGCGAACTGGGCGGCCCGACCCAGACCGGGCTGGAATCGGTGATGTCGCCCAGCAGGCTGTTGCGATTGCGGAAGGTGCCGCCGGCGGCGACCTCCTTGCCTTGATAGCCGCGCAGGAAGTTGAGCCGGTCTGCCGTCGAAGAAGTGTCTCCGGCGGTGAGCGCCGTTTGCTGCGTGGAGGTCAGGTTCGCCCACTCGAACGGGATGCCCTTCGCGCCGTCCCAGGTGAGGATGTCGCGGGCGGTGTAAGCGAGGGCCTGCGTCACCGGAAGGCCGTTGGGGTTCGCGGTGTTGGCCATCGACAGGCAGAGTCCGCCGGTCAGCACACAACCCGCGTCCCAGTTCACGGTCGGACTCACGACCAGCGTGGACGCCGTGGCCGCTGTCGACCCCGAGGCCGGCGCGGCCGCCGTGAAGACCAGGTTCTGCGCCGTGACCGAGCCCCAGGAATTGACCGGATGGTAGAAGGCGAGGTACACCTGATTGGTGCTCTGGACCCGGCCCGACTCCACGTTGGAGCCCGCCGTGCTGCCGCTGACGTTGGCCGGTGCCGCCTTGAAGCAGGTGATCTCGTGGACGTTGCTACCGCCACCCGTACCGGCGGAAAATCCGAACCGGAAGCTAGTCGGCAAGGGGCCGTTGCTCTGGGTGATCTTCATTTTGCTGACCACCGATTGCGTGGGGCCGCTGTTGATGGCGTATGAAAGATCAAGGAGCCCGTCGGCGGTGATCGTCAGCGAATACGTGATCGGGATCGCGCTCCCGCGCACGGCGTTCGATGCCCCGCCTGTCGTTCCTGCGGCTTCCTGGTTGTAGATGCTCGTACCCGTCGGGAAAGTACTGCCACTCAGGTAGGGATAGTCGTAGTCGAGCTGATAGGCTCCGCCGACGATATTCGAGGGGATCTGCGAGCCGGTGGAGACCGTCTGGCTACCGATACTGGATGACGCGATGTTCGTGTAGGTGCATGTGTGGGTGCTGGAGCTGACCGGATTTCCACTGCTGTCGCACGTTGACGAGGACGGGATGGGGCTGGAGGAAGTGATCGTGCCTGTTGTGACAGTGCAACTACTGGTACAGCTGCTTTTTACGCGCGAGTAATTGGCCGTGTAGGTCGTCGGAACCGGTACCGACACCGTGATGTCGCTGCCGGAGAAGTTGTACAGCAGGCCCGTCTTGCAGGTGGTTTGGACCGCGGTCTTCTGGGCGCTGGAGGAGAGCGTGCTGGGATAGTACGTCGGGTAGTTCGTGCTCAGCCACGCCCAGGCCGTGTGCCCCGCGCCGCGCAGCGCAATGGCACCGGGCGCCTGTGCAGGACCGGTATTCGTGTTGTCGCTTTTGTTCGAGAAGTTCCCGTATTCATCCATCCCGATGCCGATATAGCCGCCAACGACGCCGTCGTAGGTGCCGTTGACGTTCGAGCAGCTGTACCCCAGGCTGCCGCCCAGCGCGCCGACGGTCGCCGGCTGCGCGCCGTCGGACAGGAAGAAGCTGATGCCGTCCGCCCCCGAGAGCGCGCCCGCGCTGTTCTTGTACGCGTTGCCGCCGTAGGTCACGCTGGTCCAGGTGACCTGGATGCCCTGCGTGGTCGGGAACGTGAAATTGGAGACGACGGCGCCCGTCTGGTTGGTACCGCCCGAGCCCGTGTCGACGGCGCCGTTTGTCAGGCGCAATGCGCCGGAACCGATGGCATCGGGCAGTTTGCCGGTCGCCCCGCCGACCAGGGTCTGGCCCGAGTAGTACGACATCACCTTCCCGCCGGGGGCACATGCCGGAATCGAACTCGCGTTGCCGGCAGACGTCAAGCTGCCATCGCCGGCGGTCAGGCACGCCCCGTTCAGCGCGGTCCAGTTGTAGGACGAGGTGGCGCCCGTCAGCGTGTCGTTGATGACGACCTGGGCCTGCGCGGCGCCGCCGAAACCGAGAGCGAAAGCGACCGCGATGGAAAGTCGACCGAGCTTGAACGAAGCCATCAGAGGCCTCCCAGGTTGCTGCCGCTAGGCGCGGTGGTGGTGCCGGTTTTTGACGCGGCGTAGGTACTGCGAACGATGGTCATGGTGGTGGAGTCACCGCCGTAGCCGTACGCCGTCACCTGGTAGAGGGGAGCCCCGGTGCTCGAGGAAACGCCCAGGTATTCCAGGTAGAACCCTGGCAGTAGGTGGTACTTGGTGTCGCTGGTGGTGTCGGTGCTCGACACGAGTCCACCCGTGGTACCGGTGGCGTTGACGCTCATGTTGGGTGGCGTATGGGTGAATGCGTTGGGCCATGCCGCGGTCAGGAAGTTGGAGCCCAGCGCGTTCGAGCAGACGTGAATGTTGCTCGGGGTATCGCCGTTGACGACGCCGTTGCAGGCGCTCGCCGTGAGCGTCGACTGGGTCCCCAGCCACCACTCACCGTATTGCAACGCCGTCTGGGCCGCCTCGAACGAACGCTGCTTGTCGCGCGCGTTGGCCGAGATCCGGTCCATCAGGCCCGTGCCGCGAAACATCGCCAGCGCGACCAGTGTCATGACGACCAGGAACAGCAGCCCGGTGATGAGGACGAAGCCTCTCTGCGCGCGGGCGGGCGCGTTGCGACGGGAAGACATCGGGGCGCTCATCGGTTGTTCATCAGGTTGATGGCCTGGACCCACGTGATCGTGGCGCCCCCCGGATTGGGATTGAGGAAATTCAGCGTCACCTGCACCGCCTTGACGTCGTTCCAGTGGCCGGTGGTCTGGACGGTGTCGGCCGTCATGTAGGTGTCGGCGTTGCCGTCCGTGTTGGTGTCGACCGCGTACAGCACGCTCATGGAACTGACATTCGAGACCAACGGCTGGAACGCGGCTCCGGGCGCGGTCGTTTTCGAACCGTTCGAATAGGTCACGCATCCCAGGGCATGCGTGGTCGCGTCCACGTAGAACACGTTGCGGATGACGATCGTTCCGGTCGTGCCGTTCGTTCCGCCCTGACAGGTCAGGAGCCCGTCGCCGGTGGCCGAGGCGTAGAGGGTGGACAGCGACTCGGGGGTGGAGGTCGATGCGTTCGCGACCATCCCCATGAGGAACCGCCCCGCCACCGTTTGGCCGTAGGTGGCGTCGTCCACCGTATTGAACTGCCCGATCGCGGTGCTTCGCGTATTGCTGGTCGGGTTGGGAAAGTAGCCGGCCTGCTCCACCGACGCCGTGAGGAAGGCCAGCGCGAGCCGCTCGTTGTCCTGGAGTTGCGAGAGCTTGTCCTGCGTCGTGAAGGTCGCCTTCAGGTTCACGAACGAGACGGCGAAACCCAGCGAGACCATGAGGCCGATCGCCAGCGCGACCATCATCTCGACGAGCGTGAAACCGGCCTGGCGCGCCGCGCGGCGCGCGGAAGATGGGTAGGGCATGGCGGGCTTCATGGCTGGACGTGCAGGATCATGCTGACGGCGTCGCTGGCCGCGCCCGCCCCGGCCGTGGCCCGACTGATCGCGACCCGGTTCTCCGTCCAGGCAAGCTTGATGTCATAGCCCGTCGGCGCCGCCGTGGTGGTGCTGGTGATCGACGCCGTCGCGCCGGGGAACTGGGCCTTGTACGCGTTACCCCAATTGGTTAGGTCCAAATTGGCCAGTACGGCGGCGCTACAGGGAGCCGAGGGAGCCGTCTTGCAACTCGCATCGGCGGGCGGGATGCTCGCAGCCGTGGGAGGTGTCAACGTCCCGTCGGCCGTGATCGTGAATCCCGGCAGCGGCGACGTGGTGGTGGCCCAGAACGCCCGGTTGGCGCGCATCAGGCTGGCCAGCGATTCGGCCTGGAAGCTCATGAGCGACCGCACGCGCGACACCTTGGACTCCGAGACGGCCGCCGCCTCCAGCTTCGCGAGCCCGAGCATGCCGACCGACACCACGAGCAGCGTGATCAGCACTTCGATCAGCGTGAAACCGGCTGCGCCGCGGCGCGCGGAATGGGAGGAACTCAGGTGCATGACGTATCCGTAGACGTTGTCTGCGTCGTGATGCGCCCGCCCAGGACGACAAGGACGCAGCGTGTCGCCAGCGGGGCGCTGTCCGAGGTGTGCAACGTGAAATACACCTGGGCGTTGCTCAGGTTGCTCGTGAACCCTTCGCGGTTGAAGCTGATGCAACTGTTCGTGGCTGGGGCGGTGGCGACGAACGTGTCGCTGCCCTTGAAGGCGGTGCGGACGCGGATCGGCTGGATGCCAGTCGTAGGAATCGCTGTGCATTGGCTCACGTCGGAGAACATGATCCATCCGACCTGCCAGGTATTCTTGCCGAGACAGGTGCTGCCGTCCGACGAAGCGCAGAGGCTGACACCCTGGCCGCGCTTGACGGCCTCGGCGCGCGCCTGCATCAAGTCGCCCGCAAAGGAACTCGCCTCCGCCTGTACGCGATTGGACGCGAACATCCTGGTCAGCGACGGAGCGGCGAGGGTCGCGGCGATTGCGGCGATCGCGATGACGACCAGCAATTCGATCAGCGTGAACCCCCGCGCGCGACGTCGCGCCGCTTCCCGCAACCAAGGCGGCGTTCTGCTGGCAGGAGACAGGTGGCTGTTCATTCGGGGGTCGCGTTGGTGGAAAGGCGGCGAGGATGACGCCAAGCCATTTGAGCGCAACGGCACGGGCACGCGATCCCTGGCGATGACAGACGGCGGCACGCGACGGACGAACGGCGACCTCATGGAGAAGTCGCCGCCGATCGGTCGATGCGGGTCTGGAGCGCCTCGAAACCCGCGCCGAGGGCGCTGCGGGACAGGCCTGCGGAAGGCCGCAGTCGGCGCGAAGCGCCCTCAGTGCACGCTGGGCGTGGCCCCCGGCTGGCTGGTGGGCGGCGCGAACAGCGCCCCCACGTCCACCGCGTCGAACCGATACTGCGTGCCGCAGAAGTCGCAGCCGATCTCGATGTCCTTGCGTTCGGACAGGATGGCCTCGGCCTCGTCGCGACCGAGATTCTTCAGCATGTTGCGCACGCGGTCGGCCGAACAGCTGCAGGCGAACGTGGGCGTCTGCGGCTCGAACACGCGGATCGGTTCTTCCCAGAACAGCCGGTGCAGGATGGTGGGCGTGTCCAGCGTCAGCAGCTCGGTGGCGGTGAGCGTCGAGGCGAAGTGCGCGATGCGCGTGTAGGCCTCCTCGTCGATCTCCGCTTGCGCGCCGCCGGCCAGGTTGCCGGCGCCCTCGATCGGCAGGCGTTGGATCAGCAGGCCGCAGGCGGCTTCGCCGTTGGCGGCCAGCACGATGCGCGTCTCGAGCTGCTCGGACTGGCGCATGTAGTGTTCCAGCATCGTGGCGACGTCGCCCACCGGGCCGCCGTCCGGCGCCTCCAGCGGCACGACGCCCTGGTACGGCTGCTGGCCGGGCTGGCGATCGAGCGGATCGAGCGTGATCGCGCAGCGCCCTTCCCCGTGCCGGTTGACCAGGTCGTCGAAGCGCGCGTCCGACGCCACGGCGCCCGTCACCTTCGCGGTGACGCGAAAGCGCAGGTCGGACATCGCCTCGGCCACGGCCAGCTTCACCGGCCCGTCGCCGTGCACCTGCAGGATCAGCGCGCCGTTGAACTTGAGGTTGGCCTGCATCAGCGTGGCGGCCGCGGCCATCTCGCCGAGCATGTCGCGCACGGGCGGCGTCCACTCGCCGCTGGCGGCGCGGCGCCGCAGCACCTCCTGCCAGCTGTCGGTGAGGCGCACGATCATGCCGCGCACCGGCAGGCCGTCGAAGATGAATTTCTGGAGTTCGCTCATGGGATTCAGGCGCCTTTTCCGGTGTGGGCGGCGTTACCTGCGGGTTCATCGATGCGCACGACGGTGTCGCGGTGGCGCGCCGCGTTGGCCACGTAATGCGCCGCGCTCATGCGCAGCTTCGCGGCCTGGTCGTCGGTGAGGGTGCGGACGACCTTGGCCGGGCTGCCGACGATCAGCGAGTTGTCCGGGAACTCCTTGCCCTCGGTCACCAGCGCGCCCGCGCCGACGATGCAGTTGCGGCCGATCCGCGCGCCGTTCATGACCACGGCCTGGATGCCGATCAGCGAGTTGTCGCCCACCGTGCACCCGTGCAGCATCACCTGGTGGCCCACGGTGACGTCGGCGCCGAGCGTGAGCGGCGAGCCCATGTCCGTGTGCAGCACGCTGCCGTCCTGGATGTTGGTGCGCTCGCCAATGGTGATCCACTCGTTGTCGCCGCGCAGCACCGCGCCGTACCAGACGTTGGCGCCGGCGGCCAGGGCCACGCGTCCGATGACGGTGGCGGATTCGGCCACCCAGGCGTCGGGCGCCACGCGCGGGGCATCGTCGCCGATTCGGTACAGGGCCATGCGGATCTCCGGGAATGAGGGCGTGATTTTACGGATAGTCGCGCGCCATCGCCCCGCTTCGGGGTCTTGTGCGCCGACTCGCCCACATGGGGACGATCAGCCCAGTCTCAACAGCTCTTCCTCGCTGAAGCCCGCGGCGCGCCGCGCCTCCAGGTTGAACGGGCCGCGCAGGCGCGGCGCACCGTGCTGCAGCGCCAGCGCGGCGTAGGTGGCCACCGGGTCGAGCCCGCGCTCGGCGCACAGCACGCCATACCAGCGGTTGCCGATGGCCACGTGGCCGATCTCGTCGCGCAGGATGATGTCCAGGATCTCCGCCCCCCGCTTGTCGCCCACGCTGACCAGCTTGTTGCGGATCGCCGGCGAGGCGTCCAGCCCGCGCGCCTCCAGCGTTCGCGGCACCAGCGCGATGCGCGCGAGGAGGTCGTGCCGGGTCTTCTCCGCCATGGTCCACAACGCGTTGTGCGCCGGGAAGTCGCCATACGCAAAGCCCAGCTCCACGAGCCGGTCACCAAGCAGCCCGAAGTGATAGGCCTCCTCGCGCGCCACCTTCATCCAGTCGAGGTAGAACGCATCGGGCATGCCCGGGAAGCGCCAGGTGAGGTCGGCCGCCAGGTTGATCGCGTTGAACTCGATGTGCGCCAGCGCGTGCATCAGCGCGGC
>FTKD01000125.1_pt1 | contig 21576 bp, 21 predicted proteins | sample 1658191 | NCBI WGS metagenome assembly FTKD01 (sample SAMEA3914808, study PRJEB12502) | metagenome | biome: forest; material: soil | place: Canada | collected 2011-08-03 | depth 0.3 m
GTGGCCTTCAGCGCCTCGGCCCAACGCTCCAGGAAGCGCTGCTGCTGGCGTTCGACCACCGCCGGCACCAGCGGCTCGGCCTGGGCGGCGAGCTCGCGCAGGCGCACGATGCGTTCCATCAGGATCGCCACCAGCTTCTCGCCTTCGCGTGACCGGGCTTCCTTGAGCGCGGCGACGGCGCGGCGGCCGGCTTCCATCAGCGCCTCGTCCACGCGGCCGACGGCCACGGGCGCCGAACGGCACCAATGCAGGACTTCGTTCACGGTCAGCGGCTGCGCTTTCGACATCCACGACGTCACGGTGCCTTCCAGGCGCGACAATCGATTGAGCTGGTCCGACGTGGGTTGGGGCCAGTCGTCGCTGCTGCCCTTGGCCGTGCTGACGCGCACGTCGACCTTGCCACGCCGGCATCCGGCCGTGATCAGGTCGCGCAACGCCCCCTCGTGCTGGCGCAATTCGTCGGGCATGCGGAAGGAGATGTCGAGAAACCGGCTGTTCACCGATCGGAGTTCGACGGTGACCGCTGCGGAATCCGTGGCGGTGGAGCCCTCGGACGAAGCTGCGGATGCCGCGGTCGCCGAGGCGTTGCCGAAGCCGGTCATGCTGTAAACTGCCATGTCGCGAGTGCCAGGTTGCAAAAAGAGATTATGTCAAAGCCAAAACCCGCCCCGCTTCCTTCGGGGACTGTGGTCGGCGGCTATCAGATCGTCAAGAAGATCGCCGCCGGCGGTTTCGGCATCGTTTACCTGGCCGAAGATGAAACACGTCATCTCGTCGCGCTGAAGGAATATCTTCCCGCCTCGCTGGCCGACCGGTCGCCAGGTGAATTGATTCCGCGCGTGAAGCCGGAAAAGCAGCCACTGTACCGCCTGGGGCTGAAGAGTTTCTTCGAAGAGGGCCGTTCACTTGCACAGATTTCGCACGCGAGCGTGGTCTCGGTGCTGAATTTCTTCCGCGAGAACGAAACCGTCTACATGGTGATGAATTATCTGCAGGGTGACACCATGCAGGATTTCATCGTCACCGCGCGCGACCTGAAGCGCGAAAAGGTATTGCGCGAATCCACCATCCGTTCGTTGTTCGACGAGATCCTGCGCGGCCTGCGCATCGTCCACCAGCACAAGATGCTGCACCTGGACATCAAGCCCGCGAATATCTTCATCACCAACGACAACCGCGCCGTGCTGCTCGATTTCGGCGCCGCGCGCGAAGTGCTGAGCAAGGAAGGCCAGTTCATCCGGCCGATGTACACGCCGGGTTTCGCCGCGCCGGAAATGTACCGCCGCGACGGCTCGCTGGGCCCGTGGACGGACATCTACGCGATCGGCGCGTGCCTGTATGCCTGCATGCAGGGCTACCCGCCCAACGACGCGCCCCAGCGCATCGACAAGGATCGCCTGCCGCTGTCGCTGTCACGGCTGCGCAACGTCTATTCGGACAATCTCATCGAAGTCATCGAGTGGTGCATGGCGCTCGATCCGCTGTCGCGTCCGCAGAGCGTGTTCGCGCTGCAGAAGGAGCTGTCGCGCGAGATCGAGCGTCGCTACACCACGCTCAGCTTCTCCGAGCGGCTCAAGCTGCAGATCGAGAACCTGAAGTCTGGAACGCACCCATAAGAGGGGCTGGAGCAAGAAATGCGGTTTGGAACGTATCAGGTAAGCCGCAAGGGCGGCCGCGAGAAGAACGAAGACCGCATGGGCTATTGCTACACGCGGGATTCGGGCCTGTTCGCGCTGGCCGACGGCATGGGCGGCCATCCGGAGGGCGAGGTCGCCTCGCAGCTCGCGCTGCAGACGCTGGCGGCGTTCTTCCAGAAGGAGGCCAAGACGGATCTGAAGGATCCCCAGCGCTTCCTGCAGGACGCCATCCTCGCCGGCCACCACCAGTTGCTGCGCTACGCCACCGACCGCGGCCTGACCGACACCCCGCGCACCACCATCGTGGCCTGCGTGCTGCAGGGCGGCAACATCTACTGGGCGCACTGCGGCGATTCGCGGCTGTACCTCGTTCGCGGCGACCGCCTGATCGCGCGCACGCGCGACCACTCGTACTCCGAGCTGCGCGAGGCGCTGTCGCACGTGGTGCCGCTGGACGAGAAGGTCAACCGCAACGTGCTGTTCACCTGCCTGGGCAGCCCCGGCAAGCCGGTGATCGACAGCGCCGGCCCGATGGTGCTGCGCACCGGCGACCGCATCCTGCTGTGCTCCGACGGCCTGTGGAGCAGCGTCGAGGACCCCGACATCGTCAAGCTGATGTCCGACTACCCGATCCACGACTCGGTGCCCGAGATCGTGGAACAGGCGCTGCGCAACGCGGGCGAGAAGAGCGACAACGTCACGGCGCTGGCCGTCGAGTGGGAAGCGAGCGAGGACGAGGACGCCAACGGCAACGTCTCCACGCGCAACCTCGGCGAGGACGTGTTCGCCTCGACGATCCAGGCCAGCATGAGCGGCGACTCGTTCCTGCCCGACATCGACGACGACGAGATCGAGCGTTCGATCCGCGAGATCAACGAAGCGATCCAGCGCTCGGGGCCGCGCAAGACCTGATTCGCCGGCCGCTTTCAGCATTCATCCGAGCCGGGCAGACTGCCCGGTTTCGCTTTCAAGAACAGGAATCGACATGACCTTAGTCCGCACCCAGAACCGCGCCGCCAACGAGTTGCGCCCGGTCAAGCTGACGCGCAACTTCACCGTCCACGCCGAAGGCTCGGTGCTGGTGGAGTTCGGCGACACGCGCGTGCTGTGCACGGCCTCGGTCGAAGACCGCGTGCCGCCGTTCCTCAAGGGCAAGGGCGAAGGCTGGGTCACGGCCGAATACGGCATGCTGCCGCGCGCCACGCACACCCGCTCGGACCGCGAGGCCGCGCGCGGCAAGCAGAGCGGGCGCACGCAGGAGATCCAGCGCCTGATCGGCCGCTCGCTGCGCGCCGTGTTCGACCTGAAGCTGCTGGGCGAACGCACGATCACGCTCGATTGCGACGTGCTGCAGGCCGACGGCGGCACGCGCACCGCGGCCATCACCGGCGCCTGCGTCGCGGCGCATGACGCCATCACCAAGCTGCTGGTCGCGGGCAAGATCGAGCGCACGCCGCTGCTGGGCTTCGTCGCCGCGATCTCGGTGGGCATCGTCGAGGGCACGCCGCTGTTGGACCTCGAATACATCGAGGATTCGGCTTGCGACACCGACATGAACGTCGTGATGACCGGCGCCGGCCACTTCATCGAAGTGCAGGGCACCGCCGAAGGCGCGCCGTTCTCGCGGGTCGAGATGAACCAGTTGCTGGACCTGGCCGACGGCGGCATCCGTACGCTGATCCAGGCCCAGAAAGCCGCACTCGGACTCTGACCATGAAGCTCGTCCTCGCCTCCAACAACGCCAAGAAGCTCGCCGAACTGCAGGCGCTGTTCGACGGCCTGGGCGTGACGCTGGTTCGCCAGGGCGAGCTGGGCGTGACCGAGGCCGAGGAGCCGCACATCACGTTCATCGAGAACGCGCTGGCCAAGGCGCGCCACGCGTCGGCCGCCACCGGCCTGCCGGCGATCGCCGACGACTCGGGGCTGTGCGTCGACGCGCTGGGCGGCATGCCGGGCGTGATCTCGGCCCACTATGCGACGGTCGTCGCGCGCACGGGCGAGACGCTCGCGCGCGAGGCGTTCCGCGAAACCCAGGACGAGGCCAACAACGCGCTGCTGCTCGAGAAACTGCGCGACGTCGAGGATAGACGCGCCTGCTTCGCCTGCACGCTGGTGGCGATCCGCTCGGCCGACGACCCGTCGCCGCTGGTGGCCGTCGGCCGCTGGGACGGCGAGATCCTGCGCGAGCGCGAAGGGAAGGGCGGCTTCGGCTACGACCCGTTGATGTTCATCCCGGCGTTCGGCACGACGGTGGCGGCGCTGGCCAAGGACGTGAAGAACGCGCACAGCCACCGGGCGATCGCGGCGGCGCAGATGAAGCAGTTGATGCAGCAGGCGTGGCATCTCTGACATCCGGGTCGCTGTTCCGATGATCAGACGCGTCCACCCATGAGCATCGTCCGCATCCACCCCGTCAACGCCGCCGGCGGCGAATCCGGCGAAGGCGCGGGCGGCGATCCGCAGTCGCTCGCCGGCGCCCCGTTGCGCGACCCGCAGTGGTACCACCGCCCCGGCACGCTGAGCCTGTCCGCGCCGCCGCCGTTGTCCGTCTACGTGCACCTGCCCTGGTGCCTGAAGAAGTGCCCGTACTGCGACTTCAACTCGCACGAGTACACGACCGCCGGCGTGACGCCCAAGGATCTGCCCGAGGCACGCTACCTCGACGCCTTGCGCGCCGACCTGGAACGCGCGCTGCCCATCGTCTGGGGCCGCACGATCCACACCATCTTCATCGGCGGCGGCACGCCCAGCCTGTTCTCGCCGGACGGCATCGCGCGCCTGCTGTCCGACCTGCGCATGCTGCTGCCGCTGGCCGCCGACTGCGAGATCACGATGGAAGCCAATCCGGGCACGTTCGAGAAGGAGCGCTTCCGCGCGTTCGCGCAGGCCGGCGTGAACCGGCTGTCGATCGGCGTGCAGACCTTCAACGACGCCCACCTGCGCGCGCTCGGACGCGTGCATGACGGCGCGCAGGCGCTCGCGGCCGCGGAGGAAGCCGCGCGCAGCTTCGAGACCTTCAACCTCGACCTGATGTACGCGCTGCCCGGCCAGACGCTGGCCGATCTCGACGCCGACCTCGACCAGGCCTTCGCGCTAGGCGCGCCGCACCTGTCTCTGTACCACCTGACGATGGAGCCCAACACCGTCTTCGCCAAGCGCCCGCCGGCCAACCTGCCGGACGACGACACCGCCTACGAGATGCTCGATCGCGTCACCGAACGCACCGGCGGCGCCGGCTTCGAGCGCTATGAGGTGTCGGCCTATGCGCGCAACGGTCATCGTTGCCGTCACAACGTCAACTACTGGCAATTCGGCGACTACCTGGGCCTGGGCGCCGGCGCGCACGGCAAGCTGAGCTTCGCGCACCGCGTGATGCGCCAGGTGCGCTGGCGCGAGCCGGGCATGTACATGGACAGGTCGCTGGGTGGCCAGGCGGTGTCCAACGAGGACGACGTGGCACGCGCGCAGTTGCCGTTCGAGTTCATGCTCAACGCGCTGCGCCTGCGCGAGGGCTTCGCGCTGACGCTGTTCGCCGAGCGCTGCGGGCTGCCGCTGTCGGCGATCGAGAAGGGCCTGCACGAGGCCGAAACGCGCGGCCTGATCGCGCGCACCGGCCTGCCCGGCGCCGAGTGGGTGCAACCCACGGTGCGCGGGTTCGACTTCCTCAACGATCTCCAGGAACTGTTCCTGTAGGCGCCTCGTCTCCTCGGGAGAGGACAGGCACGTCAATTGCCAAAGCTTCCCAATGGTCGAGCAGAGCCGGCACGGGTCCATGAGCAGCCCGCTCCATCCCGGAAACACGCGCGCCCGATCCCGTAGCCTCCGTACCAGGACATCCATGCCAGAAGCCACCGCCATCGACACCGTGCAGTTCAATCGCATCGCCCGGCGCAACGTCACGTTGCCGCTGGTGGTGGGCCTGGTCAGCGCGGGGGCGTTCATCGCGTTCTTCCTGTACTTCATGACGGTGACGGGCTGGGTCGACCACACGCACCAGGTCGTCGGCAAGCTCAACGAGCTCACCACGCTGGAAGGCGACATGGAGGCGAGTTCGCGCGGCTTCGTGCTGACCGGCGACGAGGCATACCTGGCGCCGTATCAGATCGCCCAGCCGCAGTTCGCCTCGCAGGTGGCTGACCTGGTCCAGATGACGATCGACAACCCGCAGCAGACGGATCGACTCAAGCGCGTGCGCACGCTGCAACTGGCGTGGCAGGACTACGCGCAGCACGTGATCGACCTGCGCCGCAACAACGGCGATGCGGTGGCCCTGGTGAAGTCGCTCACCGGCAAGCAGCTGGCCGATCAGGTGCGCAGCGAGATCCTCGCCGCGCGCGCCACCGAGCAGGCACTGCTGACGGATCGCCTCGCCACGCTGTCGCTCGTCACCCGGCTGGGCATCGGGGCCTATGTGCTGTTCATCGTCATCGTCAACTGCTACATCGCCTGGGCCGGCCGGCGCGACATCAAGCAGCTGTCGAACGACTTCGGCGGCGCGCTGAAGGCGCAGACCGATGCGGCCAACGTGCTGTCCGAGCAGGCCTGGGTGCGCGACGGCCAGGCCCAGCTCGCCGAGACGCTGATCGGCCAGCAGACGCTGACAACCGTCGGCCGCAGCGTGCTGGCGTTCGCCGGACGCTATCTCGACCCGGTCGTCGCGGCGATGTACGTGCACGACGACGCCGGCCAGCTGCAGCGCGTGTCGACGCACGGCTTCGACGGTGCCGAGGACAACGGGGCGGTCGCCGCGGCGCGCGCGGGGCTCGTCGGCCAGACGGTGCGCGACGGCCGCCTGAACCACGTGACCAACCTGCAGGGCGGCTACTTCAAGGTCGCCTCCGGCCTCGGCGAGACCGCGCCGGCCGAACTCGTCGTCGCCCCGATCAGCAACGACGGCGTCACCAACGGCGTGATCGAGCTCGGCTTCATGCGCCCGGTCGTCGCGCGCGACATCGAGTTGATGAAACTGATCGCGGGCAGCATCGGCGCCTCCGTCGACGCGGCGCTGTACCGCAAGCGCCTGCAGGACTCCATCGAGGAGACGCAGCAGCTCAACGAGGAACTGCAGGTGCAGCAGGAGGAACTGCGTACCGCCAACGAGGAACTGGGCGAGCAGTCGCGCGTGCTCACCGAGTCGCAGAGCCACCTGGAGCACCAGCAGGCCGAGCTCGAGGCCACCAACACGCAGCTGGCCGAGCAGGCGGGCGTGCTCGATCGCAAGAACGAGGCGCTCAACGAGGCCCAGGTGGCGCTGCAGGAACGCGCCGACGAACTGCAGCGCGCGAGCCGCTACAAGTCGGAGTTCCTGGCCAACATGTCGCACGAGCTGCGCACGCCGCTCAACAGCTCGCTGATCCTGGCCAAGCTGCTCAGCGAGAACCGCGAGGGCAACCTCACCGAGGAGCAGCTGAAGTTCGCGCAGACGATCTACGGCGCCGGCAACGACCTGCTGAACCTGATCAACGACATCCTCGACCTGTCCAAGGTGGAGGCCGGCCGCCTCGAGCTGCAGCCGCAGTTCGTGTCGGTGCATCGCCTGGTGGATTCGCTGCAGCGCACGTTCACGCCGCTGGCCGGCGAGAGGAAGCTGGCGTTCGAGGTGCAGGTCGAGCCCGACGCGCCCACGTCCATGGTCACCGACAACCTGCGCGTGGAGCAGATCCTGAAGAACCTGCTGTCCAACGCGATCAAGTTCACCGAGGCCGGCAGCGTCACGATCCGCGTGCAGGCGCGCCCGGACGACCGCGTCGCGTTCGCGGTCAAGGACTCCGGCATCGGCATTCCCGAAGGCCAGCAGGACATCATCTTCGAGGCCTTCCGCCAGGCCGACGGCACCATCAACCGCCGCTACGGCGGCACCGGGCTGGGCCTGTCGATCTCGCGCGAGCTCGCGCGCCTGCTGGGCGGCACGATCTCGGTGGAGAGCGCCGCGGGCCAGGGCAGCACCTTCACGCTGACGCTGCCGGCCAAGTGGACGGACGTGCCGGAGGCCGCCGTGGACGACGAGGCCGCGGCCGCCGCCAACACGAGCCTGAACGCCGATGTGCCGCGTCGCGCGTCGTCCTTCGTGCCCGCGAGCACGCGCACCGCGGTCCCCGCGAGCGCGCCCGTCACGCCCGCGCCCGCGAGCACCGCGGTGGCGCCGCAGGCGAGCGGAAGTTTCGCCGACGATCGCCACGACGCGGCCCCCGAGAAGGGCCGCGTGCTGCTGGTGGTGGAAGACGACGAAACCTTCGCCGGCGTGCTCTACAACCTGGCCCACGAGATGCGCTACCGCTGCCTGGTGGCGCAGTCGGCCAGCGAGGCGCTGGAGCTCGCCACCACCTACCTGCCCAACGCCATCCTGCTGGACGTGCGCCTGCCCGACGGCTCGGGCCTGAGCGTGCTGCAGTTCCTCAAGGACGATCCGCGCACGCGCCACATTCCCGTGCACATCGTCGCCGGCGAGGATTTCTCGGAGATCGCACTGCACATGGGCGCGATCGGCTTCGCGGTGAAGCCGACATCGAGCGACGAGTTGAAGAAGATCTTCCAGCGCCTGGAGGACAAGGGCGCCAAGAAGGTCAAGCGGGTGCTGGTGGTGGAAGACGATGCCCGTCAGCGCGACAGCGTCGTGCACCTGATCAAGGAGGACGACATCGAGATCGCCGCGGTGGAGACGGGCGCCGAGGCGCTCGCGCTGCTCAAGGACACCGTCTACGACTGCATGATCATCGACCTGAAGCTGCCCGACATGGACGGCAGCGACCTGCTCGAGCGCATGACCACGGAGGACATCTGCTCGTTCCCGCCGGTGATCGTCTACACCGGCCGCAACCTCACGCGCGAGGAGGAGACCAGGCTCAACAAGTACTCGCGCTCCATCATCATCAAGGGCGCGCGCTCGCCGGAACGGCTGCTCGACGAGGTGACGCTGTTCCTGCACACGGTCGAATCGCAGTTGTCCGCGGAGCGCCAGACGATGCTGCGCACCGCGCGCAACCGCGAGAAGGTGTTCGAGGGCCGCAAGGTGCTGTTGGTGGACGACGACGTGCGCAACATCTTCGCGCTCGCCAGCGCCCTGGAGCAGAAGGGCCTGCAGGTGGAGATCGGCCGCAACGGCTTCGAGGCGCTGGCCAAGCTGGCCGAGGTGTCCGACATCGACCTGGTGCTGATGGACGTGATGATGCCGGGCATGGACGGCCTCGAGGCCACGCGCCGCATCCGCGCGAATCCGAAGTTCGCGCAGTTGCCGGTGATCGCCGTGACCGCCAAGGCGATGAAGGACGACCAGGAGCAATGCCGCCGGGCCGGCGCCAACGACTACCTCGCCAAGCCCATCGACCTCGACCGCCTGTTCTCGCTGATGCGCGTGTGGATGCCCAGCATGGAGCGGCTCTGATGCGCGTGGTCCCGCACTTGCCTGCACCAGACATCGCCTCTCTTTCCTGAACCCATGTCCCACGTCGCCGCCGACATCGAGATGCGCCTGTTGCTGGAGGCCGTGTACGCGAAGTACAGCCACGACTTCCGCGACTACTCGGGCGCGTCGCTCAAGCGCCGGGTGCAGCACGCGTTGCTGCAATTCGGCTGCGAGACGATCTCGCAGCTGCAGTCCAAGGTGCTGCACGACGCGGGCGTGTTCCAGCAGCTGCTGGAGATCCTCACGATCCCGTTCACCGAGATGTTCCGCGACCCGACCTACTGGCTCGGGTTGCGCCAGCTGGTGGTGCCGCTGCTGCGCACCTACCCGTCGCTGAAGGTGTGGGTGGCCGGCTGCGCCACCGGCGAGGAAGTGTTCTCGCTGGCGATCCTGCTGCAGGAAGAGGGCTTGCTCGAACGCACGCTGATCTACGCGACCGACATCAACCCGGTGGTGCTGGAGAAGGCGCGCCAGGGCATCTTTGCCATCGCCCCGGTGCGCCAGCACACGGCCAACTACCAGGCCAGCGGCGGCAAGCGCGCGTTCTCCGACTACTACAGCGCGGCCTACAACGCGGCGCGCTTCGACCCCGACCTGATCCGCAACGTCACCTTCGCCGACCACAGCCTGGCCACCGACACGGTGTTCTCCGAGACGCATCTCATCTCGTGCCGCAACGTGCTGATCTACTTCAACAAGGCCTTGCAGGATCGCGCGCTGGGCCTGTTCCACGAGTCGCTGTGCCACCGCGGCTTCCTGGGCCTGGGCAGCAAGGAGAGCCTGGATTTCTCGCACTTCGCCGACAAGTTCGAACCGGTCGCCAAGCGCGATCGCCTCTTTCGCAAGGTGTGACCGTGTCCTCGCCCGCAGCGCTTGCAACCGCGGTCGCCCGTCGGATCGAGGCCGTCGTCATCGGTGCGTCCGCGGGCGGCTTCGAGGCCTTGCTCGCGGTGTTGACGGGGCTGCCGTCCACGTACCCGATGCCGCTGGTCGCGGTGCTGCACCTGCCCGACAACCACGAGAGCAGGCTCGCCGAGCTGTTCGGCTACCGGCTGGCGCTGCAGGTGCGCGAGGCGCGCGACAAGGAAACACTGGAGCCGGGCATCCTCTATTTCGCGCCGCCGGGCTATCACCTGTCGATCGAGACCGACCGCAGTTTCTCGCTCAGTTGCGAGGACCGCGTCAGCTACGCGCGCCCGTCCATCGACGTGCTGTTCGCCTCGGCCGCCGATGCGTACGGGAAGTCCTTGGCGGCGATCCTGCTGACCGGGGCAAACTACGACGGTGCCGCCGGCCTCGCGGGCATGCAGGTTGCCGGTGGACTCACCATCGTGCAGGACCCGGCAACCGCCGAAGTGGCGACGATGCCCCAGGCCGCGATCGCCCGAATGACCCCTGACCTGATCCTTTCACTCGCGGAGATCCACTCCCTGCTGCTTAGTCTGGGAGCACCCCAATGACGATAGACCCTGGCATCAAGCTCCTGATCGTCGACGATCTCCCCGAGAACCTGCTGGCGCTGGAGGCCTCGATCCGCGACGACGGCTACAGCATCCACCAGGCGTCCTCCGGCGAGGAGGCGCTCGCGCTGCTGCTGGAACACGAGTTCGCGCTCGCGATCCTGGACGTGCAGATGCCCGGCATGAACGGCTTCGAGCTGGCCGAGCTGATCCGCGGCATGGCGCGCACCAAGCACCTGCCGATCGTGTTCGTCAGCGCGGCGGGCAAGGAGCTCGATTACGCGTTCAAGGGCTATGAGAACGGCGCCGTCGATTTCCTCTACAAGCCGCTCGACGCGTATGCGGTCAAGAGCAAGGTGCAGGTCTTCGTCGATCTCTATCGCCAACGCACCGAGCTGCGGCGCCAGCTTGTCGCGCTGGAGGAGTCGCGCCGCCGCCAGCAGGCGCTCGTCTCCGAGCTGCAGACGGCCCAGATCGATCTCAGGCGGGCGCTGCAGATGCGCGACGAGTTCATGTCGATGGTGGTGCACGAGCTGCGCACGCCGCTGAGCGTGCTGGCGATGGAGGTGCGCGTGCGCCAGCACCAGATCGCGGCCGACAACGCCACGTTCTTCGCCACCGAGAACCTGTCCAAGATGTTCGAGCGCGACCAGCGCCAGGTGCGCAGCCTCACGCGCCTGATCGACGACATGCTCGACGTGTCGCAGATCCAGCACGGCAAGCTGTCGATCCGGCGCAGCAAGTGCGATCTCACCGCGATGCTGCGGCGTGTCGTCGCCGAGATGCAGGGCCAGCGCAGCGACGTGGCCATCACGCTGAAGGCCGACTGCGCCGATCTCCACGGCGAGTGGGACGAGTTCCGCCTCGAGCAGGTGGTGGTGAACCTGCTCACCAACGCGTTGCGCTACGGCGGCGGCAAGCCGGTACTGGTGGAACTCAGCCAGTTGCCGGGCGCGGCCGCGATCCGCGTCAGCGACCACGGCGTGGGCATTGCGCCGGAGGACAGCACGCGCGTGTTCGAGCAGTTCGTACGCGTGGGCGACCGCCTGCGCACGCCGGGGCTGGGCCTGGGCCTGTACATCACCAAGCAGCTGGTGGAGGCGCACGGCGGCACGATCAGCGTGGAGAGCACGCTGGGCGAAGGCTCCACGTTCACGGTGGCGTTGCCGAAGATGACCGCGGAGGCCGTCCCCGCGATCACGCCCGCCGACGCGGCCTGATCAGGCCACCAGCGCCGGCTGCAGCGTCGACGCGTTGGCGGCGCCCATCTCCAGCTCCGCCGGCGTGGCGTGGAACTGTCCTGCGGCCGTGTCGGCAGCGCGCGGATCGGCCAGCGTGGCGACGGCCAGCTGCAGCGCCTCCAGCATCGCGTAGCGCCGGCGGTACATCGCCCGGCGCTTGGTGGGCACCTCTTCCAGCGGACGCAGTGCGGTGTCCAGCGGCAACGACCAGTTGCCGCCAACGTCCCGCGTGGCCTCGTGCTCGGCCCAGAAGGCGCGGTAGTCGAAGCGCAGGCGCGAGTTGCGCAGGTTCCAGCGGCCCTTGACGTGGTGCTCGGGGTCGACGCCCAGCAGGCGCGTGGCGCCCCAGTGCGCGGCCAGCACGCGCAGCGTGTGCACCAGCAGGTGCGGCGGGCGCATGCCGTGCGCGGCGTGCGTCACGTCGCGGATGCGGTCGAGGCCGTCGTCGCCCAGCGACGGGCCCTGCACGTTGCCCATCAGCAGCGTCTGCGCGTCGGTCAAGCCGAAGCCGATGCTGTACAGGCGCACGCCGTCGGCGCCGATGAGGCCGATCTGCCACAGGCCTTCGTGAAAGCTGACGTCGTTCAGGGACAACACGATGCGGGTGCCGTCGGTCATCTCGACCAGCGTCATGCCCTGGGTCAGCAGGCTGCGCAGATTGGCCTCGTCGCCCACGCTGGCGCAGACCACGCGCAGGCTGGTCAGCGTCGTGCGCAGGCGCGCCTGCGCGCCCATGCGGCGGTCGATCAGGTGGTTCATCAGCGGGTAGAAGGCGCGCGGCTGGGCGCGGAACAGCGCCTCGGCCATGGCCTGGCCGCTGAATTCGCGCAGCAGGCGGCCACGCACGTTCCAGGTCAGCGCCAGGCGCCACAGGTACTTGATGCGGCGCTCGAGGCCGAGGTCGAAGGCATTCTCGAACATCGCGCGGGCATCGGGCCAGGTCAGCGGGGAATTCGGGACGACGCCCGGGGCATCGAGGGAAGTAAGGAGCATGTAAACCGTCGGCTATGGAGCGGAGCCCGCTCTCTGAGCGTCAGTGTGGGAAGTGGAGCTATCGGTTCGCTATCACCTCACGCTGCGTGGGGATTTGTTTCTGCTTTGTATCCAAAGAATGTCGAATCCGTGCATTGACGGCCGGCGACCCGGCGGCCGGCGCCTCGCTTCAGCCCCGCAGGCCACAATCGGAGCCCATGCGACTCCTGCTGATCGAAGACGACACCCACATCGCGCGCGAGCTGCTGCTGCGCTGGCGCGACAGCGAGCGCCTTGCGCAGCACGCGGCCACGCTGGCCGAGGCCGAGGAGGCGCTCGCGCAGGGGACGTTCGACATCGTGCTGCTCGACCTGGGCCTGCCCGACGGCGACGGCATGGAATGGCTGGCCGCCTACCGCCTGCGCGATCCGCAGGGCGCCGTGCTGGTGATGACGGCCCGCGACCGCGTCGCCGACCGCGTGAAGGGCCTGCGGCTGGGCGCCGACGACTACCTCGTCAAGCCGTTCGCGCCCGAGGAGCTCGACGCCCGCATCGACGTGCTGGTGCGCCGTGCCAACCTCTCGCGCACGCACGCGATCCGCTTCGGCCGGCTGGACCTGGTGCAGGAGACGTCCGAGGTGCTGTTCGACGGCAAGCGCCTGGACATGTCGCCGCGCGAGTTCGAGCTGCTGTTCATCCTGATGCGCGCCGCGCCGCGCCTGGTGACCAAGCGGGCGCTGGTGGACGCGCTGTCCGAGCGCAACCTCGATCTCAACGACGCCGCCGCGGAGCTCTATGTCTCGCGCCTGCGCAAGAAGCTCGAAGGGACGGGGACGGGTATCCGCACGCTGCGCGGCGTCGGCTACCAGCTGGCGATCTCGGCGCCCGGTCCGGCGACGGAGGGCGCCGAATGAGGCCAGCCGGCGCGCCGGCCCGGCCGATCCTGTACCGGCAGCTGACGCTGCGCCTGATGATCCCGCTGGTGCTGATCGTGGCCGTCGTCGGCGCGATCGGGCTGGTCAGCGTCGGTTCCGAGACGGCCACGGTGTTCGATCGCTGGCTGCTGGACGCGGCCGTCTCGCTCGCCGACCAGGTGCGCAGCGGCAACGGCAGCGGTGCGAATGCGGTCGACCTGCCCGAGGCCGCGCGCACCATGCTTGCGTACGACGAGATCGACCGCACCTGGTTCAGCGTCGAGGATCGCGGGCAGCTGCTGGTCGGCAGTGCCGGCATCCCCTCCAGCGGCCGCAACGTGACGGTCTACAGCGACGGCCGTGCGTTCGACGCGGTCTACGAAGGCGCCCGGGTGCGCGTGGCCGCGGTCGGTGCGCCCTGCACCGGCTGCGAGCACGTGGTGGTGCTGGTGGCCGAGACGGTGCTCAAGCGCCAGCGCTCCAACCGTGTCTTCGAATGGCTGCTGATCCCGCTGGGCCTGATGCTGGTCGTGACCTGCTCCGCGATCTTCTTCGCGATCCGCCATACCGTGCGTCCGCTGGAGGCGCTGGCCGAACACTGGAATCGCCAGGCGCACGCCTCGCTGGCGCCGATTCCCGAGGGCGACCTGCCACACGAGCTGTCGCCATTCGCCACCGCGCTGAACGACCTGCTGTCGCGCATCCGCGAGATCCTCGTGCGCGAGCGCATGTTCGCCGCCGCCGCCGCGCACCAGTTGCGCACGCCGCTCACCGCGCTGCGCCTGGGCATGGCGCGTGCGCGCAACAGCCCCGATCTCCAGACCACGCGCGCCGTGCTCGACGAGCTGGCGCAGGTGACGGAGCACACCGGCCGGCTGGTGCAGCAGCTGATGTTGCTGGGCCGGCTGGACCCCGAGGCCCGGGGCGACATCGATCGCGCGCCGGTCGACCTCCGCGACGTCGCGCGCGACGTGTGCGGCCTGTTCGCCGAGGTGGCGCTGGAGCAGCATGTCGACCTCGAACTGCAGGTGCCGGGCACGCCGGTCGTCGTCGTCGCCCAATCGGACCTGCTGGTCGAGGCGCTCGCCAACCTGATCGACAACGCGCTGAAGTCCGCCGGCCGCAAGGGCCAGGTGCTGGTGGCGGTCATCGCATCGCCGCCCAGCCTGCGCGTCTGCGACAACGGCCCGGGCATCAAGCCGTCCGAACGCAAGCTGATCTTCGAGCGCTATGCACGCGGCACCCGGCCGCGCTGGGAAGGCACGGGCCTGGGCCTGGCCATCGTGCAGGAGGTCGCGGCGGTGCACGGCGCCACGGTGACCGTCACGGACGGCGAGCTGGGCGGCGCCTGCTTCTCGTTCGAATTCGCGGTGCCCGAGTCGCCCTGATCGAAGGACGGTCCCCGCCGCCGCGGATCCGGCGCGACGTCAATCGGGGCGACGGCCGCGCACGGCGTTGGCGCGGGCCTCGTAGGTGATGCTGCCATCGGCCGCCGCGCTCAGGCGCGCGCGCAGCCGCTCCTTCAGCCGCTCGGTGTCCCGGCCCGGCAACTCCGCCAGGCGCGGCGCCATGCGCGGGCCTTTGCGCGCGGCCGTCCAGAAGGTGTCGAAGTCGGCGAAGGTCCGTTGGACGCGGATCTCGTGCGTGTCCACATCGATGAGTCCGGCATGGGTCCAGGACTGGCGCAACGCCTCCATGCGGGCCGCGTCGACACTGGGCGGCCACAGGGGCTGCTGTCCCAGCGCGGCCATTTCCTCCTGCAGCGCGGCGTATGGAAAGCCGCCGCCGAGGATGTCCCAGGCATAGGCGCAGACGCCGCCGCCGGGTCGGACCACGCGCGCCATTTCCGCCACGCCGCGTGCCGGCTCGGGAACGAAGAAGATTACGAGCGCCATGACGGCGGCGTCGAACGCGCCGTCCGCCCAGGGCAGCGCCATCGCATCGCCGCGCTGGAACCGCGCCGGGCCGCCGGCCATGCGAGCGCGCGCGAAGGCGAGCTGCTCTTCGGACGGATCGATGCCCTGCACGTCGCGGGCGGCGCAGCGCCGGATCAGCAGCTCCGTGAACGCGCCGTTGCCGCAGCCGACGTCGGCCCAGCGCAAGTCCCGGGCGGGGCCCAGCCAATCCAGGAAGGCCTCGCCAGCGAGCTGGCTCCACTTGCCCATGAAGTCCTCGTAGGCCTCGCCGTCGTCGAAGCGGATCTGCTGGTCGTCCATGGTCGTCCTCGGTTCGGTGGCAGGGCCGCGGACGGCGGCCCGGATCGGGAGTATGGCGCGTGCGCGCCGGGTTCGGCCGGGCGCGCGAGATCCGGATCTTCGTCGATGGCGAGCGCTAAACTGCGCTGCCGAGTTGCATTGGTGCGTGGCGTCCAGGCTCCGGGCGCTGCATCCGGTACGTTGCGATCCAGTTCTCCTCTACAAGGAATCTGCATGACGGACACTCCCCGCAACCGCCTGCGCCGCAGGCTCGTCGTCGCCAGCGGCGCCGGCATCGCCACCGCGGTCGGCCTGGGCGCGTTCAGTCGCCCGGCGCGCGCGCAGGACGCGAGCGTCGACCTGCCCATCGCGAACGGCCATCGACGGCTGGTCGCCTTCCCCGAGAAGCGTCCGCTGATCGTGCTGACGTCGCGGCCGCCTCAGCTCGAGACGCCGTTCGAGGTCTTCAACGACGGCCTCATCACGCCCAACGACGCGTTCTTCGTCCGCTATCACAACGCCGGCATCCCGACCTCGATCGACGGCGACACACACGTCATCAATATCGGCGGCAACGCCGCCGGCAAGCCCTTCGAGCTGACGATGGCCGACCTGCGCACCCGGTTCAAGCCGGTCGAGCTGGTCGCCGTCAACCAGTGTTCGGGCAACAGCCGCGCGCTCTTCAATCCGCGCGTGACCGGCGGGCAGTTGACCAACGGTGCCATGGGCAACGCACGCTGGGTCGGCGTGCCGCTGAAGGACGTGCTCGCGCGCGCCGAGATCAAGGCCAGCGCGAAGCAGGTCACGTTCGACGGCCTCGACATGGCGTTGATGGGCGGCGGCGATTTCGTCAAGGCGCTCGACGTCGGACAAGCCATGGACGGCGAGGTGATGCTGGCCTACCAGATGAACGGCGCCGACCTGCCAATGCTCAACGGCTATCCGGTGCGCCTGGTCGTGCCGGGCTTCTACGGCACCTACTGGGTCAAGCACCTGTCCGAGATCCAGGTCATCGATCAGGTCTTCGACGGTTTCTGGATGAAGCCCGCCTATCGCGTGCCCGACAACGCCTGCGCGTGCGTCGAGCCCGGCACCGCGCCGGCGGCCACGCGCCCGATCGGCCGTTTCAACGTGCGCTCGTTCATCACGTCGCTGAGCGACGGTGCGCGCGTGCCGGCCGGCAGCGCGATGGCGGTGCGCGGCATCGCGTTCGACGGCGGCCAGGGCATTCGCGAGGTGGCCTGGAGCGTGGACGGCGGACAGAGCTGGCGCGAGGCCGCGCTGGGCCAGGAATTGAGCCGCTTTTCGTTTCGCGAGTTCACCTTCGGCTTCACGCCACAGGCCGGCACCCACGACCTGCGCGTGCGCGCATTCAACCGCTCGGGCGAGAGCCAGCCGATGGAGGCGTTGTGGCAGCCCGCGGGCTACATGCGCAACGTCGTCGAGTCGGTCAAGATTCTGGCGAGCTGAGGAGCGATCATGAAGAACACGTCGACCCTCGTCGCGGCTGCGATCGCCCTCGGCCTGGGCATGCCGCTGGCCACCGGCGCCAAGGACATCCAGTTGCCGCCCGACGGCATCCAGCTGACGCCCAGCGCCTTGCCGGGCTACGCCAAGGCGCAGGCCAACTGCACCATGTGCCATTCGGCCGAGTACATGCGCTACCAGCCGCCCAACGCGGCACGGCCGTACTGGGACGCGATGGTGCATCGCATGAAGGCCGTGTTCAAGGCGCCGATCAACGACGAGGACATGCCGGCGATCGTGGACTACCTGGCGAAGACGTACGGCAACGAGCAGCCCAAATGAGCGGCGGAGCCCGCAACGGACCGACCGTCGTCATGGAGACAGCCTCGTGCTGATCGGCACGTGCCACTGCGCCAACGTGCGCATCGAAGTGCCCGATCGTCCCGCGGCGCTGATCAACTGCAACTGTTCGATCTGCCGCCGGTACGGGGCGCTGTGGGCGTTCTATCCCAAGGACGAGGTGCGGATCTCCGGTCATCCGGAAAGCACCATCGGCTACGTCTGGGGCGCACGCTCGATCGAGACCTTCCGTTGCAAGGTCTGCGGCTGCGTGACCCATTGGGAGCCGCTGACGCCCGAGGCGGGTCCCAGGTTCGGCATCAACGTCCGCAACTTCGACCCCGCGGAGATTGGCGAGGCTCGCCTGCGTCGATTCGATGGCGCGGAGTCGTGGGCCTACCTCGATTGATGGTTCGAGGCGCGCAGGTGCTGCGGCAATGCGCTCAACAGCGCGCGCAGTGCCAGTGGCAGCAGCACGAGGTCGTCGACAGCGCCGAGCACCGGCATCGCGAGATTGAGGGGATCGAGCGCGAAGAACGCGAGCAGGATGGCGGCGGGCAGCAGCCACGCAGGCCGGTCCGGATGCTTCAGCGCACGCCACAGCAGTTTCAGGTCGCGGCCGCCCTGGCGCCAGAAGATGAACAGTCGCCGCATGCGAGGCTCCTTGTCGGGCACGGTGCCCCAAGCGGTCCATCTTGGGGCGAGCCGGGCGATTTCAATCCGCGTCGGGCCGACGTCGATGATCGCGGGGACCCCACGATCGAGGTGGCTGCGTCGCTGTCGAGCTGCTAGGCTGAGCGCGGTGGTTGCAAGGATGTCCATGCGCGTTTCCTCGCTGAAGACCATGGCCGGGCTGATGCTGCTGCTGGTCGCCGCGACGGCCGGCGGTGCGCATGCGCAGCAGGTCGCGAGCGGCTCTGCGGCGGCGAGTCGAGACGCGCCTTCCATCGTCAACAACGTCGTCGGACCAGAGTCCTCTCGTCACGCGGGGAGACAGCGCGGCGTCAGGGGGCCAACCGGGCCGGCCGGTCCGCCGGGGCCGAGCGGCACGAGTACCGTCCAGGTCGTCGCCGACTGCGCGAGCTGTGCCGCGGGCGATGGCCGCGGCGCGGGCAACGCGGCGCTGGGTCCGATCGCCGGGGCGCTGATCGCCGGCCTCTTCGGCCTGCTGGGCCTGATCATCGCCAAGGAGAACAAGACCTCCGAGTTCCGCCAGTCCTGGATCGATGCGCTGCGCGGCGACATCGCGAATTTCACGGCCTCGGCGCGGTCCTTCGCGTACTACGACAACGCTCGCAGAGAAGAGGCGGACCTGCTTCGGAAGCTCGAATACGAGAAGATCCTGGTGGACGTCCACCAGAGGCTGGTGCAGGCGCAGATGACCATTCGACTTCGAGTGGATCCGCACGAACCGGACAGGTCGATGAAGAAGCTCAACGACAGTTTGCTGACGAGCATCGACGAGATCAGCGCCAGTCTGAACAACGCGGAATTCGAGTCGGCCAAGACGCAGCTGGGAACGCTGCACGGTTTGGCGGCTCCCATCCTCAAGGCCGAATGGCAACGCGTCAAGCGCGGAGAGACGCCCTACGTCGTGGCGAAGATCGGCGCCCTGGTGCTGATCGTCGTGGCGCTGATCGCGCTGGGTTGGGTGGCCGCGACCGGCATGTAGCGAACGAGCGGCCTGCTGGCTAGCGCTTGCGCGCCAGCGTCACGCCGTCGCTGAACGGCAGCAGGCACAGGTCGATGCGCTCGTCGTGATGCAGCTTGTCGTTCAATGCCTGCAGCGCGCGCGTCTCGGCGGTCTGGGCCGGCCGGGCCACGTCGCCGCCCCACAGGGTGTTGTCGACCATGACGAGGCCGCCCGGGCGCAGCAGGCGCAGGCAGCGTTCGTAGTAGGCGTCGTAGCTCGGCTTGTCCGCGTCGATGAACGCGAAGTCGTAGCCGGCGGCCTCTCCGGCGGCCAGGCGCGCGTCCAGCGTCGTCAGCGCCGGCGCCAGCTGCAGATCGATCTTGTGGGCCACGCCGGCCTGCTGCCAGAACGGCTTGCCGATGCGCGTGTAGTCATCGCTGACGTCGCAGGCCAGCACGCGCCCGTCGTCCGGCAGCGCCAACGCCACCGCGAGGGCGCTGTAGCCGGTGAAGACGCCGATCTCGATCGTGCGACGCGCCCCCATCAAGCGGACCAGCAGCGCCATCAACTGCCCTTGTTCGGGGGCGATCTGCATGCCGGCGTGCGGATGGTCGCGGGTGGCGGCGCGCAACGCGGCCTGGGCCGGATGTTCGCGCAGCGAATGGTCCAGCACGTACTGGTACAACGTATCGGTCAGCTCGAGGGTTCGGAAGGACATTCGTGGCTCCTGCTTTTCACGGTGGCGTGCGAGAGGCGCTGGCGCGCCGCCTGCGCCAGTGTCGTGCGAATCGCGTGTCGCGTCACGGTCCCGATCCCGGTTGGCGACGAATGGCATGCCGCACGAGGGGGCCGGCGCCGAAAGGCGTTCAGGTTTTCCATTGCGCGACCGAAGTACCGTAGGACGACCATCGACATGCCGGCGCGGTGCAGACCCTGCACTCTGGACGAAGGCAGCGGAGACAGCCATGGATGAAGACAAGTCGCGCCCTATCATGGAACTCCGGCAGCCCGCGGCGCCGGAGGCCCATTTCTCGTTCGCGATCGATCTCGTGCAGTCCATGGTCGTCCCGACCTTCGTGCTCGACCACGAAGGCGTCGTCCGGATCTGGAACCGGGCCTGCGAGAAGCTGACGGGCGTGCCCGCGAGCGAGGTCATCGGCACCCGCGATCACTGGCGCGGCTTCTATGAAAGCGCCCGGCCGTGCCTGTGCGATCTCGTGCTCCACGACCGCCTGGACGAATTCGAGACCTTTTACGCCGCGCGTGCCTTGTCGCAGGATCACAGCTTCGGCGTGCACGCCGAGAACTGGTGCGTGATGCCGCGGCTGGGCCACCACCTGTACCTGGCGATCGACGCCGGATCGATCTTCGACGCCGAAGGCCGGCTGGTGGCCGTCGTGGAAACGCTGCGCGACATGACCGAGCAGAAGCAGGCGCAGTCGGAACTGGCGCGGCTGGCGTCGCAGGATGCGCTGACGGGGCTGGCGAACCGGCGCGCGTTCGACGAGCGTCTCGCGTTCGAATGGAATCGCGCCCAGCGCGACGGCTCGAGCCTCGCGTTGCTGATGCTGGACGTCGACCGCTTCAAGGAGTTCAACGACAGCCTGGGCCATCCGGCCGGCGACGCCTGCCTGCGCGCCATCGGCCAGGCGCTCGGCGACGCCATGGCCCGGGCGACCGACCTGGTCGCACGCTATGGCGGCGAGGAGTTCGCGGTCATCCTGCCGCAGACGAACCTGCGCGGCACGGGCAGGGTGGCCGAGCGCCTGCGCGCCGCGGTCGAGGCGCGGCGGATCGATCGTGCCGAGGGCGTCGTCACCGTCAGTGTCGGCGGCTCCTGCGCCTGGCCGAACCGGGGCGCGTTGCCGGAGGCGCTGCTCGACCTCGCGGACCAGGCGCTGTACCAGGCCAAGCACGCGGGCCGCAACAGGGTGGTGACGCGGGCGCCGGGATGAATCAGCCGTGCTCCTTGATGAACAGATCCCGATCCGGCGCGAAGTTCGCGTGCAGCGGCAGCAAGGCGCCGCCCAGCGCGCCGGCATCCGGCCCGATCGTCCCCGCGAACAGTTGCGGCGCGTTGACGCCTTCCCAGTTCGAGCGCCGCATCGCGGCCTCGGTCGCCGCGATCAGCTCGGCCAGCAGGCTGCGGTGGATGGCGCCGTCGACGATCACGCCGTCGAGGTCCAGCAGGCAGGTGGCGCCGTTGATCGCGTGCGCGATCGCCGTCGCGGCGCTTGCCAGCCACGCGCGCGTGACGTCGCGCCAGGGCGCCTGCAAGGGCTCGGGGCCGTCGAGGCCGGGGTCGGGCAGGCCGGC